>Ga0208589_1001419_pt1 | contig 9989 bp, 8 predicted proteins | sample NGESurshal092012_2_FD_184486 | JGI IMG/M metagenome (GOLD analysis project Ga0208589, IMG submission 184486) | Arctic peat soil microbial communities from Barrow, Alaska - NGEE Surface sample F53-2 shallow-092012 (SPAdes) | ecosystem: Environmental > Terrestrial > Soil > Wetlands > Peat ... | reverse complement strand
TGGGAGAGGGCTGGGGTGAGGGTTCTTGGTGCTTCAGGCTGTGCAGTTCACTGGAAATCAAGGAAGACACTCACCCCCGCCCTCTCCCGGCGTACCGGGAGAGGGGGAAAGAATGTGGGAGTCGCAGGATGACTGACACGCCAATTAATCTCGCCATTCTCATCAGCGGCTCCGGCACCACGCTGCAAAATCTGATCGACAAAATCGCGGACGGAAGCCTGAATGCTCGCATTGGCGTTGTGATCGCCTCGCGCCCCGGCATTGGCGGACTGGATCGCGCGGCGACCGCGGGCCTGAAGTCAGTAGTCGTCAATCGCAAATCATTTGCAGATATCGCCGCTTTCAGCGAATCGGTCTTCAGCCATTGCCGCGCGGCCAAAACCGATCTCATCTGCCTCGCCGGCTGGCTGAGCCTGCTAAAAATCCCGCCGGATTTTGCCGGCAAGATGATGAACATTCACCCGGCCCTGCTCCCCGAATTTGGCGGCCGCGGAATGTACGGCCATCATGTGCATGAGGCGGTCATCGCCAGGCGATCCCCGATCAGCGGCTGCACCGTGCATTTTGTCGATGATGAATATGATCACGGGCCGATTATCTTGCAGCGGGTTTGCCCGGTGATGCAGGATGACACTCCCGCGGCACTTGCGGCACGCGTGTTCGAGGAGGAAAAGATCGCCTATCCGATGGCGATTGAATTATTTCGCGGCAAGCGGCTTGTGATCGAGGGAAGGCGGGTACTGATCAAAGGAATGGAACCCAGTAATTCCCCCTCTCCCGGTACTCTGCGAGAGAGTAGGGGTGAGGGTTCGTCGCCGTAAGTTGAAAATGATGGCAATGCAATAGAATTCCCCTCACCCTAGCCCTCTCCCGGTGTACCGGGAGAGGGGGAAATGCCAAATGCGGTGGCCCTGCGGGAGAGGGGACATGATCGCGCCAAAATAGCGGGCTGACTCAATGCACTGGATTTTCTATCTCCTCCTCATCGCCGGCGCATTCATCAGCTGGATTCTCGTCGTGCTGACCTGGCCGGGATTGTGGCTCATGACCGCGGCCGCCGCCGCTTACGCACTGGTGACGCGGGAGCGATTCATCGGCTGGCATACCCTGCTGGCCCTTTTGGTTCTGACCCTCACGGCGGATCTGTTCGAGCTGCTTGCCGGCCGCATGGCGGCACGGCGATCGCGGGCTGGCGATATGAGCGCCATCGGCGGCGCCGTCGGCGGATTGGCCGGCGGAATCGCATTTTCTTTCGTGCCGATCCCAATCATCGCGCCGATTCTTGGGCTGTGTCTGGGTTGCTTTGCCGGGTCTGTCGTAACCGAAGTTCTTAGCGGACGCGGGCCGGCGCATTCGCTCAATGTCGGTGCTCACGCGGTCGGCGGAAAGCTGGTGGGCTTCATTTCCAAACTATTCATCGGCGGGGCGATGATTTTGGTGATCCTCTGGATGGGCTGGCCCTAACCGGCGAAGTCAGCGGCTCAGCTCTTTGCTCCGAGCGGCGGCCGCTTTTACGGCGTCGATCATCGCGGCGGCCCAACCGCACTTGTCGAGATGAGTGATGGCGGCTTCAGTCGTGCCGCCCGGGCTGGTAACTTTCCGGCGCAATTCGGCGGGAGTCGCGGGGTCTTCGATAAGCATTTTGGCCGCACCCAATGCCGTGCGAGCGGCAAGTTCGCGGGCTTCAATGGGCGGAATCCCCAATTCAACAGCGGCGGCGATCAGTTGCTCGGTCAGGTAGAAAAAATATGCCGGGCCGGAGCCGCTGACAGCGGTCACGGCGTCCATTTTGTCTTCGGTGGTTTCAATGACAGCGCCGGCGGATTGAAACATTTTACGCACATCGGCAAGGTCTTCAGTGGTGGCGTTGGAGCCGGGGCAAATGGCGCTGATGCCGGCGCCAACGAGCATGGGAGTATTTGGCATGGCGCGCACGACGCGCCAGCGATGGCCGCCGCCAAGTGCGCCGGCGATGAATGAGGTGCTGATACCCGCCGCAATGGAAATAATCAGCGTATCGGGGCGCATGGCGCTGCCGAGGCCTTCCAATACCTTGGCCATCATTTGCGGCTTGACGCTCAGCAATAATCGCCGGCAGTCACGGACTACTTCGCCATTATCCTGAGTGACGCGAACGTGTAGTTGCGACTGGAAAAGTTCACGGCGTGCTGAAGTGACATCAGAGACAATGATCTGGTCAGCCGCAAACAATGCAGAGCGCAGCAGGCCCCGCGCAATTGCCTCGGCCATGTTGCCGGCGCCGATAATCCCCAATTCCATCCGGCTCATTCGAGCGGCCCGCCGATGGCTTCCAGCACGCTGCGCGGAGCGGTAATGATGAGGTTGCTGTTGTAGTAGGCGATATTGGCCGTGCCGCCGTTCACCTTCCAGATATCAGAACGGATGGTGTCGGTGATCAGTTTGACCAGCGCCTGAATGGCCTGCGTCTTGGTCTGCTGGTTGTTGGTACTGGACGATGTACTGCCGCCGCTCAAGCTGTTGCTGTTGGAACTGCCTTGCTGGCTGCCGCCTCCACCGCCGCCGCCGCCCGAACCGTTATTGGAAACGGTGTAGGTTCCACCGCCAGACCCTTGGGAGAGGCTGCTCAACACGCTGCTGGCGTCGTTGGCTTGGAATTGCGGGATCTGAACCAGCAGGTCTTCCACCGAATAAACCATCGTGTACATGACGGTGTCGGCCTTGGCCTGTGTGGTGATCTCCAGAACGTTATCTTCAACATAAAATGTAAGGAGGTCGCCGGCGCCGGCTTCGCTGAGAATGGTGTTCAGCGCCTTGCGGAGGGTCACGCCGCGCAGGTGAAGATTAACGAGCGTGTTTTTGTCGATGTTGACGGCTTCGAGCGACTTCCAATCGACCACCACATTGATGTCGGAGCTGTCGCGAATGTAATCGAGAGCTTCCGAGAGCGGCACCCCCTCGAATTTCAAATCAGGTTGAATGGTATCAAGAACCCTGCTGGCGTGGCGGACGATCGTCTTTTGAGCGATCGCGGGCACGGTAAAAGTAGCAAGAATCCCCCCGAACAACAGCGCCGCCAAAGTAGCACCAAAACGCATATACGCCTCCGTGTTGGGCTTTGTAGATTTATATCATGGAGTATCGGAGATTAGCAAGAGGAAAATACGGAGAATCAATGGATTTTGCAGTCTTTCTGTAATCGCCTTATGCTGAGGCGGTTAGGAAGGGAACGGTCGGCCGGGCAGCCCCCATGCTAATTCGCCGCGGCGGGCCGCGTTTCCGGCACGTTCGCATCTATCTTCATCTTCCATACAAAATCGTATGTCTTTCTGGGCGGATTTGTATCGGTCTGCCCATGCCCGCCATCGTCCTGCTGATCAGGGCCGACGCTGTAAATGATCCAGTCATTATCGCGCGTCGTGATCCGGATCGAGTTGCCGTCGAATTGATCCGTCGGCACCGCCTCCAGATACGCCGGCGTCAGCTCCTGAAGATCCGTGGGCAGCCTGCCATGTTCGAAGCGATAGCGCGTGGCGGCAACGGCGGTCTGTGCAGCCGTCGCATCGATTTCGGCGCGGGTGCTGTTCTCCACGAACCGGTACAACGCGGGAACCATCCGCGAATTGAAGTAGCTCTCCTTCTTCAGGGTTAAAAGCCCGCCCATGAGATCATCCAGGTCTTTCTTGGATTTGAAATAAGGCTCCGAAGCCGCTTTGCGAAGATCGTCCATGTAATTCCGATATCCCTGCATATTTCCGGCAAACAAGAAGAGGCGTGCAACCGGATAAAATTTTGCTACCACGTCGGCCGCCCACGTTGTATCGCCGCTATGATGGTGGGACGAAATATTCTCAATGGCGTTGAAGGATAATTCGCCGGACTCCATTCGCCCAAACGTGTCCAAGCCAAAGCAGGCCTCGCCGCGCAGGGCGCGGACGGCCGCCCGCCGGGAATCATAAGCATCCGGCAGCGTCAGGCTATTCAACTGTTCTGATTTTGTCATGCGCGGCAGGACTTCCAGCAGCGTCTGCGTCGCCACCGACTCGACTCCGTTTCCAACCAGCGCGGATACAAGGACCGGCTCCTGTTCCACGTGCCTCGCCACGGCGTACATCGTATTGATGTCGAGAATCGCCGCGTCAAACTGTCCGTCTTTGGACGCAAGCCGCGCATGAGCCTGGAGCAGCAGCGCGGATGCGCGCAGGTCATTCAATTCCGGGAGCATCAGGCTGATGGAGGCGTGCGACCAGTCTTTGTCAAACCGGCAGACCGGCAGACGCGCGGCCTGATACAGCAGATCGATCGTCCCGGCCCGTCGGGCCACCAATGCCACGAGCGCGGGGTCGTCGGCGGCAACTCCATCATCGCCTAGCGGAGAATCTTTGCCTTTAATGATCACGTCCGAATCGATCTGTTCAAAGGCTCGTTCATACAAGGGCGCCGCATTCTCTGAATCCGGCACCGCCGGCGGAACCAACGATGAAAATGTCGCGCCGGCCTCCAGCTCCATGGTGGTCGCCTGCTGGTTCTGGACAAGCATCATGTTCCAGAGCGTCATGCTGAGCACCGCCATCGCTCCCAGCCAGGCGAGCGCCAACTGGCCGCGCCGCCAGCCGGCCGCGATGGTTGCGCCAGGCGTCGAGTCGCTCCGCCGGGCCAGCCCGTAAACCACGACGAACAGGACCAGACACACGATGAAAAGAGACAGAAAGTAGCCAAACCAGTTCTCTTCAATTTCAACGCCGTATTTCAGAGCGCCGGCGAGACCGGCGAGCGCCCCGAAGAACAAAAGCGGCGGCAAGGAAGCGAGTAGTCTGAGTATGCCGCGCGGAAAACCTCGTCGCAGGCGCGCCAGGCAGGCGAAGATCATTGCCAGCCAGAGCACCCAGGCGACGCCCAATTCGATCCAGAGAAGTCCGTAGCTCATGGGAGAGTCTCCTGTTCCAGATAGCGCGGCAAGCCGCGAAAGTCGGCGGGAACACCCGCATTGATCGGAAGCGACGCCGATATTTCCATCGCGGCCAGCCGCTGCGCGTCGGCCGCGGGAAGCTCCGGCGCGACCTGCCGGATCAGTGCCACCGTCGCGGCGACTTCTGTCGCCGGCGCCGGCTCAATATGCATAAACCGCGTGGCCGACGCGGAGATGATCGAGAGATTCAGCCCCACCAGCACTGAAGCCGCCAGGCCCGCCGCAAACCAGTAAGGCGACTTGCTCGGTTTCAGTTCCGCATTGACGGCGAGCAATACGCGCTCTCGAAGGGGCGCCGGGAGGCCAACTCCCGTGCCTCTCCTGCCGGCGACGCGCGCTTCAAGCTCAGAAAAATCATCGGGAATTTCGTTCATGATTGCGGCTCCAATCGGTCTCGCAGCTTTTCCATCGCGTAGCGATATCGGCCCGCGGCGGTGTTGGCGCTGACGTTCAAGACGCTGCCGATCTGCGCAAAGGTGAGGCCGCCGTCGATCTTAAGAGTGACCGCCTCGCGCTGCTCGGGCGGAAGCGACGCCAATGCGCGTTCGATTTGCTCATCGTGTTCCACGGACTCGGCAGGCTGCCGGGAAGCAGCGAATTCCCGCAGCCGCCGCTGCTCGGTCTGCTGCTCCCGCAACTTGCCGTAGACGATGTTCCGAAGAATCGTAAATACATAGGCGTCCAGATCCTCAACTCCGGCCAAACCTGCGCGGTGCCGCACGAGATTGACGAAGAGGTCTTGTATCGCATCTTCCGCGTCGCCCCTGTCGCGCAGCATCGCGGCAGCGACACGCAGAAGCGCGCCCCCAAGCCGGTCGTAAAGCGATGCAAAAGCCTCGGGCCTGCCTGCCGCCAGATCAACCCGGCCCATCGCCGGGTCAGCGACTTTAGGATCGGCCGACGGCTGCTTCATCGTGTCTGATCTCCAGGAGTGATGCCGACTCGGATTTTGTATGAGAAAATCGGGATTATTTATCGCCGGGATACCAGCGATGGTCGTCCATTTGTCTTTGGTTGCCCGGGCCACGCACGCGAACTGCGGGCCGGATGCGTTGACGTCCGCCGTCATGGACTGATAATCGCACTCGCCAGCGTGCGCCGCTCGTTGGTGTCAACCAAACGGGTGGGTAGTTGTAAGAGAGATCGGTCCAAACTCAAAGGCGGAAATGAATAAGCTCACAATCTCGTCGTGGTGCGCAGTACTTGCATTTCTTCTAACCCCGGTGGTCCCGGTTCGAGCCGATGCGCCGCCGGTGGCGCTGAACTGGCTCGATAAGACGCCGCCCGGCATCCCCGCCGGCGTAAGCTGGGGCGTGCCGTGGCCGCAGGGGGCGGTTTCCAAGGATCAGACCTTCACACTCAAAACTACCGACGGCAAAGCCCTTCCCTTGCAGGAATGGCCTCTGGCCTATTGGCCCGATGGCTCGATGAAGTTTACGGGCTTCGCCACGGTCGGCGGGCCGGATGTGGCCGGCGGCTTGCAAGTGGCGCCCGGCGCGGCTGCTGCGCCTGCCGGCGATGTCGTCAAAGTAACCGAAACCGATCAATCCGTTCAGATCGACACCGGCAAGCTCACCTGCCGTATCTCAAAATCCGGCGCCAATCTCATCGACTCTATCACCGACGGCGGCAAGGAAGTCGTCCGCAACGGCCAACTTCAGTGCATCCTCCAAAACGCGCCGGATGGCGACGATCTGAACCCGCCCGCCCGGCAGCTCTTTGTCAGTGAAATCAAGAAAGTAACCGTCGAGCAGACCGGCCCGGTTCGGGCCGACGTCAAAATCGAGGGCGTTCACAAGCTCAAGGGCGGCGATCGCGAGTGGCTGCCGTTCGTTGTACGCCTTTATTTCTACGCCGGCGACGAACCGATTCGGCTTGTGCATACGATCGTCTACGACGGCGATCAGAACAAAGACTTCATCAAAGGCCTCGGCCTCGTCTTTGACGTGCCGATGCGCGAGCAGATTCAGAACCGCCACGTGCGCTTCGCCAACAGCAACGGCGGTGTCTGGGCCGAACCGCTGCAACTCATCGCTCCCGGCGGCCGAGGCTTCGGAGGCGGCGGCAACAGCGCCAACCAAATCGAAGGCGATCGTCTGCCCAACGTCAATACGCCGATGCAGGACGCCGCCTGGGATTCGTTCAGGCTCAGCCAGCCCAACTCAGACGGCTTTACCATCATCAAACGCACCAATCCGAAAAGCTCGTGGGTGGGCGTCGCCGAAGGCCAGCGCGCCGCGGGTCTGGCGTTCATCGGCGATGCCAGCGGCGGGCTTGCCGTTGGCGTCAAGGATTTCTGGCAGAAGTATCCGGCTTCAATTGACATCGAAGGCGCGCTCAGCGACGCCGCCCATGTCAACCTCTGGCTCTGGTCGCCGGAATCGGCGGCCATGGACTTGCGCCATTACGACACGCATGGCCACGGCAACGTGAACACCGGCGGCAGCTACGAAGACTACGAACCCGATTTCGCCACCCCCTTCGGCGTCGGCCGCACCAGCGAACTGATGCTCTTCCCGACGGCCAAAACCCCCACGCGAGAGGAAACCGCCAAACTCGCGGCGCTGAACATCGCGCCGCCGTTGCTCACGACCTCGCCGGATTATCTCCATTCGACAGGCGTTTTTGGCGTCTGGAGCGTGCAGGATAAATCGACGCCGGTGAAGGCGGCCATCGAAAGCCGCCTCGATTCCGCCATCGACTACTACCAGAAGGCCATCGACGAGCACCACTTCTACGGCTTCTGGAATTTCGGCGACGTGCGCCACGCCTACGACGCCCAGCGCCACGAATGGCGTTACGACATCGGTGGCTACGCCTGGGATAACAGCGAACTCGGCAGCGTTCTCTGGATTTGGAACAGCTACATCCGCACCGGCCGCGCTGATATTTACCGCATGGCCGAGGCGATGATCCGCCAGACCAGCGAAGTCGAAACCTATCATCTCGGCCCCTTCATGGGCCTCGGCTCGCGCCACAACGTCGATCACTGGGGCGATAGCGCCAAGGAAGCCCGCGTCAGCCAGTCGGCTCACGCCCGCTTTTTCTATTACCTTTCGACGGATGAACGCATCGGCGACATCATGCATGTTGAAACCAACGTGGATGAGATCGCCTCCAAGCTCGACCCAATGCGCAAGGCCCAGCCGATCACCGAAGCCGAGAAGAAATACCCCGGCCGCATCCGCGTCGGACCCGACTGGCTCGCGTTCGTCGGCAACTGGATGACCGAATGGGAACGCACCGGCGACACCAAATGGCGCGACAAGATCATGGCCGGCGTCAATTCAATGTACGCCATGCCCTATTGGATGAAATCCGGCCAGAACTTGGTCATGGGCTACGATTACAAAACCGGCAAGATGTATCAGGTCAGCGATCGCGTCGGCACCTACAACCTCGCCACAATTCAGGGCGGAGCCGAGGTGGCGTTTGAATTGACGCCGCTTTTGAACAGCACGGAATGGACCAAGATGTGGTCGCAGTATTGCCGCCTCGGCCGCGCGACGGCGGAAGTTCTCAAGCTCGACCAGACGACCGGCAAGGAAGGCGCCGACGCCACGATGCTCGGCGAGAACGGCGCCAACAGCCAGGGTTCGCCGCGAATGGCGGCATGGGCTTACTCCCAAACCGGCAACGTGGCGTTTGCGGATTACGCCGACGCCTGGCTGGCGACACAGGGCCACATCTACGCCACGCACAAGGTGGATGGCGCGCAGGCGCTGAACCCGCTGGACGAGGCCGCGAACGTCAGCACGAATTCCGTGGCGCAGGATTCGCTGATGGCGATTGAGATATTACAATTGTGCAAGGATCACCTGCCGACTGCGATCACGCCGGAACAAGCAGGCGGCTTCGGCGGCCGTGGCGGCGGCAGAGGCGGTCGAGGCGGTGGCCGCGGACGGGGCGGAACGACGACTTCGCCCGCAGCTGGGAATTAGAGGCGGCGTGTCGAATTGTCTTGGCACGGTAACGGAGACGCGCACGGCCTATAAAACTGGTATTTGAAACCGTTTGGCCTTACGAGCGCCGGGAGATTCCGCGGAATGTCGAGAAGTGAGGAATCCACTTATATGCGATATTTGATTGACCTGTGCTCTGCCGAAACATACACAAGTTTTAGCGATGACAGCAGCAAAACTGTCGCCTATTTCAAAGACAATCAAAGAAAGTTGGCCTCGAAGGTTCAGTCGGGTGACATACTCATATCATATCTCATGAAACTTCGCCGCTGGATCGGCTACCAGGAAGTTGTCCGCGAATCCCATGACGACCCCAAAACAATTGGGAAGCCGTGGGTAATATACTTTGGTGTAAAGACGCATGTCTGGCTCCAATCTGTGGACCGAATGCTCCCGATTAAACTGCCTGAAATATGGGACAAATTATCGTTCACCAAGGGCAAAACTAGATCCGAACCCGCGATTGGCCCTGTCCGTCGAAGCCTGCAAGAGATCAATCAAGAAGACGGCAAGCTTCTCATTCGCCTGCTCAACGAGCAGCAGCGCCTGCAATGGCCATACCCCATCAACAACGCCGCGTGGGAGGCGCAATTTAAATCCACGCCGCGACTAAAGTCGAAAAGGAAGATGCACAAACAGCGAGGAGGTAACGCACCAACAAACCGACCTTTCGAATACTGGGTCGAAGGCAAGAGAATGGTCGAGCCTCGGCATGACTACCTTCAGGAGCGCTTCGTCGAGTACCTTTGGGACCAAGGTATCAATCCCAAACAAGACGTTGATTTTATCGACGTTCAATATTCGGCATCAGGCCGAACGACTTTCTGTGAAATAAAGCCCACCGAGAATGTTCCCACACGATACGCGATACGAGCTGCAATTGGTCAACTCCTAGAACATCGGTTCAAGCAATCACCAAAAGCCGCACTTGAGATTGTGATCGGCAGCAAGCCCGGCCAGGAAGAGTCGGACTTTGTAAATTCGTAACACTTCACCCATCTGCAACATTTTCCACGGGCAGGGGCGGCAATTTGCCGGTTAGAAGCAGCGTTCGCAATGCATCGGCGATGGTTTTCGTC
>Ga0208589_1001417_pt1 | contig 10010 bp, 8 predicted proteins | sample NGESurshal092012_2_FD_184486 | JGI IMG/M metagenome (GOLD analysis project Ga0208589, IMG submission 184486) | Arctic peat soil microbial communities from Barrow, Alaska - NGEE Surface sample F53-2 shallow-092012 (SPAdes) | ecosystem: Environmental > Terrestrial > Soil > Wetlands > Peat ... | reverse complement strand
GCGGGCGAGCGAGACCTCGCCGTCGCACTCGTCGACCTTGCCCTGGCGCAGCGCCACCAGGCGATCGGCGTAGTCGAGCTTGGCGCGCGTCGCGATCAGCTGATCGCGCGCCGCGTCCTCTTCACGCTGGCTCATGCGCAGCCGCGCCTCTTCGCGCGTGGAGCGTCCGAGCTCGATGCCCGCCCGCGCCGCCTCCAGCCGCGCGCCCTCCGCCTCCAGCGCCGCCAGCCTCGCCCGGTTCTCCTCCACCACGTCGGCGGGCGCGCGGCGGACAAAATCCTCGTTGGCAAGTTTCCGGCGCAGCTTCTCCGCCTCGGCCGTCGTCTTCGCGCGATCCTTGCCCAGCCGCCCCTGCTCGGCGTCCACGTCTATCAGCCCCAGCAACGGGATCTCCAGCGTCGCTTCATCCAGTACCGCCTGCGCCGATCCTTTCGACACCGCACGTGAGACGGCCGACACCTCGGCGGCGCGGGCCATCCGCCGGATCGGCTCGATCCAGCGTTCCGCGCGGGCCCTGCTGTCGGCGCTGGCGTCGTGCAGCAGCACGGGGGCGAGCACCGACGGCGGTACGTTCATCTCCGCGCGAACCGCGCGGACCTCGCCGATCAGGCGCACCACCCAGTCAAGCTCGGCGCGGGCCGCGTCGGCCTCCGCCACCTGGACCGGGGCTGGCCAGGGAGCACGGATCAAGCTGCATGGCTCGCCGTAGCCGAAGCGGTTCCATAATTCCTCGGTGACGAACGGAATGGCCGGGTGGAGCAGGCGCAGCAGCACGCCGAGCACATGAGCCGCCGCGCCGCGCACCTCGCCCGCCGCCGCCGTGTCGCCCTCGGCGAAGACGGGTTTGGCGAACTCCAGGAACCAGTCGCAAAAGCTGTTCCAGGTGAAGCGGTACAGCGCCGCCGCGTATTCGTCGATGCGGTAGGCCTCCAGTGCCGCCGTCGCCTCGGCGACCGCCCGATTCGCTGCGTCCAGGATCCAGCGTGACAGTGGCAGGACGGCGGCGGCCGGATCGAAGCCGGGATCGGGCCGCACCGCGTTCATCTCGCAGAACCGCGCCGCGTTCCATAGCTTGGTGACGAAGCTCCGGTGGCTCTCGACCGAAGCCGCGCTCAGCTTCACGTCGCGACCGGGGCCGGTCAGCGCGCAGATGGTGAAGCGCAGCGCATCGGCGCCGTAGCGATCGATCAGCTCCAGCGGGTCGATCACGTTGCCCTTGGATTTCGACATCTTCTGGCCGCGCGCATCGCGCACCAGGCCGTGGATATAGACGGTGCGAAACGGCACGCCGTCCATGACGTGCAATCCCAGCATCATCATCCGGGCCACCCAGAAGAAGATGATGTCGAAGCCGGTCACCAGCACGTCGGTCGGATAATAGCGTGCCAACTCGGGCGTCCGCTCCGGCCAGCCGAGCGTCGAGAACGGCCATAGCCCGGAGCTGAACCAGGTATCCAGCACATCCTCGTCTTGCGTCAGAGCGACACCGGGACCAGCCGCAAGCTGGGCCTCTGCCTCGGTCTTGGCGACGAACACGGTGCCGTCGGGTGCGTACCAGGCGGGAATGCGATGGCCCCACCATAGTTGCCGGCTGATGCACCATGGCTCGATGTCGCGCAGCCAGGCGAAGAACGTGTTCTCCCACTGCTTCGGCACGAACTGCGTTCGCCCGCTCTCGACCGCCGCGATCGCCGGCTCCGCCAGCACGGCGGCGTTGCAGAACCACTGCGTCGTCAGCAGCGGCTCGATCGCCACGCCGGAGCGGTCGCCGTGCGGCACGTGATGGGTGTGCGGCTCCGTCTTTTCCAGCAGCTCCAGCCGCGCGAGTTCGGCGACGATCGCCGCGCGCGCATCGAGGCGATCCGCTCCCTCCAGCGTGCGCAGGAACGTCGGATCGGTGATCACGTCCTCGATCTCGGCAAGCGTCACCCGCGCCGCGCGGTCGAGCACCGACGGCATCGGCAGCCCGTGTCGCTTTCCCACCACGAAATCGTTGAAATCATGCGCCGGCGTGATCTTCACCGCACCGGACCCCTTCTCGGGATCGGAGTATTCGTCGCCCAGGATCGGGATGCGCCGCCCCACCAGCGGCAGGATCGCGAACCGCCCGATCAGGTCGCGCCAGCGCGGATCGTCGGGATGCACCGCGATCGCGGTGTCGCCGAGCATCGTCTCCGGTCGCGTGGTCGCGACGACGACGAACCGCCCCTCCCCGCGTACGCGGGGATCGCCCTCGATGGGATAGCGGATGTGCCACAGGTGTCCGCGCATCTCCTGGCTCTCGACCTCCAAATCGGAGATCGCGGACTGGAACTTCGGGTCCCAGTTCACCAGCCGCCGGTCGCGATAGATCAGCCCCTTGTCGTACAGCCCGACGAACGCCTCCCGCACCGCCGCGCTCAGGCCGGCATCCATCGTGAATCGCTCGCGTGCCCAGTCGAGGGAGGCGCCGAGGCGGCGGAGTTGGCGGGTGATCGTGCCGCCCGATTCGGTCTTCCATCGCCACACACGCTCGAGAAAGGCATCGCGCCCGATCGCCTGGCGGCTCGTCTGTTCCTCGGCCAGCAGCCGCTCCACGACCATCTGCGTCGCGATGCCGGCATGATCGGTGCCCGGCTGCCACAGGACGTCGCGCCCCTGCATCCGCCGCCACCGCACCAGCACGTCTTGGACGGTGAAGGTCAGCGCGTGACCCATGTGCAGGCTGCCGGTGACGTTCGGCGGCGGGATCATCACGGTGAATGGCGTCGCCGCCGAGCCCGGATCGCAGGCGAACGCGCCCGAGCGCTCCCAGCCTTCGTACAGGCGCGGTTCGATCTCGTTGGGGGAGTAGGTCTTGTCCAGCATGGCGCGGTTGAACGCCGCGGCCGTCAAGAGGTCAAGGAAGTGCCCGCCCGACCACGCGCTCTATCTCCACGCGGACCAGCCGCTCGACCATCGGCGGCAGATGGGTGTCCAGCCATTCCTTCAGGAGCGGACGCAATTCGGCGCGGACCAGATCCTCGATGGTCGGACCGCCGCGATGGACCTGCGTGCCGCGCTCCCCGGCCAACGTGGCGACCAGCCCGGCGACCGAGGCCGCCGCCGCGCGCGCGGTCTCCGGGGCGACGAGTCCCTTGGACGCAGCCGCGACCGTCGGCTCCGGCGGCTCGGCGGGCGCGGCCTCCGGCTGCTCCGCCTCGGGGTGGCCCGGTTCGGGCAGCATCATGGAGGGCTCCAGCACGAGTACGTCGTCTTCCGGCGGTGATGCGGCTGCTTCCCCCGGTCTCGCCTCCGCCGGGTTCGGCTGCTCCTCCTCGCTCAGAATGCGACGAATGGAGGCGAGGATATCCTCCATCGACGGGTCGGCGCCGGGAGGCGGGGCGGGTCCGGCGGCGCTCATGGCCGGCTCCCCACGCTGGTGCCGTACAGGCGCTGCTCGTCGGGGCCCTTCAGCCCGAACCACTTGTTCTTCACCGCCTCGTAGTAGGCGGTGTCGTTATAGTAGTTCACCGGCAGCGCGAGATCGCGCGCGGTCAGTCGTCCGACCGCCGAGGCGACGGCGTAGGACGCCGTCACGATACTGGCGAGGTTCTGAACCAGACTGGTCTGGGAGTTCAGCAATGTCTGCTGGGTGATCAGCACGTCGAGGGTTGTCGCCGTGCCGACCAGCGCTTGGCGTTCGGTGCCTTCCAGGGCGACGCGGTTAGCGTCCACCGCGGCGCGGCTGCTCGCGGCCGATGCCAGCGCCGCCTGGAGCGTCTCCCACGCCTGCACGGCGTTCTGCACCGCCGTCCGCCTTGCGTCCGCGACGAGCTGATCCTGCTGGCCGACCGTCTCGCGCGCCTGTCGGACGGCCGAATACTCGGCGCCTCCTTGATACAGCGGCACCGACAGGTTCGCCAGCACCTGATAACCGTTGGTGACAAAACTGCGCTGCGAGGCATTGTTGGACTGAATCGCCTGGCCTTGCAGGCTCAGCTGCGGCAACAGCGCGCCGAAGGCGACATCGACCGCGTTGCGCGCACCGGCCAGACCGAACAAGGCCGAGATCACCGAGGGGTTGTTGTCCCCGGCCATCGCCGCGGCCTGCTGCTCGGAGTGGAGCGGCAGCTTCAGCGGCTCGGGCGGCACGAGGTCGGCCGGAGGGGCGGAGCCGACGGCACGGAGATAGGTCGCCTCGGCGGTTTGCACGGTGCCCTCGGCGGTGAGCCGTGTCGCCGTCGCGCTGGCCAGCGCCGCCTGCGCCTGCGCGACGTCGGTCTGGGTGATCTCGCCCACCCGGAAGCGATCCTGCGTGGCCTTGAGCTGCTGGCCCAGCACCTTCTCGTTGTTGCGGTCGATCGCGGCGATATCGCGCGCCTGGACGACGCCGACATAGGCGTTAACGGTATCGCTGAAAGCGGATTCCTCCTCCGCGATCAGGTTTGCCCGTTCGGCGAAGACCGCGTTGTTGGCCTTGTGGATGGAAGCGTTGACGCGCCCGCCGGAATAGAGCGGCTGGGTCACGGTCGCCTGCGCGGTGGCGATGTTGCGGTCGAGTGGAAGCTTCGCGTGAGTGCCGCCGATGAATTCGCGCTCAAGCCCGCCGCCGTGGCCCGCGCCGGCGGCCACGATGATGGTCGGACGCCAGCCGGCGACGGCCTGCGGCACACCCTCGTCGGTGGCGCGCAGCTTGGCGCGCTCCGCCAGCAAGGCCGGGTTGTAGGAGTACGTCTCCACCAGTGCCTCCGCCAGCGTGCGTGGTGCCCTCGCCGTCGGCGTCGGCCGAACAGGAGCGGGGGCACGGCCCCGCGTGTGGGTGGCCGCGCCGGACCGCGCCGCCGCGGGGGTAGCGAGCAACAGGGCGGCGCCGATCAGAAGGGCTGGGCGCATCAAGGGTCTCCGTCGCGCCCCGGAGTGGCGAGCGCTAGCGTCGATGTGCCACAGACGGCGCCCCTAAGCCAAGCAAAGAGCCGCCACTAGACGTGGAAACTCTCCCCGCATCCGCACCGGCCCTTCTCGTTCGGGTTGGTGAAGGTGAACCCGGCCGTCAGCGCCGTGGTCTCGTAGTCCATCACCGTGCCGATCAGAAATAGGCTCGCCTTGCGGTCGACCAGTACGGTCAGCCCCTTGTCGGACACGACCTCGTCGGTCGTCGCCGGCGCGTCCGTCCACGTCATGTCGTAGGACATGCCGGAGCATCCCTTGGTCCGCACGCCGATGCGCAGCAGCTTCCCCTGCTCGCCCGCGGCGTACAAGCGGGTGAGCCGTTCGGCGGCGGCATCGGTCAGCCGCATCAAGGGCGGCAATTCGCGGACGGTGCGGCGGGGTGCTGTCGTGGTGCTCATGGCTATCCCGATATCGGCGTTGCTCAGAACATGTTCAACTGCAAGCGGGCCTCGTCGCTCATCCGGCTCGGGTCCCAAGGCGGGTCCCACACGGTTTCGACGTCGCAATCGGTGACACCGGGCACCGCCATCACCGCGTCGTGCACCTGCTCGGGCAATTCCTGCGCGCTCGGGCAGGCCGGGGCGGTGAGGGTCATCTCGACACGAACCTTGCCGTCATCGCCCAGCTCGACCGCGTAGACGAGCCCTAGCTCGTAGATGTTCACCGGGATCTCCGGGTCGTAGACGCTGGCGATGGCGGCGATGACGGCATCCTCGGTCGGCTTGGGCGCGGTCTCGCCGTCCGGGGTCCAGGACGTGTGAGCCATATCATTCACTGCTGGCCTCCTTGGTCCCGTCGAGCGCCGCGAGCAGGGCGTGCCAGGGCAGTGTCGCGCATTTCACCCGCGACGGATACTCGTGCACGCCCGCCAGCGGCTGCAAGCGTTCCAGCGCCGCATCGTCGCAATCCGGGCAGGCGCCGGTGCGCGCCAGTTCGCGGAAGGCGGCGAACAGCGTCCGCGCATCGTCCGGTTTCCGCCCCACCACGGTCTCCGCCATCAGATCGGCCGAGGCGACGCTGATCGCGCAGCCGCGTGCCTCGAACCCGGTCTCGGCGATGGCGCCGTCGGGACCATACTTCACGAACACCTGCACCCGGTCGCCGCACATCGGATTATCGCCCTTCGCGGTCGCATCGAACGCGGCGAGGCGATGGCCGTGGCGTGGATTGCGGCCATGATCGAGGATCGTCTCCTGGTACAGATCGCGAAGGTCGGCGAAATCGTCGCTCATGCGAAGAACTCCCGCACGCGGACCAGCGTGTCGGCCAGCGCGTCGATCTCCTCGGTCGTGGTATAGACGCCGAAGCTCGCCCGCGCGGTGCTGTCGATGCCGAAGCGGTGCATCAGCGGCTCGGCGCAATGGTGCCCGGCGCGCACCGCGATCCCCTGGCGATCGAGCAAGGTCGCGACGTCATGGGCGTGCGCGCCGTCGAGCGTGAACGAGACGACGCCGCCGCGATCCTGCGCGGCACCGACAATCCGCAGTCCCTCGATGGGCGACAGCCGTGCCAGCGCGTGCTCGGTCAGCGCCTGCTCGTGCGCCGCGATCGCCTCGTAGCCAATCGCCTGCACGTAATCGATCGCCGCCTTCAGCCCGATGCCTTCCAGGATCGGCGGCGTCCCCGCCTCGAACTTGTGCGGCACCTCGGCCCAGGTCGAGCGCTCGTAGCTGACCGAGGAGATCATTTCGCCGCCGCCCAGGAACGGTGGCATCGCATCCAGCAGCGCCCGCTTGCCGTACAGCACGCCGATGCCGGTCGGCCCGTACAGCTTGTGTCCGGTCCAGGCATAGAAGTCGCAATCGAGCGCGCGCACGTCGACCCGCCGATGCACGATGGCCTGGCTGCCGTCGAGCAGCACCTTGGCGCCATGCGCGTGCGCCATCCGGACGATTCGCTCGGCCGGCGTGTAGGTGCCGAGCACGTTCGACATATGGGTGATCGCCACCAGCCCGACCTTGCCGTCTTCCAGCAACGCCTCGAACGCCGCCATGTCGAGTTCGCCGGCATCGGTGATCGGCGCCACGCGTAGCTCGATCCCCTTGTCGTCGCGCAGCATCTGCCACGGCACGATGTTGGAGTGGTGCTCCATGCCGGAGATCAGCACCGCCTGGCCGGGGCGCAGGATGGAACGGCCATAGCTGTGGGCGACGAGGTTGATCGCCCCGGTGCTATTGGGGGTGAACACGATCTCCGGGTGATCAGCGTTCATCAGCACCGCGACCGCCATGCGCGCCGCCTCGTAGGCGTCGGTCGTGCGCTCGCTCATCCAATGGAGGCCGCGATGGACGTTGGCGTATTGCGTCTCCATCGCGTTCCGCATCGCCTCGATCACCACGCGCGGCTTCTGCGCCGACGCCGCGCTGTCGAGGTAGACGAGCGGCTTGCCGCGCACGGTCTGGCGCAGGATGGGGAAGTCCTCGCGGATACGCGCGACGTCGAGGGGTGCGTGCGGGGTAAGCGCGTCCATCATGCCTGCCTCTCCCACCACCGCTCCACCGCCGTCTCCATCGCGGCGCGGGCGCCGTCATGGGTGACCGCCTCCAGCGCCTCCGACAGGAATGCGCGCACCAGCATCGCGCGCGCCTCAGCCTCCGGGATGCCCCGGCTGCGGAGATAGAACATCTGCTCGGGATCAAGCTCGCCGACCGTCGCACCGTGGCTGCACTTCACGTCGTCGGCGAAAATCTCCAGCTCCGGCTTGGTGTCGATCTCGGCGTCCGGCGACAGCAGCAGCGCCTGGCTCATTTGGTAGCCGTCGGTCTTCTGCGCCGCGCGCGCCACTTCGATGCGGCCCTGAAAGACGCCGCGGGACCGTCCGGTAAGGACGCTTTTGACGTTCTGGCGAGAGGCGCAGCGTGGCGCTTCATGGCGGATGACGGTGGTGATATCGCCGGTCTGCGTGCCCGCGAGAATCTGCGCGCCGCCCATATGCACGGTCGCGTCGGCGCCGGTGAGCCGGGCGTGAAGCTCGGAGCGCGCGAGACGCGCCCCAAGGCTGAGCACGAAGCTGTCGAACCGCGCGCCCGCGCCGATCTCGGCGAAGGTCGTGCTGAAGTGGAAGGCCGTGGCGGATTCGTCCTGGAGCCGAAAGACGGACAATTCCGCGCCGTCAGCCAGATGCACGTCGAAGACGGCGTTGCGCAGGTAGGTTCCTTCTCCCTGCACCGTCTCGATCAGCGTGAGCTTCGTACCGTGTCCCAGGCGAATGACGTGGCGAGGGTGAAACGCGGCCATGCGTCCCGGAACCGGAATCGCCAGACTGGCGAGCTGGACGATTCCCGCGTCGATATCCTTGGGGATATCGAGCACGATTCCATCCTCGGCCAGCATCGTGTTCAGCGCGACCATCGGCTGGTCCTCGCCGCGCGATGCCGGGAAATCCGGGCGTTCCGAGAACGTCGCGAAGCCCTGTTCAGGCTGATCGGAGAGATCGGCGCGATAGTGCCCGCCGACGAACACCAGGCGCACGGGGGCGAGGCGGGCGACTCCCGCCAGCGTTTGCCCATCGTCCACCGGCGACATCGGCTCGTGAAAGGCGGCCTCGGTCAGCGGGCGCAGGTTGGTGTATTTCCAGGCCTCGTCGCGCCTTCCCGGGAATCCGATACGCCGGAACGCCTCGGCCGCCGCCGCGCGGGCGGCGGAGTCGCCGGGCAGGCGATCCTTCAACCCCTCGTAGCGGGCAAGAAACCCCGCCGCGCCGACTGGATCGACGGCGCTCATGCCGCCGCCTCCGCCAACGCGGCGTAGCCGCTCGCCTCCAACTCCCGCGCCAGTTCCGGCCCGCCCGAGCGTACGATCCGGCCGCCGGCGAGTACGTGGACCCGGTTCGGCACCAGATGCTCCAGCAACCGCTGGTGGTGGGTGATGACGAGGGCGGAGAAATCCGGGCCGCGCAGCGCGTTCACGCCGTCGGCGACGATCCGCAGCGCGTCGATGTCGAGCCCGCTGTCGGTCTCGTCGAGGATCGCGAGGCGGGGCCGCAGGATCGCCATCTGCAACACCTCGTTGCGCTTCTTCTCGCCGCCCGAGAAACCGACGTTGACGTTGCGCTTCAGCATATCGTCGGGCATGTGCAGGCGCTTGGCCTCGGCGCGCGAGAGTTTCAGGAACTGCACCGCGTCCAGTTCCGCCTCGCCACGCGCGCGGCGCAGCGCGTTCAGGGCGGTGCGCAGGAAGTTCGCATTGCCGACACCGGGAAGTTCGATCGGTGCCTGGAACGCGAGGAACACGCCGGCAACGGCGCGCGCCTCCGGCGCCATCGCCAGCAGGTCGTCGCCGTCGAATGTGACGGTGCCGTCCGTCACCTCGTAATCGGCGCGTCCGGCCAGCACGTAGCCCAGTGTCGACTTGCCCGACCCGTTCGGTCCCATGATCGCGTGGACCTCGCCCGACGGCACGGCGATGTCGATGCCGCGCAGGATGGGCGTGCCGTTGATCGCGGCGGAGAGATTTCTGATTTCCAGCATCGTCTGTACCAAATCGCCCTTATACCGTCATGCTCGCGAATATATCGTCATGTCCGCGAATACCGTCATGCCCGCGAAAGCGGGCATCCAGGCCCGCGTACCAGGTTCCGTGACGCTTGCCTGGGTTCCCGCTTTCGCGGGAATGACGAAGAGTGCGCCATCGCTCAGCCCACCGAGCCTTCGAGGCTCACGGCCAGCAGCTTCTGCGCCTCGACGGCGAACTCCATCGGCAACTCCTTCAGAACTTCCTTGCAGAACCCGTTGACGATCAGGTTGACGGCGTCCTCTTCCGAAAGTCCGCGGCTGCGGCAATAGAACAGCTGATCGTCGGCGATCTTCGACGTGGTCGCCTCGTGCTCCAGCTTCGCACTCGGGTTGCGGCTCTCGATATAGGGGACCGTGTGCGCGCCGCACTGATCGCCGATCAACAGGCTGTCGCACTGGGTGTGGTTCCGCGCCCCGTTGGCGCGCGGCAGGACCTTCACCAGGCCGCGATAGGTATTGTTCGACCGTCCGGCGCTGATGCCCTTCGACACGATCGTGCTGCGCGTGTTGCGCCCGATATGGATCATCTTGGTGCCGGTGTCCGCCTGCTGGCGGTTGTTGGTCACCGCGACCGAGTAGAACTCG
>Ga0208589_1001412_pt1 | contig 10043 bp, 6 predicted proteins | sample NGESurshal092012_2_FD_184486 | JGI IMG/M metagenome (GOLD analysis project Ga0208589, IMG submission 184486) | Arctic peat soil microbial communities from Barrow, Alaska - NGEE Surface sample F53-2 shallow-092012 (SPAdes) | ecosystem: Environmental > Terrestrial > Soil > Wetlands > Peat ... | reverse complement strand
TGGTTTGATCCACTGGCGTATCGCTGACGAACTGATGCTGATAGCCCAAATCAATGGTCATATGGTCGGTAGCCTGATAGCCAACGCCCATACCCACCAGTCGGCGCGAGCCGTCCGGAATGCGTGGGTCGCGGCTGATGATGTTGGTTGGAGTCTCGTCGTAGCCCACACCGCCGCGCAGCGTCCACTTGTCGGTCAGCTTGTAATCGCCACCGATCGCGTATAGCCAACTGTTCTTGTATTTCTGTGGCAGGCCGACCAGGTCATGGCCTTGCGAGGTGAGTACCAGATTCTGGAAATTGGACCAGCCGGTCCATTTTGTTGTGGCGGCGAGGCTGAAGCGGTCGTTGAACACGTGCAGCCAGTCCAGGCTTGCAAAGGCAGGTGTGTTGAGAGTGGCATTGGCGCTGTCCCCGTTCGGATTGAGCATGGGCAGACCCGCATTTGGAAAAGCCTGCGGCCCCAAGACAATGAGATTCTTGCCAGCTGCACTGCCGTAAAGGGCATAGTTGCCGCCCAGCGTCTGGTCGATGCGCGAGTGGTAACTAAGACCGATGCTGTCCTGCGCGGTCGGCTTGAACTCGAAACCGACAAAATAGCCGAAGGCAAGCGATTTCTTGAGAGTCACGTTGAGCTGGACATCTTCACTCTGTGGAGCGCCGAAAAGTGGGGCGCCGATCAGGGCAGCCGCTGTGCCTGTCGTATCAAGCACGGTATTTAGCTGTGCCTTGGTGCGCTGGCCCACGATGCCTGCACCGAGGGAAAACTGATCGTTGACCTTGAAGCCGGCCGAGAAGCTCACGGCGATCGACTGCAGGCTGGTTTTGGTGCCGAAATAGCGGCCTTGCCAAGACGGGTCGTACTCGCTGACGAGGCCATAAGGCACGCTGAGGCTGCCGCCCAGAGTCAGATGGTCATTGACTGGTGCGGCGAAGGCCATGTTCGGGAACGGAATGAACTTGCCGAACCCATTCGGATTGTTGCCAGTAACCGGATTGCCTTGTTCATCGCGGAACTGCCCCTGGAATTCGGCACTTGGACGGATACCTGTGCCAGTCACTTGAAGCAAGGGGGCGGTGAAGAAAGCCATTGCAGCGGGATTGTTGTAAACCGCCGTGGGATCATCAGGGAACAGCGAACCACCTGCATTGGCACGAGCCCAGCCAGCGGCGTTGTCGGTGGGAAGCTGAAACGAGCCGGCTTCGGCACGGAGCGGGATCGTCAGTGCGGTAGCCACTGCCAGGGCGAGACTGGCTTGGACGCCGAGACGGGTAATGCGTTGCAGGGTATGACGGTTCACGATAGTTCTCCTGTGAGGGCAGTCTGGGGTGGGCGCCCACAGAATGGCTGGTTCTTGATTTTCGGACTGATGTGATGAGGCAGCGGCCGGCAATGCCGGTAATAGATGATGGCTGGTGGTTGCTTTGTTCAGGAGCCCAGCCTCCCTTCCTTGATCCATTGCGGGTCACCGAGTGTGTTCAGGGTTTCATGGTGTGGCACGACAGCGGGTTCTGCATTGACGATCGCAGTGCTGTGGTCCAGTTGCAATATCCGTTCGATCAGCCGGATCTGTTCCGGGCTGCCGAAGGGGGCAGTGAGTATGGGGGAAATAAGTGAGATCAACCGCGCCAGCAGTTCGGCGTCATTGATCGTTTCACCCTTGCTGATACTTGCGATCAGCTCCTGCATGTCCTCGCCAGCCAGCATGCCGGACAGCGCCTTCAGGGCAAAGTGCAGGCGCAGCCCGAGTTCGTGGCGCGGCAACGTCGGCAGGGCGCGCGAGAACGCTTCGAAGAAACGTCCCGAGATCGACTGATAGTGCTCTTGCAGGTAGCCGTGGATGAAGGGTGAGGGATCGCTGTAGACCCTGCCGAGCAAACGCATGAAGGCTGGCCCCGACGCAGTACCATGACTGAGCCGGAACGCTGGAACGAACAACATGCCGAGTACGGTCGTGGCATCCAGGCCGTCGGGACTCTGCTGCTCGCATGCACTGAGCAACTGAAGGCGTTCGCGGTTGAGTCGATCCAGACGCTGCGACAGCAACTCCTGCACCAGTGCTTCCTTGCTGCCGAAGTGATAGTTCACGGCGGCGAGATTGGCGCCAGCTCGTGCCGTGATGTGGCGCAGCGACATTGCCTCGTAGCCGTGGTCGATGAACAGCCACTCGGTGGCTTCAAGCAATCGTTTGCGGGTATCGCAGTGGCCGTGGCGTGGAGATGTACTCAAACGGTGCCCCATAGCGCGCGTCGGCAGTGGCGTTGACATGAGTTCAAATCACAGATTGAAACATGTGTATGAAATCTACCGATGACATCATTTTTGAGCAAGCTGCAACGCACTATCAATCTGAGGAACATGCGATTACGCAAGAAATAACGTGACCTCAGGCCTCCCGCAGCCCTTGCCTGACAAGGAAACGAATGAGGCCCGACACTCGGGCTGGTGAGTACGACACAGCTGAAAAGGACACGGCGATCCGGGTCTTTTTGTTGCGACGCAATGACGATGCTGCCTTGAGAGGATGAGCGAAAGGCTCAGCCAGCCTTCTTCTTCGCCAGCCGCAGCCAGGTATCGACCACGGTGTCTGGATTCAGCGACAGCGATTCGATCCCCTGTTCCATAAGCCACTCGGCCAGGTCCGGGTGGTCGCTCGGGCCCTGGCCGCAGATGCCGATGTACTTGCCCTTGGCGCGCGCGGTCTTGATCGCGATCGACAGCAGCTTCTTCACCGCCGGGTCGCGCTCGTCGAACAGACTGGCGACGATGCTGGAATCGCGGTCGAGACCGAGGGTGAGCTGGGTGAGGTCGTTGGAGCCGATCGAGAAGCCGTCGAAGATGTCGAGGAACTCGTCGGCGAGCAGAGCATTTGAGGGCACCTCGCACATCATGATGACCTTGAGGTCGTGCTCGCCTTGCTTGAGGCCGTTCTTCGCCAGCACTTCGATCACCTTGCGGCCTTCGCCCAGGGTGCGCACGAACGGGATCATCACCCACACGTTGTCCAGGCCCATCACTTCGCGCACGCGCTTGACCGCCTTGCACTCGAGCCCGAACGCCTCGGCGAAGCTCGGGTCGACATAACGGCTGGCGCCACGGAAGCCGATCATCGGGTTTTCTTCATGCGGTTCGTAGCGTGCGCCGCCGAGCAGACCGGCGTATTCGTTCGACTTGAAGTCGGACAGGCGCACGATCACCGGCTTCGGATACACCGAGGCGGCGATGGTGGCAATGCCTTCGGCCAGACGATCGACGTAGAACTCGACCGGACCGGCATAGCCGGCGATGCGCTCGTCGATCTTCGCCTTGGTTTCGGCGTCCTGCTTGGCGTATTCCAGCAGTGCCTTCGGGTGCACGCCGATGTGGCTGGCGATGATCATCTCCAGGCGGGCCAGGCCAATGCCGGCGTTCGGCAGCATGCCGAAGTCGAACGCACGCTCGGGGTTCGCCACGTTCATCATGATCTTCAGCGGCGCGTCGGGCATCGCACCTAAATCGGCGGTAATGCGCTCGAACTTCAAGATGCCTTCGTAGATTGTGCCGGTATCGCCTTCGGCGCAAGACACGGTGACGTCGATGCCATCGGGAATCTTTTCCAGCGCGTTGCCGGTACCGACCACCGCCGGCACGCCCAGTTCGCGCGCGATGATCGCCGCATGGCAGGTGCGGCCGCCGCGGTTGGTGACGATCGCCGAGGCGCGCTTCATCACCGGCTCCCAGTCGGGATCGGTCATGTCGGCGATCAGCACGTCGCCCGCCTGCACCTTGCTCATGTCGGCCAGCGAGCGGATCACGCGCGCCTTGCCGGCACCGATCTTCTGGCCGATCGAACGACCTTCGGCCAGCACCTTGCTCCTCTCGCTGAGGTGGAAGCGTTCCAGCTGGGTGGCGTGGGCGCGCGATTTCACGGTTTCCGGACGCGCCTGCACGATGTACAGCTTGCCGGTGTTGCCGTCTTTCGCCCACTCGATATCCATCGGACGGCCGTAATGCTTTTCGATGATCAGCGATTGGCGTGCCAGCTCCTGCACGTCCTCATCGCTGATGCAGAACTTGTTGCGCAGCTCAGCCGGAGTGTCCTCGGTCCTCACGCGCTCCCCGGGTACGCTGGAATACACCATGCGCAGCTGCTTGGCGCCGAGATTGCGGCGCAGCACGGCGGGCTTGCCGGCGTTCAAGGTCGGCTTGAACACATAGAACTCGTCAGGATTGACCGCACCCTGCACGACCATCTCGCCCAAGCCATACGAGCCGGTAACAAATACCACGTCGCGGAAACCCGACTCGGTGTCCAGCGTGAACAGCACGCCGGCCGCGCCCACATCCGAGCGCACCATCAGCTGCACGCCGGCGGACAGGAACACGTCTTCGTGCTTGAAACCCTGGTGCACGCGGTAGGCGATCGCGCGGTCGTTGTACAGCGAGGCGAAGACCTCCTTCACCTTGTGCAGCACGTCGTCGATGCCGACCACGTTGAGGAAGGTTTCCTGCTGGCCGGCAAACGAGGCGTCCGGCAGATCTTCGGCCGTGGCTGACGAGCGCACAGCAACGGCGATGTCCTCGCCACCGGCGTCCTTGCACAGCTTGATATAAGCCGCGCGGATCGCCTGCTCGAGTTCGTCGGGCAGGGCGGTGTCAACAATCCAGCCGCGGATTTCCTTGCCTGCCACGACCAGGGTATCGACATCATCAACGTCGAGCTTGGCCAGACGATCCTGGATGCGCTTGGCCAGACCGCTCTTCTCCAGATATTGCTGGAACGCATCGGCAGTAGTGGCGAAACCACCCGGCACAGACACGCCCAGCTTTGCCAGGTTGCCGATCATCTCGCCGAGTGAGGCGTTCTTGCCGCCAACCTTGCCCAGGTCAGTCATGCGCAGTTGGTCGAGCCAAAGCACCAGATCGTTCAAGGGGATCTCCTCAAGAGCTTTCGATGGATAACGGTATGGATGCGGCAGGCAGGCCCGAAGCGGGCTGCAGAGGACTGGTATTGTCCGCTGCCGATGGTGCGAAGCACAAGAAGACCATTGCCACACGATGTCATTCCAACGGCATACCAGTGAGCTGACGGTCAATCCGGCGACAGCGTTTTGTGCTTGCGTTAAGGTGCGAACAAACGCTTCCCAGTGATCAGGCCCCTGTATGCAGCGAACGGTTTTCTTCATTTCCGACTCCACTGGTATTACCGCGGAGACGATCGGCAACAGTATCCTGGCGCAGTTCGAGGGCGTGCAGTTCGACAAGCATCGGCTGCCGTTCACCGATGACGCGCAGAAGGCGGAAGTGGCAGCGCTGCGCATCAAGACCAATTACGCGCAAAGTGGCCAACGACCGATCGTGGTCAACACCATGGCCGAGCGCGCGCTATGCGACATCGTTGCCGCCAGCGGCGCGCTGATGCTGGATGTCTTCGCACCGTTCATCGGCCCGCTGGAAGATGAGTTGGGTGCCAAGCGCTCGGGGGCGGTCAATCGCTCGCATGGCATGGTCGACTTCGACAAGTACGAGGCGCGCATCAATGCGACCAATTACGCGCTTTCCCATGACGACGGGATGGACGTGGACTATGCCCAGGCCGATCTGATCCTGATTGGCGTGTCACGCTCCGGCAAGACGCCGACCTGCCTCTACATGGCCTTGCATTACGGCGTCAGCGCCGCCAACTATCCGTTGACCGACGATGATCTCGACAAGCTCGAACTGCCCGCCCGTCTGCGTCCGTATCGTGATCGTCTGTTCGGCCTGACCATCGATCCACAGCGGTTGGCGCAGATCCGCGAACAGCGTCGCCCCGACAGCCGCTATGCGACGCTCAAGCAATGTCGCTGGGAGCTGGAGCAGGCCGATCGGCTGATGCGTCACGCCGGTATTCCCAGCCTCAATACCACGCATGTCTCGATCGAGGAGATCGCCAGCAAGATTTTCGACCGCTTCGGCATCGAGCGGACCATGTTCTGAATGAGTGTCAGGAGTTTTCGTCGTCGATGATCGCCACGCTGGATAGCCGCTCCCCTTTGCTGCCAGGTCGCTTCGGCTTCCTGATGGGGCTTTATGCGGAAAACTATCACCGGCTGGCGCGGCTGTTCGCGCCGCAACAGCTGAGCCCGGGACGCTATATTTCCGATGTGGATGATGGACTCAATGTGCATCTGCACCTGCAGGAATGCCATCCGTACACGCTGGAACTCGAACTCACCTACGATTTTGTCGACGCGCATACCGGCCAGCGCGCGCCGTCGGCGCAATTGCGCATGTATACCGATGCGCATGTAGCCGAAGCACTGCACTGCCATCCCGGCCGGCATCTGTGGCAGGTACTGGGGCCATTTCCGCCGGCGCATACGGTGCTGCAGCATCGTATGCGCATGAATGGCTTTCTCTCGCGCTGGCTGGAATACCTCGGTGAGCAGGGGCATTCCATTGGCACATTGGAGCGGGAAGGCTGATTCGCGCATCAGCGCATGGTGGCCAAACGACAGGCAACAAAAAACCCGCACAAGGCGGGCTTCCCGTTTGGTGGCGGAGCGGACGGGACTCGAACCCGCGACCTCCGGCGTGACAGGCCAGCATTCTAACCGACTGAACTACCGCTCCACATCTTTTCCAGCTTTGGATCTTTCCAGCTTTGCGAGCCAGCTTTGCGAGTGAACTTGGCGTCCCCACGGGGATTCGAACCCCGGTCGCCACCGTGAAAGGGTGATGTCCTAGGCCTCTAGACGATGGGGACAAATCAAGTTGGTGGAGCCAGGCGGGATCGAACCGCCGACCTCCTGCATGCCATGCAGGCGCTCTCCCAGCTGAGCTATGGCCCCGCCGCTGGAAGCCCGAAAGAATAGGTCCGCGTCGCATATCCGTCAAGCATTTTTTCCAGATCAGCACGGTCGAATCGCTGCTTGGTGTGGCTTTTGCCGGCAAGCAGACGCACCGAGCGAACCGATCGCGGAGTGCATCCTTTAAGCTGCCGACGACTCGAGTTGGTGCTGGAAAAGGCATGCACGAAATCGGTTTCATTCGCGACCTTGCCATGGTGATGATCGTGGCCGGCGCCACCACGATCCTGTTTCAACGCCTGCGTCAGCCCGTGCTGCTGGGTTACATCCTGGCCGGTGTGCTGATTGGTCCGCATACGCCGGGCATGCTGGTGGCCGATCCACAGGCCATCGATGACATCTCCAATCTTGGCGTGGTGCTGCTGATGTTCACGCTGGGGCTGGAGTTCAGCGTGCGCAAGTTACGTGAGGTTGGCATCGGTGTGCTGGCGGTGGCGGTGGCCGAAGTCGGATTGATGTTGTGGATCGGTGTCGGCATCGGTGGGTTGTTCGGCTGGAAAGGCATGGATGCGCTGTTCCTGGGCGCGATCATCGCGTTGTCCTCGACCATGGTGGCCACCCGCACACTGGCCGAGAGCGGTCAGCGTGATCAGCCATTCGCCCGCTTGGTGGTGGGCCTGCTGGTGGCCGAGGACATGCTCACGATTGTCATGCTCACCTTGCTGACGGCGGTGGCGATCGGCGGTTCGGTGCAGGCGCAGATCGCATTCACGCTGATCGGCCATCTGAGTCTGTTTGTGGTTGTGGGAATGATACTCGGGCTGTTGCTGTTGCCGCGGCTGGTGGATTACGTGGCCGGTTTCGGTCGCGACGAAACCCTGCTGGTCAGCGTGCTGGGCATCTGTTTCGGCGCCAGTCTGCTGGCGGCCTGGATGGGTTTCAGCGTGGCGCTGGGCGCATTTCTCGCAGGCGCGGTGGTGGCGGAATCGCGCAGTGTGGGTCGCGTGCTGCGGCTGGTGGAGCCGCTGCGCGACATGTTTGCGGCGCTGTTCTTCGTGGCAATCGGTCTGAAGATCGACCCGGCGATGCTGCTGCAGTACGCGTTGCCCGCGCTGCTGATCGCCGCCGTGGTGATCGTCGGCAAGACGGCGGCCTGCAGCCTGGGCATTTTCATCGTCGGCCACGATGCGCGCACGGCGCTGCGCTCGGGTCTTGGCATGGCACAGATCGGCGAATTCTCGTTCGTGATCGCCACGCTCGGGCTTTCGCTGGGCGTCATCAGCAACTTCATCTATCCGATCGCGGTGGCAGTATCGGTGCTGTGCATGGCGGCATCACCGTATCTGACACGCTCGGCTGATGGGCTGGCGGACGGCCTGCGGCAGGTGACACCGCGCTCGGTACGCTTGCTGGCGACCAGCTACAACGGCTGGCTGGAAAACCTCAAACCGGTCAACGAAAACGCCGCGCTGGCGGCAATCTTCCGCCGGCTGCTGTGGCATATCGCGATCAATGTGCTGTTGGTGGTGACGCTGTTCATGATTGGTGCCTATGTCAACTCGCACAACTGGAACTGGTTCGCGCGGTTCGGCATCGGTCGCGACGTGCGCCATACCTTGATCTGGGCATGCGCGCTGTTCCTGTCGTTGCCGATGCTGACCGCGGTGTACCGCAAGGCCGAGGCGCTAGGCATGTTGCTGGCCGAACTCGGCATCCGTGAGCGGTTTGCCGGCGCGTATACCCTGGCCATCCGCAATGTGCTGGCCCGGATCATTCCGTTGGCGACGCTGCTGGCGCTGGCCCTGCTGGTCAGCGTACTGGGCTCGACCATCCTGCCGCCACGTGGGGTGGCAGTGCTGCTGGCGTTGCTTGGCGTGGCGCTGGCGGTGGTGCTGTGGCGCAGTCTGGTGCAGATGCATGCACGTTTGCAGGCAGCGCTGAAAGAGACGTTAGACAAGCCCGATTCATCCGGGAAGGGACCCGGTTGAGTCGGAAGGGATGGCACGGTGAACCTTTATGCCGACTGACGGTCCTAACACGGCATCGTTGCCAAGACTGGACAAGCGCCGCACAATGCATGGCCTGCCTCCATTGGGGGGGCCCGGTTGGCAATGCCGGCATATCCAAATACGAGGGAGTTACGAATGAAGCATTTTCTGCGTCCCACGCTGACAGCGGTCGCACTGACCGTTGCGCTGGGCATGACTGCGAGCGTGTACGCTCAGGCTGCCAAAACCGGCGCCACCGGCACGGTCGATAAAGAGAAGGCCAGCTACGTGGTGGGTTGGGAAATCGCTTCCCAGGTGCCGCCGATCATGCGTGACGAGCTGGATGCTGCTGCTGTTGGTCGCGCGGTGACAGAGGCGCTATCCGGCCAGAAGCCGACCATGAGTGATGCCGAGGCCAAGCAGGTGCATGACGCCTTCATGGCGAAGATCCAGGCCAAGTACAAGGCCGAGATGATCAAGGAAGGCGCCAAGAACAAGGCTGAAGGCGACGCCTTCCTGGCCAAGAACAGGACCGCTCCGGGCGTGAAGACGACGGCTTCGGGTCTGCAGTATCAGGTGATCAGCCAGGGTACGGGCGCCCGTCCGGGGCCGGAAGATACCGTGCAGATCAACTACACCGGCACCTTCGTCAACGGCGAGGTGTTCGATGCTTCGGCCAAGCACAATCCGCCGGGTCCGGCCTCGATCCCGCTTGCTGGTGTGATTCCGGGCTTCCGCGAAGGTCTGCAATTGATGCAGGTCGGTGGCCATTACAAGTTGTTCATTCCGTCGACGCTGGCCTACGGTGCCGAGCCGCGCCCGCCGATGCCGCCGAATGCCACGTTGATCTTCGACGTGACTCTGGTCAAGACCGGCCCGACACCGGCTGGTGCAGCTCCAGGTGGCGCTGCGGGCGGCGGTCAGTAATTCCGTTTCGCTGTCATGAAATGCAGAAGGGCGCGGATAATTCCGCGCCCTTCTGCATTTGCTCATCGTCAACGCCCTGCGGGTGTCCGGTGACACGGTTAGAATAGACGGCTCACGCTTTAAGGAATCGTCGCAACGATGATGAAAGTCACGATATTCGGCACCGGCTATGTGGGTCTGGTCACCGGGGCGTGCCTGGCTGAAATGGGCAATCACGTCGTCTGCGTCGATATCGATGCGGCCAAGATCGAGCGCTTGAAACGTGGCGAGATTCCCATTTACGAACCGGGTCTGGAGTCTATCGTCAGGCGCAATCACGCCAGCGAGCAGCTCGATTTCACCACCGAAGCGGCCCCGG
>Ga0208589_1001410_pt1 | contig 10064 bp, 8 predicted proteins | sample NGESurshal092012_2_FD_184486 | JGI IMG/M metagenome (GOLD analysis project Ga0208589, IMG submission 184486) | Arctic peat soil microbial communities from Barrow, Alaska - NGEE Surface sample F53-2 shallow-092012 (SPAdes) | ecosystem: Environmental > Terrestrial > Soil > Wetlands > Peat ... | reverse complement strand
CGGGCCTCCCTGGAAGGGACCTTGCCTTGATAGAATGATCTTGCCCGGGAAGCCGGTTTGGGAGGCCAAAAAACCCACCTTCTTATGCATTGACGGGTCTCGCCGGGCGGGGGACAAGCCGCCCGAATAGTGATATGCGAGCGGCTCGCGAAGCCAAGATTGACGCCAAGATTCTGCGGAAGGACGACGCCAGATGACCCTGCACACCGGAAGGCATTTTCTCCAGATTCCAGGACCGACCAATGTGCCCGACCGGGTGCTGCGGGCCATGGACATGCCGACCCTGGATCATCGCGGTCCCGAATTCGCCGTACTCGGTCATGCCGTGCTGGAAGGTATCAAGCGCATTTTCCGGACCAAGCAGCCGGTCATCATCTATCCCTCGTCGGGCACCGGCGCCTGGGAAGCCGCGATCGTCAACACGCTGTCGCCGGGCGACAAGGTGCTGATGGCCGAAACCGGCCAGTTCGCGGTGCTGTGGCGCGGCATCGCCGAGAAATTCAAGATCGATGTCGAATTCCTGCCGACCGACTGGCGCCGCGGCGCCGACGTGGCGCAGATCGAGGCCAGACTGGCCGCGGACAAGCAGCACAAGATCAAGGCCGTGTGCGTGGTTCACAACGAAACCTCGACCAGCTGCGTCACCCATCCGCTGGAAGTCCGCAAGGCGCTCGATCGCGCCAAGCATCCGGCGCTGTTGATGGTCGATACCATCTCGGGTCTTGCTTCGCTCGAATACGAGCACGATGCCTGGGGCATCGATATCTCGGTCGGCGGATCGCAAAAGGGCATGATGCTGCCGCCGGGCCTCAGCTTCAATGCCATCTCGGAAAAGGCGCTCGCGGCCTCCAAGGCTAATGACGGGATGCGGTCCTATTGGGACTGGTCCGACATGATCGCGATCAACAAGCAGGGCACGTTCCCCTATACGCCGGCGACGAATCTCCTGTTCGCGCTGAAGGAAGCCATCACGATGCTGGAGGAGGAGGGGCTCGACAACGTCTTCGCCCGGCACAAGCGTCATGGCGCGGCGACCCGTGCGGCGGCGAAGACCTGGGGCCTCGATCTGGTCTGCCTCGACCCGCATTGCTATTCGCCGGCCCTGACCGCGGTTATGGTTCCGGACGGACACGATGCCGATGCGTTCCGGAAAGTGGTGCTGGAAAACTTCGACATGTCGCTCGGGACCGGGCTGGGCAAAATCAAGGGCAAAGCATTCCGCATCGGCCATATCGGCCATATGAACGACCTGATGTTGATGGGAACGCTGGCAGGCGTCGAGATGGGTCTCGATCTTGCCAAGGTGCCGCATCGCAGTGGCGGCGTGCTGGCGGCGATGGAAGTGCTGAAGGGCCGCGACGTCGTGTCGATGCCCAAGTCTGCCGTCGCTTAAAGTCTGCCGTCGCCTGAAAGTCTGCCGTCGCCTGAGCCTGATCCAATTGCTCCCCAAGAACAGAAAGAGCGTGCCATGAACGCCCCGGTCCAATCCTCCAAAGATGCCTCCAAAGATACCTCCAAAGATCTGGCCACCGAAGACCTGCTGTACTCCGTCGAGGACGGCATTGCCCGGATCACGTTCAACCGCCCGCAGGCGCGCAACGCGCTGACGTTTGCGATGTACGAGCGGATGGCTTCGATCTGCGAAGCTGCCAATACCGATCGCTCGATCAAGGCCATGATCCTGACCGGCACGGGCGAGAAGGCGTTCGCCTCGGGCACCGACATCTCGCAGTTCCGCGCCTTCAAGTCCGCGCAGGACGCACTCGACTACGAAGCCCGCATCGATCGCGTGCTCGGCGCGCTGGAAACCTGCCGGGTGCCGACGATTGCCGCCATCGCGGGCGCCTGCACCGGAGGCGGCGCGGGGATCGCGGCCTGCTGCGACATCCGGATCGGCACCGCGGCGACTAGAATCGGCTTCCCGATTGCGCGCACGCTCGGCAATTGCCTGTCGATGTCCAACATCAGCCGCCTGGTCTCGCTGATCGGGCCGGCGCGAACCAAGGATCTGATCTTCAAGGCGCGCCTGGTCGAGGCCCCGGAGGCGCTGGCGCTCGGCCTGCTCAACGAAGTCGTGCCCGATGTCGCCACCTTGCAGATACGCGCCAATGAGACCGCGAAGCTCGTCGCCAGCCACGCGCCGATTACGCTGGAGACGACCAAGGAAGCGGTGCGCCGGATCCGCCGGACGCTGTCCCGCGACGAGGGCGAGGATTTGATCCTGCGCGCCTATATGAGCGAGGATTTCCGCGAAGGAATGGATGCCTTCCTCAACAAGCGCGCGCCGGTTTTCAAGGGCAAATAAGCCCTTCGGGCGCCTGTTCCTTAGGCGAAAGTCATAACCGGCAGGGCGCGCGGCTTGCTTGAAGTTGTACCCGTTAGCGAACACAATGCACCGGAGAAACCGTGTCCGGCATTCCCGGAACGAAGACCATAGGGATGAAAACACGTGCGAAATCTCGTCAAGGCCGCCACGACGCTTGCGGTGATGCTGGCAAGCGCGCCGGCGATTGCCGGCTGGGAGCCGACCAAACCGGTTGAAATCGTGGTCGCGGCCGGCGCCGGCGGCGCATCCGACCAGATGGCGCGCATGATGCAGGCGGCCATCCAGAAAAACAATCTGATGAAAGAGCCGATGGTGGTGTCGCTGAAGGGCGGCGCATCCGGTGCCGAAGCGCTGGTCTACATGAAGTCCAGCGAAGGCGACCCCAACAAGGTCCTGATCGCCTACTCGCTGATCTACATGCTGCCGCTGTCGGCAAAAATTCCGTTCAACTGGCGTGAACTCACGCCGGTGTCGGTGGTCGCGCTCGATCAATTCGTGTTGTGGGACAACACCGCCGGGCCGAAGAACGTGAAGGACTTTATTGCCGCTGCCAAGGCCGCCAGTTCGCCGTTCAAGATGGGCGGAACGGGCTCGAAGCGCGAGGACAACGTGCTGACCGTGTTCGTCGAACAGAAGACCGGCGCCAAGTTCTCCTATCTGCCCTATAAATCCGGTGGCGAGGCCGCGACGCAACTGGTCGGCAATCACATCGATTCCAACGTCAACAACCCGTCCGAAAATCTCGAGGTCTGGCGTGCCGGCCAGGTCCGCCCGCTCTGCGTGTTCGACAAGGAGCGGATCTCCTACAAGACCAAGGTGACGGAGACGATGTCCTGGAACGATATTCCGACCTGCAAGGAAGAGGGTCTGGACGTCCAGTACCTGATGTTGCGTGCCATGTTCCTGCCCGGCAAGGTGACGCCGGAGCAGCAGGCGTTCTATGTCGACCTGTTCCAGAAAGTGACGCAGACGCCGGAATACAAGGAATACATGGAAAAGCAGGCGCTCAAGCCGATCTTCCTCACCGGCAAGGACATGCTGCAATTCCTCGAGGAAGACGACGCGCAAAACACGGCGCTGATGACGCAAGCGGGATTTGTCGCGAAGTAGGAAGCGACCAGCTCGCAGCGGCCCGACGACAGGCTCCGCGTCGTCTCGAACCATGGGCCACGCGTGTTTCACTCCGCGCCGGGACCGTATCCTGCGATGCGGCTGATGAACCACAATGCTGGCGCTTGAAAAATGCCGCCGGCGGCGGCTATCGTAGGCCTGATCGAACAGTCCATCGTTCGAACTTCAGGGACCTGCGGAGGAAAACATGGAGGTCGGTTACGCTGCGGCCGAACGGGCCGCGCTAAACGCAAAGGCCCGGGAAATCCTCGACCGATCGCCTGACGTGGGAGCCTTCATTCGTCATGGTCTGTCACCGCGCCCGGAGGTACCTGCATTAATCTATTTGCGCACCGCGCGCGATCCCGCGCCGGTCGTTACCAACGCAGGCGAATTCCTCGGACTGATGAATGCCACGCGACAATGGCTGCGGCGCGAGGGCGTCGGCCCCGATGACGTCGTCGCCGTGCTGGCGCCAAACTGCACCGCAACTTCGATTGTCTACTGGACCGCAATGAGTTCGGCGACCGTGCTGCCGATCAACCTGTTGTTCAGCCGCGAGGCGATCATAGCCCTCGTCAACGCGGTCGGGGCCAGGATCCTTTTCACGCCACCGCCCGGCGCTCCCGGCGGCCTTTTCGAGAAGGTCGAGGGGCTGCAGGCGTTGGCGCCCTCGCTTAAACGCATCGTCGCGCTGCCCCTCGACGGCCGCGTTGCTTTCGATGGTGAAACGATTTCGCCAATTGCCGACGGCGGCAACGAAGCGGCCCCTTTACCGGAAAAAACCGCCGCGCTCTTGCCGACAGGCGGCACCACGGGGGCGCCTAAAATTGTGCCGCTGACCCACCGCAACATCGTCTCCTCCTCGATCGGCGCCATGCTTGCAGCGGGCGTAGGTCCGACGGACCGTTGTTTGACCGCTTTGCCGATATTCCATGTCGGCGGCGCTTTCTGCACCAGCCTGCCGACGCTCGGGGCTGGCGGCACGATCGTGATCCCCACCGCGTCCGGGTTCCGCAGTCCCGAAGTCGTCGCCAACCATTGGCGCATTATCGCGGAGCAGGGCGTGACGCTGGGCGGCGGGGTTCCGACCATGATCGCTGCCGCGGCGGACGTCCCCCTCGCTGGCGCCGACCTCAGCCGCCTGCGCCTCTGCATCGTGGGCGGATCAATCTGTCCGCCAGAGATCGAGAAGCGCTTCCTCGCTGTTTGGCACAGCGACTGTCTGCGCCAGATCTATGGCATGACGGAATTTGGCGGCTCGATCACGCAAACCCCTCACGACCGCGCGCAAGAGCCCGCATCGGCGGGCTTGCCGGTCGCGCTCGCAGAAGTCGCCGTGCTGGCTGGCGGCGAGGTGCACCTCGGCCCTTCAACGCCGACAGGGGAGGTTCTTGTGAGAGGACCGCAGATGTTCTCAGGCTATCTGGGGCGCTCGCGGGAAGCCCAGCCTTTCTATGAGGGTTGGCTGCGCAGCGGAGATCTCGGGCGGATCGGAGCGCACGGCGAAGTTTACATCACCGGCCGTGCCAAGGACCTCATCATCCGGGGCGGCCATAATATCGATCCCTCCGGCATCGAGGACGTCGCGCTGCGCTTTCCCGGCGTCGCGCTTGCCGCCGCCGTTGGACGACCCGACCCCTATGCGGGCGAAACGCCGATGCTGTTCGTCACGCCCGCGCCCGGCGCCACCATCGATCGCGCTGATCTCGCCGATTTCCTTCAGGCGGGCGTCATGGAGCCGCCGGCGCGGCCGCGTGCGATCGAGGTGATCATGGACATGCCGGTGACGCCGGTGGGCAAGATCTTCAAGCCACGGCTTCGCGAAATCGCCGCGGAAGCGGCCGCGCTGGACGCGCTTGCGATTGCCCTGCCGGGCACGGCTTGCCATGTCGCAGCCGCGCACAACGAGCGGGGCCTGACACTTTCTGTGCGCGTTCCCGCCTCTGGCCTCGAAGCCGCGCGCGCGGAACTTGGCAAGCTGCCGGTCCCCTTCGAGATTGCGGCACAGTAGTTCTTGTCACGCCAGGGAAACGCCGTCGTACCTCACTCCGAGGCCGGACCGTATCCGGCGATGCGGCCGAGCACGTTGTCGATCTCGGCCTTCGACAACAGCGGTGGCGTGCCGATTTGCAAGCAACCATGATACTGCCGCGCCAGGGTCTCGACCTCGACCGCGAGCCACATTGCCTTCGAAAGCGACAGTCCGATCGCGATCATGCCGTGATGCGCCAGCAGGCAGGCGGACCGGCCCTCGAGCGCCTTGACTGCATGTTCCGACAGCTCCTGGGTGCCGTAGGTCGCATAGGGCGCGCAACGGATCGTATCGCCGCCGGCGCAGGCGATCATGTAGTGCACCGGCGGAATCTCCAGCCCCATGATCGCGAGAATGGTAGCATAGGGCGGATGGGCGTGAACCACCGCGTTGACGTCCGGCCGGGCTTTGAAGATGTCGAGATGAAAGCGCCATTCGCTCGATGGCCGCTGGGCGGGATCGAACGAACCGTCGAGGCTCATATAGACGATCTGTTCCGGCCGCATGGCCTCATAGGGCACGCTGGTCGGCGTGATCAGCATCCCCGCCTCATGGCGCAGGCTGATATTGCCCGACGTGCCTTGATTGATGCCGAGTTGGTTCATGCGCAGGCAGGCATCGATGATGGACTGGCGCTTTTTGCTGTTATCCGGTGATGACATCGATCTTCCCTGAACCGGCTCCGTGGCGCGCTGGCGTCATACGGCCAAACCAGAACCCTCGCCGCAGAACAATGGTTGATTATTGCGCCGCGATATAGTCGAACATTTCGGGCGCCTTGGGAACGGGCCGCATTGGCCATTTCAGGTAGATTGGTAGACGGCCATGGCAAAGGCTATTCTTGGCATTATCGGCGGCTCCGGCATTTACGAACTGCCCGGACTAGAGAATGTCCGCGATGAGGCGGTTCAGAGCCCTTGGGGCGAGCCGTCGGCGCCGCTACGCCATGGCACCCTCAATGGGCTACCGATCGTATTCATGCCCCGGCATGGCAGCGGTCACCGCCTGTCGCCCTCCGACATCAACTACCGCGCCAATATCGACGTGCTGAAACGGGCCGGCGTCACCGACCTTGTTTCGTTGTCGGCCTGTGGCTCGTTCAGGGAAGACCTGCCGCCGGGCACTTTTGTGCTGGTCGACCAGTTCGTCGATCGTACCCACAAGCGCGAGAGTTCGTTTTTCGGCAAGGGCTGCGTTGCGCACGTTTCCATGGCGCACCCTGTGTCGCCGCGATTGACGGTGCATCTGGCCGCGGCAGCCGCTGCTGAAGGGATCGCGGCCGCGCGCGGCGGCACTTATGTCTGTATCGAAGGTCCGCACTTCTCCAGCCTTGCCGAAAGCCTGACCTACAAGGCGCAGGGCTACTCGGTGATCGGGATGACCAACATGCCCGAGGCCAAGCTCGCGCGCGAGGCGGAGATTTGTTACGCCAGCGTGGCGATGGTCACGGATTTCGATTGCTGGCATCCCGATCATGACGCGGTTACGGTGCAGGACATCATTCGCGTGCTGAACTTGAATGCCGAGAAGGCGAGGGCGCTGGTAGCGCGTCTCGGCGCCATTTTTCCGCGCGAGCACGAACCATGCCCGATCGGTTCGGATCGGGCGCTCGACACCGCGCTGATCACCGCTCCCGAAGCACGCGATCCGGCGCTGTTGAAAAAGCTCGACGCGGTGGCGGGACGGGTGTTGCGGACATGAAAGTCGACGGCCGGCATTTTCGCAGCATCTGGCTGGAACCGGATGGCTGGTCGGTGGGCGCGATCGACCAGCGACGCTTGCCGCATGAATTCGTCATGGCGCGGATCGCAAGCGTCGACGCCGCGGCGGACGCGATCCGCGGCATGCTGGTACGCGGCGCGCCTCTGATTGGCGCGACGGCGGCTTATGGCGTTGCGCTGGCGATGCGGGTCGATAGCTCCGATGCGGCGCTCGACCAGGCTTACAGCCTGTTGATCGCCACCCGGCCGACCGCAATCAATCTGAAATGGGCGCTCGACCAGATGCAGCAGGCGCTGCGGCCGCTGTCGCCCTCGGCGCGCGCGGAGGCGGCCTATCTCCGCGCCGGCGGGATCGCCGAGGAGGACGTGGCGATCAATCGGGAAATCGGCCGGCACGGCCTGACGCTGATCGAGGCGGCCGGCATGAACAAGAAGCCGGGCGAGCCGGTCAACATCTTGACCCATTGCAACGCGGGATGGCTGGCGACGGTGGATTGGGGCACGGCGACGGCGCCGATCTACCTCGCCCATGATCGAGGCCTTCTTGTTCATGTCTGGGTCGACGAGACCCGGCCGCGCAATCAGGGGGCTTCGCTGACCGCCTGGGAGCTCGGTCATCATGGCGTCCCGCATACGGTGATCCCCGACAACACCGGCGGCCATCTGATGCAGCACGGCATGGTCGACCTTGCCATCGTCGGGACCGACCGGGTCACCGCCAATGGCGACGTCTGCAACAAGATCGGCACCTATCTGAAGGCGCTCGCGGCGCACGACAATCGGCTGCCGTTTTATGTTGCGCTGCCGTCGCCGACCATCGACTTTAGTATCGACGATGGTTTGAGCCAGATTCCGATCGAACAGCGTGCCGCCGATGAGGTCGCGACCATGACCGGCCGGACCGCCGATGGACGGATCGAAACGGTGCGCGTGGTACCGGAAGGCTCGCCGATCGCCAATTATGGTTTTGACGTGACCCCGTCACGTTTGGTGACGGGGCTGATCACCGAACGCGGCGTGCTGAAGGCCGACCGCCATGCACTCCGCCGTGCATTTCCAGACCGGATTGCGGGTCGCTGAAGGTCTGCAATTGCAGATCAGTTGACGCCGACGAGGTCGGCGCTGTATCCCCTTACTCGAGCCAATTATCGTTCGATAACTAAGAGCGCGTAAGCGGCAATGCTTGTCGTCGCCAGCCGGAAATCCCGCTCGATGTCCAATTCCGAAATTGAAATCATCGTCGACGATCCGACCGCGCCGGAGCCCGACTCGCCGGCTGTGGCCGATACCCGCATGGTCGAAGCCGTGACGTGCGTGTTGCTGATGGGGCTGGCGCTGCTGCTCGGCTACGACAATTGGCGCACCGGCATCGGATGGGATTCGACTGGACCAGAGGCGGGCTATTTTCCGTTTTATTTGTCGGTCATCCTCGGCGCCGCCAGCCTCTATGGCCTCGTCACCGTGCTGCTGACGCCCAAGGAGGCCGCGGAAACTTTTGTGACGCGCGCGCAGCTTCGCCGGGTGATGGCGGTGTTCGTTCCGACGCTGCTGTTTTGTCTCGCCACGCAGTTTCTCGGCATGTATGTCGCGAGTTTCCTGCTGATCGCGGGCTTCATGCGGTTGGTCGGCAAGATCGCGCTGTGGAAATCGCTGCTCACCGCCGTCGTCTTCACCGCGGTGATGTTCGTGACCTTCGACATCGCGTTCGACGTCATCATGCCCAAGGGGCCGCTCGAGGCGGCCTTCGGCTACTGACGCATGATTCACGCATGATCCACCAATGATTCCTGGAACAGGATAAGTCCTTCATGGAAGCCTTCGGATTACTGCTGCACGGCTTTGCCGTCCTGATGACGTGGAAGATCATCGCGCTGATGATGGTCGGCCTGGTGCTTGGCATTTTTGTCGGCGTGCTGCCGGGCCTCGGCGGCCCCAACGGCGTGGCGATCCTGCTGCCGCTGACATTCACCATGGATCCGACCTCGGCCATCGTCATGCTGTCGAGCATCTATTGGGGCGCGCTGTTCGGCGGCGCCATCACTTCGATCCTGTTCAACATTCCGGGCGAGGCGTGGTCGGTCGCAACCACGTTCGATGGCTATCCGATGGCACAGCAGGGCAGGGCGGCCGAGGCGCTGACCGCGGCATTCACGTCCTCGTTCATAGGCTCGCTGGTGGCCGTGCTCCTGATCACCTTCCTGGCGCCGCTGATTTCGTCGTTCGCACTGAAATTCGGGCCGCCGGAATTTTTCTCGGTCTATCTCCTGACCTTCTGCTCCTTTGTCGGCCTCGGTCGCGAATCCAAGCACAAGACGGTCATCTCGATGTCGCTCGGCCTGCTGCTGGCTGGTGTCGGCATGGATACCGTTTCCGGTCAGTTGCGCATGACCTTCGGCTCCAGCGAATTGCTGCGCGGCATCAATTTTCTGGTCGCCGTGATCGGCCTGTTCGGGATCAGCGAGATCCTGCTGACGATGGAAGAGCGCCTGGCGTTGCGCGGCCATGCCGCCGCGATCAGCCTGCGCGTGGTCCTGAACGTGTGGAAGGACCTGCCGAAATACTGGGTGACGCTGCTGCGCTCGTCGTTCATCGGCTGCTGGCTCGGCATCACGCCGGGTGGCGCGATTGCCGCCTCCTTCATGGGCTACAACCTCGCCAAGCGGTTCTCCAAGGATCCCGAAAGCTTCGGCAAGGGCCGCATCGAGGGCGTGTTCGCGCCCGAAACCGCGGCCCACGCCTCGGGCACCGCGGCGCTGCTGCCGATGCTGGCGCTCGGCATTCCCGGCTCGGGAACCGCGGCGATCCTGCTCGGGGGCCTGATGGTGTGGGGGCTCAATCCCGGCCCGCTATTATTCGTCGAGCATAAGGATTT
>Ga0208589_1001409_pt1 | contig 10070 bp, 8 predicted proteins | sample NGESurshal092012_2_FD_184486 | JGI IMG/M metagenome (GOLD analysis project Ga0208589, IMG submission 184486) | Arctic peat soil microbial communities from Barrow, Alaska - NGEE Surface sample F53-2 shallow-092012 (SPAdes) | ecosystem: Environmental > Terrestrial > Soil > Wetlands > Peat ... | reverse complement strand
GTGCTTCGTTGCTCCTCCTCAGCGTATTTGGCTGCAATACGCTTCGTCGTCGCGTCTCGCTCGCGGCCAAAATCCATTTTGCCTGGCCGCGCGGGACTTTTGCCACAGGCTGCTAGGCAGCAAAGGCCTGAACTTCGTTTTTCAATCGCGATCCCAATTTGTCCTTTTGGGTTTCCAAGTCGTACCACGACTGAAGATTCATCCAGAACCTCTCGGAAAGGCCGAAAAAGAGCGCGAGGCGCAGTGCTGTATCCGCGGTGATTGCCCGCTTGCCTTGAACGATTTCATTGATGCGGCGCGGGGGGACGGAAATGCCCTTGGCCAGACGATATTGAGTGATTCCCATTGGGCGTAGGAATTCCTCAAGGAGAATTTCACCCGGATGTATCGACTTCAAAGGCTTTTTCATAGAACACCTCGGAATCAACAGGCAAACAAAGAGTGCTCTTGTAAACAACTGAACATAATAGCATCGTCAAGCGTTTGGTCGTACTCGGGTGACCGCATTTTGTTGCACGACGAAGGAACCCCCACCCCAACCCTCCCCTTGAGTACAGGGAGAGGGGGCAAGAAGAGGGCGTTGCCCCAAAAAAATGGTAACTCCCTCGCACTTCGTCCGGGGCTTAATATCGAATCATGGGGAGCGCGGCGGCGCGCGGCACAAGTGCCGCGGCTAAACGAATATTGGAATTACGGGCATTTCTTGGTGAACCTGGGTCAACGGTCCGTTCGCGGAAAAAGTCGGGGGGACGCGGTGCCAACGTGCTTGGATTCGAGACGCGAGTCTTCGACGGGAATGCGTTCATATTGCAGAAAGTCGATGAATCTCTGGGTTTCCTGATCCCAGCCGTCGCGGGCGGCTCCGTTGGAAAGTGCCCACTTGATGCGCTCGAGAACCATGTCGCGCCATTTGAAATGATGAACGCGGTAATCCTGCCATTTGCCGATTGGATGCTTGCCGGAGGGAACCGACGCGGTGTGATGCCCGGCCGACACGGTTACCTCGTGGCGGCACATCATGATCTTCTGCGTAAAGCCGCGGCAGATGTTTTCCGTCAGCTTGCATTCAACGGGGTATTGCTCGGCGAGCGAGGGTGTCGCGGTCAGCGCCGTAAGACAGCCATCGGCATCCACCCGGTCGATGAAATGGCCATGAACAGCTTTTCGGTCGTTCCGCGCCATGGCCTCGGCCAGTTCGTTGATGGGAGCGGGAAATTCATTGAGTTCATCCAGATCGGCGTGAATCACCCAATCGTCGGGGCGACATCCGTATTGTTCCAGACCATCGCGGATTTGCGGTTGGCCGTCATCGTGCCAGCCGGAGAAGAGGTAAACCCTGGCGGGCTTGCCCTTGATCAGAGAATTAATCTGATCGAGACGTTCTTCCATGCCTTCGCGCAGAACGCAAAGAATGAGTTCGTCGAGGCCAAGCCGCAGGTAGTAATCCAGCCAATGCGGCAGGAGATCGACAGGACCATTTCGGAGGACAGTAGCGGCGAAAAAACGCATGAAATGCAGTTTAGCCACAGATGAAAATCAGATCAAAGTCAGATCATGCGAAGAGTTTTTAGCCACAGATGAACACAGATGCACACAGATAAATGCGAAGACTTGCGAAGACTGGAATTTCAAATCTGAAATTTGGTATTCGTGTTTTGAATTTGAATTCATCTGCCTTTACATCTGATTTCAATCTGTGGCTAAAATTCTTTTCCGCCTTATCTGTGTGCATCTGTGTTCATCTGTGGCTAAACGGGATTTTCCTATCCGCATTTCATCTGGTTTATATCTGAGGCTAAAACATCTTCCCCCATAAAAGCCGGAAGGCCCACGAAGCGACTCATGATGTCGCCGCGTGAGCCTGTTGTTAGTGTGCTCGCTCCGCGGGAGGCAGCACACCGAATTCCGACATCGGACCGATTTTCCTGGCAACCGACTCTCTACCTGGGCCCGCCTCGATCCACTCAGCATGAACGACACGAGTGCCGTTCACACAGACGGTTCGCCGCGACGCAACTGGCCGCGACCGCTCACCCAACGGGGTGGCCTGGCGGTATCCCGACTGGACGGTAGTGGGTTTTCGCTCCGGAAACTTTCGTCTCCGCCGCTCGCCGAACGGCACCGCTAAGTGCCACCCGGCCACGGTCCCAAGCCCGCTCCTAGGATCATCGTCTTCTTGCCTCCCGTTACCAGGAGACTTGAGACGAAATGGGCTTGAACAGCCGCTTGTCCAGAGGCTCTCTCTCTGGGGGCGACCGATCACTGGCGGCGATGTTAACCCAGATTGCCAAGGGCGTTTTTGCGCCCATTAGTTTTGGGTGGCCTCATCGCTGGCCGCCGACTCCCGCCGTGCCCGCAATTGGTTGCTTCGCACGGCCACTGTTGCTGAAAGTCGGACTCAGTAGTAAGAGCCTTTTCCAATTTCGCCGGTCACGTGAATGCCCGACGACGATGAATACTATAATCCAATGTGCCTGATATTCGGAAGCTATTTTTGTACGCGTGCTTTTGGTTATCCACTGAAATGCGCAAGTCCTTTGTGTGTCATGGGCGCGGCGGTGCATAACCCGGTGGAGAAGTTGGAGGGGAGAATTTTTTCCGGATTCCAATTGAAATCCGGCCGCCGCCCTTTGGCAACACGTTCAGCCGCTCTTCGGCAAATTGCGCCGTCAAATGAGTCCTCCTCACCCGCAAAGTAATTTCACAGCGGCGATTCGCGCATTTCATCCGCCATAAGGGGGATATGGATGGTGGCCAGCGCCCCGCCGGGCGCACACACCAGGTTAAACCGCCCCCCTAGTTCGCGCGTAACAAGGCCCCGGACAATATTCAGGCCGTCGCCGCTTCGTCCGTCGTGCGCAGGCCGCTCGATCGGGCTTGGGGCGGGCTTGCCAGTGCCGGCGTCGTCTTCTATCTCCAGATTCAGCTCCCCATTGTTGCGGTTGGCCCGGATCGTCAGCGTTCCGCCGTCGCGCAGGCCGTGGATCAGGCCATTGAAGCACAATTCATGCATCGCCATCGCCAGGCTAATGGCTCGCTGGGTCCTCAGCCGCGCGGAGCCGGCGGATAGTTCGAGCTTCACTTCCACGCCAGGCGGTTTGGCGACCGAAAGCGACATCAGCGTCCGTTGCACCAGTTCGTCCAGCGTCACCGCGTCGATGCGGTTGGTGAATAGCTCATGGGCTTGTGCCATAGCGCGAATGCGGGCGATGGCGCGGTCAAGCCAGTGCCGCGCGGCCGGTCCCATTGGCGGCGGACTCAATGTCAGCAACGTCACAATTCCCGCGAGGTTGTTCTTGACGCGATGATTCAATTCTCCAAGCAGCGTCGCCTTGGCGTCGGCATCCCGGCGCGTCTGCTGGTAGAGCGATGCCATTTCAATCGCGGCCGCGACGCGCGATGAGAAAAGCCGCGCGATTTCCATCTGCTGCGCGGAAAAAGGCCCCGGCTTGTGCCGGCAAAGCGTCAGGACGCCCAATGGCTGGCCGTCGCCGCGTAACAGCGGCTCAAAAAGCAGGGATCCACCGGGCAGTTTCCCGTTAAAGCGGGGATTCAGCGTCGGGTCATTGCTGCAATCCTCGATCACCAGCGATTCCCGCGTTGCGAATATCGCCTCGGCCTTGCTGCCGCGAATTGGCATTTTCATGCCGGTCACGCGCTCGCCATACGGCTTTGTTGCGGCGCCGATGTAAATCTTCTCCGGATCGTCATCGGCAATCATCCAGATCACCGCGGTATCCACTTGCAGCGGCGCCGGCGCCATTTCCGCGATTCGGTTGAGAATCTCATCGAGTCTTCCCGGGCGCTGGATCACCGTGTTGATTTCATACAGCGCGTTGCGATGCTCCATCATCCGCTGCTGTTCCTGCAATGAGCCGCTCATCTTTTGAAACAAGCGACTATTGACCAGCGCCAGAGTGGCCTGGCAACCCCACAGCCACGCCCGGCGCATGTCGCCGTCGGTGAAATGCCGGGGCCGGTCGTCCCCAAGCGCCAGCAATCCCAGCGACTGCCCCTGAAACAGCATGGGAATGAAGATCATCGACCGCATCCCCAGGCTGCGCGCCAGTTCCGCGTTGATCGGCCCGGTTGGATGATGCGTGTCGCTCATGACCGTCACGCGCCCCATCTGCATGCACAACTGAGTCATCGGCAACTCGCCCAGCGCGATGCGACGTCCGGTCAGGGGACGCGCCACTTTGTCGCTGGCGACGATATGCAGAACTCGACCCTCTTCTTCCAGGATTCCCGCGCAGCTCATCTTCATGCCGAGCATGGCGGCAATGGCCGGCGCGAGCTGGTCAAGAACGGCGACCTCCCCACCTGCGTCCGTGCCCAACAGTGCGTTGACCCGGCCCATCGCCTCCAGCGCCACCAGCCTCCGCCTGAACCCCAGGCGCTCCCATCGCACCTGACGAACCGACTGTGCGATCGCCGCCAAAAGCAGCGCCGCACTGATCATCGCAGCGGCGATCATTCGTGGCTTGCGATGTTCCGTTGGAATTGCGAGCCGGAAGAGAATCAGCAACGCGACACACGCCACAAACGTCACCGCCGGCGTCCCCCAATAGAGGGCCACAGGCATTTCGCCCGTGTTTAATGTCACGATGGAGGATTTTGACGAAGGATTGTCCTTCAAATCATCGGGCATGATTGGTGCGGACCCAGAGGCAGTCCTTGACGAAAAACAAAGAATTGCGTCCACAAATGGGGACAAATCAAAAACGATTTCAATGATCCCGCATGAAATGTTAATTCGCGGCCGGCTGCAAGTCCACCGTCACAAGAATCTTCTGTCCCTGCCGAAGAATCTGCAATTCCGCCGGTCCGGATTTCCCCGCCAGCGCTGCAATGGCGGCGGCAAAGTTGCCAGTGTCCCCCACACCCTGACCATCGAGAGCGAGAATCATATCACCCACACGCAACCCCGCCCGTTCCGCGGGGGAATTAGGAACAATAGACCCGATCTCCAGCGCCGGCGTTTGACCGAGGTCTTTGTTGGCAATCCGCAACGGATCATCGGATTCCACTTTTGTAATTCCCACGCCCAGCACCGGACGCTGCACCCTGCCGGTGGCGACAAGCTGTTGTTCAACCGGCAGGCACGCCACCGCCGGCAGAAATTCGCCCTGGCGCGAAAACCCAGCCACCGACCCATCGACGCGAATGATCACTCCCCACCCGCTTGCCCAGCGCGACCAGATGCATAGCCGCGTCGCGCTCGGATCAACGCTCATTGCCAACACCACCGACCCATCAGCCGGCTTGGTGAGGCTCAGCGCCGCCGGATGCAGGCCGTCGCGCTGGATTTCCAGGATCGTCAGCTTGGTCAACTGATCGGAGGCAACAACCCGCCCTTTGGCCAGCGATCCGTCATACATAATCACCGGCACCACGCCGCTTACATTGGCCGGGTCGGTGTACATCGGCACGATGACATGCCCGTGATCGTCAACAATCACGCCGATTGCATTGAAATTGAGGGTTACTTTCAGCGCAGGCCGCGTCGTTGTAGTCGCGCCATTGGCCGTCCCGTGAATCGCCTGCCGCTCTCCAACCTGGGCGACATAAGCCAATCCCGCGGCCCGATCCTGCCGCAGCTTGGCCAGAGCTTCTGCTGGCATTTTGTTGTCCAGGAGCGCCATCCAATCGGTCGCTGGCGGCTCATCGCCCGGACGCGTCGTGGGCAGCCGGACTCTCACCACGCTGGGCGCGATGGTTGTATACAGCGCCTGGGTCTGACGATTCAGTTCCTCAAGCAGCGGCAATGACACCGGCTGCTGCGCTCGCGCGATTGTGCAAATGCAAAGCGCGAACAGCAAACAGCTCCTGGCTGTCAATGAAATCAATCGAGAAGACGAAGCCCTCATCCCGACCCACGCGCCGCATGAAGCGAGAGGGAACAGGACTTCAGACGGCGTGGATTCCCGCGACATTGTCATGGTTAAAATTGCGTCACGTCGGAAACAGGCACCACGTTTTGCCCGGCATCACCGCTTGAAACCGTGCGCACCGGCGAGCTGTTCGGATTGTTAAACTGCCGCGCAAAATTGTTGGCTTCCTGCATGGTCTGGAAACTCGGCATCGCCACGATTCGCCCGCTGCCGTCCAGAATATTGACCGGAACCGCGCTGGTATTGGCGTTCCCGACATTGGAGTTCATCGCCACATTTTGTGCGACGTTTTGGCTAATGCCATTCGGAGCCGCCGGCGTGATTAGCCCCTGCTGCCTGCCGATATTAATGCCGATCAACATGCACGCCGCCGCCGCCGTGACATAAAATGCGCCGCGTCTGGCGCTCTCCCAGACGCGCCGGCGGCCAATGGCGGAATTAATCTGCCGGGATACGGTGATCGCCGCCGCCTCAGCCGGCTCACATTGCTCCCACACGTTGATACGCAAGGCCCGATCGGTGCGCAACTCGTCCAAAGCCGCCGTGAGTTCCGGCTCCAAGGCCAGACGACGCCAAAGCCCTTCGGCTTCCGACATGGGAAGCTCGCCATCGAGATAGGTCTCGATAAGATCGAGTTCAGTTTCAGTGACTTTCATTTTCGCTCCTTCAAACGGATCAACGCATTCTTATAACGGCATCCTAATCCAGGCATTCAAGAATCGCTCGTCTCTTCCTTCGGTCGCTCGCGTCCCTTCATGTATGGCTTCAGCATCTCTCCGAGTTGTCTTCGGCCGCGATGAATCCACGTCTTCACCTGCGGCACCGACGCTCCGAGCGTCTCAGCGATTTGCGCATATGGCATGTTCTCATACTCGCACAATACCAACGCCGCCCGGAAATGTTCGGGCAGGCGTTCGATGGCCCGCCGCACCTGCGCGACCGTCTCGTTCAGTATCAATCCGTCTGCCGGCGTCTCTTGAGTGGCGCCGGCTCCGGTCTCCTCGGCCAAGGCGCTCGGATGAGGCTGGCGAAGAATCCGCAACGCCTCATTGACCACCGTCCGCCTCAGCAAGCCGCCCGGCTCTCGCCAGTCATAGCGGTGGCGATGCTGGTACAGATTCATAAACGCTTGCTGGACAATATCTTCCGGGGAGGCCCGTGTTCCCACGATAGCCCGCGCAATTGCCAGCAGCCGCTTGCTGTGGAGAGAAACGGCCCTTTCAAAAAGCTTGGCCGAATCCTCAGGACTCGTCGGTTGCCACTGCTCCTCTGATGACACGCGCCGGCTCCGGCAAAGTTTCGACCTGTTGCATCCCCTTTACGATTACATCGGCCCTATCCTCAAGATTCTCGTCTTCACAATCCTCGGAAACTTCGATGGCCGCCACTCGCGGCCCTAGCGGCTTCCATCGTCGCGCTAACGTCGTGCGGAACAGGGCCGCCGTTGGAACCCCATATATGCCCGCCAAGTGGGCCGGGCCTGAATCATTGCCGATAAAAGCAGCCGACTGCACGATTTCGTTGAACAAATCGACATATCGGGCCGGCTTTACGACTGTGGACTTAGCCTCGAGATGCTGAATCTCAGAATCGCTGAACCGCTCCAATTCAACCTCGCCCAGTAAAACCCTTACGCTTCTCGCATTCCGCACAAGTTCCTCAATCACCCTTCCAAATATATCCAACCGGATGTTTTTATCACGACCGCCGCTGCCGGGGTGAACCAGTATCGCCCCGTTCACCGGCCGCCGCCAGCCCAAGCCCTGTTTGGAAATGGATGTCAGGATTTGCTCCACCGCTGGACGCACCGCGGAATGTTCGGTCAGTTGCGCCAGCAAATGCTCTGAAACATGCCCAGGATAATCATCCGGAGGAGGCGTTCGCAGACAGACAATTTCAGTCTCCGGCGCTATCTCCCGCACCCGACGGCACCAATCGTCTCCGGGCGTCGCCAGAAAGCTGTAGATGAATTGCGCCCCTTGCAAAGTCCGAAGGAAGCGGTCGTCGAGCTTGCCGCCGTCGTTATATAGTGCACTCCATCCGCTCTCGGCATCAAGCCATTCCAGCCCCATGACGCGACTGGCAAGTTCACCTTTGGAATGCTGAGTGATGTAGATGATACGGCTTTGCGGATGCAATCTCCCCAGCGCCAGCCCCAGCGGCCAGGAGAGGACGAAATCGCCCAATCCGCCGGAATGAAAAACGAGAATGTTACGTCGGAGGGGCATGTTCGAGTTTTCAGTTTTCAGTTTTCAGTTTTCAGCTAAATACAAGCTCCGGTTAGCTGAACGCTGAAACTGAAACCTTCAAACTCCTTCTTTCCTAGGGACTTTCGAATCTTCCAACGCCTGCTCAATCCAGCCTCCGCCCAGTAAAACATCTCCGTCGTAGGCGATCACCGCCTGTCCCGGCGTAATCGCGGTCTGCGGCTCGTCGAAATTGATCTCCAGCTTACCCTCCTCATTGACCCGCGCCCGCGCCGGCGCTGGATCATGACTATGCCGGATCTTCACTGAGCATCTTATCCACTCTCCGACGCTCAATCTTTCGCTTAGGATATTTAGCTTTCCGGCCAGCAGTCCCGACCGCAGTAGATGCGGCCGATCACCCAGTGTTACGCGATTGGTTTCCGCGTTGATATCAACCACATAAACCGGCTTGCCCACCGCGATGCGCAGCCCCTTGCGCTGGCCGATGGTAAAGCCCTGATGCCCGTCATGGCGGCCCATGACTTTGCCGTCCGTCGAGACAAACTCCCCTTCGCGCATCGAATCGGGTGATGTCCGCTTCAGCAACCCGACATAATCCTGATCCGGCACGAAGCAAATCTCCTGCGAATCCGGCTTGTCAAACACCGGCAGCCCCATCTCCAGGGCCATCGCGCGCACATCGCTCTTCTTAAACTCCCCAATCGGCAAGAGCGTATGCGCCAGCAATTCCTTTTTCATGCCGAACAAAACATCGCTCTGATCCTTACCCTTATCCACGCCGCGCAAAAGCGCCGGCTCTCCGCTGACCGGGTCGGTTCCGATGCGTGCATAATGCCCCGACGCGACAAATTCCGCGCCGACTGCCTCGGCGTATTGCGTCAGCCGCCCAAATTTCAGCCAGTCGTTGCATCTCACACACGGATTAGGCGTCCGCCCCGCGTTGTATTCCGCGACGAAGTATTCGATGACCCGCCCAAAATCCTCTTCAAAGTTCAGAACATAAAACGGCATATCCAGCATTTGCGCCACCCGCCGCGCATCAATGGAATCCCCCACCGAGCAACACCCCTGCTTCCGCCCGGCATGATCAACCGCCGGCTCCACGCCCTTGGGCGACCCAAGACGCATGAACACGCCAATGGCGTCATACCCCTGACGCTTGAGGAGAGCCGCAGCGACGGAGCTATCCACTCCGCCGCTCATGGCGACAACGACTTTTTTTTGCCCTTTCGACATTCGACGATTCACCGTAAGAAGATTGAAGCTTTCAGGGTTCAGTTTTCAGCTAAAGACAGGCTTTTCCGAGCTGACAACTGAAAACTGAAAACTTCAAACTCTCTTTCACTTTCAGCCACGCTTGACACTGAACCTGCACTGAATAGAGTCTACCCGCCGATCAAAGATACCACGCGAGCGGCTGTGGCGGAATTGGCAGACGCGCAAGATTCAGGTTCTTGTGTCCAAAAGACGTGCAGGTTCAACTCCTGTCAGCCGCATTGCTCAGGGCGCCTTGTGCGCCCTTTTTTATTGCGCTCATGCGCAGACGGTCGGACACATGATTGGCATAGTCATGATGGCGTCGAAATATTTACATATCTTCCTGTCAGAAAGTTGAATATGAACCCCTCCCGCCGCCGTGAGGTATTTGTCGCCAAAGCCATCTGTGAAAGTCTTGAGAACCGCCGTCTGCTCACGGCAGCGCCGACTCCGGTTCCGCCAATCATTACGCCGACGTTGCAATTGGGTACTCCGACTCAGGTGGCGATATCGAATAATATCGTGGCGATTGTCTCGGCGGATTTCAACGGCGATGACAAGTCAGACCTCGCCACTGCATACAGCACTGGAACCCTCTCCATTCTCCTAACAGCCTGTGGCAAAAGTCTCGCGGGCCATGCTCGTGTCTTTTGGCCGCGTGCTTCGTTGCTCCTCCTCAGCGTATTTGGCTGCAATACGCTTCGTCGTC
>Ga0208589_1001408_pt1 | contig 10073 bp, 20 predicted proteins | sample NGESurshal092012_2_FD_184486 | JGI IMG/M metagenome (GOLD analysis project Ga0208589, IMG submission 184486) | Arctic peat soil microbial communities from Barrow, Alaska - NGEE Surface sample F53-2 shallow-092012 (SPAdes) | ecosystem: Environmental > Terrestrial > Soil > Wetlands > Peat ... | reverse complement strand
ACGGAGGCATCTCAATTTTTATGAGGACCTTAAAATTGCCGAATCCGGAGATCTCTAAATTTCCCGATCTCACCGGCAGACGCATACGTAATGTCACTGTTGTAGAGCAGATCAGTAGGACTGATCGATTTACCCGGTGGTGGCTCTGTGTTTGTGACTGTGGCAAGCAAGTGACGGTGAGTTCTGCGCAATTAGGGCGCAGTGAGTGCCGATTGTGTAATTGTCACCCAACTGAGAAGCTCACGGTGCGGCAGTCAAAGATTGGAATCGATCGCATATGTTTATTTTGTAAAACAGATTTCTGGACTATTCAGAATAAAACCGGGCGGTCTAGAGTGTACTGTTCAGCTAGCTGTAAGAATACACATTGGCGTCTAGCTAAGGGCACCCCCGCCTTGCCGCAGATCGTCACTCCTAGTGGAGAGGTAAGAACGTGTCAGACTTGTCAGCTCAGTCTCCCGGTGGGAGATTATCATAAGTCATATAAAATCTTAGCTTCTGGCAACAAACGCTACTATTTCAGTAGGATTTGCCGTTTATGTGAATACGAAGTCGCTAAACCCCGTAAACGCCTGTACTACCTGGAGAACAAGCATTTAGTAAAAAATGCACCGGCGATACAGCAATGGCGACAGAAGAACGCTAGATTAGGGAAATGCCTGAATTGTGGGCGGAAACCCGAAAAGGCGGCTAGGCTATGCGTTTACTGTCATATAGAGCACTGGATAGGGTCTACGATCTATAACATTAAGAAAAATGCTCATAAGACGCTACCAGCACAGGTTTTAGAACAGAGGGCAGCAGTTCTCCGCAGTCATAAGCCTGTCTTACTTAAGTTGCCTGGGGCAGGCAATTATCCTAACAAGAGACTAGGGCATATAGTGTCAGTTAGACAGGACCCTAATGGGTCACTCTTGGCAACTAATATACAGTGGGTAGAGCATAAAGCTAGGGGTCCTAAAGTAAGTGTATGAATGCTACAGATGTAAAGCGCTAACGGTGGCGGGTGATCGGTGGGTGTATTATGCTTGTAATGCATTAAATCCAGAAATTATGCATGATGAGAATATGTCTGTGGAGTCGTTCGTACCAAGGGTTACAGAGACTTATTATCACAGGCAGTGCGTACCGTTGAATTTAGCGGTTACGGGATATAACTATACGCCGACCTAGTACCAGTACCCAATCATTTCGACCGGGGTGGGCTAAACCTCACAGTAGAAAAATATAAAACCCCGACCACCCCCATCGAAAGTTAGCCGGGTGGGGTCCGTTCTCTGCGTGTAGGGACCCCTATCGCCTTCTCAATGCCGGACAAATGTATGTGCCCCCCCCCTTAATAAACTAATGTTAAGCTGGCTTAACATGCACACTCACACTAGCTTGTCTACCATACAGACCGTATATATTAGTTAAGCTATGTATCATGTGTTACCTGGCGTGTAACGTACACATACACTTGTTAACTACGCATACATACACTGTATAGTTATGTAACATGTAATGTTACATACCTGCATGTACATGACACTATGTGTCATGCTGGTACTACTAGCGGGTGTCATGCTGGTACTACTAGCGGGTGTCATGCTGGTACTACTACCAACGGGGGTCTACATCATGTATTACATTACATATACAGATAAGAAGAACAATACTATTACTATTAACGACCTGCCATTAGCACGTGCCATAGTGTATAAGAAGCGTTACCGTAAGCGCGGTATCGTGGTTGTTATTACGCCGCAGGGGTAAACGTCGACCGTAGGGCTTACCAGCGACCTGTGGTAATGCGTTCTGGCGCTTATGTGAGTATGAGCTACAGAAACCGGCGGCGCCTAGTTACCACTGCCCAGTGGTAACACGTTCGTGAATCATCGCAAGACCGAATATCAGGTACACCATTGCATACCATGCAAGTACTGATGTTAGCAATGTGTCGAATTCTGACATATACGTATTGTAATACGTAATTCGCGAATAGCGAATTAGCGTATTGTCGTATTGTCCAGGTTATCCAGGTGATATTGTCGTATTGTCCAAGCGTATTTGTCGCATTGTCCAGGTTATTTGTCGCATAAGGCCACTTAAATGCGACATGTTTCGACATGCTTGAGTCAAAAGACGGCATTTACGCGACCACTTGCACTTTCACACTGGCAAGACTGGAAACGTAACAGTGGTAAGGGTTAACAGACGTGCTGGTTGTCAAGTGCGTCACTTGCGTACACGTTTTTCATATTGTAGCGCTGGTTCTATAGTATTGGTTGCATTATAGGACCTTTTACTAAAATCCATATTATTAATAGAAAAGAGTGTACGCATTGACGCATCACTTGCAGGGCAAGGGATTCGGGTGATCTGCTAGTGGTTTATAAGTGGTTTTACCCGTTTGGCAGCGTTATATCAGTGACATTTTGGCTGTTTTTAATGTAATTATGCGACGACTGTACAATAAGGATTCCTTATTGCAATTGAAGCGATGTATTACCTACAGTTAACATGACAAAATGAGGGTTTATCTTTATAGTATTGAGCATGTCAAGCGATATATTATCCATGTCATTAGATGAATTACATCATCTCAGTCAGCCGGTTGTTAATCCGGGGCGATTCCTGTATTTAATTTGGGATAATGACACTATTATGTATATTGGTCAGACAATTACTCTAACCAAACGAATGCAACAACATTTGACATATCACTCTAATTACAACCGAATAACCATCATTCCATGCTCTGATGATTCCATAACATCCATTGAACATGCATTGATCTACAAATTTCAACCGAAATGGAATATTAGCGGTAGAAAACGCCTCCTTAAACAATTAACATAGTTCGCGTACTATCGAACTATCATCATGTAACAACAACTTCACACAATAATTAAGATCCAGAATTGCCGGATTTATCAATGCTAAGTTAGGAATATCTAACCGATCAGCTCCGTGACGAAACCTGAGAAACGGAATTAGTTGCCCTAGAGAGTTCAGTTAGATAGTAAGTAATAGGTGTCACATAATAGTAGTGACTTAAATAAATACTACATCAGCCCATTATTTACATTTTATACATATATACAATGAGGTCATTATGTTATCAGATAGTAAACTAGCTAGAGCTAATCAATTATCAATCGAACAAAAAATAAAGAATAGGTTTTTATTACAGCGTAAAGCTATAGATCATAGTTCAATGGTTACTGTGACCAAGGGGAATGTATTCCATATAGATCGCGCAAGGCAATTAGGTAATAACGATACCAGTACTGCTTATCATATGGATGTAACTCAAACGGCCTTAAGGATGATGACAGGTATATACGAAAATGGTGAAGCAGTATGAGACATAATAACGGACAGACCATCATGGAATGCGTCGCCTCAACGGTATTAATATTACCGCTCATGGTGACACTTATATATGCCATGTCAGAAGTATCTCAGTTTTTCTTAATACAGACATCATTGAATAATGCCGCTAGACAGGCGGCGCGTGAATTAGCTATTGATTATGTAACAGTGGTTGGTATTGACACATCGCCGCTCTTGCAGTCACAATATGTTTTCAGCACTATTACTGAGGGACATATAGTTAATTCGCCCAATCAATTTGTGGCTACCTTTGACACGACTGATATTCCTAATACGGTGTCAGTTTCATGTGTATATACATCAGGACAAAATGGCTGTCCAGTGTATCCTAGTCCAGATCCAATTGGTATTGGTAAGAAATTACAATTATCAGCAACGGCTGTATATCCGTTAGAGTAAGTTTTTGGTATATTAAACAACAATAAAGGGGTGAGTACAATGTGGTCAGCTTTCTTAATTCTAATAACAAGTATATTACTGGGATTCTTCGCTATCAGCGCTGATCTATCCCACTTAACTATGGTTAAGACACAACTACAGGCAACGGCGGACGCTAGCGCATTAGTTGGTGCATATGACCTGGCAAAGAATAATCAGACTGCTATTATTCAAGATGTTAATAAAATAGCATTAGTGAATATGAGCGGTATCGTGCCAGCCGTGACTATTAATTTAGTTAATAACACTGTACAGTCTACACTGACATATAAGGTCAAGAACTATTTTGCAGGTGTTATAGGTATTCCATATTCAACAATAGTCGCGACTGCCAAAGCCTCTGGTATTCCTAATGCCACAGGCGCGGCAACTGGCGGCGTAGGGCCAAACGTATTATTCCCAGTCGTTGCATATAGCAATGTATTTACTGGTTTAAAACCTGGTCAATCGTTTAATTTATTCCTTGGTCAACCAGGTAATAATGACAATGGTTTTGGTCAGAATAATAATGCTAGCTTCACTAATCTTTCAGATCCTAATAGATCTGAGGGCTGTGGTGATCAAACTGGATGCAAGAATACCGGTATTGGCCGCTGTGGTCATCAATCAGGTGGTCAATCCTGCGGTGGTAGTTCACTTAATGGTTGGGGGTTCACTGGCGCTTGCTCCGCAAGCCATATAAATTCATGCTTGAATGACTGCTTGGTATCTCATGTACCATGCACTAGATCGGGATGCAATATAGGCGACCGAATAGGTCACTTAGGTAATAGCTGCCATGGCGTGAATACTAACTTCTGGTCAGGCGACTGTCTGAAAAACGCCCGCAAACATCCAGTGGTTATACCAGTATGTACGAATCCGAATACTGGTTCGGGTAACGGATCAGGTAATAATAACAATAACGGTAATAACAGTAATAATGGTAATAACTCCAATAATAACAGTGGTAATACTACTACAACGACAACAACTATAATCACGAATTACATAACCATAAACATAACGAATATCACTTATATAAATAACGGTATTCAAATAACTGGTAATGTCACTAGCGGTGTAGTACCTGCCCCATTGCCAGTACTGGGCTCTAGTGTTGATATGCCCACAGAGAACGGTTATCCGCCAGGTGATTCATCCGCGCCGGGCACCGTGGCTCTAGTTCAATAACAATTAACCCGCCAGTTAAGTAAGATACCACTAACCCCCGTTAGTGGTATTCTTATGTATAAACCCCCGTTGGTGGTATTCTTATATACAAATGAAATATCTACTCATACTAACTATACTAATCTATTGCCAGGCGGCTCATGCGGCTATATACAGCAAGCAGTTATTCGCCATGCACTACGCAGGGCATAATATTGTCATTAAGCCGAAATGTATTAGCTGTATTATCTACGGCACTAATACTCTGACTATCTATTGCATGCAAGAAGACTGGTTTAATCAGCTCATAGTTGATAATGCACCAGTGAAACCGTATTCTATGATTCTAATCACTCAGACGGGTAATATCTCATGTAGTCTATTTTCTTTAGAGACGTTATTACATAATCTGCCTGATGTATTGCAATTAGATGATAAGCAGTTATCTAAATTGTGCAAAGCCGCCGCTATGCAACATGGCTCAGCCGCGCCGCATGTGGCGTCGCCTAATCATAATGCGACTGTTAGACCGTATTAACTTATATTACGCACGATTATTAACATATGTTCTCAGTGATTCTCATAGCGATATGATGAATATGTAAGGCAACGGGGGAACACCAAATGATAAACCTAACACCAACCGCGATACTTGAAAGATACTTAATAGCTATAGAATTAGCTTGGTGCAAGGCAGGTTATTAATATGGACATCAGAATGCAAGTAATAATCGACTACATACTATACAGATATTTATTTGTTAATCACTTACTTATAAGGGAGCATATATCATGAATAACCAAAGATTCTTACTAGAGTTTACTAACGTTAAGACCAACGAATTATTAATTGAAGCGGATATAGTCAAGTTTTATCAAGATTATATGATGAAACCAACCGATGAATCAGCACTAGACCTATGTTATATACAGAACGCAAGATTAGATGATGTTATGGAGGTTAAATAATATGTTCGAAACAGTAAATGATAATCAGCAAGAATTTTAGGTGAAATAAGCAACTAATTAATAACTTATATTAAGCCAGAATATTACACTATAAATCCCCGCCATCTGGCGGATGTAATATAGATATATAAGACACGGGGGAATTACTAAAATGTTAGAAACAATAAGTATCGCAGTTTTAATATTAACAATAGCCGGATTGAATTGGCTATGCTCTGACAAGAGCTGTAAACAGGGTATATGTGAAGTAACTTGGAGGCCAAGACGATGACAACTAAAGAAAAATTACCAGCACTAGCACTATTACTAGATGAATGCCGGGGGACATATATACCCAGAGACTTTGTGACCGAATTTTATCTAGATCAATGGTCAGGTATATCAGAAGATGATATCGAAACATGCAAAGACCCTGAGAGTGACGGTTACTGGGATGCATGGAATGATATCTTGGATAATGCCGTACATATAGAATCAGGCAATAGACTATATCAAGACGGCAGTCTATGGGCTATTAATTATGAGCGGATATCTAAACAACAATACAAGGAATTTTTTGGAGAGGATAAGGAATAATCATGACAACTAAATTAATAGCTAACACAATAGGATCAGTATTCACGCAGGAAATATGCCAGCTCTTACTAACTAAAGACTTTCACCCGTCATGGAATTCGCTTAGTTTTACATATGCAACTGATAATAAACTATGCGAAATTGTGCAAGTAGATAATAATGAATATTATCTAGAGATATATCAAGCCAAGCCTATGTTACGTATCAGACGGATTGACGGCTTGAAATTAGATCAGATTATACCTAGTTTAATGAGAGGGAAGCGATAATGAAAGCAGTAATAATCAGAGATACACAATTCAACGTTAGCACCGCAGAATTAGAGCAATTACTAAAGACTAGTTATTATACTGAGTTTAAAACTCATAGTAATGGTTCACAAAGGCAAATAGATATTAAGGGTATCGATACCTTTAGTATAGTTACACCATATTGCCTGGATACGGTAATGGAATTAGTCAAACAGTATTGTCACTCATTTTTAAAAGCAGGTAATTAACATGAAAGCAATAATCACGCACTGGGATACTAAGTCTAACGACTGGACTATACAAAACAGTCACATTGTTAGTCACTTGAATACTATTAAAGGCATTCATAAGTGGGTACATAAATATGTTTGTGGCAAAGCCAAAGATATATTGCCACATTTATCGACTGATAAACATAAGATAGAGTTTTTTACTAATGAAGGTATTTATGGTCAGCCATTTAGAGTAGATATTATAGGTCATTAATATGCTTGAAGATATCAAACAAAGACTGGCAGTTATGCCCAAATACGAAGATATGAACCCGTACCAATTATGGTTCGATGCCGAATATCTGTTATCAGAATTAGAATACTGGAGAGATCGCGCTATTAAAACAGAAGACAAATTAGACAAATTAAATTATTCATTATGGCAACAAGAGGTCAAATAATCATGATTAAAACATCAGAATTGGAATTAGATCCAGGCGAAACTGTATTATGTGCTTATTGTGAGAAACCGCTCATAACAGAAGTTTCTGAAACATCAAGCGAACGTGGTTACTATCATCCGCATTGTGCGACATATGTTGAACATCGTAATGATAATTCGGATTATCAAGCATTCTTGTCTGATGTTTTAGAATATGCGATAAGCAAGGGGGAGTAATATGTATAAAGTAGTCAGTGCCGATAATCATAATATAGTATGGCAAATTATTTATAACTTACAGAATCTAGAACATCGATTGACTGAATTACGTAAGTATATGCATGAAGCCGATAAGACCAAGGAATTAGTCGTTATCGATATGCAAGGAAATATCGTATGACACTAAGCGACAAAATAATATCCGCCGCGATTAAGTATCAGATTGCTTGCAGTAGAGCGCAAGGCATCGGAGCGCCGATAGAGATACCACAAGATGAATTAGATTACGTTGCAAAACAAGCATTCAACGAATTATGTGAAGCAGCGAAGCTGGCAGATCGCTGTGGTCGCTGTGACCGAATGCCGGATGAACATCCGGTGACTACTTGTCAGGGTGAGCCATGAAACTAGAGCTGATATTACTCCCACTTAGTTTGATAGTTTGTGTCTTATGGTGTATATATCATGGAATTATTTAATTATGAGTAAATTTATAGCCGGTATAGCATATTGCCCCGCTTGTAAGTACAAGTGGGTCGCCGTGTCTTATCATCAGTATGATCTACAGTGTCCTATGTGTTTTGAATATATCGGACATATGTTGCATATAGACAGAACTGGACTAGTTAAACGGGTGACTGTAGATACTACCAACGTAGTCGAATTCAAGCGACCTACAGGCGGTGAACATGCTTAGACCTAATAAACCAGACAAACAATATTTATCGCTTGAATTAAAGCGGTTTTATGACGCTAAGATAGTGCCGGATCTAGGCAAAGACCGGCTGATGAATGAACCGGACTTACCAGTGACCTGGCAAGTACAGGGAGAATTACCAGGCGGTAAGCATGAATAAGTATATTCCTTACAATAAACGTAGTATTTATGCTGTCTGGTTGACACTAACCGGCGCAACTATAGAGAAAATTATACATATTGCCAGGTTTTGTCAACTATGATTACTCAAGCAAGATTACAAGAGCTATTAAACTATAGCCCGAAAACTGGATTATTTCATTGGAATATCAGTACATCTAACCGCCGGAAAGTGGGTACATTAGCTGGCACCGTCAATAAATATAACCATAGATACATAGCAGTCGATAAGCAGGTTATTACAGCGCATAGGTTAGCATGGCTCTATGTCTACGGCGATTTATTGCCAATTACTACTACAATTCATCATATCAATGGCGATACATTGGACAACCGGATTGATAATCTGGAATTAATACCATTATTAGTACATGATTTTATCCCACCAAATAGATCTGATTCTATAGAGATATGGAAGCCAATGTTACGGCATGAAGATGATTATGAAGTCAGTAATCATGGGCGCATTAAATGTATTAATCACTCATTCGCTCAGATGTTAGACAGAATTATTCCACAGCAAACTAAGCGATTGAATTATCAGTCAATATCTACTAGCCAGGTCAGTCAATTCGTACATATATTAGTGGCAGAAGCATTTTTGGATAAACCAACCGCCAAGCATGTCGTCAATCATAAAAATCATATACCAAACGATAATCACGTTAATAATTTAGAATTCGTTACAAGATCTGAGAATATCAGACACGCAGTACGTAACGGCAGAAAACCAGGACCAAGAACAGGAAAGCGCACATAATTTTCCTAGAAAAAACTTGCGGAAAAAAAAAAAATTTTCAGCTCCATACCACCCCCGGACAAAACGTCGGTACTTGCAAGTATCTACCGACATTATGTACAAAACTGTTACATACTCATCCAGGCAGTGTAGCCACGGGTTTGTAGACTATAGTACTGCATCATATTGAATATGTAGCTATCTATATGATGGATTCAGGCGCATACTATGAATATGGTCATCTAAATAAGACAGAGGTAAATCTATGAATACACTAATATCAGGTAATATACTAAGTCCATTCTGTGAGGTAACACCTGAATTCAAGCAGGCGCTCAAGAAGAATAAAGTCTCACTCAAAGACTTACACCACCGTACATATGCTAATGAGAAACGATTAGAATTACTGAGCAGTGTCATCAAGAAGCAAGGCGCGCTGATTAAGGCTATGGCAGAATAAACCCTCTGCGACGGCTTCGTTACTAGCGCCGCAGTTTACTAATTATACGCACTGTAACTGACTTGTCCAATTTTTTTCTTGTAGACATCGTTTAATGCGATACCAACGACGACTCTAGCTGCATGATTGCGCCCGGTTTTGTACCGGAGATCTTTGAGGATCTTTCTGAATGTAGTGAGCGACGGGCAATCATAGCCATTCTCTGTACACCATAACGTACACGCAGTATGGAGATGTTTGTATGTTTCAGAGTAATCATGTCCGGTTACGCACCCATCTTGCATGAATAATTCAACTAAATTATTCGATTGGACATATTCCTTCGTATTGTCTATCACTCTAGTAGGCCGTAGCATTTTC
>Ga0208589_1001406_pt1 | contig 10078 bp, 7 predicted proteins | sample NGESurshal092012_2_FD_184486 | JGI IMG/M metagenome (GOLD analysis project Ga0208589, IMG submission 184486) | Arctic peat soil microbial communities from Barrow, Alaska - NGEE Surface sample F53-2 shallow-092012 (SPAdes) | ecosystem: Environmental > Terrestrial > Soil > Wetlands > Peat ... | reverse complement strand
CATCCGGTACAGCCGCAGCCGGAGTGGCTGGTAGCGGCCGGACCGTTCGATGTCGTCGGCGACGCCGATGGCTTCGAGTGTCTGGGAGGTGTTGTTGTACACCTCGGCGCCGCCGGCGAGCAGGGAACCGACCAGGCCCCGCGCGTCGGCACCTGTGGCGGCCAGCAGCGGCCGGATGCCGTTGCGTTCGAGCGCCGCCGCGGCTGTGGCGATCTGTTCGTCGGAGGCGAGTTCGGCGAACTCCGGGGACACCGCAGTATCCGGACTCGCCACCGCGGGCGGCTCAGTCACCGCCTGCCTCCGCCAGCCGCCGGTGGACGAGCGCCACCGCCATGGATCCCTCGCCGATGGCCGCTGCGCAGCGTTTGACCGAGCCGCAGCGCACATCCCCTGCGGCGAACACTCCGGGCCGGTTGGTCTCCAGCGGCAGCGGCTCCCTGTCCAGTGGCCAGCTGCCGCCCGGATCACTGGCGGCATCGCTGCCGGTCACCAGGTACCCGGCAGGGTTGGCGGCCAGCCCGATCCCCGTGGCCCCATCGGTGCGGGGGGTGCCGCCGATGCAGATGAACAAGGCATCCGCCGGCAACTGCACCGGTTCGCTGCTGTCCCCGGAGCGCACGATGACCGCCCGGAGGCGGTCATCGGCCTCCAGGCCCACCACCTGCGTGCGCACCCGTACATCAACATTGGGGATTGTCGACAGCTGATCGATCAGGTACTGCGACATCGACACGCCGAGGTCGCGGCCGCGGACCAGCAACGTGACCTGCCGCGCGTACCGGGAGAACCGGACAACCGCCTGGCCCGCCGAGTTGCCGCCGCCCGCCACGACGACCCGGGAACCCGTGCACGCCAGCACCTCGCTCGGCCCGGCCCCGTAGTAGACCCCCGCGCCGAGCAGGTCATCGACCCCGGGCACCTCCAGGCGGCGCCACTCGACTCCGCTGGCGAACAGCACCGCCCGCCCGCGGATCAGCGTGCCGTCAGACAGCCCGGCGACGTAACCCGGCCCATCCGCCGACACGTCGACCAGAGACCTGGCCAGCAGCAATTCGGCGCCGAACCGGCGCGCCTGCACCACCGCCCGCGTCGCCAGCTCGCTGCCGCTGATGCCGTTGGGAAAACCCAGCAGGTTCTCGATCATCGACGTGGTACCGGCCTGGCCGCCCGGCGCCACCGCCTCGACCACGACGGTGCGCAGGCCCTCCGATGCCGCGTTGACCGCGGCGGCCAGGCCGGCCGGTCCCGCTCCGACGATCGCCAGGTCGTATTCCGACAGCGCCGGGGCCGCGACCATGCCGAGACCCGCGGCGACCTGTTCCACCGTCGCAGATGCCAGCCGCGACCCGTCCGGCAAGATGCACAGCGGCAGCGCCGACGGCTCCACCTCGGCGGCCCCCAGGACCGCCCGCACCGCATCGGGCTGGCCGGCGTCGACCCACTCGAACGGGTAACCGTTGCGGCTGAGGAAGTCACGGATCGCGTACCCGCCCCGGGAGGCCGGCGTGCCCACCAGGACGACGCCCGGCGTGACCGGCCGGGCGTCGTAATCGAACATCGACATCGGTACGGCCCGATCCGTCACGGATGCGACGGCGCCGGCGGGGCACCCTCGAGTTCGAACAACACCTGGTCAAGGTAACACCAATACCAGTCCTCGCCCGTTCGTACGACCGGATAACCGGATGCCCGGCCAAGCGGAAGTGCGCGGTCGCGTGCCTGCCCGGAGAGTTGTCACAGCATCCGACGTGACCGCATTCCTGGCAGACCCGCAGATGCACCCAGTCCTCGCGGCCCTCGGCCAGGCAGTCCTCGCAACCCCAGGACGAGGGCGTGACATCGCAGATCCGGTCCAGATACGTGCAGCCGCCGTTCATGGTCAAGCGCTCCCGAGTCGGGCGACCGGTGGTGCCCCGGTCTGCTCGAAGGCGGCGGAGAACAGGTAGCTAGTCGCCAGGCTGCGGTAGGGCCGCCATTTCTCCGCGATGGCCAGGACCTCCTCCTGGGAGGGGAGGTGACCGAGCTCATACGCGGCCTGGACGGCCTTGCGGAGCGCAAGATCGCCCGGCAGGGCGACGTCCTCGCGCTGCAGCGCGATGAGCATGGCGCCCTGCACAGTCCAGGGCCCTATCCCGGGGATCGCGGTGAGCTCGGCTATGAGCTCACCGTCCGGCAGGGTGCTCAGCACCTCCTGGTTCAGCCGGCCGTCCGCCATCCGCTCGGCCAGGTCGCGCAACGTGCCGATCTTCCGCCACGAGAGCCCGGCCTGGCGGAGTTGGCCGGCCTCCGCTCCCAGTAGCTCGGCGGGTGCAGGGAGGTGGCCGCCGAACAGGGCCTGGATGCGGGCCAGGGTCCGGCGGGTCGCCGGGACGGACAGCTGCTGGCCGGTGACCTGGAACAGCAGGGCACCGTACAGATCCATCGACGGCAGCTGGGCCAGCCATGCCCGGGGGTCGAAGTCCGGCCGGTCGTCGATGAGCCGCGCCAGCACCGGGTCGGCGTGGCGCAGGTAGGAACGCGCTTGCCGCAGCCATGCGGCGCGGCTGGAATCCTCGCTCACGGAACCCGCTCCCTTCCCCCGGCGGGTATGCCGGTCATCATCGTCATGCTTGGGTCCGACGATTGAGATGGACGTTGATATGGACAAAACGGCGTTCTGTTTCGGCTGTTGCCGGGTTGCTAGCCGGTTGACGCGCGGTACCGGCGAGGCGCGGCGGCCAGGGGACTATTGCTCCTTCAGTAGGCGGTCGGTGAGGACGATCTCGATGATGGCCTGGACGGTGTCCTGGCGAGCCCAGTCGCGCTGCAGCTCGACTGCGAGCGAGACCCAGCTGACCGGCTGCCCGCCGGCCTGGATCACGCGGTCAAGGCCTGCGCGGTGGGCCTCGGGCGAGGTGCCGCCGATCGCGTCGACGACGGGGTAGACCTCATACCCTTCGCGCAGCGCATCCAGGGCGGTGAAGGCCATGCAGATCTCGGTCCACAGGGCGCAGATGATGAGCTTGCGGCGGCCGGTCGCGTGGACGGCCTGGACGAATTCGATGTCCTCCCAGGAGTTGACCGTGGTCCGGTCCAGCGGCTTGTCGTCGGTTAGCAGGCCGGCGAGTTCGGGGAGGGTCGGCCCCTGGCCGGCGGCGACGTTGACGGTCGAGTGCACGACCGGGACCTCGAAGGTCTTGATGGTCCTGACGGTCGAGACGGCGTTCTTGACCAGGAGGTCGCGGTCCATCGAGCGGACCGTGGCCAGCTGCGAGGGCTGGTAGTCGATGAACAGGAAAGCGGCGTTTTCCGGCGTGATGAGATGGTCGGCGACCGGGTCACGCACGGGGGCACTGGTCATGGGAGCGCCACCTTTCTCGTTGCAGGATTGGGTGTGGCCGAAGCTAGCGGCCATCACGGTGAGCGGCTGTCACCTAGTTCCGGTGATCTGCGGTGTGGTGTGAGCTGGCGGACCTCGAGCAGGTCGAGACCGAGCGCCTCGACCTCGGCCAGGACGCCGTAGAGGGCCGACCGGTCCAGGAGGCCGGTGAGCACGGTTTCGGCGCCTTGCAGCCCCGACGTCATCGCCGGGAACGCCAACAGCACGGTGGCGCCGAGGTGCCCGTTGATCCGGATCATGTACAGGGCGGGCGCTGGGTCCATGACGCCATGGTTGAGGGCTGGCAGGTGAAACCGCATCACCGGGATCAGGTGACCGTGGTACTAGCGCGTGCGGCCAGCGGCCAGCAACCGCAGCTCCCGCGCGCGCTGCACGGCCGAGGACCGGTCACGGACCTGGAGCTTGGCGTAGATGCTGCGGACGTGTGTGCTGACCGTGCTCGGCGAGACGGACAGTTCGCCTGCGATCTCGGGCCGGGACAAGTTCGTCGGGAGATATCGCAGCACCCTGAGCTCGCCCGGGCTGAGCTCCTCCGCCGGCGGCAATGAGGACTGCTCTGTGGCCGCCGGGGATGCGCCGTGCAGGACGCCGAGGATGTCGGTGAGCAGCGCGGCGTGCGCTGTCTCGTGCCGCGGCAGCGCCTCGAGCAGCTCCCGGGAGCCCGTCACCGCGAACGGCAGGACCAGCCGGTCAGACTCCGCCAGGGCCAGCGCCCGTTCAGCCGCCTGGTTCGCCGCACGCAGGTCACCGAGCTCACGACAGGCGAGCCCGGCGAGCAGGTGCGCCTCAACGACCGTGACGTAACCGAGGACCGGTGCCGTGCCGTCCAGCACATCCCGCACCGCGCCCAGGGCCCCGGCCGGATCGCCTTCCGCGAGGCAGATCACCGCGCGGGCATTACGTATCTCACCGGAGCTGGCCCGCTCATCATCGAGCGCCGCGAGGCAGGCGCGGGCCTCGCCGGTCATCCCGAGGCGGGCTTGCGTGGCCAGCAGCCAGCCGGTCATCTGGCTCGCCAGCGCCTGCAATCCCTCCAGCTGCGATCCCAGGTGTTCGGCCGCGCTGAACTCCTCGAGCGCCTCGTGGCGGCGGCCGCGGCCGGCGTGCAGTATCCCGGCCGTCTGGTGCAGCAGCAGCCTGATGTCCGGCCCGGTGTCTGTTTGCAGAGCCCGTTCGGTGCGCCGCAACCACCGCTCGCCCTCGTCGAACTCACCCAGCCACACCATCGTGCCGGCGAGCGTCATCAGCGCGGGTGCGATCACCGGCTCCGCGCCCCAGCCGTACCGCTCGGCGAGCGCTATAGCCTCACGACAGCGCGCTTGGGTCATGGCGAACGGGTGGATCTTCGGCATGGCAGCACCATGGAAGATATACGCGAAACCGAGCTGCGCGAGGCAGCCGACTTCCAGGTACGGCCGGCCGATCTCCCGGGCCAGGACGGCGCCCTCCCGGAGGTGGCGTTCAGCGTCTGGCAGCCCCAGGGACCACGCCTCGGCGGTCCCCAGATTCATCAGCGCCACCGCTCGCAGGTCTCTGTCGAGCGCGATGTCTTCGTCGGACTGCCCGGTGACCGGGGAGGCCAGGAATCTGACCTGCTCGATGACGCCGGCCAGGTGACCGCGCCGCCTGGCCAGCGACAGCTTCAGCGACGCGATCGCCACCCGGAGGCGGCGCTGGCGATCCGGCGGCGCGGTCTCGGCGTGCGTCTCGGCGACCGCCAGGTAGGCGGCCGCCTCGTCCAGGCGTCCCTGGACCAGGTCACCCCCGGCGCGCACCAAGGCCAGCTCGGGGTGGTCCGTGCCCGGCGGGAAGGCCCGCACTAGCGCCTGGATGGTCTGCGCTTGCCCGTCGAGCGTCAGGCTGAACGAATGGTCGGCGAGCAGCCGGGCCGCCTCAGGCCAGTCGCCCGCCGCTTGCGTGTGCCGGATGGCCTCGACCACCTGGCCCTGCAAGGTGAACCATCCGGCGGCGCGCCGATGCAGCCCCGGCACTTCCGCAGGCAGCGTCCGGCGCAGCTCCAGCCGGAGGAGATCCGCGAATAGGTGGTGGTAGCGGAACCAGGTGCGCTCGGGGTCCAGCGATTCGACGAACGCGTTGGCGTCTTCGAGTTCCAGCAGGATCCGTTCCGAGCCATGGCGGCCGGTCAGCAGATCGGCCAGCTTGCCGTTGACCCGGTCGAGCAGGGAGGTGCGCAGGAGCAGATCCTGGACGTCGGGTGGCTGGCGTTCGAGCATCTCGGCGATCAGGTACTCCGCGACCGTGCGGTCGCTGCCGGAGAACTCCGCGACGAAACGCTCCGGGTCGGGGTGATCAGCCAGGGAGATCGCCGCGAGCCGGAGGCCTGCGGCCCATCCTTCCGTCCGCTGGTGCAGCAGCGCTGCTCCGGCCTCGGACAGCGCGATACCCGAGGCGTCGAGAAGCTCGCGTGTCTCGAGCTCGGTGAAGCGCAGGTCGGCCGCGCGGATTTCGGCTAGCTCGCCCGCCAGGCGCAGCTGATGCAGGTGCAGCCGCAGATCGTGACGGGTGGTCAGCATCGCGTGCACGTGCTGGGGGAGGTTCATCAGCAGCCGGGTGAGCTGAGCGAGCGCCTCTGGCGAATTCAGCTCGTGGAGATCATCAATAACCAACGTGATGCCGCCACGAGCATCGGCGAGCTCCGATAGCACCCGGTCGACCATCGCCGGTGCATTGAAGTCAGGTGTCGCTGCTGGCGGTTCCGCGCTGCTAGTTGTGGCGGCGGCCTGACGGACCGCGTCGAGCAGGGCAAGCCAGAACTGCTGGGCGTCGTGCTGGTCGCGTTGCACCTGCATGACGGCGAGCCGATGCCGCTGCCCCGGACGGTCGGCCCACGCGCGCAGCAGACATGTCTTCCCGCTGCCAGCCGGAGCCGAGATGATTGTCACCCTCCGCGCAGCCGCGCGATCCAGGGCAGCTACAAGATCACTCCGGTCAATCAGCCGGGGAGTTGCTGGAGCCACCGTCAAAGGCCTGCCTTGATATCTACGCGTGACACCCCTAGCGTCGGTCACGCAGTCCTGGCACCTTCCCTCTCGGTATCAGGCCGGCGCACGTGCTGTCAACGGCGCGCGAACCTCGGTTCTGCTGCACTCTCATCCACGCGCCGCCGCGATCCCATCCCGTCCGGCGTTGTCCCGGTGCGGCGAATCACCTGGACCCGGTGACGACCTCTCACCTGCCTCGTGGCAACCGTGGGTTCGACGATCGCTGGTCAAGGAGAACGACATGACACTGGACAACCAGCTTCGCTGCGCCGGTGAGATCAGAAGGAGGAATTCATGATGCGCAACAACGTGGAGCGGCTCGGCGAGCACGTCACCGCCGCGCTCCTGGGTCGGTTGACGCCATGAGCGCAAAGATAGCGATCGTGGCCGGTGCCGGCGGTGCGCTTGGTCACGCGACCACGGTGACCCTCGCCGCCAGCGGCCTCACCGTGGTGGCGGTCGACCGGAGTGAGCGCGGGTTGGGTGACTTCCCCGGCAGTGTCCGCCCCGAGGTGGCCGACGCCACCGATCCCGCCGCGGCGAAAAGCCTCGTCGACCGAATCGCCGGCGAGGTTGGGCCCCCGGACGTGCTGGTGAACACCATCGGTGCGTTCCGGCCAGGAGACACGCTCACTGCGACTCCCGACACGCTGCAGCTCATGATCGACGTCAACCTGGGACCCGCGCTGTGGCTGAGCCAGGCGGTCGCGCCGCATATGCGGCAGCAGGGCTCAGGTGCCATCGTGCACGTGGCCGCCCGCCCGGGGATTGAGCCATCCGGCGGCATGGCGGCATACGCCGTGAGCAAGGCCGCTCTTGTCCACCTGACACGCATTCTGGATATCGAGTTCCGCCCGCATGGGATCCGGGTGAACGCGGTCGCGCCGCAACTGCTTGACACCCCCGCCAACCGGGCTACGTTCCCGGCCGAGGTGATGGCGCACGCGGTCGCGCCGGAGGCGATCGCCGGCGTGATCGCATTCCTGGTCAGCGACGCCGCAGCGCCAGTCAGCGGAGCGATACTGCCGGCGTACGGCGCTTAAGGAGGCTCACACGGCGCGATGCACTTGCCGCGCCGGCAAGATCGGGTCAGCTTCGACGGCGGCATCTGCACCCACGCCGCTTGGCCGGCGCGATCGCCACCTGAAGGTGGCGTCGGCGATCTGGTGGCGCCGTTTCGACGTGTGTCTCGGCAACCACCAGGTCGGCGGCCGCCTCGTCCACGCGTTCCTGCACAACGTCAGCCATTGCACGCACCAGGGCCAGCTGGGTGATCCACTCCGGCTCACGATCGTGGGAAGGCCCACAGTCCCTCGGTGCCAGGCCAGCGTCTCCACTGTCAACAGCACGCGAATCACCATGATCCGGTGACGACCTCTCACCTGCATGGCAGCGAGCCTGGATCCGTCGGGAACGCTCGCACGGCCACCAGGGGACGTGCCCCGAGATTCCAGGGAGATACCGTGACATCATCAGACTCCGGCGCCAGCAGCGCCGCAGACCTGCCCGACTACGCGCCGATTCCGCAGTCGGCGCTCGGCCCGGCCCTCAACGACCAGGGGTACTACGTCGGACGGGTCGAGCGGAATCTGTACTGGGTCACCGACGGCGTCTACCAGTCGGCGTTCCTGACCACCCCCGACGGCGTGGTGCTGTTCGACGCGCCCCCCTCCATCGGCGGCAACCTGCGGCGGGCGGTGGACGAGATCGCCGCCGCCAACGGCGTGAGCAACCGGGTCACCCACCTGGTCTACTCGCATCACCACGCCGACCACGGCGGCGCGGCCTCGCTGTTCGGCGGGGACGTGGTCCGCGTCGGGCACGAGGAGACCCGGCGGCTCCTGCTGCGCGACGATGACCCGGCCCGGCCGGTCCCGGAGGTGACCTTCGCCGACAGCTACACCCTCGAGGTCGGGGGTGAGCGCGCCGAGCTGGCCTGGCATGGGCCCAACCACTCGCCGGACAACATCTACATCCACTTCCCGGGCCACGACACCCTGATGTTCATCGACGTCGTCAACGCCGGCTGGGTACCGATCTACAACCTCAATCTGAGCGAGGACGTGATCGGCTACATGCAGGCCCCGGCCATCGCGCTGTCCTACCCGTGGACGCACTTCATCTGCGGGCACCTGGGCAGGCTCGCCACCCGCGAGGACGTCTCGGTGCACCAGCAGTACATCGCCGACATCGAGGCGAGCGCCAGGGAGGCGCTGGCCTCGGTCGACCCGACGCCCTCTTACATGCACTACGGGCAGAACGCCTGGGCCGGGGTGAAAGCCCACCTCGACACCGTCACCGAGCGCGCGGCCGCGCCCATCATCGCCAAGTACACCGGCGTGCTGGCCGCCGCGGACATCGAGATCTTCACCACCACCACCACGTTCGCCATCATGCAGTCCCTGCGCCTCGATTCCGGGCCCAGCGGACCGGTCCACCCCTGACCACAACCCACCGGGGCCGGGGCAGCGCCGGCCCCGGTGCGGGCCTGACTGACGAGCTCGTCGCGGCCGGTACACGGTCCGCCTGCTGCCTGTCCGCGTCGCGGATGCCCGCATGAGCCTTCACCCGCCCGAGCCCGCGAGGGCTTCCGATCGCCGAACAAAGGTTGCCGACCATGTCTGCCCCCACCGCCGCCGCCGGGCACAAGCCGTCACGGCGACGGGCGCAGTGTGGGCGCCGCTCGGCTTCGATCTGGAGGACTCAATCGCAGGCGCTTCCTCGTTGCCCTTCGGGCGCCTCTATGGTCGGTGAATGAACGAGCTTGCTTCTTCCGTGCCTGCGGTGCGGGTCGAGGGTGTGGTCAAGCGCTTCGGGGCGATTGTGGCGCTTGATGGTGCCGGGCTCGAGGTTCCGGGGGGATGGTGTTCGGCCTGCTGGGCCCGAACGGGGCGGGCAAGACCACGCTGGTTCGCATTCTGGCCACGCTGCTGGCGCCCGATGCGGGCCGGGCGGAGGTCTTCGGCCACGACGTGGTGCGTGAGCCTGCCGCTGTCCGCGAGCTGATCGGCCTGACGGGGCAGTTCGCGGCGGTCGACGAGCTCTTGACCGGGCGGGAGAACCTGGAGATGTTCGGCCGCCTGTTCAAGCTGTCCCGTGAGCAGGCCCATCGCCGCGCCGGCGAGCTGCTGGAGCGGTTCGAACTGGCGCCGGCGGCTGACCGGCCGGCGCGGACCTACTCCGGCGGCATGCGGCGCCGGCTCGACATCGCGTCGAGCCTGCTGACGCGCCCGCAGGTGCTGTTCCTCGACGAGCCGACCACGGGCCTGGATCCGCGCAGCCGCAACGAGATCTGGGCCATCGTGCGCGAGCTGCAGCGCGAGGGGACAACGCTCCTGCTGACCACCCAGTACCTCGAGGAAGCCGATCAGCTGGCTGACCGGATCGCCGTCATCGACCGCGGGAAGGTGATCGCGGAGGGAACCGGGAACGAGCTCAAGGACCGCGTCGGCGGCCAGATCCTGGAGGTGGAACTGTCCAGCGCAGGTCAGCGTGACCGGGCCCAGGCGGTGCTCGCCGGGGTGGGCTGCGGTGATCCGCAGCCGGACGAGCGCCCGGACCGGCTCACCCTCCCGGCCCCGCGCAACGGGCTCCAGCTGGTGGAGGAGGCGGCCGCCGGGCTGCGCCGGGCACAGATCGGCGTCAGCGACATCGGGCTGCGCCGGCCCACGCTGGACGATGTTTTCCTGCAGCTGAC
>Ga0208589_1001405_pt1 | contig 10085 bp, 6 predicted proteins | sample NGESurshal092012_2_FD_184486 | JGI IMG/M metagenome (GOLD analysis project Ga0208589, IMG submission 184486) | Arctic peat soil microbial communities from Barrow, Alaska - NGEE Surface sample F53-2 shallow-092012 (SPAdes) | ecosystem: Environmental > Terrestrial > Soil > Wetlands > Peat ... | reverse complement strand
TATCCAAAATCAAAACGCGGCCGCCGACCGCCTGCAAGCGATGAAACATAACATGGTCGAGAAGATCAAGCCAGTACTCTTTGGCAAAGCCTCCCACCGAATCTACGGCAGCAACTCGGAGGCAGGCTGCTGAGTTAAGCGCAGTAACTGGCTTGGGACTGATTCCCGAAAGTGTAACTGGGCAATTGACGTTATGAAATCGCCCTATCGTTTGTGGGGAAAATACTCTCTCCTGCCGCATAAGTTTAGGTACGATTGCGGCGATATCGTTTGGCAATTGTGCTGAGATAGTCGTAAATAGGCTTGTAAAAAAAGCCGGATCGAGCACAGTGTCCTGATCCAACAATAGCAACCATTGGATTTCGTTCTGTCGCGCTATCGACAACGCATGATTGTAAGCAGGTGCCAACCCTCCATTCTCTGGATCATGACGGTATTCTATTGTTCCAAAATTTTCGTAGTTGAGGTTCTCCAAAGAAGGCTGCGGAGAATTGTCGTAGATGAGCAGCGCCATCTGCTGAGCAAGGCTCGGTTGTTTGCGGCAAAACTCTGCCAGCGACTGCATGGTGCTGGAGGCGCTCAGAGAGCATTTGTATATGACGACTACGCATTGGATGAGTACGTCCGGCATTTCACTCAACTTCATTCGTATTGCACTGACGGCCAGAAAATAAGGTCAAAGGAGTTCCGCATCAGGAGATCCGAGGAGTTACAGGTAGAGTCTGGCGATAGTCTTGGATTCCTTCCCAAACGCGCCTGCATCGCGAAATCTGAAATCGCAAGATACGCCTTGCAAAACGAGCAGTTAGAAATAGGACCATGCCCAGGGCGGGTGCTTTGGAATGAAGGCGCAATATGCGTAATCCAGAAGCCGTGAAGTATCGGTCGAGGATACTGTTCTTTTGGCCTGTGCTCGCACCCACTTTATGGAGCACCCGGGAATCCGGGGCGGCGGCGAGCCGCCATCCTTTTCCGCGTAAGCGAAGACAGAATTCAGTTTCCTCCCAATAGTGGAAAAAACCTTCGTCCAGTAAACCTACATCCTCGAAGGCTTCGCGTCTGACAAGCATGCTTGCACCGTAGAGAGAGTGAAACCAGTCATCGCGGTGAGGCTCTGTGCTGTTGCGTGCATACCCTATCCATAAATTAACACGAGCACCCGCCCATGCTTGCACTTTCGAAGGTGAATCGGCGTAATAACAAATGGAGGCCACTGCACTGATCTTTCGATCCGTTGATGCTTTTGCGACAAGGGCAGAAAGTGCATCTGGATCAGGAACGGTATCGTTATTCAGCAACCAGACATATTCGGCGCCATGTACGAGAGCGTATCGAATCCCAATATTGTTGCCCCCGGCAAAGCCGAGGTTCTTTCCGCTTTCTAACAGCGTAACCAGCGGGTGAGCCGCTCGAATTTTAGCAACGGAATCGTTGGTTGAACCATTGTCTACTACGATGACAGTCATATCAGGGTAGTTCGATATCTTCAGCGCATCAAGACACTCGATTGTGTTTTTCCATCCATTCCAATTCACAAGAATGCAGCTGACGTGCAAGTTCATGATCATTCCGATATTTTGTCTTTGTGCGATTTATGCAACGCAGCAAGAAGGGACGCAACCCTTGGACCATCGAGGGGATCTTTTCGCATCGCTTCATATACAGCATTCGCCCAAACGATAAAACAGGCAAGGACGAACGCAAGCGCGGTAAACAAGATAACTAGAATGGTTCTATGGGGAAAGGAGCGGCTATCGGGTGGTACGGGGTGGTCGATCGTCTGGAAGATGGTACCTTGCTTGGCTTCATCAAGCTTTGCAAGCTGATATTGCGTAGCGACCGCCTGGAATAGAGTTTCTCGGTATTTGACTTCGCGAAGTTTGCGCACGTAATCGAGCGCCGCAGCCGGTAGCGAACCTTTTGGTACAAAAAGCCCTGATGCGTTGTCGGAGTTCCCCGTCAGTTGGCTGAGCTGCTCGCGCAACTCAGCCAATTGCCTTTTGAGGATCACTATCTCTGGATTACTATCAGTAGCGAAGGAAGACATGGCCTGAATTTCAACTTCCTTTGCAGTGATCGATGCCTGAATCGTTGCGGCCGTTTCCATCATGACGCGTGACTGGCTATCAGGCAAAAACATTCCTGTTTGCAATTCGGTTTTCTTTAGATCCTGTTCCGCATTGGACAGATTGCTTTCCGCCTGCTGCATTTGTCGCTCAAAAAAAAGTCTGCGTTGTGCAGCTTCGGTTACAGCAACGCCAGAGGCAAGCTTCTGAAATTCTTCAACGTAAGCGCTGGTCATTGCTGCCGCTTGTTCGGGCGTTGATGCCTCAACGGATATTCGAATGATGCCGTCTTTGAGGCCGGCAACAGCGGTGCTGCGCCGTTCAAATATCTTCCGGGCAATCGACATTTTCTTTGTTCGATAGACTTTCATCAGATCGAAACGACGAATCATGGCATCTTCGACGGTGCGGCTGCCGAACATGGCCACGTAAACATCGACCTGGCTTTTCAGCCCGAGACTTGAGCCGGCAAGAGCGGCAAGCCCACCACCGTTTGCCATTTGCGAGAGCAAGGCTGCCCCCGTGGACGACTGCTGGGGTGGCAAAATCGAAGCATACGCGGTGTAGCGCACGGGTAATACCAGCGAAATAAAGGCCGTAAGGAGAGCGGCTCCGAGAGTGAACAAGAGGATAAATCGCTTCCGTTGAGCCAGCATGATCAAAAGATCAAGCATGTTCCATCCTGAGTCTGCAGGAGAACTCTCTGTGTGGCTCGCAGTATCTTCAGTACTCGATTTGTGCGTAATCATCTATTTCTTGTTCCGGGGAAAAAGAATGCACTTAGATGTAAGGCATCGGCATTTATACTACAGCAACGGAGCCATTTTTGAATCAGGCCAGTATACCGTGCTGGGTTAAAAACACTTTTGAACTGCAATGGCGAACCTGCTACATAATCATAAAGCCTCGATGGCAGAGATTTGCATAGTCGTGATTCAAACGGAGGGTCGCAAAGTATGAGGATGCGAATTGCACGTCCACTCATACTGAACAATATCGTATCTCCTTTTGGTATTTCGATTCTCAGCACCATGATCTTTCTTATAGCGTGGTGTTTTCCAACTCATTTTTACAGCGAGTTGGTTCATGAGCCGGATTTAATGTTTCTCGATCCGACAACGTTGCTCTTTTTTCTGCTTTGCGTTGCCGGATTTTGGGCTGGATTGCTCTTGGTAAATTTTTTGTTTCCAAGTCGGCCATTGTTAGAAACGCAGCCGAAGTCGTCACCATGTACAGGCTTAAGTTTGATACTCCCTTTGACTGTGACAACGGTCATGACTGTTCTTACCTGCATTTTGATCATTAGGGAAACTCCCAATCTGCTTGTATTGCTCCTTTCTCAGCAGGGACAAACTGCAAAGAGCCAATTAGCAGAGATGAAACTTGGACTGCTGGGGTGGGGAGCTGCTATCCAGACGCCGGTGCTTTGGTGGACTTACTGGAGACTAAGGATCTCCAAATCGGAGCATATTGAACGAAACCTTCGCTATCTCAAGGCTTTCTACTGGGTCATTTTTGTAATAGGCCTCTTTGCGCAAGTTGCATTCTCTGTACTCAGAGTATCGAGAAGTGACATCATGCCTGTATTTGCAGGCATTGCGGTTCTGTATCTAATGAGCGGGATTTTGCGAAGAGAGATTAAGACTGCGGGCGTATTCAGATATATTCTTTTACTCTCAATGGCAGTTATCTTGCTATTTGTTCTATTCTCGCTATTGCGTGGCACGAGCAACGTCTACGTGGGACTCACAGGTTTTGCTGGATACACGATCGCTTCGTACAACCGTTTAGCGGCGCTGCTGCATGGAACGATGCGTTACCCTTATGGCGGCCACGGCGTCTATCTCTTTCCGTTCCTGAATTCCAATCACGTCTTAAACACTTTCCTTCCGATGAAGGGAATCTTTGGTTGGCCGGACTCATTTGAGCTGTGGCATTCTGAATTCCAAGCCCCACAGCTTGCTGGCTTGAATGACTATCTGATCTGGTCGAGCGCTTTCGGGTATATCTTCGCAGACGTCGGATGGGCAACTCCGGTATTACTTGCTGCGTACGGTGTGGTGTACGGATTAGTGTGGAGACAAGCCAAATCTGGCAACGTGCTTGGGTTGACTCTTTATCCGTGGTTTGCCTTCAGTGCGCTTGCCTGGTTCAGCGGTAATTTGGTTTTTGACGCTACCTTCCCTTTTCTGATTGTTACAGGGCTGTTGCTCATCGCATATGAAAGGTTGCTGACGTGAGTCGGCAAGAATAAAGTTGCATTCAAAAAAAGCACTTATCGTAAAATTCGGTGCAATCGGAGACGTCATCATGACGATTCCGGCGGTGCGGGCCCTCTACGATCAAGGGTTCGTTATCCATTGGGTGTGTGGCAAAGCGGTTCATCCCTTGCTCCAGTGCTATTCATGGATCAACCTGATACCTCTGGATGATAAGGCGATCCTTCAAGGTAAACGCTGGGAACGGGCGATAAACATCGTGCGCTTTTGGAGACGTTTGATTTTTGATCGATACGATCTCTGCGCCACTTTGTACTATGACCGTCGCTACAGACTTTTGACATTGCCGGTCAGAGCATCGCGCAAATTGGCACTGTCACATAATGATAGGGAGGCTGCGTTTCTTCCCGGGCGCCCTCGGGCAGATGAGAATGCTCGAGTGTTGCTTCAGTCGATAGACAGTTGCCAGGATCATACTCGCCTGCCTTTTCCTCCAGATCTTTTGCCTGAATCGCCATGGCCTTGCAAGGTTGCACGAAGACGCATCGCGATTGTTCCAGGGGGCACCAATAATTTACTTCGTAAACAAACGGTGCGCCGGTGGCCAATTGAGAATTATGTTGCTTTGACACAACGATTGTTAGCTCGCGGATGGGAAGTGGCGTTGATTGGTGGCCAGGAAGACGTATGGGTCAGGCCGCTGTTTAAGAACATGAATGTAAGGGATTCGATAGGAGTGTTACCTCTTCCAGAGGTCATCAGTGCCTGTAATTCGTGTGACGCAGTTGTTTCACACGACACCGGCCCATTGCATTTGGCAGGTTTGAGCGGAACGTCTCTAATTGGCATATTTGGGCCTACGGATCCCTCAGTTTTTTCACCGCGTCGATCTTCAGTCACTTGCATATGGGGTGGGCAGGGTTTCGCGTGTCGCCCTTGCTATGATGGCCGTGATTTTGCGCCGTGTCAGTTCAACGGATGCATGCATCAGGTGACGCCGGAGCTCGTACTGCGGGAATTGGATCATCTTCTCGAAGAGCGTGATCAGGGCAAGATGAGCCCCTGGAGCATCGTCTTCCCTGAGGGAACCTCAAAGTCTGATCAGAATTTGGTCGTTTTGTGATGGACGAATGGAAGTACGGCAAAACAATCGCTTGAGTAAGCATCGGCCGTCGTCACATTTCTCGCAGGACACAGGACAAACATACCGCTCCCCCCTTCATCGGGATATTAAGATTCGTGAGCAAAATCTTGCAGATCCGAAATGGGAGGATCACAGGTAAGATGTGGTACTGCTTGAGTTATTGCCTAAGATAGCTTGTTGCGCATATGGTAAACTGACATCTACTCGGAGACCTCGTTCATGCGCGTACTTTTTCTAAATCCTCCCTTTCATCCACGATTTTCAAGAGAACAGCGCAGCCCCGCCGTAACCAAAAGCGGTACTCTCTACTATCCCAAGTGGCTTGCGACCGCTGCCGGAGTTGCTATCCAAAACGGGCATGAAGTAGACCTCGTCGATGCACCGGCCGGGGGATTCTCTGTCAAAGCGGTGATTGACCGGATCGAAGCTAAAAATATTGAAGCTGTTGTGTGTGATACGTCCACACCCAGCATCCTCAACGACGTTAGCGTTATCGAGGCACTCGTTGCAGCAAATCCGGCGTTGCATGTCTTGATGGTTGGACGCCATGTGTCGTCTCTGCCAAAAGAGACGCTGGCCATGTCGCCTTCTCTCCAGGCGGTAGCGATCCGTGAGTATGAGTACACGGTGCGTGACTGGCTGGCGGCCAAGGCGTGCGGCGCGGATCTTTCCACCGTCGCTGGTTTAGTGTGGCGCAAAGAGAACGGCGAGATCATCAGCAACGGGCAGCGCGAGGCCATTAAGAATCTCGATGATCTCCCTTTTGTCTCTGAAGTGTACAAGCGCTTCCTGCACACGCCGGATTACTTCTATGGTCACTCTTTGTGGCCTCTGGTAGTCTTCGATACCAGCCGTGGATGCCCCTATCACTGCTCTTTCTGCGTCTACCCGCAGACATTCAGTGGGCATACGATGCGCTACCGCTCCGTGTCGAATGTGGCCGATGAGTTTGAGTTTGTCGCGCGCGAGATGCCCGAGATCAAGACGGTCATGCTGGAAGATGACACGTTTATCGTGAGCAAGCCGCGTACGCTGGAGCTGGCAAATGAGTTGATCCGGCGTGGCAACAAGCTGCCGTTCGATGCAAACTGCCGAGCCGATATTGGTGCAGACGTTGAGTTCCTCTCCGTCGTTCATAAGGCTGGAGCTCGGCTGTTCTGCGTTGGTTTCGAGAGCGGCGATGTGGAAGTGATCAATGGGATGCACAAGAACAACGACGACCGCCGCGACGCGAAGTATCACGAAGAGGCGCATCGCTTCGTCCGTCGTTGCCAGGACGCCGGCATTATGGTCCATGGCTGCTTCATGGTTGGCAATCTGAACGAGACTCCTGCGAGCATGGAGAAGACGCTGAGCTTCGCGAAGAAGCTTCGTCCAGATACGGCGCAGTTCTTCCCCATTATGGTTTATCCCGGTACGGTTGCGTATCAGGAGGCCAAGAAGCGTGATTATATCCAGATTGAAGACTGGGGCGCATGGCTGACCAAAGACGGACTGCACAACAGCGTCGTCACGTTGCCGAATATCACGCATGGCCAGCTCGTTAGTTTCTGCGATCGCGCTCGCCGCAGTTTCTATCTTGCCCCTTCGTATCTGGCATACAAGCTGAAGCAATCCTTGACGGATCGTCGTGAATTGCAGCGCAATGTGAAGGGCTTCGTTACCCTCTCAAAGTACCTCATCAAAGGCAGTCAGCACGATAAAACCGAGACTCCTGACAAGCCCCAGGGCGTAACGGCATAGATCTTCATTCATGGGTGAGCAGAGACAAGCCTTTGAACAGGTGCCAGCATTGACAGAGTCCAACTCCAGGCTGGCATCGATCATCATTCCAACCTTTAACGGTGCTGCCCGCATTGGGCATTGTCTTGAAGCATTGTTACCGCAGATTGCCGGCAAGGATGTTGAAATCCTAGTCGTTGATGATGGTTCGACTGACAACCTCGCGAAGGTGGTTGGTAGTTACCCTGAAGTTCGCCTTATTTCCCAGGCAAATGCTGGCCCAGCAACGGCACGAAACCGAGGCGCTCACGAGGCCAAGGGAAGGATATTGCTCTTCACTGACGACGACTGCATCCCCATGCCGGACTGGTTGGAAGCGATGCTTGGTTGTTTTAACGACCAAGAGGTCGTTGGGGCGAAGGGTGTCTATCGCACTCGCCAAAGAAGCATCACCGCCCGCTTCGTACAGATCGAGTATGAAGACAAGTACCGCATGATGGCAGGTCTTCCGAGCATCGACTTTGTCGACACCTACTCCGCCGGCTTTATCCGCGATCGTTTCCAGGAGATGAAAGGCTACGATACGTCTTTTCCTGTGGCATGCGCTGAGGACATCGAGCTTTCCTATCGCATGTCAGCTCGCGGCTGGAAGATGAAGTTTGTCCCCGGGGCGATTGTTTACCATACCCACCCACCCTCTCTCTCCAGCTACCTCAAGAAGAAGTACAAGTTTGCTTTCTGGCGGATGCTCGCTGTTCGCAAAAACCCAGGCAAAGGGGTGAAGGATAGCCACACACCGCAGGTGATGAAGCTCCAGCTTCTGTTTCCCGCGGTGTTTGTCGCGGCGATCGCATTCGATCTCGTGGTGCGATGGAAGGTCCCTTTGTCAGCCTTTGTGGTGGCTGCGTTTCTTTTGAGTACAGTGCCGTTTACGTTGCGAGCGGCTAAAAAGGATCTACTTATCGGACTTTTGTCGCCCTTGCTGCTGGCGGCACGAGCCTGCGCGCAATTTCTCGGCGTGGCGGCGGGGATGATTTATGTGATCCGCAATCCTACGGATGAGACTGTCACCGCACGTTAGAGTGCAGATGGAGTTCCGGAGTCCAGGTGAGCTGCAGCCAGCCACTGGTGTTATGCTGCGATCCCGTCATGTAGGACGGAATCAGAAAGCGCTCATATTGCGTAAATGCCTGCACAGTCCAGTGATGATTGAAAGCGTAGGAGGCGTTCACAAAGCCGTCGGTGATCGTCGCGCCGCCAGGGAGGAAGTGCGTGCCGCCTTTGTTCTGACGGTAGCCAGCTTCGATGCGGGTGCGGGCTGAGAACCAGTAACTGCTGCGGCCTTCGATCGCGCGTGCATCCCGGCCAATGGCGTTCCCTAGCAAGAAGCCTTTATTTGTGTTGCCGTCGAGATATTCAGTATTAATGAAGTAGTGCGCGCCGCCGAAGTCGGTCGCGAGGCCGGTAGAGCTGACGGCCTCGACGCGAAAGTCCATGTGAGGCAGCCATGGGAGGCGAGCGAAATAAATGCCGGGATTCCAGACGGCGCGGCGCGGGGCGTCGATCGGGCTTGGGTCGTCGTCAGAATAAGCATCGGCGTAGAGCGTGACGATTTTTCTTAAGCCGGGCAACCGATAGCGGAAATCGAAATTGCTCTTACGGTCTCCAGGGTCTTCGCGGTCGCTATAGTTTGAGCCAATGTTGCCGGTGTAATCGCCGGTGGAGTTGAGGCTGAAGATGTTTTCCTTGAAGGTGTGCAGCGTGATGGGATGGCCGACACCCCAGAAGATCGACCAGCGGGTAAAGCTGATTTCGAGGTTGTCGCCCAAGTTGAAGTCGGCTTTCTGACCGTTGTACCAGGGGCGAGCAGGATAGGAGTGCCCCGACAGCTTGCCCAGTACGATGTCGAAACGATAGGTTCCAAGCGAAGGAAAGATGGGAAGCGGGTGAGGCCGGGTTGATACGAAACGCAGGTTATACGTTGGCTCCGCGTTACTTGAAAACGCGAGCGGGCCCATCGTCGTAGGGCCCCAGTACAGTTCCTGTTTACCTAACGACAACGCGTTGCCTTCGAAAGCCACGCCAGCATAAAGCTCTATTGGCCTCTGCCGGTTGTGGGCGGTGTATCCGGGGACGGGCTCTATGACAGGAGAGCTATCGTTTGGGCTAACGCGGTCTGTTGCGTTGATGAGTTGGTTTATCGCAGAAGTCTCGTCGGGCCGTCCTGGGTCGCGCTGGAGTTCCTGGCGATCGTAAAAGAAGAAGCGGCCTTGATGAGCTCGAAGGGCATAGCCTGCGATTCCGCTTGTGCCACGCCCGAGGGGGCGGCCGAAGTCGTTCCACCACGTTTGGCCGAAGTGGAAGCTGTCATGCAGTGCAGGGCCGGCAATGGTTCCAACGCGGGTGTAGATGGAATCGAGATCGAGAGACTTGTAGCTGGGCTGTTCGGTGGCCAGCTCGTAGTGCAAGTCGTTCATGAGTCGACGTGCTTCGCTTACGGCCGCTGGACTGAATTCGGCTGTGTTGCTGGCAGACTCCTCCGCTATGTTGAGCTGGCGAAGGCATTCCTGCCGCGTCCAGGGGCGGATGGAGACGCTCTGGCCGGGGATGAATCCCATGGAGGAGAGACGCTCGAGTGCGGGATAGATCCAGCTATCCATCGGCACGTTGGTTGAGCCGAGCGAGTCGGGATCCACCTCATCGTCGTACACCGGAGGAGGTCGGTGCATAATGGGGTCGGGAGGGGTTTGCTCCGCGATCTCGGCGGCGATGCGTGGGTTGCGTGGCTTGCCCAGATCGTCCGGCATCGATGAGGAATTGAAGAGGTTGAAGCGATGGTGGGCGTTGTAGACATAGTGGCCGATGAGCCAACCCACGGCGCTGCCAACGAGAACATCCGAGGGAAAATGCTGCTCGGCGAGAATGCGGCTGACG
>Ga0208589_1001404_pt1 | contig 10094 bp, 10 predicted proteins | sample NGESurshal092012_2_FD_184486 | JGI IMG/M metagenome (GOLD analysis project Ga0208589, IMG submission 184486) | Arctic peat soil microbial communities from Barrow, Alaska - NGEE Surface sample F53-2 shallow-092012 (SPAdes) | ecosystem: Environmental > Terrestrial > Soil > Wetlands > Peat ... | reverse complement strand
TGACCGGGGAGTATCTGCCGCTGCTGCTGCGGACGGCCGGGGATGTGTCGGCCGACTGGGCGCTGTGGCAGTCGCGGCCGTACTCGGAGGTACGCTCCGGCCAGGGGGCGCCGTCAGCGACCGGACGGTCGTCCGGATAGCGGCGCCCAGCCGAAGGCCCAAGATCCTCTGCGCTTAAGATCCCTGAATGAGCGGCCAACCGTCCCGCGCCGCCGCGAAAGGTGCACGAGTGCCTGCCGAGACTGGCCGCGATTTCCCGGCCCGCCCGCTGGCCGCCCTGGCCGCGCTGGGCCGGATGGCGGGCTCCAACCTGGTCGGCCGGGTGATCTCGACCCCCGATGGCGTCCGCAACGCGAACGATGCGTTCCTGCGCATCACCGGGTTCACCCGCGCGGAGATGGACGAGGGCCTGGTCCACTGGCGCACGCTCAGCCCGCCGGAGTGGGCCAACCTGGACGACGACGCGGTCGCGGAGCTGAAGGCCTACGGGAGCTACGGACCGCACCTGAAGGAATACCTGCGCCGGGACGGCACCCGGCTGACCGTCGAGGTGGCGGGCGCGGTGCTCAGCGAGGAGCCGCTGACCTGGGTGACGTTTGTCCGGGACACGACGCTGCTGCCGGCCGCCGAGCTGCTCACCGGCAACGGTGAGCGGCTGGCCGCCCTGGCCACCGACCTGGCGCGGGATATCCCGGTCAGCGACGTGGCGCGGACGCTGCTCAGCCACGTGCGGCGCTCCCTGGGGGCGAGCGGAGCGGCCATCCTGGACGTGCTCCCGGGACAGCAGGTCATGCGCCGGGTGCTGATGGACGGGCTCCCCGACCCGACCGCGTCGGACTACGTCGAGTTCCCGACGACGCTGGATGCGCCCGCCACCCGCGCCTGGCGGAGCCGCGAGCTGATCTTCTATCCGGATCCGAACGCGTTCGGGGAGGCGTTCCCGCATCTCGCCGCCATCAGGGCGGCCGGCGGGGTCAGCGCGATGCTGGCCATTCCCCTGATCACCGGCGACCAGGTCACCGGCGTGCTGACCGCCTACTGGGCGGCCCCCCACGTGCTGCACGCCACCGAGCGCGCCTTCATCACCAGTCTCGCCGGGTCTGGCGCGCAGGCGCTGGCCCGCGCCCGGCTCCTCGAGACCGAGCAGGTGGCCCGCGTGCGGTTGCAGGCTCTGCAAGCGGTCACCGCCGGGCTCGCCACCGCGGTCACGTCGGACGAGATCGCCGGGATCCTCGCGGACCTGGGCCTGAGCCTGGTCGCCACGCACGGGGTGTGGCCGTCCTGGACCGGGCCGGTAAGGTGCTCCGCACCCGGACGACCCCCAATTTCCCCGCCAGCATCGGGCGTACTTACGCGGAACTCCCGGTCTGGGACGCGGACCGGACACCCATCGGGTGGACCGTGCGCACCGGGCAGACTCTGCTGCTGACCTCGATGGAGGAGATCACCGCCCGGTTCCCGCACACGGCCCATACCCACGAAGCGACCGGCACCCCGAGCCTCCTGACCATCCCTGAAGCAGGCCCTGCTGCCGCAGCTCCCGGCGGAGCTGCCCGGGGTGGGCATCGGCACGCGGTACCGCCCGGCCCAGCGGGGCCACGAGGTCGGCGGCGACTGGTACGACGTCTTCGAACTGCCGGACGGCAAGATCGGCTGCGCGGCGGGGGACGTCGCCGGCCATGACCTGGCCGCGGCCGTCGCCATGGGCCGCCTGCAGCTGCTGCTGCGTTACACCGCGCGCAGCGGCGCCCAGCCGGCGGCGGTCCTGGCCGCCCTGGATCAGGCGTGCCCGGAGCTGAGCGCTGGGGTTCGGGATCACACCCGAGCAGGCCAGCCTGACCGTCAGGCCGGGCGCCCGGCTCGTCTTGTACACCGACGGGCTGATCGAGCGCCGCACGGAGCCGATTGACGATGGCTTCGACCGGCTCGCGCAGGCCGCCGGCCAGAACCCGGCCCTGGAGATCGGCGCCTGGTGCCAGAGCCTGCTGGACGCCCTGACTCAGGGTGAGACCCTGGCCGACGACGTGGCGCTCGCCTGCATCGAATTGCGCGGTCTCCCGTAGACGGGCGGGAAAAAACTTTGCTGCCCTCGGGGGGCCGGGCAAAGACCAGGGCATGAACCACCACGGCACCAAACATCAGGGCATCAGCCACCAGGACATCCAGCCCAGCGCGGCTTAAATTCTCCGCAACGGACCGTCCGGCCGGCTGCCCCGCCGCGCAGCGAGGCCTGCGCGGCCGGGCCCGGGGCCGGCCGTTGTGCCCGAGGACACGGTTAGTGGCTGCGGTAGGGGCGATGATGGAGACATGGCCCCCGACTGCGACGCGTTTCCTGAGGCACGTGGGCCCGAGGGCACGGGAGGTGTCGCGTGACCATCGGCGAGACCCTGGCGCAAGCCCGTCGCCGGGCCGGCCTGAGCGTGTCCCAGGTCAGCGAGCAGACCCGGATCCGGCCGCTGATCATCCGCGGTATCGAGGCCGATGAGTACGCGATCTGCGGCGGCGACTTCTACGCACGGGGGAACATCCGTGACATGGCCGAGGTCGTGGGGGTGGACGCTGAGCCGCTGATCGAGGAGTACGACCGGACCCACCGCGCGGCCGGGCCGGTCGCGGCGACCAGCCTCGACGAGCTGCTCGACCGGTCCAGGCCGCGGCCGGCGCACTGGCACCGCCGGCCGGCGTTCATGCTGGTCTTCGGCGTGGTCGCGGTGGTGATCGTGCTCTCTTTCGTCGGGTACCGGATGATGGCCCCGCAGCGCGGCCCGGCCGGCGTCTCCGCCGCGGCGAACACCCAGGCCACCGCCAGCCAGGGCGGCAGCGGAGCGGCCGGCCGCCCGGATGCGGCGCGGTCCGCGCGGGCGACGGCCGGGTCGGGGCCGTCTGCCTCCCCGCCCTCGCAGGCCACGGCACCCACGCCGTCCGGAACCGCCGCATCGGCGCCAGCCGGAGCTCCCGCGCCGTCCGCGACCCCGGCACCGACCGCGTCCCCCGGGCTGGCGCAGCCGCAATCGATGACCCCGGCGAGCGCGGCCGCGTTCGGCGCGAACGGCGGCCTGGGACGGGGCGACGACCCGCAGGACGCGCACCTCGCGATCGACGGCCTGCGCGGTACCGCGTGGCACACCGACTGGTACACCACGCCCCGGTTCGGGAACCTGTACTCCGGCACCGGCCTGGTGGTGGACATGGGCCGGCCGGTCACGGTCACCGCGGTCCGGGTCACCCTGGGGCCGGCCGCGGGGGCCCGCTTCCAGATCCGCGTCGGCGACCAGCCGAACCTGGCGGCCATGGCGCCGGTCACGGGTTCCGCGGGTCCGGGCGGAGTGATCAGGATGACGCTGGCCCGTCCCGCGACAGGACGTTATGTAATGGTCTGGTTTACCGGGCTGCCGCCGGACCCTGCCGGAACCTACAAGGCCGAGATCTACGGAATCAGTGTCAAAGGACGGCCCTGACCGCCGTGAAATCGAAAATTATCGAGGACGCGGACGTCATCACCTACGTGGTGGTGTGCGATCCGGACGACGAGGCGGTCTCGGCGCTGACCGACTTCGCGCGCGCCGAGGACCTCGAAGCGTCGCAGATCACTGGCGTTGGCGGCTTCGACCGGGCCACGCTCGGCTGGTTCGACCGGGAGACCAGGCAGCATCGCCCGATCGAGGTGGAAGAGCAGAGCGAGGTCCTGTCGCTGATCGGTGACGTGGCCGAGGGTGAGGACGGGCCGAGCCTGAACATTCACGTGGTGCTGGGCCTGCGGGACGGGACGACCTGCGGCGGGCACCTCCTCGCCGGGCACGTGTACCCGACGCTGGAGATCATCGTGACCGAGAACCCGGCTGAGCTGCGCAAGGTCATGAACCCCGATGTCGGGATCGCGCTCATCGATCTCGACCAGTCCGAGGCGTAGTCCGGCTTCCGGCCAGGATCCGGGCGTGCATATGTCTGCTCTTGTCATTATTCGCCCACGCTTGGCGGAATGACTGGAATCCGTTTTCGGACGGGTATCGAGAATATGAAAATGTAAGAACCTGACTCTGGCTTTGCATTATCGCGAGGTTCGCCGCCCCTATCAGGACACTGTGTCCAACGACGTCCGCTGCTTCGGCGCCACAAGCTGCTGAACTCACGGTAGTCACGCCCGGGCGCCCGGGGCCCGCCGCAGCGGGCCCCGGGCGCTTATGCCGGGAGACATCTGCGAAACCGCCGGGGCGCGGGATGCGTCTCATAGCTGGTAAAGGTCGCGGCCAGGCAGGGGAGGCCCCATGAGATGGCACCGGTCCGGCCGTCACCGGACGGCGGCCCTGGCTGCCCTGGCCTGCGTGGCGGTCCTGGCGGCTGGCTGCGGGCAGTCACGGTCATCCGCCAGCCCCGGGGAGCAGACGCTGGTGGGACGGGTGGAACAGCTTGCGCCCAGCGGCATGTCCCCAGCCCAGGTCACTGCCGCGGAGGATCAGTTCAGCCTGGCGCTGTTCCGTCGCGTCTGCCCCTCGGCGCCAGGCCCGAACCTGCTGCTGTCGCCGGAATCCGCCGCCGAGGCGCTGGGCATGCTGTACGCGGGGGCCAAAGGGCCGGCCGCGGCGTCCCTGGGGCGGCTGCTCCGGCTGCCCGCGTGGACCCCGGGGCTGGTCGCCGCGCTCGACCGGCATACCGCCGCGCTGGCCGGCCTGCACCAGGTCGCGGTCAGCAACCACCTCTTCGAGCAATCCGGGGCCCGGCCTGCCCCGCGGGTGCTCGACGACCTGCGCACCGCCTTCCGCACTGGTGTGGGCGTCGTCGACTTTGCGGACGAGCCCACGACCACCAACCGGATCAACGCGGTCGTCGCCCGCGAGACCCGCGGCCTGGTGCCTGCTCTCTTCGGGACGCCGCTGCCCTCGTCCACCCAGGTCGTGCTGACGAACGCGCTCTACCTCAAGGCGCCCTGGCGGCACCCGTTCCCGGCGACCAGTCCCGCGCCGTTCCACACCGGTGACGGCCGGGTGGTCCAGGTGCCGCTGATGAGCAGCGACGTCCCGGTGGCCAGCTACCGTCAGGCCGGCGGCTGGCAGTCGGCCACGCTGCCCTACGCCGGCGGCCGGCTGGCCGCGGTGGCCCTGCTGCCGCCGGCTCGCGCCACCGGGTGCGCCGCCCCCACACTGGCCCAGTGGATGGCGCTGACCGCCGGACACTCCACCGAGCCCGCGGGGGTCCGGCTGCCCCGGCTGGACCTGAGCCAGACCTGGGATGACCTGCAAGCTCCCCTGGCCGCCATGGGGCTGCCCCTCAGCGGCGACTACACCGGCCTCGGCGCCGCGGACACCCAGATCTCCGAAGTCGTCCAGGACGACACCATGCACGTCAGCCCCGCCGGGACGACCGCCGCCGCGGCGACCGGCGTGGCCGTCGGCACCGCCGAGTCGGTCCCACCCCCGCTGACGCTGACCTTCGACCGGCCGTTCCTGCTGCTGCTCGAGGACACCGCCACGCACACCCCGCTGTTCCTCGCCCAGGTCACTGACCCGGCCCAGCCGTGACTCCAGGGCCGGGTTCCCGCACGCCCCGGGCCCGCCGGGCCGTGGTCACATCCCCCATGGGTTCCGCGGCGAGACGCCGGTAGGGCCGGGCCATCGGCCACTGCTGGTCATCGAGCACGGAAGCGGCGTCGAACTGGCCGAGGCTCTGGATCAGCCTGGCGGCCAGGCCGGTCCACCCCGTCTGATGTGAGGCGCCGAGACCGGCTCCGTTGTCGCCGTGGAAGTACTCGTAGAACAGGATGAGGTCACGCCAGTGCGGGTCCTCCTGGAATAGCTTGGTCCCGCCGTAGACCGGGCGCCGTCTGTCGCCGTCCCGCAGGAACGTGGCGGCCAGCCGGCGCGACAACTCTTGCGACACCTCGAACAGGGTCATCATCGTCCCCGAACCGGTCGGGCACTCGACCTTCAGGTCGTCGCCGTAGTAGCGGTAGTGCTGGAGCAGGGCCCGGATCAGGAGCAGGTTGATCGGGAACCAGACCGGGCCGCGCCAGTTGGAGTTGCCGCCGAACATCCCGCTGGTCGACTCGGCCGGCTCGTACTGCACCTCGTGCTCGGTTCCGCCGGCCTTAAAGCGGTAGGGATGGTTGAGGTGCCAGCGGGAGATCGAGCGGATCCCGTGCGGGCCGAGGAAACGCTCCTCGTCCAGCATCCGCGCGAGAATGCGCCGGAGCTTGTCCTCGTTCACCAGGGACAGCAGCCGCCGGCCGTGGGCGCCGGGCACCATCGGGTCAGCGATGTTGACCAGGAGGTCCTGGTTGCGCTTCAGGAAGCCACGCACCTGCCCGGCGATCTTCGGGTAGCGGTCGATGACGTCGGCCTCGATCACCGTCGTGGCGCACAAGGGCAGCAGGCCCACCAGGGAACGAACCTTGATCCGGGTGCCGGTGCCGTCGGGAAGGCGCAGCACGTCATAGAAGAAGCCGTCCTCCTCGTCCCACATCTCGTCGGGGTGCTCACCGACCGGATCCACCGCGGCGGCGATCCAGAAGAAGTGCTCGACGAACTTGAGCACGAATTCCTCGTAACCCTCGTCGTGGTGCAGCAGTTCCAGGGCCATTTCGAGCATGTTCTGGCTGAACATCGCCATCCAGGCGGTGCCGTCCGCCTGCTCGAGCCGCCCGCCGGTGGGGAGCGCGGCGCTGCGGTCAACACCCCGATGTTGTCCAGGCCCAGGAAGCCGCCCTCGAACACGTTGCGGCCGGAGGGATCCTTACGGTTCACCCACCAGGTGAAGTTCAACAGCAGCCTGGCGAAACAGTCCTTGAGAAAGGGCAGGTCCACCTGGCCAAGATCGGACTCCAGATTCTGCAGGAAGAGGACCGCGAAGGCGTGCACCGGCGGGTTCACGTCCCCGAAGTTCCACTCGTAGGCCGGCATCTGGCCGGTGGGGTGCAGGTAGTTCTGGGACAGCATCAGGTCGATCTGGCTCTTCGCGAAGTCCGGGTCGACCATGGCCAGCGGAATGCAGTGGAAGGCCAGGTCCCAGGCGGCGTACCAGGGGTACTCCCACTTATCGGGCATGGACACGACGTCGTGGTTGAACATATGGAACCACGACTCGTTCCGGCTTCCCCGCCAGGCCGGCGCGCGCAGCGGGTGCAGATGACGCTCGCGTAGCCAGCGATCCACGTCGAAGTAGTAGCACTGCTTCGACCAGAGCATCCCTGCCAGCGCCTGGCGCATGACGGCCCTGGGTCGAGGCGCTCCGCGCCGACGGCGGGGCTATCTCCGTCGATTACCGCAGCGGCCCGGCCGCCGGCCAGCTCGTTGCGGACGCCGTGTTCTTCGCCGTCGGCTGGCCCGCCAACGTCAGCCAGCTGGCCCTGGATGCCGCCGGGGTACGCAGCGGGCCGGGCGTGATTCCCGTCGATGACTACTTGCGGACCAGCGCCGGGCACATCTTCGCCGCGGGTGACGTCAACGGCCGGTCGATGCTCGTGCAGACCGCCCGGATGGAGGGCCGGATCGCCGCCAGCAACGCCGTCCTGGGACCCACCCGGCGCGCCACGTACGACGTGGTTCCCAGCGGCAGCTTCACCGACCCGGAGTACGGCCGGGTGGGCCTCACCGAAACCCAAGCTGCCGCGCACCATGACGCCGTCGTGGGTATCGCCCGTTACGACGACCTGCTTCGCCCCGTCGCGGACGGCAGGTCAGAGGGCTTCTGCAAGCTGATCGCGGACCGCCAGGCCCACACGATCCTCGGCGCCCACGTGCTCGGCGAATACTCGGCTGAGACGGTGCAGACCGTCGCCGCGTGCATGGCCGCCGGGATGACGGTCGAGCAGGTCGCCGGGCTCCAGCTGGCCTTCCCTACCTTCACCGAGGCGGTCAGCATGGCTGCGCAGATGATCTGCCGGTCGCTCGGTATCGGGCGCTTCCCGCAAGTCTGGAGCTACCTCGGATCCGCAGACTGACTAGCCCTGGGTGGTCGGGCGGATCGTGATGTCGCTGATTTCGACGTCGTGGGGCTGTTCGATGGCGAACGCGATGGCGCGGGCCACGGCTTCCGGCGAGATGGCGAACTCGTCCATGTTGTGCTGGATTTGCCCGCGGACCTCGGTGTCGTCGATGGAGTTGGCGAGTTCCGTGCGGACATATCCGGGTGATACCGATGTTGTCCTCAGCACGCCATCGGTCGACTCCTGCCGCAGTCCTTCCAGGATGGTGCGGACGGCATTCTTCGTTCCGGCGTACACCGACATGGTCGGGACGATTTTCAGGCCGGCCGTCGACACCGTCGTCACGAAGTGGCCCTGACCCTGCTGGCGGAACACCGGGAGGGCCGCGGCGATGCCGTGCAGCACCCCCCGGAGGTTGACGTCGATCATCGCCGACCAGGCGTCGACGTCGAGGTTCGCCACGGGCCCGATTTTGCTGATGCCGGCGTTGCTGACCAGCACGTCGAGCCGGCCGAACTCCGCAACGGCCTGTCCGACGAGGCGTTCGAGGTCTTCGCGGCGGGTGACATCGGTGATGCATGCGGCGCCGCGTCCGCCACGATCACGGATACTCCGGACGATCTCGTCGAGACGCTCCTGTCGGCGCGCACCGAGGACTACTGCCGCGCCGCGTTCGGCGAGCAGCGCCGCGGTGGCCTCGCCGATGCCGCTGCTTGCCCCCGTGATGGCGACGACCTTGCCGCTCATGACCGGCACGAGAAATCCCTCCGAGGTAGTGTGGACACGTGTCCGCTTGCGTGTGAGGTTACCGGACACGTGTCCGGTTGCCCAAGTCGTCGCACGGCGGTCCGATGAACACGGCGGTCCGATGAACAGTGGTCCAATGAACTCGCCCCGCCGCCGTGCCGATGCGGCGCAGAACCGCGGGCGGATCATCGAGGTGGCCCGGGCGGTCATCGCGAACACCGGCGAGCTGAAGCTCAACGCCATCGCCAAGCAGGCCGGGGTCGGCCAGGGCACCCTGTACCGGCACTTTCCGACTCGCGAGGACCTGCTTGCCGAGGTCTATCGCCAGGAAGTCCAGGAGCTGGTCGCGACCGCGCCGGCGCTCCTGGCCGAGTATGCGCCGCTCGACGCGCTGGGCCGCTGGTTCGACCGGGTGGCCGACTACTCGCGGCTCAAGCGCGGCGTGTTCGCGGCGGTCGAGGTGGGCGTGTGGCAGGACCTCTCCGCGCACAGCCACGGGCCGATCGGTGATGCGGTGACGACCCTCCTGGACGCCGGCCAAGCCGCCGGAACCGTCCGCGGCGACGTCGACGCCCGCGACGTGATCATCCTCATCGGCTACCTGGCCCGGCTCGACGAGTCCGAATGGGACACCCGCGCCCGCCATCTGCTGGACATCGTCCTCGACGGATTGCGGGCGCAGCCCGGGCGCCCGGAGACTACCTGAGTGCGGCCGCGGCCGGCTGGACCAGCGCGCCGGACACTTCCAGCGCCGCGATCTCGGCCGCGCTGAACCCGAGCTCGCTGAGTACCTCGGCGTTGTGCTCGCCCTGGCGGGCGGCCAGCTGGCCCTCGTCGGCCGCCACCTCGTCCGCGAAGTGCCACGGGCGCCCCGGGATCCTGATCTCGCCGCCTGAGCGGTCGGATACGGTCCGCACCGCGTTCCACTGGCGGGCCCAGTCGCTGGCCGCGAATTCCTTGACGCTCCGGACCTGCCCGGTAGCGATCTTCGCCTCGTCCAGCTGGGCGTCCAGTGACTCCATGTCCGCGAACGTCCAGATCCACTCCTGCACGATCTGGTGCAGGGCGTCCAGGTTGCGCAGGCGCAGCTCGGGGGTGCGGAACCGCGGGTCCCGGCCGAGATCTGGCCGGCGCATGGCCGCCAGGTAGAAGGGGAAGGACATGCTGCCGACCAGGCTCATCGGGCTCGCGAACCGCTCACCGTGAGGTCCCACGAAGAATGGGCCGTCCGTCGCCCCGAGGATCGGCCGCTCGGCGCCCAGCTCCTCATCGGACAGGTCGACGTGTACGCGCTCGTTGATGGAGAGCATCACGGCCGCCATGGCCACATCGATGTACTGGCCCCGGCCGGTGTGCGCCCGCTGGGTGAGGCAGGCCAGGATGGCGACGGCGGCGTGCAGGCCGGAGTAGACGTCGGCGTGCGAGAGCG
>Ga0208589_1001403_pt1 | contig 10094 bp, 7 predicted proteins | sample NGESurshal092012_2_FD_184486 | JGI IMG/M metagenome (GOLD analysis project Ga0208589, IMG submission 184486) | Arctic peat soil microbial communities from Barrow, Alaska - NGEE Surface sample F53-2 shallow-092012 (SPAdes) | ecosystem: Environmental > Terrestrial > Soil > Wetlands > Peat ... | reverse complement strand
CGCCGGGCTGCTCGAGACGATCGGCGAGCGCTTCGAGCGCGACGGCGATCGCGCTCGCCTGCACATGGAGCACTTCCAGCCCGACGCACGCGTCGGCGACGGCGAGCGCGGCAGCGGCGGCATGATCACGTTCACGAAGAGCCGCATCGAGGCGCTCAGCGACGGCGAGCAGCCGATTCTTGCCGCCGGCGAGAGCGCCGGCGTCGTGCTCGCGTTCGGCTGTCGCATGGGTATCTGCCACACGTGCGTCGGCAAGCTCTGCTCCGGCCAGGTGCGCGACCTACGCACCGGCCGCGTCCACGGCCAGCCTGGCGAAATCGTCCAGACCTGCATCAACGCGCCCGAGGGCGCCGTCGAGATCGCCCTCTGACCGGGCCGCCCGCAAAAAGAGACAACCCTTAAAAGAGAGAAGGAACAACCAATGTCAACGAACGTCGCCGATCGTCCCGCAAGCCCTGACCCACCGCCCCTCGCAGGTGATGGTGAGAACCCGCTCGCGCGCCTCTCGCCCGAGCAGCTCGACGCGCTCGGGCGCGAGTTCGACGCGATCCACGACGAGGTCTACGCCGACCTCGGCGACCGCGACGCGCGCTACATCCGCAGCACGATCAAGCTGCACCGCCAGCTCGTGCTCGCTGCGCGTGCGCTCCTGTTGCAGTCCCAGCGCCGGCCGTTCTGGCTCGCCGGTACGACCGCGCTCTCGCTCGCGAAGATCCTCGAGAACATGGAGATCGGCCACAACGTCATGCACGGCCAGTGGGACTGGATGAACGATCCCGACATCAACTCGCAGAGCTGGGACTGGGACACCGCCTCGCCCGCCGACGCCTGGCGGCACTCGCACAACTACGAGCACCACACGTTCACGAACATCCGCGGCAAGGATCGCGACCTCGGCTACGAGATCATGCGGATCGACCCGCACCAGAAGTGGCACCCCGTCTACCTCGCGCAGCCGCTCTACAACCTGCTGCTGATGGGCTTCTTCGAGTGGGGCGTCGCCGTGCACGACCTCAACCGCGGCGCGATCCACTCCGGCGAGAAGTCAAAGGCGCAGGTCGTCGAGGAGCTCAAGGCGATCGGCACGAAGGCACGCGACCAGATCGTCAAGGACTACGTCGCCTTCCCCGCGCTCAGCGCGCTCGCCGGGCTCGTCTCCAGCCGCGGCTCCGCGAAGGCCGCGCGGCGCTCGTTCAAGTCCACGCTGAGCGCCAACTTCACCGCAAACATCGTGCGCAACGTGTGGTCGTACTCGATCATCTTCTGCGGGCACTTCCCCGACCAGACGTACACCTTCAGCGAGGACGAGGTCGCCGACGAGAGCCGTGGCGGCTTCTACGTGCGCCAGCTGCTCGGCGCCGCGAACATCGACGGCGGCCCGCTCTTTCATCTCCTCGCCGGCAACCTCAGCTTCCAGGTCGAGCACCACCTGTTCCCCGACATGCCCTCCTCGCGCTACGCCGAGATCGCGCCGCGCGTGCGCGACATCTGTCGCCGTTACGGGCTGCCCTACAACACCGGCCCGCTGCACAAGCAGCTCGGTACCGTGCACCGCACGATCCTGCGCCTGGCCTTTCCCGGCGGGAAGGTGCGGCCGAAGCCGGGCGCTTACAGGCCCGCCTGAGGCTTACGGCGGTGAGCAAGTCGGTGCGGCCGGCCCAGGCGCGCGCGGGGGTCGATTCAGTCCGCCTGCGCCTCGCCGTGCAGCGTCGCCACGAGTGAGCGCGGCCCGCCGTGGTCGCGGTGCTCGCATAGGTAAATGCCCTGCCACGTGCCGAGCGCGAGGCGCCCGCCTGCGACCGGGATCGTCAGCGACGCGCCGAGCAGCGACGACTTGATGTGCGCCGGCATGTCGTCCGCGCCCTCGAGCGTGTGCGTCCAGTACGCGGCGTCCTCGCGCACCGTCTCGTTGAAGTACGACTCGAAGTCACGGCGCACATCGGGGCTCGCGTTCTCGTTCAGCGTCAGCGACGCCGACGTGTGGCGGATGAACAGATGCAAGAGGCCGACCTCGACTTCCGCGATCCGCGGCACCGCCGCGAGCACGTCGCGCGTGATCAAGTGAAAGCCGCGCGGCATCGCGTCGAGCCGGATCTCACCTTGTGCCCACATGCGCAAACCGTAGCGGCCGCGGCTGGGGCGGACGGGCCGCCGCAGGAGCTGTAGCTGCGACGAGTTGGACGGCCGAGTGCGGGGTGCGCCGCGATCCGCAAGAATAGAGCGATCGATCTATATAGAGCGGAGGCACGCCTGTGCAGCAACTCACCTACACAGCCCCGAACGAGCTGCACTGGCTCGAAGCCGACGAGCCGTCGCTGAGCTCCGACGCGGCCGCGCTCGTGCGCCCCGTCGCCGTCGCGACGTGCGACCTCGACGCGCTGATCATCGCCGGCGAGTCGCCGTTCGGAGCGCCGTTCCCGATCGGGCACGAGTGCGTCGCCGAAGTACTCGACGCCGGCGACGGCGTTCGCTCGTTCGAGCGCGGTCAGCTCGTCAGCGTGCCGTTCCAGATCTCCTGCGGCGAGTGCGCCGCGTGCCGGCGCGGGCGCAGCAGCAACTGCACCGGCGTGCCGTTCATGTCGACGTACGGCTTCGGCCCGGCCGTCGAGCAGTGGGGCGGCTTCCTCTCAGACCTCGTCTGCGTCCCTTACGCCGAGCACATGCTCGTGCCCGTTCCGGCCGGCCTCGAACCAGCCGCCGTCGCGAGCGCGTCCGACAACATCTCAGACGCATGGCGCGCCGTCGCGCCCGCGCTCGGCGACGAGCCCGGCGCGCCTGTGCTCGTCGTCGGCGGCGCGAGCAGCGGCTCGATCGGTCTCTATGCCGTCGGCATCGCGCTCGCGCTTGGCGCCGCGTCGGTCACCTACGTCGACGCCGACGCGTCACGTCGCGCCACAGCCGAGCGTTTCGGCGCGAGCACGCTCGCCGAGACGCCCTCGCGGCTCGGGCCGTTCCCGATCACCGTCGACTCATCGGCCGACCCCGACGGCCTTGCGCTCGCGCTGCGCTCGACCGCACCCGACGGCACGTGCACGAGCACCGCGATCTACTTCGGCGAGCAGCCCTCGCTGCCGCTGCTCGAGATGTACACGAAGGGCATCACGTTCAAGACCGGGCGCGCAAATGCGCGCGAGGCGATGCCGCACGTGCTCGAGCTCGTCGCCAGCCACGCGATCGAGCCCGAGCTCGTGACGAGCCGCGTCGTAGGCTTCGGCGATGCCGCCGATGCCCTGCTCGAGCGCGACTGGTGCAAGCTCGTGATCGAGCGATGAGCTCCGCCGATGTGACGATCGACGAGCTCGTGCTCGCCGATGCGCCTGAGTGCTGGAGCGCGCTCGGCTTCGAGCTCGACGGCGACTGCGTCCCGCTCGGGACCGTCCGCCTGCGGCTCGCCGGTGAGAGCGCCGGCCGCGGGATCGTCAGCTGGTCGCTGCGCCAGATCGCCTCGACCGAGCTCGACGGGCTCCCGACGTCGCGCTCGGACTCCGCCGAGCCTGCGCCTGCACCCGAACATCCGAACGGCGTTCTGGCCGTCGACCATGTTGTCGCGATGACGCCTGCGCTCGATCGCAGCGTCGCCGCACTGCAGGCCGCCGGGCTCGACCTGCGCCGGATCCGCGAGGAGCCGACGCCCGCCGGCGCGCCGCGTCAGGCGTTCTTCCGCCTCGGCGCCGAGATCCTCGAGGTCGTGCAAGTGCCCGAGCAGGCGCTCGAGCGAAGCGGCGGGCCCGATGGTCCCGCGCGGTTGTGGGGTCTCGCCCTGATCGCCGCAGACCTCGATCATGCTGTCGTCGCGCTCGGCGAGCATGCCGGTGCGCCGCGCGACGCTGTGCAGGCCGGAAGGCGGATCGCGACGATCAAGCGCTCCGCCGGTCTCGCCGTGCCCGTCGCGCTGATGAGCGCGAAGCCCTAGGCGCGAGCTGAGAGCTCTGCCGCCTGCTGCTGCTGCGGCGGCGGCGACTGCGCATCTTGCGTCGCGATCTGCGCCGCCTGCTCGCCGCCGACGAACGGTGCGAGCGCTATGTACGTCGCCGTCGGGACCAGCTCCGGAAGCTCGTCGATCCTGCCCGCGAGCGCGTACTGCAGGCAGAGATCGAACAGCCCGCCCGCGATCGCCTCGATCGTGATTGCCCGCGGAACGCAGCCATTCACCTGCTCGCTCCCAGGTACGAGCAGGCGAGCGAACGCGCCGACGCTCTCCGTCGAGCGTGCTGCCGTGTGCGGCGTGACGATCAGCGCGTCCATCAGCGCGATCTGGGCGAACGCCGGCTCGCTCGCGAGGAAGCCGAACAACGCGTCGATTCCCGCACGCACGGCCTCGCGCCAGTCGCTCTCCGCTGCGACAGCGCGTTCGACGACCGCCAAGGCCTTGCCGACGCCGACCTCGTAAGCGACGAGGAACGCGTCCTCCTTGTCGACGAAGTGTTCGTAGAACGCGACGAGCGAGACCGCCGCGTGCTCGGCGATCTCTTCGACCTTCAGCGATGCGTAGCCGTCGCGTGCTGTCAGATTCGCCGCCGCGTCGAGGATGCGAGCGCGCTGGTTCTGCACGACGTAGCTCTTCGAGACGTTCTGATCGCCGCGCGCCAGCCCGCGCCTGCCGCCGAGCAGCGGGTGCGGAGCGAGTGTTCCCGGCGCCCGCCCGGCTCGATGTGCGATCGCCCTGCGCTGCGCGCTCGACAGCGCGACCGGCTCTGCGAGGATCTCCGCCGGCGCCGGATAGTACGCCGTCGCCCAGGCAGTCAGGTCCGGTATCAACGCGTAGAGCTCGGCGCGATCGGCGCGCAGCACGCGCTGGTAGAGCACGCGATTCAGCCCGCCGACGATCGCCTTCAGCGTCGGATCTGGCACGGTGCCCTCGCCAGGCGCGAGCTCGAGCGCGTCGCGGATCAGATCCTCGAAGCGTTTGAACGACTCCTCGCGGCGTGCGATCCCAGCCGGACCGACTGCCCCGATCTCGAGCAGGCTCAGCCGCAGCGCGCCCGGGTTGTCGATCGCCGCGTCGAACAGCGCGCGAATTCCCGCTTCGACACGCCCTGGCCAGCCAACGCCGTCGCGATACGCGCTCTCGATCCGGCGCGTCGCCTCGGCCATGATCAGGTCGAACGTGACGAGCAGGCACTCCTGCTTGTTTTCGAAGTGCTCGTAGAACGTCTTGCGCGAGACGCCTGCGCGCGAGATCACATCAGCTACACGCGTCGCGCGGTAGCCATCCTCCGCGATCGCATCGATCATCGCGAGCGCCAGGCGCACACGCTGTTCTGAACGCGCCCGTTCGCGTGCCTTCGATCCCGATCGCTTACGCGGTCGCTCGACGTGTCCGTTCGCGTGCGCTTCGGCAGGCGCCGGCAGTTCCGTGTGCGCCCGTGCCTGCGTGTCGCGCGCGATCGCGTCCGACGTCAGCTCGGGCGCGGTCAGCTCCGGCGCGGCTGTCGAGGTCTGCTCTGGCGAGCGTTCGAACGTCACCCGCTCGGCCATCCTTCGACTGCTTCTCCGGCCGGCCATCCGTGGCTCCTGTTCGTAATTCGGATAATTGCTGGCATCGACTGATTCAAATTTGGTAAATCGATCATTTGATATATAAACAGTAGCCTACTTTGCCCTTGACAGGGCCTGTCCGCTGTGGGATGTTGAGAATTCGAGAGTGACCTCCCTCGTCCGGTCACCTTGAGTAACGCTCGACGCCGCTCCCTCCCTGGCGCGGGCGTGATATGCCCGGAGGGCGTCGTGACCTGGCTCTGGTCACGGCGCCCAACGGTGCTCTGCGCTTCGGCCGTCGCCGGAGGCGTAGGCTGTGGCTCAGAGCCTGCTGCGCCTGACCGAAAGGACGACATCCGATGAGCTGGGACTTCTCGACCGACCCCGACTTCCAGAAGCAGCTCGACTGGATGAACGAGCTTGTTCGCCGCGAGATCTGGCCGCTCGAGGCGATCTGGCACGACCTTGGGATCGACGGCCTCGCCGAGGCGATCGCGCCGCTTCAGGAGCAGGTCAAGGAGCGCGGGCTGTGGGCTGCGCATCTGCCGCCCGAGCTCGGTGGACAAGGTCTCGGCCAGGTCAAGCTAGGCCTGATGCACGAGATCCTCGGCACCTCGCCGATCGCGCCGCTCGCCTTCGGCAACGCAGCGCCGGACTCCGGCAACTCCGAGATCCTCGCGATGGCCGGCACGCCCGAGCAGAAGGATCGCTGGCTGTACCCGCTGCTCGCCGGCGACCTGCGCAGCGCGTTCAGCATGACCGAGCCCGACACGCCCGGCTCCGACCCGACGCAGCTGCGCACGCGCGCGACGCGCGACGGCGACGACTGGCTGATCGACGGCAAGAAGTGGTTCTCCTCAAACGGCTCGATCGCCGACTTCCTGATTGTTATGGCCGTCACCGATCCTGACGCACGCGGCCCTCAGCGGGCATCGATGTTCATCGTTCCGCGCGAGACACCCGGCGTCGATGTCGTGCGCGACGTGCCGACGATGGAGCACCCGTGGGAGCAATTCGGCGCATACGGTGGGCACTCCGAAATCGTCTACGACCAGGTCCGCGTTCCCGCCGACGCGTTGCTCGGCGGCGACGGCGACGGCTTCATGCTCGCGCAGCAGCGGCTCGGTCCCGGCCGCATCCACCACTGCATGCGCTGGCTCGGCGTCGCGCGGCGCGCCTTCGAGATGATGTGCGAGCGCGCGACGTATCGCCACGCGCACGGATCGCTGCTCGCAGAAAAGCAGACCGTGCAGAACTGGATCGCCGACAGCGCCGCCGAGATGCAGGCCGCACGGCTGATGACGCTGCACGCCGCCTGGGTGATGGACACCCAAGGCGCGAGCGCCGCGCGCGTCGACATCGCGCTGATCAAGTTCTACGGCGCCAAGGTGCTGCACGATGTCGTCGACCGCGCGCTGCAAACGCACGGATCGCTCGGCTACTCAACCGACCTCCCGCTCGAGCAGATGTACCGCTTCGCCCGCGCCGCGCGAATCTACGACGGCCCCGACGAGGTCCACCGCCAAACCGTCGCCCGCCGCATCCTCAACGGCTACTCACCCCCGCCCGGCGAAGTGCCGAGCGAGCACCTGCCGACGCGGAGGGCCGAGGCTCGCGAGCGCTTCGCGCACCTGCTCGGCGCCTTGACCGCCAACGACTAACCGGGCTGGTTGAGGTTCCACTCAACCCAAGCCAGCCCCTTACGCCCATCCGCACACCGCACCGCGCACATCGACCGCGGAAAGTGCGACACGCGCCCGTCCGCAGCGACGAGGCGCAGCGGCGCGTGCGCGAGCGGCTCGAGCTCGATGTCGAGCTCGAGTGGATCGAGCGACAGCCGCGCGTCGGCGATCAGGTCATCCTCGCCGATGCTCTCATCCGCGGCGACGCCGGTTAGCTCAAGTAGCGGCGTGCCGGGCGTCTGCGCATAGCCGATGCCGATCGTCGGCATCCCGGGCAGCCGCAGCTCGACAGCGTGCAGGTGCGTGCCGTCGTCGAGGTGCGCTGCGCTCCAGACCCAGTCCATCGACCACCAGTCGCGCGCAGCCCACGAGTGGTCGCGCTGGCCAACTGCCTCGCGCAGCTCGATCGACTCATCGCCGATGCGGATCGTCCCGGACACGGCACACGGGATCTCGTAGCGCGTTGTCAGGCGGTAGGCATACGGCTCGGCCACAGTGCCCCACGTGAGCTCGAGCGAGACTGGCACCTCGCTGCCGGGCTCGCCGCGCAGCAGTGCCGCCGGATCCTCATAGGACTCGCCAAGCGCCTCGAGCGTAACGAGGAAGCGCTCGAGTGGCTGCTCGCAGCGGTGCTCGGCGCGGAGCTTGTCAGTGCGCACCTCGAGGTGCTCGCCAACGGGCAGCGGCGCGGCGAAGTCGACGACTGCGACCGTCGGGCGGCCGGGGCCGCAGATCAGCGCCGTATACCAGCAGACGCCGAGGTTCGGATAGCGCCCGACGCGCACATACGCGCCGACGCTCGCGTCCTTCGCGATCGCGTCGAAGTACCAGCTCTCGTTCCACAGCGGCTCGGGGCTCGGCGCGTGTTCGGCCTCGTCGTGCGGCGCCGGTCGCAGCGGCGCCGCCGGCGCGCTACCTACCGCCGGCAGCAGCTCCTCGGCATCGAGGTCGAGCGCATGCTGGCTGTGGCGCGCGAGCATCGCCATGAACATCTCGTCGCCGCGCTCCGTCCGCTCGACGAGCATCGGCGCGATGATCGCCATCAGCACACCGGCAAAGGTGTGGCGGCGGTACTCCTCCCAGCAGAGCTCCCAGCCGAGACCTTCGACGCCCTGCGCGAGCAGCGCAGCGTGGTACTCGCCGAGCAGCTCGCGCTCGTGACGCCTGCGTTCGGCGACCGGCAGGCCGCCGCCGATGAAGTAAGCCGCGTCGGTCATCGCGCCACCCCAGCCGACGGTCTGCCAGTCGACGACCGTCAGCGGTTTGCTGCCATCCGGCGGGCCGAACAGCAGGTTGTCGAGGCGGAAGTCGCCGTGCACGAGCCCCTGCGGCCCGCGACGGTCGGCGAGCCACGCGTCGAGGCGCTCGACGAAGCGCTCGCACAGCGCGCGGTGCTCCGGGGCGACGCGCTCGCCGTAGCGCTCGAGAAAGCCCGGCAGCAACTGCGCGACGAGCGCCTGATTGATCGGGCTCGGACGGTTCAGCCAGTCGCTGCCGGCGAGCGCCTCGTCGCCGAGCACAGGCGCATGCAGGCGCGCGAGCGCGCCGATCGCGAGACGCGCCTGCGCGACGCTGCAGCCCGCGACCTGGTCACCGGGCTCGGCGTCGTGCAGATCCTCGAGCAGCAGCGTGAACCAACCTTGCGAATCGTCGAACAGCGCGAGCGAGCAATGCGCGAGCGGGCCGCCGATGCGCGGCGCGAGCTCGTCGTAGAAGCGGATCTCGCGGGCGTAGATGCCGAGGCCGATGCCCGTCGCGCGACTGGCCGTGTCGGCTGCCGCGAGCTTCAGCACGATCGTCTCCGGCCCCTTCGTCTCGGCCGCCTTGTCGGTGTACTCGAGCGTGATCCTGTGGCTCTCGCTCATCTGCCCCGTGCCGACGCGCTCGGCCGAGAACGAAGCGATCGGGCTACCGAGCGCGGACGCGAGCCACGGCTCGTCGAGATCGTCGAGCGTACGAATGATCCGGCTCACCTCCCCAGGCATGCGCCCAGCGTAGTGCGGGTGCGGCGACGATCCGGAAGATCGTCGCGCGCATGCACCGCTCCGGGCGTGCAGGCTGCAAATGGCGCGCGCGGGGTATGTGCTGCGGAACGGCGGCCGGGCGCCGCCGCCCACAGCGGGCGACGGCGCGTCGGCACGGTGTCCTGACTATGCGGGCATCGCCGCGCTCACTGGCACAGCGGGTTGTACGGAACTTCTTGACAGGGGTTCGGCATCGTTGGCTGCGGTGGCGGCACCGGCTGGGGCGTCGGCGTTCGTGCTTCGGACTCCCCCTGCAGCAGCAGCAGGTATTCGACGGCGCCGAACCCGTTTTCGGGATTCGGCGTCGTGGCGTTTTGGCAGCCCCACGTCGTCTCGATGTTCGCCGGATGCGTCGCTGCGGCGAACGAGTTGCCCGACACGCAGTTGTTGACCGACTGCGTGAAGATGCCGCCCTGAAGCGTCAGATCGCCCGAGTAGCCGCGTTCGTTCGTGCCGTTGGAAGAGAACGTGTTTTCGCTGATCCGGTTGCCCGAGAGAGCGAAATCGATCGTGTCCGGCTGCGGTGGGAACGGGTTCGGGTACTCGAAGCCGAGCAGGCCGACGTTCTCGTTCCCGCTGATCGTGTTCTTTTCCAGCAGGTCCGCGTACGTTCCGGGGAGCTCGATGCCGATTCCCCAGCCGCCGGCCTCTGTCGCCGCGTTGCCCGGCGCATTGATGTTGTTGTTGTTCGCAAACACGTCGTTGCGAAACACCGTGCAGCGCGCGATTTCGGTCGTGCTGAACGTCGGCGTCGCCTTATGGTTTTTCCCGGAGTTGCACGCCCCGTCCTGTGGCGGCGGCGGATCGCTCGGGTTTTCGGAGTTCGGCACAAAGCCGATCGAGTTGTTGTTGAAGACAGAGTTTTCGATCGACAGCCGTCCGCCCGAGTTCGATCCCGAGTAGCCGAGTG
>Ga0208589_1001402_pt1 | contig 10123 bp, 10 predicted proteins | sample NGESurshal092012_2_FD_184486 | JGI IMG/M metagenome (GOLD analysis project Ga0208589, IMG submission 184486) | Arctic peat soil microbial communities from Barrow, Alaska - NGEE Surface sample F53-2 shallow-092012 (SPAdes) | ecosystem: Environmental > Terrestrial > Soil > Wetlands > Peat ... | reverse complement strand
CGATTCATTCTGTCGTCTGAACACTGCTTTTCTTGAGGACGGCGCGTACATACGCATAGCGCAGGGCATCGTCCTGGACGCTCCAATCCACTTACTGTTTCTATCCACCGAAGCGGATGTTCCATGGATGATCCATCCCCGAAACCTTATCCTTGCGGAAGGCAATGCCCAGGCCAACATAGTCGAAGAGCATATTTCGCTGGGCGACGGAAAACTCTTCTCAAATATCGCCACTGAACTGGTCGCGGCGGAAAACGCGGTCATCGCACATCACATGGTCGAATGTCAGAACCGGGAGACGTTTCATGTCTCAACGCTCAGAGTCCAGCAAGCGCGGGAGGCAAACATCACTTCACACTCTCTACTTACTGGCGGCGCAATCGTGCGCAATAATGTTCACCCAGTATTGGCTGGCGAGGGAGCCCAATGCCTCATCAACGGCCTGTTTATCGGCGACAATAGTCAGCATCTCGATAACTACATGCTCGTGGAGCACGCTGCCCCCCATTGCGCCAGCCACCAGTTTTACAATGGCATTCTGAGCGGCAGTGCCCATGGCGTCTTTCACGGCCGCATTATCGTTCACAAGGACGCACAGAAGACGGACGCGAAGCAGACAAACCGCAATCTGCTCCTTTCCGATGATGCACAAATCGACACCAAGCCACAATTGGAGATTCACGCGGACGACGTCAAATGCACGCACGGCGCGACGATCGGTCAGCTCGATGAGAAAGCGCTGTACTATCTGCGGTCGCGGGGTATCGATGAGAACGCAGCGCGCGAGCTGTTGCTGTTTGCGTTTGCAGGCGAATGCCTTGGACGCGTCCGGTCCACTTCGGTGCGCGAACATCTAGAGCAAATTGTGTATCAGTCTTTGCCGGAAGGGACACAACCTCCGGCGGCAAGATCGGACACTGGAAGACATTTCGAGGAAATCGGATGAGCCCTGTTGCCGACGTTCGCTCCCATGGAGATGTATGCACGAATATTGACGTCCACAAGGTGCGCGCGGACTTCCCCATCCTAGGCCGCGAGGTACATGGTTTTCCGCTTGTATATCTGGATAATGCCGCCACAACACAAAAGCCGCAGGCTGTCATTGACGCGATTTCACATTACTATGCTTTCGATAATGCCAATATTCATCGTGGGGTGCATTTGCTCTCCGAGTCTGCCACTGACGCTTACGAAGCTGCGCGCAGGACGGTACAGGGCTTCCTCAATGCGGAGGACCGCAGCGAAATTATCTTCGTTCGCGGCGCAACCGAAGCCATCAACCTTGTCGCACAAACGTACGGCCGCGTACACGTAGGAGCCGGAGACGAGATTGTCATTTCTGCCATGGAGCACCACTCCAACATCGTGCCCTGGCAGATGTTATGCGAAGAAAAGGGGGCGCGCCTGCGCATCGCGCCGATAAATGATCAAGGCGAACTGCTGCTAAGTGAATTCGAAGGCCTTTTAACTTCCAAAACAAAACTGGTCGCCATCGCGCACGTTTCCAACGCACTGGGATCGGTGAATCCAGTTGCACAAATCATACAGATGGCCCACAGCCGGAACGTGCCGGTGCTGGTCGACGGTGCGCAGGCGGTTCCTCATCTGACGATCGATGTCCGCGCACTCGACTGTGATTTCTATGTTTTTTCCGCGCACAAGATTTACGGCCCAACCGGGGTGGGAGTGTTATACGGAAAGCGTGACCTGCTTGAAGCAATGCCTCCTTATCAGGGCGGCGGAGACATGATCCGATCGGTCACCTTTGAAAAAACAATCTATAACCAACTGCCCTATAAGTTTGAGGCAGGTACGCCACACATCGCTGGCGGAATCGGCCTTGGCACTGCACTTGACTATCTAACCGGCATCGGACTCGACGCAGTCCTCGCACATGAACAATATCTCCTGTCTTACGGCACCGCCGCGCTCCAATCGATACCCGGACTACGTTTGATCGGTACCGCGAAAGATAAAGCTGGCGTGCTTTCATTCGTCATAGAAGGCATTCATCCACATGACATTGGTACGATCCTGGACCGACAGGGTATTGCCATTCGCACCGGGCACCATTGCGCCCAGCCGGTCATGCAGCGTTTCGGCATTCCAGCCACAGCCCGTGCCTCCCTTGCGATGTACAACACAACTGAAGAGGTGGATGCATTGGTCGCAGGTATTTATAAGCTGAAGGAGGTCTTCGCCTAATGCCGGAATTGCGAGAACTTCAGGATCTTTACCAGGAAGTCATTCTGGAGCATAGTAAGAACCCGCGAAACTTCCGCGCAATGGAGACCGCAAACTGCACAGCGGAGGGATACAACCCTCTCTGCGGAGATCACTACACTGTCTTCGTCAATGTCGCGAATGACGTGATTCGCGACATTTCGTTTCAGGGATCGGGGTGCGCGATCTCCAAGGCTTCTGCTTCCATGATGAGTCAAGCTTTAAAGGGCAAAACAAAAACAGAGGCCAAGGCGTTTTTTGATAACTTTCACCGGCTGGTGACGGGACAGAGTACAGACAATGATGAGAGTCTCGACAAGCTCACTGTCTTTGCGGGTGTCGCAGGATTCCCTACACGAATCAAGTGCGCCACTTTAGCCTGGCATACATTACAAGCGGCATTGCAGGGGAAACAGGTGGCCTCGACAGAATAGGCTTAGCCGGATGGCGCTGTATTAAGGAGATAGAAATGCCACAACAGATTGTTGCATTGACACGTGACTGCCCAGTAACAGGGATTCCCAGTGGATCGCTTCACATATTAGCCGCAGGCACGCCAGTGGTCATTACCCAGAGCCTCGGAGGCAGTTACACCATTACTACGGGATATGGCCAACTCATGCGTGTCGACGCCAAGGATGCGGACGCGCTCGGTTTTGAAGCCGCGGCTCTGCCAGCGTTCTCAAATGAATTCAGCGAGAAGTCGGTGTGGGACCAGCTAAAGACCGTCTACGATCCGGAGATCCCCGTCAATATCGTCGATCTCGGCCTCGTATATTCATGCTTGATTACCGAAACAAATGGGGAGCACATGATTGACATTACGATGTCCATGACCGCTCCCGGTTGCGGGATGGGCGATGTCCTTAGAGCCGATATCGAGCAAAAGCTCGCCGGCTTACCCACAGTCGGTGCAGTTCGTGTTGACGTCGTCTTTGATCCGCCATGGACTCCCCACTTAATGTCCGAAGCAACTCGACTTCAGTTGGGATTAGACTAAACATTCTTATTTCAAATGAAAACTGCCATCGCTCTCCGTCACGTGCACTTCGAAGACCTGGGCACACTTGAACCTCTCCTATATCGGCATGGATACGAGGTGGACTACCATGACGTAGGCACTCGGGAGTTTGATGCCAGGGAAGTGGATAGAGCCGATCTTCTAATTGTGTTGGGTGCCCCCATAGGCGCTCACGACGAAGGAACCTATCCCTTTCTAGCGCAGGAACTCCGCCTGATAGAACAACGGCTTGAACATCTTCGTCCGTTGCTCGGCATCTGTCTTGGTGCACAACTTATGGCGCGCGTGCTAGGTGCAACCGTAGCTCCGATGAAGCGGAAAGAGATCGGTTTCTACCCGATTACGCTGACGGCGTCCGGCCAGAACTCTCCCCTGGCCAGCATTCCTCTGGACGTAGCCGTGCTCCACTGGCATGGTGACCAGTTTGAAATTCCTAAAGGAACAGAGAGCCTGGCAAGCACACCTCTTTGTCCCCATCAGGCCTTCGCGCCTAACGATTCTGCCCTTGGTCTGCAATTTCATCTCGAAGCGAATACGCAGCGCATCGAGCCATGGCTGGTCGGACATGCGGCCGAGCTTGCACAAGCTGGGGTGGATCCTCGCACGCTCCGTGCTCAGGCACAAGAGCATGGAGCGCGATTGAAGCTGGCGGCCGAAGCAGTTTTTAATGCTTGGATTACCCAAGCGGAGTCTCTGTAGGTATAGTGAAATCTCATAAGCGTGGCCAGTGCGCAATCGCTTGTAGCGCAGCGCACCCCAACATGCAACCAACTCTCTTACATTCTGTATCCGTGGTGACTTAGGTCACAGCGCACTGCGTCTCGACAGCGTAGCTTTGTTATTCAAGAGAAGCTTCTAAAACTACTGATGAGAGATGGGTCAATGCAAAAATATAATTTGAATGAGCTGGTAGAGTTCGACGATACGAAGTTTCGCCCGAAGGTTTTGATTAATGAACCCGTCTATCGGGTGGTACTTTTGTGCCTGCGCGCGGGACAGTCCGTTCCCGAGCACTCGAACCAGAGTAGGGTAACCGTCCATGCCATTCGTGGGCATATCACCTTCTACGAAGGTGCTACACCGTGTGAGCTGCGGGCCGGAGAAGTGGTCTCCATCGAACAAGGAGCGTTGCATCACATCGAAGCACATGAAGACTCTGCTCTCTTCGTTCTTGCTGCAGGGCAGACACCGCCGTCCCAGAGTCCCTCCAAAGAACTCGACCTGCGTCAGGTTCCGCGGCCGGAGCGTCATCCGCTCGTATTTGCAAGCCTTGATGCGTTGGCTCTGGGAGAGTCTTTTGTCCTCATCAATGACCACGATCCGATCCCGTTGAGCAGGCAGATTGAGGACAGGCGGCCCGGGCAGGTCACATGGGTATACGAGAAGCGGGAACCTGGACTATTCCGTATTCGTATCAAACGGATCACGGCACCCGTCGCCACAACAGTCCCGGCATAGAAGAGACCGATATCTTTACTCTTGCGAAAGCTGTCTTATGTGAGCCAGAGAAACGAGTGATGGGCAAACGGATGGCAGAGCGCCGCGGCATTGTGTTGCACAAATTGAACGCATTCACGATGCAACCAAACATCGTTCACGGATTCCACACCTGAATGGACTTTCATCGCGCCAATCACCAATTGGCGTGGGCTCTGCATCGGCCTATTCTCCTGTCGCGGATAGGCCAATGCAAAGCGCAAGGGGCTTAGATCATCTCCGCCAGGGGGAAGGAACGATAGCTGCGGGATGGCTCCAGATAGTTTTGGCGGTGCGTAGTAACAAGAAATTTAGTAAAGCCTGTATTCTCGTCACGCAAGTTATATTTCTTTTGTAAATCTACGCTGTCCATCTCGCTGCGTATCTTCTCAAAGAGCTGTGCTGATGGACAAAACCCGATGAAATGAACTCCGGGACGAGGGGTTGGGTTCATCGGACCTTCGGCGCTGAACTCAAATGGGTTTTCAACCGTATCAAAATCCTGCCGGAGGAAAAGGACCGTGCCCTTAGGGACATGGTCCCCATAAGCCGTAGTCGTGTCGTTAGCGAGACGAGTCAGGGACTGCATCTGCGCGTTGTGACCCAGCAGGCCATGCTCTTTCGCGTCCTTCTCAAGTTGCTCCTTGAAGGTGACAGTGTCTGGCGCTTGCGACGGCGAAAGCACCTCAGGCCCTTCCGTCCTTCGCACATGGAACATGCGCTGCAAACGGCCCTGATGCTCCAAGCTGTACCAACCTTCCAGATCGATGGCGATATGAGAAAGGTGCATCATGGTGCCGTGAGCGAAATAACTGTCTGGAGTCTGATCGGTATAACCAGGGATCGTCTCAAAGCTCGGTAGCGTGCCCTGCGCCAGCCCATGGACATGGCTCGAGGTAAATCCCATAAAAAGCATCGCCCCGGCTGGGATTTTTTCTCCACCAGGAATACCCAGACGAGTCGCCATGGTGCGTGGCATGCCGTGGCCGGCAAAACCACGCCGGATCGAAGTTACTGTGAAGAGGTCGCCGACATAGACGCCTTCTACTGGAATGCCATTGAGCGTGTACATGCCAGGCTGGAAGAGAGCGCTCATAACATCGCTCACATGCTCGTTGTAATCGCTTTTGAAGTGAAATGAAACATCATTCTGTTCGAGTACAAGTTCTGCAGGATCTTTCGGAAACCGGATGGAATCAATCAACGCCCATGCCCCAGATTTTCCATTTTCGATGGCTTTCGGCATCAGCTTCTCAGTTACAGACTGGGGGATGAAGTGCTTGAAATACGGAAGTCCATACGCAACTTGAATCAGTATCCCACCTGGATTAATAGGGTAGATGCTCTCGATCTTCGCCAGGGCCGTACTCAATCGGGACTGCGCGCGCCGCAAAGCGATGCTATCGCCTCGCTGCACATTGAGCCGGGCCGTCACCACGGAGTGCCATAGTGGAACGCACGCCACGGGGATGCCCAGATGATCCTCAACGTTCACACCGGGCAGTTCATATTGTGTCTTTGGAGGGAGGCAGTACGATCTCTTCGTGTAGTCGACGACACCAGCCCAATCAAATGCGGTAGTTGTATCCATGACAGTGTTCTCCTTTTATCGAGATAGCGGCTCTCCGAGTGCGGTTTAAATACTGAAACAGAGTGACTAAACACTCTTCGCCCTAGTTATTCGTCCTTGGCTGTGTGCTCCAAATCAACTTAACTGAACCTTGGAAGCGTCGTTAGAGCTAATTACGTCAGCACACCCTACAGCGAAATTATGTCGGACATGAGATTTCATCCGGTATCCCAGGGGAGTTCACCAAGCCCTTCTCTGCAACCAGAGATATTGCACCCAAATGTTCTCCATATTCTGCGAAGAGCCTCCGCATCTCGCGAATTCGCGAACCGAGTTCTGGCTTCGTTGCCATATGGAACGCGATGCGGAGGCTGCCAACAAGTCCTTCATCCTTCAGTAGTCGCCGCGGCTCCAGCAGATGCATGGGTGCTTCCCCGCACCAGGTCACCTTCAGTCCATTTTGTTCTAGCAGCCTAATCCATTCGCTCCGGCAAAGCAGTTGTACCCCCACGTGGATCTCTTTCGACATAGCCGCTTGAATTTCATGACGCACCTCATCTGAAATATTGTCAGGCAAGAAGCATAGTTCGTGAATTCCGTACCGTCCGCCCTCCATCAAAAGGCGGCTGGCCTCGCCGACAATCTGCTGTTTTTGCCACACGTTTTGCATGCTCAACATTGCTTCCCCAAATACCACGCTTGCGGAGCCATCAGGCAGTCCTGATTCTTCCGCTCGCCCCAGCACAATTCGAGCCGCGGATCCGGAAAGCTGCTGACGCAGATGCTCGGCCGCCGCCGGCTCGCGCTCCACTCCGCAATACGAGGAAGGCCTCTTCCGGAGAATCATCCGAGCCGTCACACCCAGACCCGGGGCAAACTCGACCACTCGATCCTGTGAGCCAATTGACAACACGTCGAGCATCTGCCGCGTGAGTTCAAGACCCCCCGGCCGGAGCACGCGCTTGCCAGCACGGGCCAGTAACCAGTGGCCCTGCATCATTTCTGGATGCTGGTCTTCACCAGGCGATTCGTGAAGGATAGGATGAGGCCTGATTTCTTTCGCATCGGGATAGAACTGTTGCGTCATAATTCCCTTCCTCATAATCCTCAACTTTCGCAGACCTGCCGCATAGGACATAAGTCACAGTTGCCCCAGCAAGAACAACTCCACGAGCTTCTCGATCGGCCCTTTAGTATCTTTGAGCGCTTCTACAATATGGGGTATCTACTCAATGTTCTTTGGTCCTAGCCGATTTCAGCGTTCAGCTGTCAGAGCTTCGCGCCCTAGTTTCTTGTAACTGGTCACGTTCCAGACATCGGTTTGTGCACATTATTTCCGAAAAGGATTTCATCGGCGCACAATCTTCATGGAGACTTGGCCCGCTTCCGAAGAGTTGAGCGACATCATTCCTCTCCTTGGCCTTCCTAACCCTCACAGGAATGCTTACTAGAAACTACATCTCAACCCTCTACATCACTGTGACCGTGGTCACAGCGTCACGGCCATTTGCACTTGAGAATGAAGTCAGAGGTACTTAGCCATGCCATATGTAATTGCCGAACCGTGCATTGGGGTTAAGGATACGGCCTGTGTGGATGCTTGCCCTGTCGATTGCATTCATCCACGTAAGAACGAGGCAGCATTCGATGGATCCTCGCATCTCTTCATCGACCCTGTAGAATGCATTGACTGCGGTGCATGCGTTCCTGTTTGCCCGGTATCTGCTATTTTTGCATCAGACGATTTGCCAGACAAGTGGAAGGACTTCGAGAAAATAAATACCGAGCACTACGGCCACTAACCAGATCTGAAACCGCATGCCGACGCACTTATCAAATGCTACAAAACGTAGAGAGACGCATAAGTAGATTTGAGTCACTCTTCGCGCTTCAGGAGGACTATGATTTCTTTCGATGCTGCACATCAGGCGGTTCACTATCCAAAAGATCGCCGCTTCCGTATCTGGATTCGGCCAAGCATCTTAATCTGGACGGGCGCGGTTATCTTATCGATTGTCGCCGCATCCTGGATCGAAGTTGCTGTAGCAGGACTTCCTTATATTCCACCTATCCCGCAGATCTACCCCAACGACTTTGCCGGACCTCACGGCTTTCCTCTCTGGGTTCGCTATTGCCATTTCTTCAATTTTCTATTCGTCATGATGTTGATCCGCAGCGGACTTTCCATCCTGGCTGATCATCCGCGTCTTTACTTCAATGATGGCTGCACACCGGGAACGGAATGGATCCGCTTTACCCCGCTCAAAGTCCCTCGCGATCGTGTCTGGACTGCTAAAGACGACGCCCGCTACATTTCTCCGGCCGTTGGTACCCCTGGCTATCGACACACCATCGGCATAGCGCGAGTCTGGCACTTCATCAACGTGCATGGGTTTATCCTCACTGGCGTTTTCTTTGTCATCATGCTCTTCGACACGGAGCAGTGGAAGCGCCTTGTGCCTACCTCCTCCGTCGTGTTTCTGCAAGCATGGAACACCTGGGTCCATTACTCAACCTTTCACCTACCCCAGGAACCAAACGGGTTTTACGGCTATAACGCGCTGCAACAGATTGCCTACTTTTCAGTTGTCTTTGTCTTTGGCCCTCTGGCAATACTCACAGGCATTGCCATGTCTCCGGCCGTAGTGAACCGCTTCCCATGGTATGCAAAGCTTTTTGGCGGACGACAATCGGCGCGGTCGATTCATTTCCTCACCATGCTCAGCTTCTTCGCATTCATCGTGGTGCATATCACTCTGATCGCCATGACCGGCTTCAGGCGCAACATGAACCATATCGTTCTCGGCACCGACGACCAGGGTCATCTTGGCGTAATCCTCGGGTTCGTCGGCATTGGTGTCGTCGTTCTTTCTTGGGTTGTAGCGCACTACATCTCGTGGAATCATCCGCGCAAACTGCAGCATGCTCTTAAGTTCATCACCTATCCGATGCAGTTACTCACACTGAATAAACTCGTTCCACAACAGAGTTACACCGAACAGGACATCTCGCCCTATTTCTGGCCCAATGGGAAGATGCCTGTCAGCGAACACTGGAAGACTCTGTCGGAAGGCGGTTTCCGCGACTTCACACTCAAAGTGGGTGGCCTGGTTGAGAACCCGGTCGAGCTTTCTCTTGCTGATATTGAAAAGCTCGGCGAGACCGACAACATCACCATGCATCATTGCATCCAGGGCTGGAGCGGCATTGCGAAGTGGGGCGGTCTTCCCATGAAAACTCTCGTTGATTTGGTACGGCCAAAGCCTGAGGCCGGGACCGTCGCCTTCTTTTCGTTTGGTGAGGCGCTCTACGGCGGTCCCTACTACGACACGCAGAGTCTCGAAAACGTGCTGAAGCCTCAGTGCCTGTTAGCCTCGCATATGAATGGTGAACCGCTGTCTGGCGTATATGGTGCCCCGCTACGGCTGCGCGTTGAAAACCAATTGGGCTATAAGATGGTCAAGTGGATTGAACGCATCGAGTTCATCGAATCGGAAAAGCAGATGGGAAAAGGAGAGGGTGGAAAAAACGAAGACGACGAATACTTCGATCTCCTTCCCAATATTTAATTCTCTGGATCTCTCACCTAGCCCCTGAAAGGTTCGGTACTCACGTTGCGAAGCTCAGGCACTAACGGAAGCAGCGGAGGGTTTGAGCATGTCGGGGTCCTCCTCGGCCGCTTGAAGCTGGCGTGGCTGCTCCGCCACTTTACGCCGCGCCTTGTATGGTCGCTCTACGTCCTCGTAAATGGCTTCATCACGATCGCTCTGCTGGCCCTGCTGGCGGTGATAACGGACAGCCCCTTCGTGTTTCCCTCTCTTGGCCCAACCGCC
>Ga0208589_1001401_pt1 | contig 10123 bp, 15 predicted proteins | sample NGESurshal092012_2_FD_184486 | JGI IMG/M metagenome (GOLD analysis project Ga0208589, IMG submission 184486) | Arctic peat soil microbial communities from Barrow, Alaska - NGEE Surface sample F53-2 shallow-092012 (SPAdes) | ecosystem: Environmental > Terrestrial > Soil > Wetlands > Peat ... | reverse complement strand
GGCCGCGAGCTGCGCGTGTACGGGTCACAGGGCGAGCAGCGCCTCGCCCTGCTCGCGCTGCTGCTCGCCGAGCGATCGGTGCTCGCCGAACAGCGCGGCCGCACGCCGCTGATGCTGCTCGACGACGTGATGAGCGAGCTCGATGCGGAGCGTCGCGAGCTGCTCTCCGGCGAGCTCTCCTCCGGCGGACAGAGCGTTATCGCGACGACCGATCTCGCACATGTGCCCGGCGCGAATGACGCGAGCGTCGCGCGGCTACGTGTCTCCCCTGGCGCGATCCTGCAGGAGGCGCTTGCGGCATGAGGAAATTCGCTCCGCGCTCACTTGCATTCGCGCTCGAGGAGCTCGGCTCGGAGCTCGCGCCGGCGACGACGCTCGCGCGCGTGCAGGGGGTCTGGGCCGACGCGACAGGCGCCGCGATTGCCGCCGCATCGCGCCCGACGGCCGAGCGCGACGGGGTCCTCACGGTGCTCTGCGAGGCCGCCGTCTGGGCGCACGAGCTGACGATGATGCAGGACGATCTCGTGTCGCGGATCAACGCCGCGCTCGGCGCTGAGACGATCCGCGAGCTGCGCTGCCGGACGGGCTGAGCGCGAAAGCCGGCGACGCTGCTTCAGCCGCCGCCTTCGGTATCCTGAATATCGCCCGAATTCCGGCGATGTGTGCGCTGACAAACCCAATCGAGGCGATGGCGGTTTAGGCTCAGGCGGTGCTCAATCAGCTACGGCGCCGGGTCCGAGACCGTAAATCTCGCCGTGCAGGGCAAAAGCACGCGATGTTCGTGCTGCGTCAGCGTCAGCAACGCGAGGTTTCGAGGCTGCGCTTCTATCAAGACGGCTTCAACGCGCGCAAGGCTGGGAAGCCCTGCGCGCCGCCCGGCTATCCGCCTCCCAAGGACTTCTACCCGGAGGAGCAGGACTGGTATGACATGCGCTACGAGGCCTGGGCTGAGGGTTGGAATGCTGCGGACGGGCGCGCTAGCGCGGAGCTTCAAGCGCCGCGTTGATCTCGTCCCAGCTCGCATCGGCGCGGCGCGCATCGCTAACTAGCGCCGCCTGGTGACCAGGCAGGGCCAGCTCGGCGGGGAGCGCAACTCGGAGGCGTGCGAGGGCTGCTCGCTTAGGGTCCTCAGGCGATCCCATCAGACCCCGAAGCGCGTCCTCGGGGTCGCCCTCGATCACGAACCGTTTGTCTAGCTGCCGGTCAGTCATCGCGCCTCCGTACCCGCCATAGCTCGATTATGGCGCCCTCGGCCCGGAATATGATGTGCAGGGCGTTAGGCTCGGCGGGGGTGGCGCTTGAAACGGCTTCTCGCGTGCCACGTGGATCGTCGTCGCGAAGGGGTGTAGACCAGGGCGCTTGAAACGGATCGGGCAGGATCGCGTCCAGCATGGCGCGGAGATGCTCGTCGATCTCCTGCTCACTAATGCCGTCCGCAACGAGTTTTGCCCGGTCCTTCTTAAAGAGGGCTTCCTCCCGAGGTTCGTACGCCGGAAGGCCGCTAGGCGGGAATGTCACGGGCTAGCTCCCTAGCCCGTTCGATGTCGCGCTTTGTCGGCCCTGAGGCCGAGATATGTACTGAGTGATATGGGATGTCGGCTCCGCGCTGAGCAAGTATCCAACCGGGGTATTCGTGTGCGAGGTTGACGAGTCGCCTTCCAGTCCACGTTCGATACTTGGTCAGCATCTCCTCGACTACCGCCAATTCGGCACCACCGAACAGTGAGGTATTGGCCGGACGCGTCACATGAATCAGTTGTTGCTTCTGATATCCGGCTTCAATGACGAGATCGCCCGAAGCCTCTAGGTCACGCAGAGCCATCATCTCGTCGGCGGGAGCGGGGCCTAGCTCATCCGCGATGTAGCGCTCGCCCGTAATTGATCGGCCAAAGCGGCGATGGGCCTCGAAGTCGCTCAGCCAAAGCAGCTTGGCGAGCTTAATGCGGCCCTGTCCAGCGTGTTTGTCCGCCTCCATGCGCCCTGCGATCAGCAGGATTAGCTCGTGCAGCCTAGCCCTGTCCACCTTGTGCCGTGGCATTTCGGATCATCCTCGCATCCCCGAACCGACTAGAGTGCGGGTGCTCGTTGGCGGTAGTTCGCTGGTCTACTAGCGATATACCATGAGGATGTTAGGAGTCCTCCCGGATGGCTCCACGGAAGGCCAAAAGACCCACCAAGTCGGTGAAGATCGACGAGCTTGCGCATCCGCGCCTTGACGAGCTGCAAGCCGCTCTGGCTAGCCAGAGTCTACCCAGCTACGTTGACCAAATGGAGATCATTTCGGCGCTCGTGATGTTCACTACTCCCGAGCAACTTGCCGGGATGCTTGCAGGCTACTGGCACGCTACTGGCAGGCTGCCCGTAGACGGAAACTAAACCGCCTACTGCTTCCGGCGCACTCAAGCTGCCTGTTGGTAAGTCAACCTGCGCCCGCCCGTGCGGTCGATGATGGTCGACATGCGTTCGGCGTCAGAGTCCTTGCAGGTGGTGTAACGGAAGTCGAACTCGGCCAAGTAGCGATCCAAGTGCTCCGGGGAAACGGAGTGGTGCGTCCCGTCCAGCGAGCGCTTTAGCTGCGAGAAGTACGTCTCTGCATGGTTGGTCGTGATATCGCCGCGCACGTACTCGCGCGCGCTGTGATCGACGCTGCCGTGACTGGCGAACTCTTTGCCTAGCTGGCGGTACTGGACGCCCCGGTCTGTCTGTAGGTGCGTCTTGGCGGGATCGGTGTGCGAGCGCAGCACGGATCGCAGCGTCGCGGCGTTGACACTCGGCACGCTCTGTGAGCGGACTTCGCCCGTCTCGCGAGAGACGAGCGCCACGATGGGCACTTTGTCCTCGCCCGTGCGCTGAACGTGGTCTTTGGGATCATGGCCGTGGCGGTTCTTCGGCTTGCCGCCGTACCACGTCTCGTCGGAGACGACGCGGCCAGTCAGCAGCTCGCTCGGCCCGCGCTTCATCGCCTCGCGGATGCGGTGCATCGCGAACCATGCGCTTCGCGGGCAGAGCCCGTACTTGCGCTCGACCTCGCGCGCTGAGATGCCGTTCTTGCTCGCTGCCATCTCGAAGACCAGGAACACCCAAGTCCGTACCGGGATCTTCGTGCCGTGGAAGATGGTCCCGGTCAGCACCGAGAACTGTTTGCGGCAGTCGCGGCACTTCCACACGCGGCGTTCTGAGGGTGCGCCCGTTCGTGTCTTGCGCGAACGACCATTCGCCGGCGTTAGGAAGTAGTGCTCGCCGACCGATCCGCAATGCGGACAGAGCGGGCGCTCGCCCCATCGGAGCTGCTCCAAGTAGAGGTAGGCATCCGCCTCGGTGCGGAGCTTGTCGGCCAGTTGTAGGACGCTCATCGACATAGCCATCAGTGTAACACTAGTTGACAGCGACTGTCAAGTACTGCTACAGTCGATCCATGCCTGATCTATCCGAAGACCTCAAAGCACAACGCGCAATCGAGGACCGGCTTATCAAGCTCGGGACCGAGCGCGAAGGACTCCTAGCCAAGACCTCCGACAACATCCAAGCGATCACGGACACGATAGGCGTGGCCCTCGACGCGGGGCTTACGATCGAGCGCGTCGCGCAGCTCGTCCGTGTGAGCCGACAGACGCTCTATCGCTGGAAAGAAGGCGCTATCCGCGTGCCCTGATCCGCGCCGAGTAATTGGCGGTCCGGGTGCCAGCCCGGACCGCCGTTAGACAGCAAGCAGGCACCCGGAAGACGAGAAGGGCGCTCCGTTGATCCTTCCAAGCGGTGCGGACAGTTTCCGTCCGCTGTGAGCGCCACGATCCAATTCCAAACTCCTGAACCCTCTAGGTCCGTGCCAGCGGACGGTTCGGGGCAGACAGCAAGGAGAATCACGATGGCCTACCACACGTCTGAGACGGGCGCTCCGCACGTCTACCACACCTATCAAAACTGCCCGGACGGCGAGAAAATCAAGCCGGGGCACGTCGTCAAAGGCGAAGGCAGCGGCCGACGTCTGTGCGAGAAGTGCGAAGCAAAAGCGAAAGCTAAATAGGCCAGAAGGTCATCTCCCAGTCCGGGCCGTGCGGCTCACCGTCGCGCACGACCCAATAGCGACGGACCGCTCGCACGGGGAAGACATGTTCAAGCGCGACGGCGAGGGCACGGAAGCCCTCGCCGGGTCCGCCACCGAATCGAACAGTCGGCTGCGGATAGGCGTGCCCATCACCGCCTTCGCACGACTCGAACGTCTCGACGCCCGCCTCGCGCAGCGCGTCCACGTAAGGCGCGATGCCACGGTCCAACTCGGGTAGCCAGCGCTCGCGCCATTGCGCGTGCGTCATCCTGCACCCCCTCTACGTGCTTAGAGCTTCGCGCGCTTGAAAAGCTCGGCGGCGCTCATGTCGAGTCCGGCCGCGATCTTCGCGATGGTGTCAACGGTCAAGTTGAACTCACCCCGCTCTATCGCGCCGTAATAGCTGCGGTCCACGTCCGCGTGAGCGGCGAATGATTCTTGTGTGTATCCGGCTTTCTTGCGAGCAGCGCGGATCGCTTCGCCCAGTGCCTGATTTGCCGGCGACTTCTTAGGTGGCATGAGGCGCAGCTTGTTCCATTGACGCGATAGATTCCACGGGATACGATTCCACCGCGCACGTCCCGTATTGTGAGAGGCAGCGATGCAACCGGCAGCGTATCTAGTAGCCATCGAACTGCTCGGCCGTGGGCCACGCGGCCGTCGTCGCGACAGCCTCTATAGGGCGCTTGATCGTGACCGCAGCGACATCGACGCGGCGATCGGCGTTCTGGAGAGTGCAGGCGTCCTGACGGTTACCGGACGGACCGTCAGGGCGTCTGAGGCTTTTGTCTGCCTAGAGCGCCTTGGGCTGATCGCGATCTGATGTTGCTTGACGAACTCACTCCGGCCGAGCGAGAGGCGCTGAGCGAAATCGAGGCAGCCGAGCGCGAGCTTGAACTTGCGCGGCTGCGCTTCATTGCCGTGACGAGTGAGCGGCGAGCGCGTCGGCGTCAACTGTGGATCGTGCCGCCGGACGAGCCTTGCGACGTGCGTCGCTAGCGCTGTATCTGTCCGGTGGAGCTTTGACCCGTGGTATCAGCAACTCCAATCGTGAAGGCTGCCGTGCGTGCCTTCCGATGCCTCTCGCGACCTCGGTGCAGCCATCCGAGCGAGCCGCATAGAGAAAGGCTTTACGCAGGAATCCTTTGCGGCGCAGGTCGATCTCGACCGCTCCTACTACGGAGCGGTGGAGCGCGGCGAGCACAACATCACGATTGACACGCTGGCGATCATCGCCGACGGGCTAGGGATGCCAGCGTGGAAGGTGCTCAGGCGGGCGAAGATCTGAGCCCCGCGCTGGGTTTGTCAGCGCACACATCGCCCGAATTCCCTGCATTTTGCAGGGGTTTAGAGGCCCGGCGCAGGCCGGTCGCGACCCCTTGCCGTGCTATTGTTATGTAGACATTTGTTCCGCCCCGGCCCGCGGCATTCGCGCCGTGAATTCCGGGGCTTTCTCACGTAATCGGAGGCCCATTGGCCGCAGGTAGTAGCAGCTCTGAACCGAGCGCAAAGAAGGGCGGCGTCAACGACCCGTCGATGACCGGCGGCTCCGCCACGTACGACGCTCAGGACATCACCGTCCTCGAAGGCCTCGAGGCCGTCCGCAAGCGCCCGGGCATGTACATCGGATCGACCGGCGTGATGGGTCTGCACCATCTCGTCTACGAGCTCGTCGACAACTCCGTCGACGAGGCCCTCGCGGGCTACTGCACGAAGGTCTCCGTCACGGTGCACCCGGACAACTCGGTCACGGAGACCGACAACGGCCGCGGCATCCCCGTCGCGATCATGGAGAAAGAGGGCCTGCCTGCCGTCCAGGTCGTGCTGACCGTGCTGCACTCCGGCGGCAAGTTCGGCGACGGCGGTGGCTACAAGGTCTCCGGCGGGCTGCACGGCGTCGGCGTCTCGGTCGTTAACGCGCTTTCGGAGCAACTGCACGTCGAGATCCGCCGCGACGGCCACGTCTACTCGCAGGACTACTCGCGCGGCACGCCGCTCGTCGAGCTCGCCGAGGGTGGCGAGCTCGAGGCCGGCGCAGAGACGGGCACGACGGTCACGTTCCTGCCCGACGCCGACATCTTCGAGTCGCTCGACTTCGACTTCTTCACGCTCGAGGAGCGCTTGCGCGAGACGGCTTTCCTCACGCGCGGCCTTGAAATCTCGATCGTCGACGAGCGCGGCGATGGGCACTCGGCGACGTTCCGCTACGAGGGCGGGATCGAGGACTTCGTCTCCTATCTGAACGAGAACAAGGAGGCCGTCCATCGCAAGGTGATCTTCTTCTCCGGCGAGAGCGAGGAGGGCGCGGCGGAGATCGCGATGCAGTGGAACTCCTCCTACCAGGACTCGATCCACTCGTTCGCGAACAACATCAACACGCGCGAGGGCGGCTCGCACATGAGCGGCTTCCGCTCGGCGATCACACGCACGCTGAACAAGTACGCGCGCGAGCACGGCCTGCTGAAGGAGAAAGAGGACAACCTCACCGGCGAGGACGTGCGCGAGGGGCTCACGGCTGTGATCTCAGTCAAGTTGCGCGACCCGCAGTTCGAGGGTCAGACGAAGACGAAGCTCGGCAACCCCGGCATGGCCGGCTTCGTCGAGTCGATCGTCAACACGGGCCTCGGCGAGTTCCTCGAGGAGAACCCGAGCGAGGCGCGCGCGGTGATCATGAAGTCGGTGCAGGCGCAGCGCGCACGCGAGGCCGCGCGCAAGGCACGCGACCTGACGCGGCGCAAGTCGGCGCTCGAGAACTCGACGCTGCCGGGCAAGCTCGCCGACTGCTCGGTCAAGGACCCGTCGCTCGCCGAGCTGTTCGTCGTCGAGGGTGACTCCGCCGGCGGCTCGGCAAAGCAGGGCCGCGACCGCAACACGCAGGCGGTGCTGCCGCTGCGCGGGAAGATCCTCAACGTCGAGAAGTCGCGGATCGACAAGGTCCTGCAGAACACCGAGATCCAGGCGCTGATCACGGCGATCGGGACGGGCGTGCGCGACGAGTTCAACATCGAGAACGCGCGCTACCACAAGGTCGTGCTGATGACCGACGCCGACGTCGACGGCGCGCACATCCGCACGCTCGTGCTGACGCTGCTGTTCCGCGAGATGCAGGAGCTGATCGAGGCCGGCTATGTGTACATCGCCAAGCCGCCGCTATACAAGCTCAAGCAGGGCTCGCGCGAGCGCTACATCGAAAAGGACTCCGAGCTCGAGGAGATCCTGCTCTCCGACAAGTGGGAGAAGATCGACATCTTCGATCGCCACGGCACGCAGCTGAAGCTCACCGAGGCTCGCTGGCAGCGCTTCACGCGCCTGCTCAAGCAGTACGAAGGATGGTCCTCCTCGCTCCGCGCCGCGCACGGCCACGACATGGTGCAGTTCCTCGAAGAGTCATCGCTGCTCAGCGAGCAGGTGTCGACGCCCGAGGCCGCGATCAAGCTGCTCGAACGCGCGAACGTCGACGGCGAGACGCACTCGACCGAGCTCGTCAGCCAGGACGACGGCGAGTTCCGCGTCAAGGCGATCGAGGCGAAGACGGGCTTCGCGCTGACGCACCGGCTGAAGCGCTCGCTGTTCGAGTCGCAGGAGTACCGCCAGCTCGCGCGCGTGCACGAGCAACTCGCCGAGCTCGCCGGCACGCCGGCCTTCGACGTGCGCCTCGGCGACGCGACCGAGACGGCGCCGACGTTCGAGACGCTCCGCGACGCCGTGCTGACGGTCGCGCAGAAGGGCGTCAAACTGCAGCGCTTCAAGGGACTCGGCGAGATGAACGCCGAACAGCTCGGCGAAACGACGATGGCCCCGGCGACGCGTACGCTCGCACAGGTCACGCTCGAGGACGCGTTCGCCGCCGACCGAATCTTCTCGATGCTGATGGGCGACCAGGTCGAGCCGCGTCGCGCATTCATCGAGGACAACGCCCGAGCTGTCGCGAACCTGGACGTCTAGGAGGGATGACAGTTGGCTAGCACGGATGTCATAGGCGGCGGGAATGTAGAACCTCGCGGGCTCGAGGAGGAGATGCGCACGGCGTATCTCGACTACGCGATGTCGGTGATCGTCGGCCGCGCGCTGCCGGACGTGCGCGACGGGCTGAAGCCGGTCCACCGCCGCGTGCTCTACGCGATGAACGAGCTCGGGCTCGGCCCGACCCGCTCCTACGCTAAGTGCGCGAAGATCGTCGGCGAGGTGATGGGCAACTATCACCCGCACGGCGACTCGGCGATCTATGACGCGCTCGTGCGCATGGCGCAGGACTTCTCGATGCGCAACGAGCTCGTCGACGGCCAGGGCAACTTCGGCTCGGTCGACGACGACCCGGCCGCCGCGATGCGCTACACCGAGGCGCGCCTCGCGCGGATCGCGACGGAGATGCTGCGCGATCTCGACATGGACACGGTCGACTTCGCGCCGAACTACGACGGCTCCAGGCGCGAACCGCTGGTCCTGCCGGCGCGCTTCCCGAACCTGCTCGTCAACGGTTCCTCGGGGATCGCCGTCGGCATGGCGACGAACATCCCGCCGCACAACCTGCGTGAGGTGATCGACGCGACGGTCGCCTACATCGATGACCCGGAGATCGACACGCCCGGTCTGATGCGCCACGTCAAAGGCCCTGACTTCCCGACGGGCGGGATCATCCTCGGCCACGCCGGCATCAAAGACGCTTACGAGACCGGCCGCGGCCGCGTGCGGATTCAAGCGCGTGCCCACATCGAGCCGCTCAAACAGGGCAAGGAGGCGATCGTCGTCACCGAGCTGCCGTTCATGGTCAAGAAGGGCGGCGACGGCGGGCTGATCTCGAAGATCGCCGACCTCGTGCACGACAAACGGATCGCCGAGATCTCCGACCTGCGCGACGAGTCCGACAAGCGCGGCATGCGCCTCGTGATCGAGCTCAAGCGCGACGTGATCCCGAAGGTCGTGCTGAACAAGCTCTACAAGCACACGCCGATGCAGACGACGTTCGGCGTCAACATGGTTGCGCTCGTCGACAACGTCCCGCGCACGCTGAACCTGCGCGCGGTGATCCACAACTACGTCGCGCACCAGCGCGAAGTGATCGTCCGTCGCACGAAGCACGAGCTCTCCGAAAAGGAGGCACGCGCGCACATCCTCGAAGGGCTCTTGATCGCGCTCGAGCACCTCGACGCGATCATCGAACTGATCCGTGGATCGCGCGACCGCGATGCTGCGCGCGAGCAGCTTGTCGAGCGCTTCGAGCTGAGCCACATCCAGGCGACGGCGATCCTTGACCTGCGCCTCTCGCAGCTGACGGCGCTTGAGGCCGACTCGATCAAACAGGAGCACGCCGACGTGACCGAGCGGATCGCCGAGCTGCGCGCGATCCTCGGCGACGAGTCACGCGTGCTTGCGGTGATCAAGGAGGAGCTGACGGAGATCTCCGAGCGCTTCGGCAGCGAGCGCCGCACGGAGATCAGCCACTCCGAGGACGAGATCGACATCGAGGACCTGATCGCCGACCAGCAGATGGTGATCGCGATCACCCGCAGCGGCTACATCAAGTCGCTGCCGCTGGACACCTACCGCCAGCAGCACCGGGGCGGGCGCGGCGTCACCGGCATGGACATGAAGGACGGCGACTTCATCGAGCACCTGTTCATCTGCTCGACCCACGACTACCTGCTGTTCTTCACCAACCGCGGCAAGGTCTACCGCTCGAAGGTCTACGAGCTGCCGGAAGCCTCGCGCACCGCCAAGGGCCGCGCGCTGGTCAACATCCTGCCGTTGCGCGAGGGCGAGCGCGTCCAGTCGGTCCTCTCCACGCGCGACTACGGCGAGGGCCGCTTCCTCGTCTTCGCATCGCGCAAGGGGATCATCAAGAAGACCGAGTTCGGCGCCTACAACACCCCGATCAACGCCGACGGGATCATCGCCATCAACATCCGCGACGACGACGAGCTGGTGGCGGTACGCCGGACCACCGGCGACGACGACATCCTGATGGTCGCCCGCTCAGGCCAGGCCGCGCGCTTCCACGAGTCGCAGGTGCGATCGATGGGCCGCGCGACCGGCGGCATCAAGGGCATGAACGTCGCCCAGGCCGGCAACCGCGTCCTC
>Ga0208589_1001400_pt1 | contig 10124 bp, 13 predicted proteins | sample NGESurshal092012_2_FD_184486 | JGI IMG/M metagenome (GOLD analysis project Ga0208589, IMG submission 184486) | Arctic peat soil microbial communities from Barrow, Alaska - NGEE Surface sample F53-2 shallow-092012 (SPAdes) | ecosystem: Environmental > Terrestrial > Soil > Wetlands > Peat ... | reverse complement strand
CGAGCTTCGTTGCTCCTCCTCAGCGTATTTGGCTGCAATACGCTTCGTCGTCGCGTCTCGCTCGCGGCCAAAATCCACTTCGCGTGGCCGCGCGGGACTGTGGCCGCGCGGGACTTTTGCCACAGGCTGCTAGATGGTACAATCAACTAATTGAGGCCGTTTTTTCGTTGGAAGATTTTCCGCGCCGGTATCCTCTCGCCGCCGAATGCGACTATTTCAATCGCGAAATTCGCGTGATGATGCACGGAGCGTATCGCATCCTGTATGTAGTTCACGATGATCCCCCTGAAGTTAGCGTATTGCGTATTCGGCATGGGGCCAGACTGCGATTGGGTGAAGAAGCAGACGATTAGAAGTCGTGCTTTACCAGAAATTTCCCCGCGACTTATCCCCGCCGCCATCATGTCCTTGTCGTGGACGATATCCGGCTGCGGAACCGCAGTTTCCCGAGCCAACTGACAAAACCCTTTATGTGGGCTACACTCCCCCCGTGAGCGTACTGCAAGACATCCCCGGCGATAGAATTCCCCAGCACATCGCCATCATCATGGACGGCAACGGCCGCTGGGCGGAGCAGCGCGGCCTTGAACGCTCGCGCGGGCATCAGCAGGGGGCCAAGGTCGTCAAAACTCTTGTCACTGAAGCCGCCCGGCTGCGGCTGGAATTCGGCCGGCCGGATTACCTCACGCTCTACTCGTTCAGCCTGGAAAATTGGAAGCGGCCTATGACTGAAGTCTCGTTCCTCATGGAGATGTACATTGACTATCTCCGCGCGGAGCGGCCGACCATGATGGAAAACAACATCCGTTACCGCCAGATCGGCCGGCTCGATCACCTGCCTGATCCGGTGCTGGATGAAATGAACCGCACCCTGGAAGAGACCAAACACAATGACGGCCTGAATCTGGTGTTGGCCCTGAACTACGGCAGCCGCGGCGAGATCACCGATGCGGTGAAGGCCATCGCCGAGGAAGTGGCCGAAGGCGCGCTCAAGCCGTCGAGTATTAATGAGGCAACCATCTCGCAGCATCTGTACACGGCGGGAATGCCCGACCCCGACTTGCTCATCCGCACCGCCGGCGAGATGCGCGTCAGCAATTATCTCCTCTGGCAGATCAGCTACGCCGAACTGGTGGTAAGCCCCGTCTTGTGGCCGGATTTCGGAATCTGTGATTTGCACGCGGCGATCGCGGAATTCTCCAGGCGCAATCGCAGGTTTGGGGCGTTGGGCGCGGGGATCGGAAAGGGACCGTAGAAGAGTTTGAAGTTTTCAGTGTTCAGTTTTCAGCTTAGCCCGGCTGCTCCTAGCTGAAAACTGAACACTGAAAACTTCAAACTTTGATCCAAATCCTTGCCATCGTTGGTAAAATGCTCTAATGACTCCCGCCCTCAAAAACCGCCTGACCTTCGGCCCGATGATGCTGGCCGGGCTTTGGTGCGTTCTGGAAATCGATCGCGGAATCGAACTCAAAACCCGCGGCTGGGTGGTCGCTCCCGGCGGAAATTACGGTCTGGCCGGCGTGGGGATATTTCTCCTGCTCATGCTGCTTCTGCCGCTGGCTACACAAGAGATGGCCACTCTCCTGGCCAAGGAAAAAGTCCGCCCCTACCGGGGCATCGCCGGCACCGGCTCCGGCCTGCTCACGCTCCACGCGTTTCTCACTCAATTCGGCTGGTTCCAACAAATTTCGACCAGCGTGCTCGCGTTTGTGTTGGTGCTGGTGATGATTCTCGCCGCCGCACGAAGAGCGTGGGGAAAGAATTCGCAGGAAGCGATCACCCACATGGCCGGCACGGTATTGGCCATGCTCTACCTCGGCGGACTCGCCTGGTTTCTGATGGCGCTGCGCGTCAAACATTCCAGCCGCCCCGGCGGCTTCCAGGGTTCAACCGCGGCGATCTTCATGATCCTGCTGGTGGTCAAATTCGCCGACATCGGCGCGTTTTTCTTCGGGTCAAAATTCGGCAAACACAAATTAATCGCCTGGCTCAGCCCAAAGAAAAGCTGGGAGGGCTTGGCCGCCGGAATTGTAACTGCGGCGATTGTCGGCTGGATCTGCCAGATGATCTGGCCGAAGGAACTCGCCTCCCTGAACATGGTGAAGGCCTTGCTTCTCGGCGGTGTGATCGGCTTCGTCGGCCAGGTGGGCGACCTGCTGGAAAGTCTGATCAAGCGCGACGCCGAGGTGAAGGACAGCGGCCAGCTTATCCCTGGATTCGGCGGGTTGCTGGATATCATCGACAGCCCGTTGCTGGCGGCGCCGGTGGCGTATTTGCTGTTTAGCTGGACGTGATGTCTCAACGGCGTGTGCTAAGAACCCCGTTCATGGCGGCTCGTTACCTCGAGTCTTCCGCCGGGACGCGATTAGATGCATCGCTGAAAAGCGGATCAGGCTGCCTTATCAACGAACACGCCCTTGCCGGCTTCCTTAGCCGGCACGCTTTGAGACGACTGCTGGTGGGCCTGTTGTTTTTCCTTGGCAAGTTTGGCGACAGCCTGTTTGTCGCCGCGGGCGGCTTCCCTGATGGTTGTTGCCGCTGATTCATTGGCCTCGGCCAGCGCCGACGCGGGCACGGCCGCGGATGGGGAACCTTGGCTGCTTCCGCCGGAAACGACCTTCTGGACATCGGTCGATGCCGCGCTGGTGATCGCATTGGCCGCATTGATCGCATCGGTAGGCATGCTGAAACTCCTGATGTTTGCGTTCGCTCCCGCTTGGGCCTTAGATCATCGACCGTTAACGCCAAGTCTTCGCGCCGTGCCCAAGCACGGATTATTCATTTTTGACAGATGCTATTTAAAGTCTGTCGCTGAGTCGCAGTTCTCTACTCAAAATCGGCATCAATGCGAACTTCGCCTGCGCCAAAAGTTCGGCCGTCGCTTGTCGCTATTGGCACTGTCGTTCGATCTCGCCGTGAAGGCCTCGGTCTCTCGCAAGATGAACTGGGCCATTTAGCTGGCCTGCATCGAACCTATATTGGCAGCGTAGAACGGGGCGAACGAAACGTAACTCTCGCCTCAATTATTTCGATCTGCAGCGCCCTCCAACTGCAACCCCACGAATTACTTCGACGTTCCGGAATCTAGACGATGAAAAACCCGTTTCCAAACGACCCGAAGACCTGGGCGACGATCACAGACAAACTACTACTGACTTTCCCGCTTCCGATGAAGGATGTGGCAAAGACCGTCCTGGCGTCTTGGGAAGACATTTTTCATAGTCGCTTGGGAGTGAAAGGATATCAAATAGGACGAGATATCTGGCCCGAGCCGCAAATCATGGGCTTCCTGCTCCACGAGTTGATACCACTCAATCTCGCCGATTCATATCCGCGGAAGTGGAAACGCGGTGCCTCGGCGACAGAATGCGACGCTGTCTACTCTCCAAACAGCGATTATTCCTTTGAAATAAAAACATCAAGTTCAACCAGCGGTATTTTTGGCAACAGGAGCTATGCGCACGTTAGCAATTCCTCAAACAAACATCGCGGATCGTTTTTTCTCGCCATCAACTTCGGAAAATTCTCGGCAGGCAACCGGCCCGAAATTAATCTGATTCGCTTTGGTTGGCTCGGGGCAGCCGATTGGATTGGACAAAAGGCCCAATCAGGTCAACAGGGGCGTTTGACCAAGGAGGCAAAGGCTTATAAATTGCGAATCATCTACGAACAATTAGTCGAATAAGGCAAGTTCTTCATGACGACAGCGGGCGGCGCGAATCCGGCGCTCGGCGATTGCGCAATAATCGGGTCTCACCTCTACGCCGATGCAACGCCTCTCACAATGCAGACTCGCGACCAATGTCGAACCGGAACCCGCAAACGGATCGAGTACCAACTCTCCCGGATTGCTTGACGCCAATATTATCCGCTTTACGACCGCCAGCGGAAACTGCGCTGGGTGCGGAGTGCGCTCGGAAGATGCGCGTCCACTTCCGGACGTTACCTTGGGAAGTATCCATACGTCGCCCGGGTTCTTTCCCATCGGATTACACTTGAGTTTGCCGTTCTTCCTTTGGTTGGGATATTTCACATTCGGGTCGCGAACCGCGTCCAAATTAAAGGTATATTGCGAGGGATCTTTAACGAACCACAGCCACTTCTCATTCCTCGGTGAAAACGCCCGTCGCGAAGCAACTCCCGCCCCATAGTGCCAGACGATTTCCTGATGCAGGAAAAATGGTGATTGGTTCCAGAGCAAATAAGGAAGGGGAACCGCACGTCCGCTACCCGCCACTTCGACATACCCTAAGTTCAGCCATAGCGAGCCCGATGGCTTCGTCACTCGGAAAAGTTCCCCCAACCATTCTCGACACCATGCCAGGTACTCCGCCAGCGGGCGATTCTGCTCGTATTCCTTTCCTATATTATATGGGGGCGAAGTGATGGTAATATCGACGGAATCCTTCTGCGTTCCACGCAACGTCTCAAGTGCATCGCCGCAGATTAACTGGCAGTCAACCATTATGCTACTTATAGTATGCACACGCCAAACCGTCAAGAGCCCGGCCTCTGGCCCGAAATACTCTACGATCTGCCGCCAGGAAACTGATTGTATTCGGCAAGTTCGATGCCATAACTACTGCGTTCCGCTCCTCACAAACACCGTATCGCAATCAACGTCTGATCATCCGTCGGCATCGCATTCGCGCTGAACGCCGCCACTTCCGCTCGAATGCGGTCGATGATCTGCTGCGGGCTTTTCCGCGCCGTATCCAGAAGACATTTATCCAGCCGCTCGGTTCCGAATAGTTCGCGTTCGTCCAGGCCCTTGGACGGTGCAAATGCTTCCGTGATTCCGTCCGTATACATCAGCAGCAAATCGCCGCGTTGGAGCTTGATGACGGACTGCTCATAGTCCTGGCCGCCCTCGATTCCCAGCGGCAATCCGCCGGCCCCGTCGAGGGAAATCACCTGCTCACCGCGAACCAGCCGCGGCGGATTGTGGCCTGCCCGCGAATAGGTCAGCACCCGAAGGGCGGGATCGAGTACCGCGTAAAACGCCGTCACAAACGTCCCGGCGCGAGTATAGGCCCGGGTGAGACGATCATTCAAATATCCGTTCAGCTTAGCCGGCGGAGTATGCGACCCCGGCTGTGCATGAGCGATGGCGTGCGTGATTGCCATGAGTACGGCGGCGGGCGTGCCGTGACCGGAAACGTCGGCGATGAATAATCCCCAGCTACCGCCTTGAAGCGGGAAGAAGTCGTAATAATCGCCGCCGGCCCGGGCGCTGGTTTGGTAGTAGGCGGCGATCTCGAATCCTGGAATCGTCGGCAGCGTATCCGGCAACAGAGATCGCTGGATGTCCCCCACCGCTTGAAGTTCCTGGTGCAGGGCGTCGAGCGCAGCGCCAAGTTGATTGCGCAGAACCAGATTCTGCGTGCCGCGCCCGAACAGCCCCGACTGCCAGTGCTGCATCGGGATCGTCGTCAGGTCCGCCTCAGCGCCGGCCTTCATCAACATGACGGTGACGTTGATCCCTTCGCCGCCGTCGTATTGCGGGTAGGCGATCAGCCGATCAAATCCCTGAAGATAGAAATAGCCCGGGTCATCCGGCTTCAAACGGGCGGCCAGATCGTCCATAAGTACGGGCCGATTCGCGAAAGCGAGTTCGCCCAGAATCCCGCCGGACATTCGAGGCAGGCGGTCTCGCTGCGTCCAGGGATTAAAATGCTCGACGAACCGCGACGAACGAGTGATGAGGTAGAACGGCGGCTCGACATTCCGGCGCGATAGCCCCACATAATCCATGATCGGCAGTAGCTCGCCGATGCCCCGCCAATAGGCCTCGACAAGTTCTTCCGGGTCGGTAATGCTGGAGATCGCCTTCATCGTCCGGTCGACGATTTCCAGTTCTTCCTGCCAGAGGCGACGTTTGAGCATGGAATGATATTAGCCGCCATCGGATTGTGGGGCGACTGGCGCTCGGCGCGCCATTTCTTTTCGCATCGGTTGTGATCGGTTAATATTCCAATGAAACCGAAGGAGCGGACACGATGCCCAAACTCGACAAGAAACAGCGTCACAAAGCTAAACGCGAAGCCAAGCGGCGGGAAGCCAAGCGGCGGGAATCCATCAGTCCGCTCAAACGCCTGGCCGACGCACCCAGCCAAGTCGAATGTTGGATGTCCAGGGATTTTGCCGAGAATGGCCAAATTCAGGCGTTCGTTTATAAGCAAGCGGGCGGACTTTCGGGCATTGCCTGTTTCCTCATCGATCGCGGCGTGGTGGGACTCAAGGACGCGTGGGCGCGAATGAACGTCGGCCGCACCGATTTCAATGAAATGCTGGAAGACTGCAAAGAGCGAGCGATTCCCATGAGCCGTGTCACTATCGAAAAAGTTCGCCGCATGATCGCCGGCGGTTTGCGGTGGGCTTTTGAAAACGGCATGCGCCTGCCCAAAGACTGGGCCACGCCGGCATTGCTGATCGGCGGCGTCGGCGCATGGGAATCGGCGGACGTATCGGAGTTCGTCAAGGAATTCGCCGGCCATCCGCAAGACCTCCGCCAGCGGCTGATCGCCGAGCCATTCGATGATTACCTTCAACGAACGGACATCGACTTTATTTTCAGCGACTCCGCGCCGTACAAGGACCAGGAAAACGGCCGGTATGTTGACGCTGACAAATCTGATTTGTTTTCTGATGACGATGACGACAAGGATGATCCAAACCTGCTCGAGGAAGTTCCGGAAGAGGAAATGAAAGAAATGGCAACGCAATTCGCCGACCTCGCGAAAAATCTGGCGACCGAGACCACAGCGTGGTTGCACGCCCGCAATGAAACGCCCTCGCGGCAACTGGCCAAGGCCTGGGTGGCCCTGATGGTGACAAGCATACTGACGAAAGCCGCAAAGCCGGATGCGGGTGACGACGAGCTTAGCAATTTCGGTTTTGAAATGGCCCAGGACTTTTCGGATCGAGTCGAAGAGTCACACCGCGCGGATTACGAAATAGCGGTGCAACAAGTGATGAATCATATGGAGACCGTACCGGACCTGGTAGACAAAACGGCGATCAAATACGGCACAGAGGAACTCCCAAATGGTATCAGCGAACGAGACTGACAAAGCCAACCCGATTCTTCTTGAATTCACCCCCACAATGGTGTCAAATGTGCGATTAAAGGGGCATCTCAAGGGCTTTTGACGGGAGGCATCCAAATGTTCGCAAGAGTTTCTTACACCTGGCAATTAATGGCGGCGTCATGGTCCCTGCTGAAGCGGGATAAAGCGCTGGTATTGTTCCCGCTCTTTTCTGGTATCGCCTGCATTTTGGTGATCGCGTCATTCGCGACGCCACTCTACTTCGTCAATATGTCAGATTGGATCGGGTCGTTGGGACACTCGTCGCTGGGGCACTCGTCGAGGCCGTTGACGCAACAGCAGGAGATCGTCGCCGGCGTTTATCTCTTCGCCTTCTACTTCGTGAATTACTTTGTGATCACGTTCTTCAACGTCGGCATCATCTCATGCGCCGCATGCAGAATCGCCGGTGGAGAGCCGACCTTCAACACCGGAATTCAGGCCGCTCTCAATCGCATCCATCTAATTGCCGGCTGGGCACTGGTCTCGGCGACAGTGGGACTGGCTCTAAAAATGCTTGAATCGCATAAGAAGATCGGCCAGATCGTCGCGGGCCTGCTGGGAGCCGCGTGGACCTTCGCCACATTCCTGGCCGTGCCGGTGCTCGTCGTCGAAAACAAGGGGCCGATCGACGCGGTGAAGCAGTCGCTGGTCCTGCTGAAGAAAACCTGGGGAACCGAACTCATCGGCAACTTTTCATTCGGCGTGATATTTTTTCTGCTGCTACTGCCGGGCATCGCGGGATTGGTTTTCGCTTTCTTTTTGACTTCTTCTGTTTCAGGTGCGGCGGGTTTCCTGATGCTGGCGCTGGCCGTGGCTTACATCCTCTCGCTGGCTCTCGTTCAGTCCGCGCTGCATTCAATTTTTCAGGCGGCGCTTTATATGTACACGCAGGGCGTATCGGATGAGTCTGGCGCATTTCCGGCCAACTTGATGGGAAATGCGATGAATGGGAATGGGTGAAGCTCTCCAGTTAGGCGACCTTTTCAATTTTGACACTTCGCTCAGTAAAATCGACATGTAGGCAATAGTTCCGCAACCTTTGCGTTCCGATCAATATCTCATCACCGTCAACGAACGTCGCCTGCGCTCGAACGACTCGACCGTCAAATGGGAACTCGACAATGAAGACGTCTTCCTCGATTCGCTGATTTGCTGCCAGAAGTGATGTCGCCCGGCCAACAAACTGCGCATTGACGCAGGATCGTAATCGCTCCGGCAATTCCAATTCCCCATTGAAGCTCGTGTCAATGATGGCCTGCCAACGCCGACCTCCAATTTCCGCAAAAACCGCCGGCACACCCTCTGCCGTAACGATACCATCGATCAACGGTGACCTCCCTTTCGGTAGTAGGATTCAGACCCCACCCGCATAAAGAATAATGGCGCGGCGCTGCCGTCGGCGTCACGCTGACCGATTACCTCCTGGATCGAGTCGCCAAACCAAATGCGGCAACTGACAGGATCGATGCCAGCCGTCTGGCCTGATCTTTTCGATAGGTCATTTCGCCGCTGATACTCCGACCAAATCTTCTCTGCTCGACTTGAATCGGCTTCGGTCCAATTGGAAACGGTCATTTTTCTCTCCTGCTGCTCAATGAGACGGCGCAGCCGGTTGCCACAAGCCACATTTGCAATTTCATTTTAGTCCAAGGTTCCCATTGGACCAACCCTGGCGATTGGCCGCCTAAATAATTGCCCTGGCTGCGAACTCCGAACCCGCGCCGGTGGTTGACTAATCTCCCCTGGTACGCAACATCCATTGCAATGGCAATCGAAGGCAAGATCGAGGTGCGATGGGTCGCCTCTGTTCACGACGCGCCGCTCCACGACTGGCAGGCCTGCTTCCCGCCGCCGATTGAAGGGTGGTGGTGGTATGCGGCGCTGGAAAAGAGCGGCCTGGAGTCGCAATTTCAATTTTTATACGGGCTGGTCGAATCGGAGGGGAAACTGCTGGCCATCGCGCCGGCGTTCGTGATGGATGTTCCGATTGATCTGGTGGCGCCGCCTTTGGTTGCCAAAGCGCTTCGAGCGGCGGGCGCGGTGATCAAGCGGCTGCGCTATCAGCGGACATTTTTCATTGGCTCGGCTTGTTCGGATGAAGGAACTGTTGGGCTTTGCCCCGGCGTGCAATTGAGCGACGTGGCGGAAGCGATCCAGGCCGCTGCCGTGCAACGGGCGGCGGAGGCTGGAGCATCAATCGTGGTGTGGAAGGATTTTCAGCCGGCGTGCGGGAAGACGCTTGAATCGCTCGGATTGTTCCGCGTGGTGAGCTATCCCGGCACGAGCGTGGAACTGCCGCCGGGCGGGTTTGATGCTTATCTGAAATCGCTGCGAGCGGATCGTCGCCATGATCTGAAACGGCATTTGAAGCGTGGCGAGAAAGCCGGGCCGCTGGTGGAGTCAATTATTCAGCGCCCGGACGCCGCGACACGAGACGAGATCTTAAGTTTGTACATGCAAACGTACGAGAAGGGGAAAACCAAATTCGAAAAGCTCACGCCGGCGTTTTTTGAACGGATCGCCGAAGCCGATGTCACGCATTTCCTGCTGCTCCGGCATCCCGACAGCGGCAAGCTGGCCGCTTACCTACTCTGCTTCAACCTCGGCAGGCGTGTACTCAACAAGTACATTGGCATGGATTACACCCTCGGCCATGAATGGTGTCTCTTCTTCCGCCTTTGGAAGATGGCGGTGCATTGGGGGTCTACCTTAGGCGCGGCGGAAATGCAGGTGAGTCAAAGCGGCTACCGCCCCAAACTCGGACTCGGCTGCAAACTGGAGCTGTTGAACAGCTACTGCCGCCATCGCAATCCGATCCTTAATCGCGTTTTCGCCAAAATCGGGGGCAAGACGACGCTGGGTGATCTGGATGAGGATTTGGCGCTGCATTTTAAGGCGCATCCGGAATTGGAGAAGTCCTAATCGCGACGAGTCCTAACCCGAATTATTCCCCCGCCCCCGCGCGCGACGGGCCTCCTTGTGGTTTAATGTCTTTTATTAGGAAGAGTTAAACCAAGCAGGGAGGCCGCGTAT
>Ga0208589_1001399_pt1 | contig 10125 bp, 8 predicted proteins | sample NGESurshal092012_2_FD_184486 | JGI IMG/M metagenome (GOLD analysis project Ga0208589, IMG submission 184486) | Arctic peat soil microbial communities from Barrow, Alaska - NGEE Surface sample F53-2 shallow-092012 (SPAdes) | ecosystem: Environmental > Terrestrial > Soil > Wetlands > Peat ... | reverse complement strand
GTCGGTTGCGCTAAAAAATAAGGATCTGAGCAAGGTTCATTCTCCTGCAGGGGTAAGGCTCGGCAAGCATCCAACTCGAACATTAACATGCGGCCTGCATCGCGTAGCTCTGCGGTCAATCGTCGTCATTGCCGTAAATGATGAGCGACAGCATGCGAATGGGAATTTTCTCCAGGCGCTCCGGTCCATGCGCGATGTCGCCGCGGAAGGTCAGCGTGTCGCCGGGACGGAGCACGTAGGTATGCCGGCCATGACGGTAGTGCATCAGGCCGGCCAGCATGTGAATGAACTCGATGCCGGGATGTTGAAAGCCGGGGAAGACTTCGCTGCGATCGTTCAGGGTCACTAGAAAGGGCTCGAAGACTTTTCGAGGGCCGCGCTGCGCCGCCAGCAAATGATAAGTATGTCCGCGGCGGGTGCCGCTGCGAACGGTCTCCAAGCCCTCGCCGGCGCGGATCAACTGGGCGCCGCCGTCGTCGACCCCGACGCGCTGCATCAGTGCGGAGGCGGTGACCCCCAGCGCCTGCGACAGAGCAACGATGGTTTCCAGACTGGGCGAGACTCGGCCGGTCTCGAGCCGGCTCAACATGGCGCTGCTGATGTCAGCCCGGCCCGCAACATCGGCCAGGGTGAGATTCTGACCCTCCCGGAGACGCCGCGCCGTGCGTCCGAGGTCGACGGCGGGACTTTGGGAACGCTCGAGCGCCGGACCCGCAGGTTGGGCCTTAGGGGCCCGCGCGCGCCGAACGGCCGCGGATTCGGGCTTGACGCGGGCGGGGCGCGGCCTTCGGGTCATCGGACGCATTGCATAATACGCAAAAGATTTGCTCCACAGTTAAATCTCGTGGTTAGATTCGACTATGGTACCCCCGCCTTCAAACCCGTGTCGCGCCAGCGATTTGCGCTAACTCCGCATGCCCCATCGATTACTTCGTTTCGGCCTGTCGCGCAAGCATCCCGAACCGCGCATGTTCACGCGCCACGACTCGTTAAAGCCGGGGTATGACGTGGTCATTATCGGCGCGGGCGGACACGGTTTGGCGTCCGCATACTACTTGGCGCGCGATCACGGTATTCGAAACGTCGCGGTGCTCGAAAAGGGATATATCGGCGGAGGCAATACCGGCCGCAATACCACCATCATTCGCTCCAACTACCTGACTCCCGAAGGCGTGAAGTTCTACGATGAAAGCCTGCGCCTGTGGCAGGACCTCGGCACCGATTTCGATTTGAATTTGTTTTATTCGACGCGAGGCCATTACACGCTCGCGCATACCGACTCGGCCATGCGCACCATGCGCTGGCGCGCGGAGGTCAACAAGCATTACGGCGTGCGTTCCGAGGCCGTCGATGCCGCCTTCGTCAAACGGGGTATTCCCTCGATCGACATGTCCTGCGGCGGACATGCGCCGATTCTGGGCGCCTTGTTCCACGAACCAGGCGCCATCGCGCGTCACGATGCGGTGGCCTGGGGATATGGACGCGGCGCCGATCGCCGTGGAGTGGAAATTCATCAGCAAACCGAGGTCACGGGCATCCGTGTGCAAGGGGGGCGCGTGGTAGGCGTCGATACCACCCGCGGGCACATTGCCACCTCGAAAGTGCTGTGCGCCGTGGCCGGCTTCTCGCCGCGAATTCTCGGCATGGTGGGTCTGCACACGCCGATCTATGTTCATCCGCTGCAGGCCATCGTGTCCGAGCCCATCAAGCCCTGGCTCGATCCCATCATCGTATCGGGTTCGCTGCATGTCTACGTGTCGCAGACCGCCCGGGGCGAGCTGGTAATGGGAGCCTCGTTGGATCCCTACGAGCTGCATGCGACACGGCCGACGCTGGATTTCGTGGAAGGCCTGACCTCGCATATGCTGGATATGTTTCCGTTCCTGAGTGAGGTCAAGGTGAATCGCCAATGGGCGGGGCTCGCCGACATGACGCCGGATTTCGCGCCCATCATGGGCGTGACTCCCCTGGAGGGCTTCTACCTGGATGCGGGTTGGGGCACCTGGGGCTTCAAAGCCACGCCCGTGTGCGGCAAGACCATGAGTCACACCGTGGCAACCGGGCGCAATCATGCCTTGATCGAGGGCTTCACCTTCGACCGTTTCGCTCGATACCAGCTCACCGGCGAGAAGGGCGCAGCCTCGGTGGGCCACTGATGAAAATCCTGGTGTGTCCGCTGAATGGTCCGCGTCCGGTAGCCGAATTCGCGTACGGCGGCGAGGTGCGCCACAGTCCCGATCCGGCCACTTGCAGCGATGCCGAGTGGAGCAGCTACGTGTTCAATCGCTCCGGTGCACCGGGCGACAAATACGAATGGTGGTGCCACATCGCCTCGGGCTTTTGGTTCGTTGCGCTGCGCGACACCACTCGCGATGTGGTGATTGCGACGTTTCCAGCGGAGTCGGTGCGCATGGGACTGCTGTCGTGATGCACCGAGTCGAGCCCCGAGCCGGAGAATGGATCGATCGATCCGTGGCGCTGCGCTTCAGTTTCGAAGGCCGCGACTATCAGGGGTATTCGGGCGACACGATTTCCTCGGCCTTGGCCGCGGCGGGTGTGCCGTATCTGGCTCGCAGTTTCAAATACCATCGCCCGCGCAGCATCCTCTCGTTCGCCGATCACGACAGCAATACTATGTTCCAGGTCGATGGGGTGCCCAATGTACGCGGCGATGTGACCTTGCTGCGCGATGGCATGCGCGTGTCGGCGGTCAACACCTTCGGTGGGCTGGTGCACGACAAGGCTCGGGTGCTGGATCGCCTGGCGCGATTATTGCCGGTGGGCTTTTACTACAAGGCATTCCACTCCAAGCGGCTGTTTCCACGTTGGGAGCGCATGTTCAGGGCGCTGACGGGATTGGGTTCTGTGACCCTGACTGCCCTGCGCCAGGCGACACCGAAACGCTATGGATTCTGCGACGTGCTGGTGATCGGCGCGGGCCCGAGCGGTGTGTCGGCTGCGCTGGCGGCAGCGGCGGCCGGCGCGAAGGTGGCCCTGGTCGATGAAGCCTCTCGGTTGACGGGCAATGGCGCGCCCCCGGCACTGGTTCAAGCGGCGCACGACTCTCCGTCCATAGCGCCGTACCCCGCGACTGTTGCGGCCGGCTACTATGCGGATCACTGGGTGGCGCTGGCATCGCCCACGCGCATGACCAAGATGCGCGCCAGGGCCGTGGTGCTGGCCACGGGTGTAATCGAACAGCCCGCCGTATTTCGTAACAATGACCTGCCCGGCGTAATGTTGGCGTCCGGCGCGGCGCGCCTGCTCGCCCGCTATGGCGTCGCACCCGGGCGTCGAGTGGCGGTCGTTGCCGCCAATCTGGAAGCCTACGTGTGCTGTCTTGACTTGCATGCGCGCGGCGTGCAGATCGCCGCCATCGTCGAGCTGCGCGCCGCCCCCGAGAATGACCAGGCCGTGAGAGCCTGCGCCGCGCTGGGCATACCCACGCTACTTGCGCACGCGCCCTATGAAGCCATTCGCGGAGCGGACGGCAGAGTCGCGGGCCTTCGCGTCGCGCCGACGGATGCGGGGTCCCAAGCGGACGCGAGTTCGCCGCGGCGCATCGATTGCGACGCCGTGTTGATGAGCGTCGGATGGGCAGCCGCCACTCAGTTATTGCTGCAGGCAGGCGGCAGTACGCAGTACTGCGAGGAACTGCAGCAATTCATTCCCGCAAAACTGCCTGCTGGGACGTATGCGGCGGGTCGCATGAACGGGGCATACGATGTCGAGTCTCGGCTCGCCGACGGCCGCCGCGCCGGATCACAGGCTGCGGCGCACGCGGGTTTCGGAGTCGCGACCGATGCGGCCAATGCGGCCAATGCGACTAATGCGATCGATTCGGGTGTGGCGCGGGGCACTCGCTGTCCCTCCCATCCCTTCCCCATCATCGATCATCCCGACGCCAAGAATTTCGTCGACTTCGACGAAGACCTGCAAGTCAAGGATCTGGAAAACGCGGCGCAGGAAGGATTCGATTCGAGCGAGCTGCTCAAGCGCTACAGCACGGTGGGCATGGGCCCCTCGCAGGGCAAGCACTCCAACATGAACGCCCTGCGTATCCTGGCGCGCTACCGCGGCGTCGGGGTGGAAGAGTTGGGGATGACCACGGCGCGCCCCATGTATCACCCGGTGCCCATGAAATTGCTGGCGGGCCGCAGCTTCTATCCCGAGCGGCGCACACCCATAGACACGCAACATGCCGCGCTCGGCGCGGTGTGGATGCCGGCGGGCAACTGGCGCAGGCCGGAATACTATGCGGTGTCCGGGGAGAGCCGGGAGCAGAGCATCGAAGCTGAGGTTCGCGCGGTGCGCGGTGCCGTGGGGCTCATAGACGTGGGCACGCTGGGCAAAATCGAGATCTACGGCCCGGATGCGGCGGAACTTTTGGATAGGGTGTACGCCGGACGGTATTCGGATTTAAAGATCGGCATGACTCGTTATGGGCTGATGCTGGACGAATCGGGCGTCATCGTCGATGACGGCGTCATCGCGCGCTTGGGCGAGGAAGTGTTTTACTTCACGACCACCACGGGCGGGTCCGCCACGGTGTTTCGAGAATTACTGCGGCTCAATGCCCTGTGGGGCTTGAATTGCTCGCTGGTGAACGTTACGGGTCATCGCGCGGCATTCAATTTTGCGGGGCCCTCGAGCCGAGAGCTGCTGCAAGCGTTGACGGACATCGATCTGAGAGACGAGGCATTTCCCTATCTCGCGGTGCGATCGGGAGTGGTGGCCGGTGCCGCAGCCCGGCTCATGCGGGTGGGTTTCGTCGGTGAGCTGGGCTATGAAGTCCACGTTGCCGCCGGCCGCGGCCCCTCAATGTGGCAGGCGCTCATCGAGGCCGGCGCGTCCCGGGGTCTGCGTCCCTTCGGTGTGGAGGCGCAACGCGTGCTGCGCTTGGAAAAGGGCCACTTCATCGTGGGTCAGGATACCGACGGCTTGACCGACCCGCATGAGGCGAATGCTCTGTGGGCAGTCGCCATGAAAAAGCCGTTCTTCATCGGGCAGCGTAGTCTGCGCATACTACAGGCGCGCGGCCCGCGCCAGAAACTCGTGGGCATCGAAGTGCTCGAGCCCGGCAGGCTGCCCAAGGAATGTCATTTGATCATCCACGAGGGTGAAATCGCCGGCCGGGTGACCAGCGTGACTCATTCCCAGACGCTGAACAAATCCATCGGGCTCGCCATGCTATCCCCGGAACTTGCCGAGGTCGGGCGCGACCTGCGCATTCGCGTGGACAATGGCGAGTTGCTGGCCGCAAGAGTTGCGGCGGCGCCTTTTTACGACCCGAAGAATCTGCGGCAGAAAGTGGGAGCTGGCGCATGAGTGGTCCGGCTCTGGCGCTCTGCGAGCCACGCGCTCGGCTGGGTCTCAAGGGCCCGCGGGCGGCCGAATGGCTGGCCGCACGCGGCATTGCCCTGCCGGCTGAGCCCAATACGTGGAGGTATTCGGCAGAGACCTCGACGCAAGCCTTGGCGGAAACCTCTGCGGAAACCTCGGCGCCCGATGCGCTTCTGGTGGCTCGTCTCGGCACGGGTGAGTTTTTTCTCGAGGATAGTGCCGCTGGATCCACTGTCACGCGAATTGCGCCCGCGTTGGACGGGCAACCACCCGGCGTTTATCCGGTGTTGCGGGAGGACTGGGCCTTTCGTCTCGGCGGCGAAGGGGTGCACGATGCGCTGGCGCAGGTTTGCAATGTGAATTTCTCGGCGCTGGCGCTCGACTCGAATCCTGTGATCATGACGCTCATGATCGGGGTCGCCGTGCTGGTGGTGCCGCAGAGCGCCTCGCGCTATCGAGGCGTTCCGGCCGAAGACGGTGGGACAGCCGTGGGCGGGGGGACAGCCGAAACGATGGCCCATCGTCGATACAGGATATGGTGCGATCCGACTTTCGGCCCGTACTTGGGCGAGTCCTTGGGGGTGGTGGTCATTGAATGCGGCGGTAGCTACAAGGGGGTGTCGGGATGAATCTACAACAGGCAAAGAAATTTTTCGAAGAGCACAAGACTCGCTACGTCCTGGCGCAATTCGTGGACATCCATGGAACGGCCAAAGCCAAGGCCGTACCGGTCGAGCATTTAGAGATGGTGCTCACCGACGGGGCGGGCTTCGCCGGCTTCGCACTATGGGGTTTCGGCATGGGCCCCGAAGGGCCTGATTACATGGCGGTGGGCGATCTGTCCACGTTGCAGGACATTCCCTGGATGCCGGGCTACGCGCGCCTCATTTGCAACGGGGTGGTCAACAAGAAGCCGTACCCGTACTGTTCCCGGGTCGCGCTGCAAAACCAAATCGAGCGTCTGGCCGAACGCGGACTCACGCTGTACACGGGTATCGAACCCGAGTTCATGTTGTTGACGCGGCGTGAGGACGGCAGCCTGGGCCCCGCAGATCCCACCGACAATCTGGACAAGCCCTGTTATGACTACAAGGGTCTGTACCGCACCCGCGACGTGCTGGACGAGATGGTGGCGGGGCTTCGGGCCGTGGGCATCGATGTGTATCAAATAGATCACGAGGATGGCAACGGCCAGTTCGAAATCAATTTCACCTATGCCGACGTGCTGAAGTCGGCGGATAACTTCACTTTCGTCAAGATGGCGGCGAGCGAGATTGCGCACAATCACGGCATGACCGCGACGTTCATGCCCAAGCCCTTCGCGAACCGCGCCGGCAGCGGCGCTCACTTTCACGTATCGGTGGGGACGGCCAAGCAGAAAAACGCCTTCTACGACAAGAACGACGAGTCCGGCATGGGCTTGTCCGAGATGGCCTATCATTTTCTCGGCGGTGTGCTGCAGCATGCGCGCGCATTTTGCGCGGTCGCGGCACCGACCGTGAATTCGTACAAACGGCTGGTGGTAGGGCGCGCCTTATCGGGCGCTACCTGGGCACCCGCGTACATTGCCTACGGCGACAATAACCGAACGGCCTGCGTCCGAGTGCCGCATGGGCGGCTGGAAATCCGGCTGCCGGATTCCGGCTGCAATCCCTATCTCGTTTCCGCCGCATTGATTGCCGCGGGACTCGACGGCATCGACTGCAAGCTCGATCCGGGCCCGGCGCAAAACATCAACTTGTACCAATTGTCGCCCGAAGAACTGGCCGCCAAGGGCATCAAGCTATTGCCGCAGTCCTTGCATGAGGCAATCGACGCGCTCGAATCCGATACGGTGATATGCAACGGCCTGGGTACGGAACTCGCGAACGAATTCATCCGTTTGAAACGCATGGAGTGGACCGAGTATTCGCGCCATGTGTCCGATTGGGAATCGCGCCGCTATCTTGAATTTTTCTAGGCGACTTTTTAGGAGCTGACCCTATGTGTGGAATCGTCGGTCTTCTGGTCAAGAACCCCGCGCTGCGCAACCAGCTCGGAGCGCTCATGGTGCCCATGCTGGTCGGTATGACGGAGCGTGGTCCGGATTCCGCGGGCCTTGCCGTTTACACCACGCCGGTAGGGGCTCGGCAGCACAAGCTGAGTCTGTACAGCGGTGAAACCGCGGTTGATTGGTCCGAATTGCTGAACAGGATTGCCGTTGATTTTCCTCACGCACAGGAGATATCGGCGCATGGCAATCACGCGGTGCTGACCAGTGCGGCCGAACCGGATGAACTTAACGAGTGGCTGACACGCAACGCCCCGAGCATTGCCGTATTGTCAGTGGGCCGGTCGATCGATCTGTACAAGGACGTGGGCGCCCCGGCGGCTATCGCCGAGCGCTACGATTTCAAGTCGCTGCACGGCTCGCACCTGGTGGGTCACACCCGCATGGCAACCGAGTCGGCCGTGACTCCGGCGCATGCGCACCCGTTCACCGCCGGCCGCGACTTCTGCCTGGTTCACAATGGGTCGTTGTCCAATCCGCACCTGGTGCGCAAGCGTTTGGAGCCGCTGGGCATCGAATTCGAGACCGACAACGATACCGAGGCCGCCTGCCGATTCTTCGAGTGGCGGCTGCGCGAAGGCGATGATTTGAAAACCGCGGTGCAGCGCGGTTTCAGCGAGTTGGATGGATTTTATACTTTCTTGATGGGCACGGACAGTGAGCTTCTCATCGTCCGCGACGCCTTTGCCTGCAAGCCGGCAGTCGTGGCCGAGACCGATGACTATGTCGCCATCGCTTCCGAGTTCCGTTCGTTGGCGCATTTGCCGCACATAGCTCATGCCACGCTGTTCGAGCCCAAGCCGGAGGAGATCTATTCATGGCGAATTTGAGGCCGGTGCCCAGCGTCCGGGAGTTCGATCTCGCCCGCGACAGTTTGCGCGATTTGAATTCATTTCTGCACAGGCGGGCGGCAAATGAGCATGTATCGCAAATCCAGGTGAAAAACCCGGACGGCGCGCATTCGGTCGCCTGCGGTCTCGATGCGGACCTCGACGTGCAGATTCACGGCCATGTAGGCTACTACGTTGCAGGCATGAACAAACACGCCTCGGTCACCGTACACGGCAATGCGGGTCCCGGCGCCGCAGAGAACATGATGTCCGGGCGGGTGCACATCAAAGGTTTCGCCTCGACCGCCGCGGGCGCGTCCGCGCACGGCGGCCTGCTGGTCATCGACGGCGATGCTTCGCTGCGTTGTGGAATATCGCTCAAGGGTGCGGATATCGTGGTCGGGGGAAGCGTCGGGAGCTTCTCCGCGTTCATGGCGCAGGCCGGCCGTATCGTGATTTGCGGCGATGCCGAGGACGCGCTCGGCGATTCGCTGTACGAGGCCGTGATCTACGTGCGCGGCAAGGTGCGATCCCTCGGCGCCGATGCCCGCTTCGAACCCATGACGGATACCGACGGCGCCGCGCTGAAGACCCTGCTCGGGCGAGCCGGTATTTCTCACGATCCCGCCGGCTTCAAAAGGGTGGCGTCAGCGAAGAGTCTGTATCACTGGCATGCCGATGCCAACCAGGAGTATTGATCATGACTAGCTCGCAGCGGGAGGAATCGGCCGGATTCGATCGATCCACCCTCGACTACATCCAGCGCGCAGCCGCAAGCGGCCTGTATGAGATACGGGGATTGGGCGCCAAACGCCGGGTTCCTAATTTCGACGACTTGTTGTTTCTTGCTGCGTCGCTGTCGCGCTATCCCCTCGAAGGCTATCGTGAGCGCTGTGTCACCAAGACGCTGCTCGGCACGCGCTTCGCCACGCGTCCCATCGAACTCGCGATTCCCATCACCATCGCCGGCATGAGCTTCGGCGCACTCTCGGCGCGCGTGAAGGATGCGTTGGGCCGCGCTGCGACCGAGCTCGGCACGTCGACCACGACCGGCGACGGCGGCATGACCACCGAGGAAAGAGCTTCGTCGAAAACTCTTGTTTATCAATGTTTGCCGTCGCGCTATGGATTCAATCCCGACGACGTGCGGCGTGCGGATGCCATCGAAATAGTGATCGGCCAGGGCGCCAAACCCGGCGGCGGCGGCATGCTGCTCGGGCAGAAAGTCAATCCGCGGGTCGCACGCATGCGCACATTGCCGGAGGGTGTCGATCAGCGGTCGGCTTCGCGACACCCGGATTGGACGGGACCGGATGATCTCGTGATCAAGATCAAGGAGCTGCGCGAGATCACGGACTGGGAGAAGCCGATCTACGTCAAAGTCGGCGCCACCCGCGTGTTCAACGATGTGAAATTGGCGGTGCACGCAGGCGCCGATGTCATCGTGGTTGACGGAATGCAGGGCGGTACCGCGGCAACCCAAACCGTATTCATCGAACATGTGGGCATTCCTACGCTGGCCGCGCTGCGCCAGGCCGTGGACGCACTGGACGATCTCAATATGCGCGGCACCGTGCAATTGGTGATCTCCGGCGGTATCCGCAGCGGCGCGGATGTGGCCAAGGCGCTCGCCATGGGAGCCGATGCCGTGGCCATAGGTCAGGGCGTGCTGGTGGCCTTGGGATGCAACAGCGATTCGTATATTTCCGGCGGCCAGCATGTGTCCGCGATCGAAGATTATGCCCGGCTCGGCACCGCGCCCGGATTTTGCCACCACTGTCATACGGGAAAGTGCCCGGTAGGCGTAACGACACAGGACGCGACGCTCGAGTTGCGTCTCGATCCTGCGGGAGGCGCCAAGAGACTCAGGAATTATTTGAAGACCGTGAATATGGAGTTGAC
>Ga0208589_1001397_pt1 | contig 10136 bp, 14 predicted proteins | sample NGESurshal092012_2_FD_184486 | JGI IMG/M metagenome (GOLD analysis project Ga0208589, IMG submission 184486) | Arctic peat soil microbial communities from Barrow, Alaska - NGEE Surface sample F53-2 shallow-092012 (SPAdes) | ecosystem: Environmental > Terrestrial > Soil > Wetlands > Peat ... | reverse complement strand
AGCCGCTCGCCCGTGAACTAGCCGGGTACCACTCCGCGCGGCGCGGCGCCTACCGCGTGGTCTACCGGATCGACGAGCCCGCCCGGACCGTCCACGTCGTGCGCATCAACCACCGCGCTGACGTCCACCGAACGCGGTAACCGCTGCGCGGCGAGGAGCGGGATGGCCGCGATCTTCTCGTCGGTCAGGTCGTCCCAGCGGAGGCCGGCGGCGGGCCGCTTTGCGCGGGCCCGGCGGCAGTCAATGACCCGCCCGGGGGTGACGATGAAGTCGACCGGCACGTCATGATCGGTGACCGGGATGACCCCGGCCGGGCGGACCTGGAGCTCGTGCACGGTCGTGACGGTCACGGTATGCGGGCCGATCAGCCCGGCCGCGGCGGCCAGCGCGAACTCGAGGTCGGCGAAGCCGCCGCCCTTGCCCAGCCGCGATCCGTCCTCACCGGCGGCCACGCTGCCCATCACCACCAGGTCCACCGGCGACAGGCCGGCCAGCGTGACCTGGCGGGCCGACCGGGTGGCCCCGCTGATCGAGGACGCTTTCCGCGGCGGCTCGCTCAGGTGGGCGGGGTCGAGGGCGAAGAACGGCTCGGGGCTGGCCAGCCGCGGGACCGCCATGTACACGGTCTTGCCGTCCTCCAGCGCGCGCTGGCGCACCGGCCACTGCGCGGCGTCCGGGTTGGCCTTGAGGGTGCGGGCATCCTGCCACGCGCCCAGGCCGCGAAGCCGCTCCGCGGCGGCCTCCGCGCCGGAGAAGTTGGGTATGCGGCCGGCCGCACCGGGAAACCGGGCTACCCGGGCCGCGGTCATCTCCGCCCAGGCCTCCTGCCGCAGCGCGGCCTTGGCTGCCAGCACCCCGGCCGGGCCCCCGGCATCACGGTCGTGACGCGGCGCGCGGCGTGGGGGCATGCCCCTATCCTGCACCTGGCCGCGGTCCCGGCGGGCGGCGACGCTCAGCAGGACCCGCGAGTTGCCCCCGGGTCAGCACGACGGCTTGTCCCCGGGTCAGCCCGACGGCTGTGAACCGGCGTAGGCCGCGGGGGTCTGCCCCATCGCCGCACGGAAGTCCCGGATCAGGTGGGCCTGGTCGGCGTAGCCGAGACCGGCGGCTATCTCCGCCCACGACACCGGCCTTCCCTCACGAACCGATTCGGCGGCCTCCAGCAGCCGGTAACGGCGGATCACCCAGGTCGGCGACACGCCCGCGTACAGCAGGAACTTCCGCTGCAGGGTCCGCGGGCCGGTTCCCGCCCGCTCGCACAGGTCGCCGAGCCGCTGTACCGCCCGGTCCTCCTCGGCCAGCCGGGCTACCCCGGCCACCTCGGCAGCCGGGAGCCTGCGCTGCGGGTCCACGGCCCGCTCCAGCACGGCCGCCAGCACGGCGACGCGGGCGGCCTCATCCGGCTCGGCGGTCACCTCCGCCAGCAGCGCCGCCTCGTCGGCGCCGAGGGCCTGGCCGAGGGGGACGGTCCGGTCGGTGAGGTCCGCCGCCGATCCGCTGATGAACGCCCCCAGTCCCCCGGGCCGGGTCATCGCGGCCACCGTCCAGCCCTGGCCGACGAGCACCCGGGTGGACAGGGCGCGGGCGACACCGTACAGCCGCGCTTCGACGGCGCCAGGCTGGCTCTGGCCAGGCAGGGCATTGGCGTGACCGACGCTGATGTTGGCACCTGGGTGGGTGAGGACCTGCTGCTCATGGCTCACCCCGGGCGGCAGATCCCAGCGGACCGCCCAGAAGCGGTCGACCAGGGCGTCCAGGGCCGGCCCGGCGGGGTACCGGGTCAGCTGGAGCCGCTGGCGCAGCAGCCACGGATCGAGGATGCCGCGGCTGTCCCGCTCGACTGGATCCGGCCCTGAACTGCTCACCTTCGTGAATCTAGCGGGTGGCACTGACGCGAATCTTCAAGCGGGGCACCGGCGGGCCTCCGTAGGGTCGACAGCATGACCGCAACCACGGAGAAAACCACTGACCTGCTCGTCGCCGTGCTCGCCGACCTGGCGCCCATGGTCGGCGATATCACCGGGGAGCAGCTGCACGATCCGACGCCCTGCACCGAGCTGGACGTGGGGCAGCTCCGCACGCACGTGCTGGGCTGGCTGACGACATTCGCCGCCGGTTTCGCCGATGCGGACGGCCAGGCGCCGCTGGACCGCCTGGAAGGGTATTCGGTGCCCGCCGACCCGGCGGCCGAGGTGCGCTCCGCGTCCGACACCATGGCCGCCGCCCTGCGCGGCGGCGCGGCGGGCCGGCCCATGCGGCTCGGGAGCAGCGCGATGCCCGGTGAGATGGCCCTGAACATGATCCTCTGGGAGTACCAGGTGCACGGCTGGGACCTGGCCCGCGCCACCGGCCAGCCCTGGTCGCCGCCGGCCACGGCGGCCGAGGAGTCGCTGGAGTTCGCGCCCGGCATGCTCACCGACGACTACCAGGGCGCCGGCAAGGCGTTCGCCCCGCGGGTGCCGGTGCCCGCCACCGCCTCCCCGCTGGACCGCCTGCTGGGGCTGTCCGGCCGGGATCCGGCCTGGCCCGGGCGCTCAGCGGAGGATGCGCAGTCACCGGAGGATTCGCGATGACGCTGATCGCCCGGTTCCGGGTCGACGGCTTCGAGCCCCGGAAGATCGAGGGCGTGGACGTGGACTGGGTCGGGGTGATGACGTTCGCCAAGACGTTCACGTCCGGGATCATCGGGACGGCCACCACCGTGTTCATGTCGGCGGGCACCGAGGAAGGTTCCCGGTCGTATGTGGCCACCGAGCGGATCACGGGCCGGACCGAGGACGGCCGCGAGGGCTCGGTGACCGTCCAGCATGGCGGCCTCGAATCGGACCCGGACACCTGGTTCGGCCACATCGTGCCCAAGACCGGGACCGGCGATTTCGCCGGCTGGTCCGGGGCGGCCCGGATCATCCACGACGACCAGGGGCCCTATTTCGAGATCACGCTGGCCTGACGGCCCGCGGGCGCCGCTCAGTCCTGCTGCTTGAGCTTGCGCCAGCCGCCGGCGCGGTTGTTCGCGATGATGTGCCGGAACATGGTGGTGAGGGCGGCCGCGTTGATGGGTTCTCCCTCGTGAACCGCCACGGTCCGGGCCGTCTGGTTGCCGTGGCCTCCCGTGATGATCCCGTCCGGGTCCGGGACGATCGCGCCATCGTAGAGGAAGACGTTGACGTGATCCCTGGCCGCCAGCAGCGCGCAGATGTTGCCCTGCAGGACGAAGTAAGGCAGGCGGGTGCGCTTGATGGTCTCGGTCACCTCCGGGTCGGCCGCATGGACGAGTTCGCGGACCTCCCGGCAGACGTCCTGCTGCCAGCCGGGCAGCGAATCGATGTAGGCGTCGACCCGCGGGTCGGCAGGGCCGGTCATAACGGTGCCTCCGGCTTGAGGGAACGGCACGGACAATCCGTTAGTGAAGAATAGAGGCTGGGAAACCAGGAGGCCGGGACCGGAACGGCGCAGGGAGGACGGGCACGTGCGAGCGGTGGTGCAGCGGGTCAGCCAGGCCAGCGTGACGGTGGACGGCCAGACCGCCGGCGCTATCTCCGAGCCGGGCCTGCTCGTCCTGGTCGGGATCACCCACGACGATACGGCGGAGAAGGCCGCGAAGCTGGCGGCCAAGCTCTGGGGGCTGAGGATCCTGGAGGGCGAGAAGTCGTGCTCGGACGTGTCCGCGCCGTTGCTGGTGATCAGCCAGTTCACCCTCTACGCCGATACGCGCAAGGGCCGCCGCCCGACCTGGCAGGCGGCGGCTCCGGGGCCGTTCGCCGAGCCGCTGGTGGAGGCCGTCGTCTCGTCCCTGCGTGAGCTGGGCGCTGACGTCCAGACCGGGGTCTTCGGGGCCGACATGAAGGTCAGCCTGGTCAACGACGGGCCGGTCACCATCATCCTGGAACTCTGACCGGCCGGAGAGCGACCCGGGCGCGGCCCGGCAGCGGCCCCGGCAGCCGGGGAAGGCCGCGCGGCTAGAGCGGGCCGTCCGGCTTGATGGCGCGGGTGGCGATGTAGCCGGGCATGTACCGCCGGGTGGCGTCGGCGTGATGCGGCGCCTCAGCCAGGTGGGTCAGGCAGAATCCGGCGGCCATCTGCCCGCCGAGCTGGCTGGTCAGCGAGTGGCTGTATTCGATCGGGCCGTCTCCGTAGTGCTGGCGCCGCTCGGCATCAGGCAGGTCGAGGGTGCTGAACGGGAGCGGGTGGCGCACCACGAACTCGTCGCGGTCCAGGGCCCCGACGTCGAAAATGAAGATGTCCGGGTTCATGAACCCGGCCAGCAGCAGGCCGCCCGGCCGCAGCACCCGGAACGCCTCGTCCCACACCGGCTGAAGGTCCGGGCAGAACACGTTGGCCACCGGGTGGAACACCACGTCGAAGCTGGCGTCCGGGAAGGCGCTGAGATCCCGCATGTCACCGAGCACGGTCTGCAGCACGAGTCCCTCCCGCGCCGCGACCTCCTGGTCGCGCGCGAGCTGGCGCGGCGAGTTGTCGAACACGGTCACCCGCGCGCCCGCCGCGGCCAGCACCGGCCCCTGCTGGCCGCCCCCGGAGGCCAGGCACAGCACCGGCACGCCGGCCAGGGCGGCCGGGAACCAGTCGCGTGGCACCGGCTCGTAGCCGATGAGCACCACGGACCAGTCGCCTTCCCGGGCCCGGGCAATCACCTCCGGCCCGACCGGCCGGGTCCACTCGTTGCCCGATTCCACCTCACGGTCCCAGGCGGCCCGGTTGTGCGCCACGGGATCAAAATCTTCAGCCATCCGAGCAGCCTAGAGGCCGGGGCCGCCGGCGGGGTGCCGCTGGCCAGCTCCGGGCTGGATACAGCATGCTTAGGCATGGTTACCGGCCCATAGAGGAGGGCGCATGCCGCACATCAGCCTGAACTCTGCGGAGCCGGGTATCCGGGGGCTGCTCCAGTACCGGCCGGAGACCGGCCGCCCGCTGAGCGAGCTGGCTGAGGTGCTGCTGCGCGGGCCCGGCACGCTGACCCGCGGTGAGCGGGAACTGATCGCCGCCTACGTGTCCGGCTTAAACGACTGCCGGTACTGCTCGGCCTCGCACTCCGCCTGCGCCGCAGCCCAGCTGCCGGAGGGCATGGCGCTGGTGGATCAGGTCCGCGCCGACGCCAGCGGCGCACCGGTATCCGGCAAGCTGAAGGCCCTGCTCGCGATCGCCGCCGCCGTCCAGCGGGGCGGTCTCCAGGTCACGGACGAGCACATCGCCCGCGCCCGCGCGGCCGGCGGGACCGACCTGGAGATCCACGATACGGTCCTGATCGCGGCGGCCTTCTGCATGATGAACCGCTACGTCGACGGGCTGGCCACCATCGCCCCGGAGGATCCCGCCCTGTACGCGGCCGGCGCGCAGCACCTCATCAAGGAGGGCTACCTGCCGCCGCCCGCCGCCTAAGCTCGCTTGATGTGGACAGGCATGAGGTCGTGCTGCTGCACGGCCAGCCGGGTTCGGCCGCAGACTGGCAGCAGCTCGCTGGCCGGCTGCCCGGCCTGCTCGACGTGGTCGCGCTCGACCGGCCCGGGTACGGGACGAGCCAGCAGCCCGCCGGTGGTTTCGGGTACGGCGCCCGTGCGGTCCTGGCTGAACTCGATGCCCGCGGCATCGGCCGGGCGGTCCTGGTCGGCCACTCCTATGGCGGAGGCGTCGCCCTGTCGGTCGCCCAGCTGGCTCCCGGGCGGGTCGAGGCGCTGGTCCTGCTGGCCAGCGTCGGCCCGGCCTGCCTGACCGGGTGGGACCGGCTGTTGGCCGCTCCGGTGACCGGGGAGGTGTGCGCGCTGACGGCGTGGTGGCTGACGCCCTGGGTGGCCCGCGCCCGCCTGGCCGCGATCACCCGGCGGCGCGGCCGGCCCATCACCGCGGATGAGCATGTCAACTGGGACATCTGGGGTCACGCGCATCACGACCACGGGCCGCTGTGGCGCAGCTTCCTCACCGAGCAGCGGGCTCTGGTCCAGGAACTGGGCAGCCTGACCGCGTCCCTGGCGGACGTCACGCAGCCGGTGCTGCTGATCGCGGACCCGGACGACACGCTCATCCCGGTCAGCACGACCCATCAGCTCGCGGCCGCCCTGCCCGACGCCCGTGTGCAGCTGCTCAGCGGGATCGGCCACCATCTGCCGCGCCGCGGGGCCGCCCAGACCGCGGCCGCGATCACCGGCTTCCTGACCTCGCTGGACAGCCGGCCCGCACCAGCCTGACCCAGCGCCGGCACCAGGCCCCGGCACCAGGCCAGGCGCCTGGCCCCGTAGCCTGGCCCGGCTACCGGCGATCGCTCCAGCACGGCCGGGGTTTGATCGCGCCGATGATGGGGGAAGCCGAGGGCGTGTCCATGGTCAGCGAGACTCCCGCCGCCAGGCTGGCGGTGCTCATCGACGCCGACAACGCGCAACCGGCCATGATCGAGGAGTTGCTGGCCGAGGTGGCCAAATACGGCACCGCGCACGTCAAGCGCGCGTTCGGCGACTGGACCGGCACCAGCCTGAAGGGCTGGAAGGACCAGCTGCTCGCGCAGTCGATCCAGCCGATCCAGCAGTTCGCCTACACCAGGGGCAAGAACGCCACCGACGCGGCGATGGTCATCGACGCGATGGACCTGCTCTACTCGGGGCGCTTCGACGGATTCTGCATCGTCTCCAGCGACAGCGACTTCACCCGCCTGGCCGCGCGTATCCGCGAGTCCGGCCTCACCGTGTACGGCTTCGGCGAGCGGAAGACGCCGAAGCCGTTCGTGGCGGCCTGCGACAAGTTCATCTACATCGAGAACCTCAGCTACGCCGAGGCTGCTACCGAGGCCGCCGACGAGGCGGGCAAACCGGTCGCGCGTCCCTCCGCGGCCCAGCTCAAGGCGGACACGGCGCTGATCAACCAGCTGCGCAACGCGGTGGAGGCGGCCTCCGACGACGACGGCTGGGCCACCCTGGCCTCCGTGGGCCACATCATCACCAACCAGAGCCCGGACTTCGATTCCCGGACCTACGGCTACGCCAAGCTCAGTGACCTGATGACCGCCACGACACTGTTCGAGATGGACCGCCGCAGCCCCGGCGACGGCAAGCCGGGGATCATCTACGTCCGCGCCAAGCGCCGGCACCGCTCCCCCGCGCGCCCGGCCCGGGCCAGTGCCGGCGCGCGGCCACCGGCCGGGCACACCTGAGCTGGCGGCGACCAGACCACGAGGGCGCGGAACCAGGCTGTCCCCCGGGGCCAGGACCGGCCATGTCCGCTTGACTTGAAGTGAAGTTGAGGTTCTAACGTCGTCGGGGACGGGCATCTGCGGCGGCGGAAGGAACCGAGGATGAGCAAGCTCAGGCTGGGCCCCGTCGGCATGGCACTGAACGTGTCCGCCGACGACGCCTACCTCAAGGAAGCAGCGGAGCTCGAGGAACTCGGGTACTCCACGATCTGGCTGCCCGGAGGGCAGATCGACCGCCTCGACCGGATCGCGGCGATCATCCAGGCCACCACCTCGGTTCCCGTCGCATCCGGCATCATCCCCGTGGATGTCTACGAACCCGCCGCGGTCCGGCAGCTCTACGCCGAGCTGCAGGCCGGGGCGCCTGACCGCTTCGTCGCCGGGCTGGGCGGCCCGCAGCGGCCCCGCCCGCTGGGGCCGCTGAGCGACTACCTGGATGAGCTCGACCAGGGCGATCCGCCGGTGCCCGCCGGACGGCGCATCCTGGCCGCGCTGGGCCCCCGCAAGCTCGAGCTCGCCCGGGACCGGGCGGCCGGGGCGGTGCCGCTCCTGGTCACGCCCGCCTACACCAGGCAGGCGCGGCGCATCCTGGGCCCCGGGTCCACCCTCATCATCAGCCAGATGCTGGTCCTCGACACCGACGCCGCCCGCGCCCGCGAGGCCGCCCGCGGGCCGCTGAGCTTCCTCTCCGGCATCCGCGGCTACCGGGCCAACTTCACCCGCATGGGGTTCGCCGACAGCGACATCGCCGGGCTCAGCGACCGGATCGTCGACGATCTGGTCGTCTGGGGCAGCGCTGACGCGGTCACCGCCCGGGTCAGGGACCATCTTGATGCCGGAGCGGACCAGGTCGCGCTCACCGTCCTGAATACCGGCGGCCAGCCCCGCGCCATCGAGGCAGCCCGGGAGCTGGCCGGCCGGTTTCCCGGCTGATGGCACCCACGGCCGGGGGAGGATGGGCTGATGGATCCCGATGATGCGGCCGGGCGGGCCCGGCAGCGCGACCTCGTCCGCCGCGGTTACGACACCATCTCCCTGGCGTACCGCGGCGGCGGCGGCCAGGCGGCCGCCACGTCCGCCGAGGACGTCTCCCGTTACACCGGGTGGGTGGCGGAACTGGCGGGCCTGCTGCAGCCGGGGGCCCGGGTCGTGGATCTGGGCTGCGGCGCGGGCATACCGGCCACCCGTGAGCTGGCCGGTCATGGGCTGCAGGTGATCGGGGTCGATTTCTCCGCCGTCCAGCTCCGGCGGGCGCGGCGGCTGGTTCCCGCGGCCAGGCTGATCCAGGCCGACATGACCGCTTTGCAGCTGAGGCCGGCGAGCGCCGACGCGGTGGTGTCCCTCTACGCCCTGATCCACGTGCCCCTCGCTGACCAGCAGGCGCTGTTTCCGCGGATCCGGGACTGGCTCCGGCCGGGCGGCTACTTCCTGGCCATCGTCGGCGCGACCCGGTGGACGGGGACCCAGCCGTACCTCGGCGCCGACATGTTCTGGGACCATGCCGACGCCGAAACTTACCTCCGCTGGTTGGAGGCGGCCCGGCTCACGCCTCTCTGGAGCCGTTATATCCCCGACGGGGACAGCGGCCATAGCCTGATCCTCGCCCGGGCCTCGTAGCGAGTGCCGCCGGTGCCTCACCGGCGGCCGATGTCACTGGGTGCTGGCGGCCAGTACCTTGCGCAGCAGCGCGATCGTGTCCTCGTCCCCGCTGGCCGCGGCAGCATCCCCACCGCGGCCCCACAGCCACAGCAGGACTTCCGCCTCCGGACCTTCGACCACCGCGGACGGGCTGCCCGCAGCCGCCCCGTCCACGCGCACATCCCTGCTGGTCAGGCGGAGAGCCCAGGTGCGCTCCGGGGTCACCACGCTGACCAGCCGGTCACCGGCGGGCTTGAGCAGTTCGGCGAACTCCTCAGGCCAGTTGGTCGTGCCGTACTGCACGAAGGCGACCAGCAGCTCATCGATCCCGTCGGCGGCCAGGTCACTGGGGATCCCGGTCACCTCGGCGCGGGCCCCCAGCTCGGCGTCGACCCGGTGGATGACGGTCTCCTGGGCCATCCGGCGGATCCAGAAGGCCACACTCTGATCGGGCTCATACCAGGTGAACGTGTGGTCCTGCGGGCGGCGGGCGGCGAACTCGCCAGTCAGGTCGGCGTAGCCGCGATCGAGCAGCTGCAGCGGGGGCTCGTCCTCCAGTCCGGGGGGCGGCCACGACTCTGGCTGGCGGCCCAGCCTCATGCACTCGACCTTGTCCAGGTAGACCTCCCCCACATGGCGCACCAGATCGGCCATCGTCCACCCTGGGCAGCTGGGGACATCCGCGCCGAGATCCGCGCCCGCGGCCACGTCGCGGAGCCGCCGGAAATCAGCCTCAAGGCAATCTCGCAGTCGTTGGCTCTCCATGCCGTAAGCGTGGCACACACCTCCGACAATCCCCGGGCCGCCGGGGCCGCGGGCCGCGGCAGCCCCGGCGCGGCCCGCGGCGGGCGCTACGGTGGGCCGGGTGACCGGCACGGATGTCATCGTCAAGCGCATCCTGACGACCTACGACACCATCACCGTTGTGGGCGCCAGTGGCGCGCCGGCCAAGGCCGCCCACTACGTGCCCGCCCACATGCAGCAGCACGGCTGGCGCATCATCCCAGTCAACCCGCACGCCGATGCCATCCTGGGCGAACCGGTGTACCGGACGCTGCGGGAAGTCCCCGGGCAGATCGGCCTGGTCAACGTGTTCAGGCCGTCGCGGCAGACCCCGGACTTCGCCCGCCAGGCGGTCGCCGCGGGCGCGACGGCCCTCTGGCTGCAGCTGGGCATCGCCTCGCCGGAGGCGCGGGCCATCGCCGAGGAGGCCGGGCTGCTCTACGTGGAAGACCGCTGCCTGATCATCGAGCGGCGCCGCCTGCAACTGCGGGCACCCGGCACCCGGCACTGATTCAGGAGG
>Ga0208589_1001396_pt1 | contig 10136 bp, 7 predicted proteins | sample NGESurshal092012_2_FD_184486 | JGI IMG/M metagenome (GOLD analysis project Ga0208589, IMG submission 184486) | Arctic peat soil microbial communities from Barrow, Alaska - NGEE Surface sample F53-2 shallow-092012 (SPAdes) | ecosystem: Environmental > Terrestrial > Soil > Wetlands > Peat ... | reverse complement strand
CTCCTTTCCACTCACATAACATCCGTATATCATTCTCAACTAAACTCTTTACTTCCCCAAATAATACCCGAAATCGATATTTCGGTGTCCATACTATATAGTAATCACACTTATATACTACATGTGATAGCTTACGATACTTGCTATTTGTCATCCTATAAAATTATGGCATAGCCATCACAACATTACCACCGCCCAAGGCGGTGGCTTTTTAAGTTGCAGTAACAGTGATGAATATACGAAATTATATCTTCTTACTTGTCCGTAGTTGAAAACATACGGACAGCAAGCAGTGATTTTTTTATTTGAACATTCTAAGTATAGCGGGGGAATTGACTTAAAGGTCTTTTATCACAAAAAAATCCATTTCTTGCTTTTTTTCAACAAGGGTCAAATGATATTTATCCTCCAACTCCTTTTTTAACGCTTTTAAATCTGATAAGGAGGATTTGATCTCTATCCTTACAAAATCTTTGAAATTGGTATTATCTGCAAAACAATATGGTTTATCAACGTTGGCCTTTGAAATAGCCATCTTTAATAAACCAACCGTGTAACCATGGTAAATGCCGGCACTATCAAAATAGGTGGTTGCAGAAAACAATTTATTCTTTCTCTCTTCGGTAGGATAATATGCCCTTAATTTGCTGCTATCCCCATTTAGCAATTCAACAGAAATACAATTTGTCTCTCTTTTTTCTACCCTTGCAGTTATACCAAAATAACGGGTTAGATCTTGCAAAAAGTATTTATAGGCTTCTTTTTCACTCATTAAAGGGAGAACAGATTCATAGATGAATGAGTTATTGCTTTTCCAATTCTCATATTCTACACTTGCAGTAGAAGCACCTTTAAAAAAGAATTTACTTGAGTCTTTTGTTTCTAAAATAACCCTTTTCCCAAAATCGAACTGTTGATCATTATAGGGATCACCGAAGCCAAAACCTAAAACTGCATCACCATATAAGTACAATAGGTTTCCACCTCTGAATATTCTAATGGTATTTTGCACAGAATCAATATTGCTTCTTTGCGCTGAACCCCATAGAGGAATATACTTCATAATAACAGAATAGTATTTTAAATCATCTGGAGTTCGAGAGAATATTTGGGGGAAAGTCGGCTTGCGGTAATCGTATAACAGGAAGTCTTCCTTTAATGGTAAATTAAACTTCTCATCTGATAATATTTTCTCAATATTTTCTGCAGTAACATACCGTCCCTCTGTCATTGCTCTATATTTTCCGGTTTGGTCAATCCATACTTCAGTAGGGATGATTTTATATGGAAACAAATCTTGCAATATGTTTATGCCAGTAATCAATGGCAAAGTTGGCAGTTTTCGATGAAGTGCTGAAGTCTTCTTCATATATTGAAAGGTGCTATCGAGGCGACCTTTTGAATTAGGTGTTATCAGAAAAATTTGAATTTGATCTTTAAATTTCTTTTGCAAAGAATCAAGATGAGGAAAAGCCGCAATACAAGGCGCACAATTAAGTTCCCAAAAATCAAGTAGGATCAGTTTGCCTTTCAAGTCTTCTAATTTTACTGTATTGGTAGGATAATTATAAACGTTTTCTAAATTAATCCCAGGAATATAATCACCTATTTTCAAAGGATTTATTCTGCCATTCTGTGCCTTCAATACCGGAAGAAAAAATAAGGAAGCGAATATTAATAATATTTTTTTATAGTTCATAAATGTTTTTTATAAAGGATTTAAAATCTAGTATCCAGGATTTTGGGTAAGCAAGCCGTTTATATTGATCTGGGATTCCGGGATTGGGAATAATGTGTCGGATTCTTTCCAGTTAGGTGCTTTAATAGAATTAAGAATGCTATCAGCAGTATTTGTTCTTTTCAGATCCAGCCATCTGTGCCCCCATTCAGCAAAAAATTCAACTCTTCTTTCCTGTTTAATTGCAGCTAAAAGAGAAGGTTGATCATTGGCAGTCGTATTTGGCAGGCCCGCCCGGCTTCTTATCATATTTAAATCTGATTCAGCACCGCTAAAATCATTTTCCTCGGTTCTGGCTTCTGCTCTGATTAAATATAACTCAGCTAATCGTAAAACCATGTAGTATTCATTTAAACTCGAACCGGTCCTTATTTTATATTTAAAAGGGTACCAATAGGTAATATTATTAATTGAAGAACTCATTAGCCAATTTGTTTTTCTTTGATCACCATTCTCAAAAGAATTAAGCAAAAAGCTGGTGATAGCATATTGAGGAACAGAATTGTCAGCAGGTATCAATACATTACCCTCATAAACATCCATGGTTAAAGAATTCGGCTGCAATTGCCAAATTGCTTCTTCACTACCCTGTTTAAAAACGTCATTTAAATTAGTTGACAAATGATAAACTCCTGCATCTATAACCTGAGAAGAGAAAGATTCTGCTTTAGAGTAATCTTTTGTATACAAATAAACTCTTGCGAGTAAGGCAGATACGGCATACTTATTTGGACGCACTCTATCCGAGCTTGGATAATCTATAGATAAAAGGGAATCCGCATCCAGAAGATCAGAAATTATTTGTTGATAGACAGAATTAACAGGGCTTCGCGGCGTTACACTGGACTCCTGGTAAGTTGTTGTAGTTATAATCGGAACATCGCCAAAAATATTAACCAGATAGAAGTAAGTCAACGCTCTTATAAACTTCGATTCCCCAATTAATGTCTTTTTTGTCTGGATAGTTACTTGGGTTGATTTATTTAAGCCATCCAGAATAGCATTACACGTGTAAATGAAGTTATAACCGCTTGCCCAGAAATTATTTGATACAACCGAACTGGTCGGACTAATTATGTTTTCCGAGAATTGGTCATCAGGTCCGGGTGTTGTGTTATATAACTCGTCCGATGTCATGCCAGTGTAAATAGTCATTCCACCATTGAGAAATGAGTTAGTCGATATAATTTGAGAATACAATCCTGAAATGCTGGAAATGGCAGACTGGTCACTACTAAAGACTGATGGCGAATTCAATAAATCAGAAGGATTTCCTACTGCTATAAGTTTACGACATGAAAAATTCAGTAATAGGATAACCAAGTAAAATAGCAAGGTTATCAATTTCAAAATGTATTTATTAGATACTCTCATAATATTTTAATTAAAATGTGATTCTAATTCCCCCAACAATTGTCTTAAGTGGTGGCAAATAGCCATAAGCTTGTGTTTCAGGATCCGTTCCTTGATATTTGGTAATTAGGAAAAGATTTTGTGCCCGAAGATCGAAAGTTACACTAGCCAGACCCGCTTTCTTCGCCAACTTTTTGGGTAGTTCATAAGAGAAGGCTATATTTTTGAGCCTGATAAAAGAAGCATCTGTGATTGCATTACTTGCTCCATAAACATTTGCATACAAATAAGCCAGGTAGGCCGGATTACTATATGATTGTGAAAATTGCTCTATTTCTGTTTTGTCACCGGGTTTTTGCCAACGTTGAAGAAGAATTTTTGGTTGATTATAGGGGGTGCCGGGATTAGCGTCATTCATAAGAAAATAACTAAATCCTTTTTGCTTTCTGAACTCAAAAAAGAACTCAAAAGAAAATGCTTTAAAATTGATTTTATTTTGAAAACCTCCGTAAAATTTTGGGTCAAGATTAGCAATGCCTACATATAGGTCATCCGGGTAGGTAGGTAAATTAGTGATACTACCATCTTTACTGGCAAACTGGTATACGCCAGTTTGCGGGTCTACTCCCAAAATCTTAAATCCTGTGGCTATATTTAGGGGTAATCCCACCTTATAATCACTCTTATAACTTGAAGTGGATAGCCCGGGGAATGATACTAATTTGTTGTCAGGAAATGAAAAGGTCAGGGTAGTCATCCACGAAAATGCAGATGATTTAATATTTACGCTGTTAAATTCCAAATTCCCACCCTTTATTTTGAATCAGTGCTGGCAAGTTCTTTATAACACTTGAAAAGCCGGTTTGGGAGGGAAGATTATAAGAAACTAACTGATTACTGCTCCTGTTTCGGTACCAGGAAATGGTGAGTTGGATTCGGTCTTGCAAAAATCCTGTTTCCAATGCTGCTTCAAGTTTCTTATTAATTTCCCAGCCGTATTGCGAATTGAATAAACCAGTCGGACTTAAGCCCGCTACACCCTGATAAGGCAAATTTGTTGGTGTCCAGGTATCAAGATATTTATAATCACCTATTTCGTCATTTCCGGAAGTGCCATAACTAAATCGGACCTTACCGAAACTTAAGAAAGATAAATTCTTTTGAAAAAATTGTTCCTTAGATATAATCCAGGCAGCGCCAATAGCTCCAAAATTGGCAAATTGATTTTCCGGCCCAAAACGGCTTGATCCATCTCTTCGGCCAGTTAAATTAACTACATACTTATTGTCATAAGTATAATTAAATCTTCCAAATATTGCTCCATAACGGTATTGAGTATTCGCTGAATTAGTTGAAGTACCACTCGCAGCATCTAATGATCGCAATAAAGCATCATTCGTATATCCATATGCAAAAATATTATCATTGTTATTTAAATTTTCTTGCCATGAAGCACCTATCAAACAATCAAAGATGCCTTTCTTCAAAATTTGAAATTGATAAGTCAACTGAGGTTCAACAATAAGGCTTTCAAAATTACTATTTCCAAATTGTGAGTAACCAGTTGGATTATAAGCCGGATTTTGAGCGGACATCGGGTTGGTACTAATTTCATCCAGTTCAATATTATTGTATCCCAAATTGGTTTTAAAAATCAGCTTTGGTAGTATCCTGTATTGAAGCCGAAGGTCACCTAATAAGTTACTTATATTTGCATCATATGATAATTTAAGGTAGGCAAGTGGATTATTAAATGAAAATCCATTGCTGCTCCAATTCAAATTGCCATTGGAATCATAAAGTGATGGCAAATCCGGTGGGAGGTCAATATAATTAGTTAAATCTGTTTGAATGATATTATTCTTTTCATATCCATAACTTCCTGTAAGATCTATCAGAAATTTTTGGTTAGTGGTGGAATGATTTATATTAAAATGAAAGGTGCTCCTACTGTCCGCGCTGTTACCTGGAAACACGGTTGTTTCCCGACGATAACTGCCTCCAATTAAAAATTGTGTATTTACTGTTCCTCCGGAAACGGAGCCTTGCGCATCTGTTGAGTAAGCTGTTCCGCCAATCAACAATTTCTTAAAATCAGTGTATCTGGTAGTATCCCAGGCCAATAAATCGAAGGCATTGGAAGTGGTCATCGTCTCATTATCATTCTTAAACGCTTCCCTTCTCATAGAAAGATACTGTTCTGTATTCATCATATCAATACTTCTTGTTATTCTACTAAAGCCGCTATTTGTACTTACATTAATTTTCGTTTCTCCAATTTTCCCTTTTTTGGTCGTTATAAGAATTACTCCGTTTGCACCTTTCGCACCGTATATGGCAGTTGCGTCTGCATCTTTAAGTACTACAATGCTTTCAATATCATTTGGGTTAATGCTATTTAAGGGGCTTAGTCCGTTATTTCCATAAGTAAAAGCTGCTCCCAATTGATTAATATTGCTATTGTTTGGAGCAAATGGAACACCATCAATTACAATAAATGGATCATTACCCTGAGCAATCGAATTTCTGCCTCTTAACTCTAATTTATAGGAGCTTCCGGGTATTCCTGAACTTTGAGTAACTAATAAACCTGGAACTCTGCCTTCTAATGCCGCTAATGGATTAGATACCGGCTGATTGCTTATTTCTTCAGATGTAACTTCTGAAACAGAACCTGTATTTAATCGTTTGGATGTTGTATAATAACCTTTAATTATTGTTTCATCTAATGTTGCAACTGAAGTTTGTAATCTAATTACTATATGAGTTCTGCCTTGTATTGGTATTTCTATTGAGTGATAACCTATACTGCTGATATATAAAACATCATTTACTTTTAAATTACTAAACCCAAATTCTCCTTTTGAGTCTGTAGCCATAGCCATTTCAGTACCTTCCACTTCCACGGTTGCCCCTTCCACCGCTTCTCCCTTCTCATTCACCACCCTCCCATGCACATCAATAGGCGCTACTTCTTCATTCGGGGTTACAGGCGTACTCTTTTTTTCATTGATAACAATAGTTTTATTTACAATTTCATACACAAGGTTTTGGCCTGTGAGTACCTCATTCAGCGCCTGTTTCAAGGGAGCATTGCTCAGGTTAACACTAACATTCTTAAAATTCTTTTCCAATGAAACCTTGTAAAAAAACTCGTAGCCGCTTTGCTTCTCAATATCCCTGAAAACACTTTGAAGCGGCGCATCTTTTTTATTAAGTGTAATGTTTTGTGAAAAGCCGGTGGCACTCACTTGCATACATGCGGCAAAAAGTAAAACAGCGGTGAGCTTCATAATTTTCACTGTTTTGGCGGTGAGTAATTTTCTTGCCGGTATGCAGCAAGAAGAAAAAGCAATTAAATACATAACTTTGTTACGTTTGGGTTAAACAATAATGAATCCGTCGAACGATTTTATATTGGGATTAACCTGAACTACTTACCGTTCCGATAGCCGTCGGGACGGTTTTTGTTCTAGTTAACCTTCACGAGCTTTAATCTATTGGGAAAGAATGATCTTCTTTCCTTCAATCCCGTATTTTACTCCATTCAATTCCAGAATTTTCATCATCTCAGCAAGGCTGGTATTCCTCGCTACTTTTCCTTTATATCTTTCAGCAGAGGGAGTGCCCTCATAAATTACCTCTACATCATACCACCGGGAGGCCTGCCTCATAATATCCTGTATATCCGCATTATTAAAATTGAAAAGTCCGTTTTTCCAGGCCATCACATCCTCAATAACAACATTATTATTTATTGTCAGTTTACCATCGCCTGTCTTAATGGCTTGTTGCCCGGGTTTAAGCCTAACCCCAACCCTCTCCAAAGAAGAGGAAGATGGCACAGACACTTCTACACTCCCTTCGAGTAGCGTTGTTTTAATATTGCTTTCATCATTATAAGCATGGATATTAAAATGTGTTCCCAATACCTTTACTTCTGTTCCGCTGACATCCACAATAAAGGGTTTTTTTTCATTGTGCGCAACTTCGAAATACGCTTCCCCCGTAACCGTAACTTTTCTTTCATCTCCTGTAAAGGAAGCCGGGAATCTTAAAGAACTTTCAGTGTTCAGCCATACTTTGCTCCCGTCATTTAAAGTTATATTGACCACTTTACTTCCTCGGGGGTTCAGCAGAGTATTATAAACCGTCTCATCACTGTTACCCTTATACGCAATTTGACCGTCGCCTGACTTGATTATCTGCACGGGACCTTGAGTGGCGAGAGTACCATTCCCGGTACTGTCTAAAATGATTCTTTGGCCATTTCCTAAAGTAAGTACGGCATTCACCGTGTTGGGTGCGGCTACATCATTTTTTATTTTTGGTTTTTCGTTTAATGCTATATTATCTTGTTTCTTATTATTAGTAAACCAAATAAGCCCTGCCCCAAGCATTAGAATAATGATCGCTGCTGCAGCTATTTTTCTCCAGACCATTTTTCTCACAATGGCTGGCTGTGTTACTTTTTTAACCCCGTTCCACATATTTTCCCAATCAACTTTTATTTGGGAAGGATACAAATTGGTTTGGTTACCTAACTCGATTATAAAGGAATGAAGCATAGCATCTCCCTCCGGCAACCTCAGCAGTTCCAACAATTCGGATATCTCTGCCACTGTTGCGCTGTTATCTGCAAAACGCCTTAATAAAATCCTGGTATGCTCTTCAGTTTCACTCATAAAAAATTCAACTTATTATAGTAAGAGTCGCCTGCAGGGAAAAAGGATGAGTCCTTTATAAAATTTATTTTAATAAATGTGAATACTCATTAAAGCAGGCAAGAAGGGAAGTTACAAATGCCGCATCATCCAGGTGGGTCCTAATGGCTTCCAATGCTTTTGAAAGGTGAGTTTTGACAGTATTAGGAGAAATTTTTAATTCAGCGGCAATCTCATCATTTTTCATTCCTTTCTGACGGCTGAGCCTGTAAACCGCCTTCTGCTGTGGCGGCAATTTTTCCACCGCTTCATTGATCCGTCGCATGGTTTCATTAACATCAACCGCTTCTTCGGTGCTGTTGTTATAAAAATTTTTGAATTGCACCGCATCGTTAATCAACCGGCTATGATTGGATTCTTTTCTCAAATAGCTATTGAGCTTATTATACAATATCCTGAAGATATAAGCGCCGGGGTCTTCTACCTTAATAAGTAATGCCTTGCTTACCCACAGGCTTATAAAAACTTCCTGCGTAATTTCTTCCGAAACAAGTTGTGATTTGCTTAATTTAATAGCGATGGCAAACAATCGCTTTTTGTACAGATCAAAAATTTCCCTGAATGCTTCCACATCTCCTGAAGCAATTTTTTGGAAAAGAATTTTATCACTATATGAAATGGCAGTTGGCATGAACGGGGGCAAAGTAATATTTCTTTATCATTTGGTAAAGAAAAAAATAATTAATGAAAGAAGGTATTTTAATATTTGATGAAAGGCGCCGCGTAGGCTCATTGGTATAATCCTTATTAAACGTACAGTGATTTTAGTTTATAAATCATTTATAACTATAAAGCATAAACGAAAATACAAGCAAGGTACTTGAAGATGAATATCCTTAGATATACAGTAAAAGTATGGCTAACATACAGACATTCCGGTAAGAGACATTATTGAAGAGCAAGTTTTATAATATTCAGGTACATAACCCACATTCTAATGTGGATCGGTAGAGATAAAACGCTTACAATTTATTTTTTGCCGAAGTATTTTTCTTGTCATGAAATCATCAGAAGAACCCAACCGAACTTGATTATCCTCATCATAAACAAGATGAAAATATCTCTAAAAAAAACATATTTGGATGAAAATATTATCTTCAGATGCAGTTTAGGAGAAATATTATTTATATTTGGGTGAAAATATTTCCAATAATAACATATTTGGATAAAAATATAGCCATTAGGACTTTATATGACCATATTAAGCGCGAAATATTACCATGAACAGATTACAGGAAATCATTATAGGAACTAAAGAGCGATCCAAAGAAATCGGAAAGCTTGAAAAAGAGGGCCTGGTACGAAAGATAGCCCCGAGAATGTACACTTCCAGTTTGGAAGAAGAGCCTGGGAAAGTAATCCGGCGTAATTGGTACAGGCTTGTTTCAGAGCTATTTCCAGAAGCTTTTTTAAGCCATAGAAGCGCTCTTGAGCGAATCCCTACACCTGGGGGTCATCTTTACCTTACCCGAAGTTACAAAGGAGTAGTTGGATTCAACGGCCTGATATTACATTTCATAAAAGGCCCTGCTCCTTTAGAGGATGATGCGCTATTTTTTGGGAATCTCAGGGCATCAGGCCTCAGCCGTGCTTACCTCGAAAATTTGCAAAGAACCAAAGGTTCAGGTGAGGAATCCAAGAACCGTCGAGTAGACCAAAGCATTTCAGCCTCAGCCGCTCACGGAACCGTGCGTGAAAGTCTCCCTTCACACGGCTCTTGTTATTCAGTCAATATCTAATTCCTTTCTGCCAGTGAACAAATAAGCTACTGTTGGATTGCACAATGCTTTGGTATTTTAGCAACACATCTTTCAAGCCTCCTAACCGGAACTTATCTTTTACCCATTTTCTGATTAGCTCATTGAGATACAAGAATACATTTGCTGCAACTCTTTTCCCAAACCTGCTGTAATAGTTCAGCCAGCCTCTTATTTTAGGATTCAACTTTTTGGCTACTTGTTCCAGTGGTACTTGTGTATTTCGTGGATCAAATACGCCTCTTATTTTCTCCCTGATAAAGGCTTTTGCTTTACAACAAATAGCTGCGCTAAATACCGTAAACTTATCATGCCGCCCAAATGTATTCATCTTGCCTCGTGGCTGGAAACTGTAGCTTAGAAACGTAAAGCTGTTATGCTCATGCTTTTCCTTGCGCTTCCAGTTTTTGCAATACACCAGTTTGGTTTTCTCCGGATGCAATTCAAGCCCAAAGCCTGCTAATCTTTCCCGGATAGATTCTAACAAGTGTTCCGCTTCCGCCTTACTGTTGCAATGCACAATGATGTCGTCTGCATAACGCTCAAATGGATTGGCTGCAAAGT
>Ga0208589_1001394_pt1 | contig 10152 bp, 4 predicted proteins | sample NGESurshal092012_2_FD_184486 | JGI IMG/M metagenome (GOLD analysis project Ga0208589, IMG submission 184486) | Arctic peat soil microbial communities from Barrow, Alaska - NGEE Surface sample F53-2 shallow-092012 (SPAdes) | ecosystem: Environmental > Terrestrial > Soil > Wetlands > Peat ... | reverse complement strand
GGTGTGGAATTCGGTCTGGTCGTCAGCAAGACTGGGGTCGTCGGTCGGTTTTGGGCCGGCCACGGTTGCGCCTTCCATCACCAGCTTGTGGATGGCGCGCAGTACCGGCAGAGACATATGCTGGCTATTCTGATTCAGCCCGAGGATGCGGTAAGTGACTCCTCCAGGTGTGGTGATTTCGCCATTGCTGTTGACGCCTAAAACATGGGCAAGAGCGTCAGCGTTGACGTAGTCAGAGTCATATCCGCTGGGAAGATTGGGCGACCGATTCTGATAAAGCGCCGTGAGGTTAGAGTCTTCACCGTAGAAATAGATGATGTCAGCGGCGAAGTGGCCCTGTTGCAGCATGTAGCTGTTGCGAGCAAGATAGGTCACCCACGGTCCGGCTTCACTGGCCCACGTCTCGTTGCGATTGAACCATTGTCCAAAGGGCCCGAGCGTGAGTCCAGGCTTCTTGTCGACGAGTGGCTGGTGGGCAGACTCGTGAATGAAGAAGCGATTAATGCCGTTGAGGAATTCCTGATCGGCGGTTGGCTTGAGCGTTGCGGGCGACCACGCCCATGGCGCCGCTGCCGCGGTCATCGACTCCGCAGCGGCCATGTTCTGACCATAGATGTGGGCGACAGAGGCGGATTCACGGTCGTCGGCGTTATAGCCGTATTGAATCGTGTTGACGCCGGGCGACGCTGTCCACATCGCGCCCATTGGGACCTGGCAGTCTTTTTTGACCTCCATGCCATCAGCAACAAAGGCACGACCGCTTTCGTGGGACTCACAATAGTGGCGCAAGTGCCACTGATCAAGAACGTGCTGAATGACGCCAAAGTGCTCGCTCGCGATGAGATCGCCGATGGTCTCGCGGAAGTCCCAAAGGAACCGATCACTTTGAGTGGGACTGCCGACGACCACACCGGTGAGGACCGGCATCCAGGGAGTGGGATCGTAACCACGAAGCTTGCGAAATTGCTGGATCATGTCGTCGGTCCAGTTTTGCGAGCCGGCTTCCCAGCTGTCATTGGTAACACTGGTGACACCATGTTCGCCAATATTGCTGGCACCGACAGCACTCTTATAGCTGTCGAGAAAGTTTTCCATGTACTGGTGAACATCCTGTCCATTGAGCTTGTCGACTTCGAGGCCGGTGGACTCCGCCGTCGCAGGATGGTTGGTAATGCCGAGGAGACTGTAGCCAAAACGAAGAATCGCCCAGCGGCCTGGCGGTGGAGTCCAGTCAAGGGTCCCATCAGGACGCATCTTCGAGGTGAGATCAATCACGTCTGACTCTTTCACAACGCTCTGGGGGGCAAAGTCAGGGGTAGGAAAGCGATAGAGGTCGATTGTTGGAACGAAGGCAGCTTTCTCCTCGAAGTGATTGACACGCGCCCCGGGATGCAGGACCAGCTCTGCGATCTCGTAGCCTGTAGGCGCGGCGCCAGCATTTATACCAAACGATTTGAGGTCAATGCCCTTGGCCCAGGCAGGCGGCGCGGGGGGGGTGCCGCGATGAAATGTAACACGAAAATACTTTGCGGAAACAGCGGGGAAAGAGACTGTGGTTTCTGGCGAATCGGCAGTGTCCAGCTTCGTGACAGTGTGCCACATAGTGCCGTCGTCACTAGCTTCAAGCGTCTTCTGCGGGGCAGCAATGCCGTAGATCATGGCCACGATACCGCTGGGATCCCGAGTCACGAGGCTGATGGCGCGAATCGCGACTGGATGAGGAAAAGCATACTGAATCCAGGCATCGCTGCCTTCTGGAGGAATCGGAATAGAAGTGGTTTTGGTGAGGTTGCCATCGGTAAGCACGGCGTAGTCCGGATTGCCGCCGCTGCTGTTCATGGTTGGCCCAAGAGAAGCAACGGATACATCTGTCTCTGGGAGACGATAGGCGGTAACGATGGAATCGGCGTAGTACTGGGGGATGGGCCGTGACCCCGGAGTAGAACCGAGACTATCGTGAATAGCCTCATCTTGAAAAGCACCAGTGTTCCGCGGAGGATTTGGAAGTTTGCCATCGAAGGGTTGGCCGCCTTCGACGATGGTTTTGCTCCAGACGTATTTCTTCATGCCCTGCGAGGGCTGAACCCAAGGGCCTCCCGTTTCACTCCAGCCTGGGGAGCTGTCGATGGACTCTTTCATATCGAACTGCTCGGCAAGCTGAGTGGCGTAGAGAAAATCAGCCTTCCACTCCGGGGTCATGTAGATGATGCGTTGCGTGACCACCTGGGGTGTGGCCAGGGATGCGTCGATCGTGGTAAATCCGGCGATGCCGACACTGTGCATCCAGTCGAGATCAAGCTTGATCCCTTCCGGGGTGATGTTGCCGTTCATCCAGTGCCACCATACGCGAGGGTGTGCGCTCTCGGGAGGGCTCTGAAATCCCTTCTGGAGATTGGGCTTCGCCTGCTGTCCGGCTACGATCTGGCCACATGCGAGTAATGCAATCGTAACGAACGTGCCGACTTTTCGAGGATTGAAACGTGCTTTCATCATGTCTCCGGTATTGTTCCTGGCTATTGCGCCAACCTGCGACCGCCGCTCTAAAGATGCTCGGCGTACAGGTTGTGGCGTAATGATCCCCTGTCTTGCGAGAAGCCCACTGCATTCGCAGTGGGCTTCTCTGCTTTCTGCGTTGGTTGCTAGAAGGTTAGCTTTCCACTGAGTTGGATAATACGAGCGGGGGACGCACTTGTGATTTGCCCTGCAAGGGTATCCCCAAGACCGTTATCAATGGAAGAGCCGCCGCCCGAGCCGCCGGTCGCCAACCCTCCGACGTTGACTGCGTACTGATGATGGTTAAAGGTGTTGAAGGTATCTATGCGAAATGCGATCCTCATTTGCTCTGTAAGGGCTATGCTCTTTGCCAAGCCCATGTCGAAGTTACTCAGACCGGGCTGACGCAGGAAATTACGGCCCGTGTTGCCATACACGCCAGGCGCCGACTGATAGAAGCAAGACATGTTCAACCGTTGGAACTTTCCTGTCAAGCCGCTGTGAATTCCGCAACCGGGAGTATACGACGCGCGCGGGGCGATACTTCCGGTATAACCGAGCGGGTCCGACGAGTTGATTCCGAATGGGAACCCGGTCTGGAAGGTTGAAATACCTGTTAGCTCCCAGCCGCCGACCAATATGTCCGTAGCTCTATTGACTCCTCCCAAAAGTTTTTTACCGCGACCAATGGGAAGATCCCAGACATAGCTTGCGACGAAACGGTTATTCACGTCGAAGTCAGATGGGCCATAGTCCAATTTAGGGTTGTGGTTATCCATGAAGCCCTGGTAGCCAGCACCGCTGGCGCCCACGGCGGCTGCCGCAGACTTGTCGTCCATACTCTTCGCCCAGGTATAAACGGCAGTAACTGCGAGCGAACTGGTGCGGTGCTCAAACTTCGCATTGAGTGAGTTGTAGTTTGAGTAGCCGTGCCAATCGCTGTTAATGTAAATGCTCGGAAAGTTTCGATAGGGCAACCGCGAGTTCGGCGTGCATGGTGCAACCGACCTGTTTATATACTGACCCGTAGAATCCTGTTGTTGGCAAAACGCCAGGCTGTCTGCGGGAATTCCGTAGGGCTGCGCAATTTGCCGCCGAGTCAGAAGATGAGTTCCCTTTGACCCAATGTAGTTCAATTCGAACGTTGTATTCCTCGCCACCTCTCGCTGAATGGAAAGTGACCTCTGCTGCACGTATGGGTTAAGGGGGTTATCCGACTCGATGACGGCGATGAAGGTGAGAGTCGAGACTGGGAATGGTCCCAATGCTCCATAGCTTGGGAACAAATTATTGGTCACTTTGTTGACTCCCGGATTCGTCGCTGGCGCGAAGCTGTTCCGGATGCTGTAGGGATAGATATCGGCTGAGTCGTCGATTTCGCGACCTTCGGAGGAGTCCCAGAAGATTCCATAGCCGCCACGAAGTACAGTCTTGTCGTCAAGTCTGTAAGCAAATCCGAACCGTGGAGCGAAGGGAGTCAGCGATCCTGGGTGGGGAACATTCGATCCGCAATAACGCAGAATCTTAGTAACCCCATCGTAGCCAACTCCATCGGCTACGCCATTTGTTGACAGTGTCTTATCGGCATAGCAGAGACCACCCTGTGTGTTCTGATTATCAAGCCAGAAGAAGTGGTTTTGTGCTTCATAGGGTGCAGCGCGATAATCCCATCGCAGGCCCAGGTTCAAGGTCAATTTCTGGGTTACCTTCAAGTCATCCTGGGCATACGGTGCAAAATATTTGAAAATGTGTGTCTGTGGATTACCAGCCTGGTCTGTGGGGCTGAGCGGACCGGGGACATAGCCAGCCGCGGCGCTGTAATAACCGAGAAGCATGTCGGCGACGGCATTTCCGGTGCCACAACTGCCTGTGCTAGTGCCGCCGTTAGCTGGAGTGCAACCCACCGAATTATTTGAGAGCGTGGTAGCACTAAACGTATAGTCGCCAAGGAAGTCGTCATCAAGGTTACGAATCAGCCGCCAACTGCGATAGTCGGCACCGAAGCCAAAGGTGTTTCTCCCTTTTACCCAGGAATAGGAATCGGCAAACTCCCAGGCAGGCTGATCGGACCCAGTATAGGCATTGACCGGACCGCCTGTGGTACCGTACTGACTCATGGCCATGCTGGGGTAGCTCAACTGTTCAGGCCCGAACTTTTGAAAGATTCCCGTCAACCCCAGTGCATTGACGAAAGAATCGGGAGGCGTTGTCGCACCTTGCGGGGCAGAAGCATCGAGATAGCCAAAGCGGAAATTGTTGGTGCTTCTGGTGCCAAGGCTGATGGTGTGTGAGATCTCCCAGTTCTTCTGCTTCTCAAATTGTGTTTCCAGACCGTAGACGAGCGAAGCTGTGTTTAGACTGCTGTTTTGATAGGTTGAGTACGTGTAGCGACCAAATATCTGGCCAAACTTCCCAAGTGATTGATCAACACGGTAGGTCTGCTGGTTCGTGGTCAGGGGCAAACCAACCGACTTTACAAAGTTGATCGTACCGGGTGCAGCGTTCGCCGCGCCAGCGTTTGGCGTCGGCCAATAACCGGCTGCGATCGTGGCATTGGCCAACCGCGATGTAAGGCGAGTGGAAGGAATTTTATTTCCTGGAAACGGTTGGCCCGTGAGTGGATCGATGGGAAGGCAGTTCAGACCCGATGCTTGATTCTTGTTGCAGGCAGCGGTACCGTATGCAGGCAAGGCCTCGTTAGAAAAGTCGCCGGTGAGAACGGCTGGATTGGGAACAGATGCCTGTTCAACAATTCCGTTGATGATGCGCCAGCCCTCATAATTTGCCATCCAAAATGTCTTGTTGCGTCCGTCGTATAGTTTGGGAATGTACACAGGGCCATCGGCGACAAATCCAAACTGGTTCTGGCGCAACTTCGGATTCGAAGTCTTGATGCCAGCCTGAGCATAAGTAGCGGTGGGGAACGGATTTGCATCAAAAGCATTATTGCGATTGAACTCGAACACCGTACCGTGAAGGCTGTTAGTTCCGCTCTTGCTCACAAGGTTGATCTGATTGGCGCTGAAGCCGAACTCCGCAGGGTAGCTCCCACTCTCGACCTTGAACTCCTGAATCGCGTCCTGCGACAGGATAACTGCCGGTGTCACAAGTGCCGTGTCCGTGTTGATCAATCCATCGAGTGTGTAGTTATTCGACTCGGGGCGAGCGCCATTGATGCTGATTGCATTTCCCGTGCCTTGACGCATTGTGCCTTGTTCTCCGCCCACGGTTACTGCACCAGCGCCAATCAGCAGTAATTGCATGAAGTTGCGACCGTTCAGGGGGAGTTCTGCGACTTGCTTTTGACTCACGAGTTGACCAATAGCGGCACTATCTGTATCAAGTGACAGTCCCTGCGCCATCACCTCCACTGTCTCCGTTACAGCGCCTGCTTTCAAAGTAATGTTGACACGAATCTTCTGGTCGACCGGAAGCGTGAATGAGCTGGTTACCGTTTTCTGGAACCCCGGCATCGTCGCAGATACCGAATAGGTTCCCGGATTCAACGATGGCGCTTGATAGTCACCGGAAGAACTCGTCGTGGTATGAACTTCAACTCCTGTCGCGGTATTTTTCACCACCACTGCCGCGTTCGGCACAATCGCGCCAGTGCTATCGGTTACTGTTCCCAAAATCGTGCCGGTTGCACCTGCCTGTGCATTGAGTCTGCCGGAAACAGCAAGCAGAACCACAAACAGGAGCACGGCCTCAATTGATTGTTTAAATATTCTCGACTTCGTCAAGTGGACTCTTTGCATGACCACGTCTAAATGCATATTGAAATCTCCTAAATGCTTCCAAGCCAAAATGCTTACTTTTAATCCTGCTTATGCATTGAGTGAAACTGCGAACTCTAAACCGAGAAAGCTATCGTTTGCTCCTAATGACCACGGGGATGCAGGCTTTGCTCCATGTCTAATCAGGTACTTTTTGAGAACGTCGCTACAGTACCTCTCGCCGAGGAATTAAGTCAACAAATAAAAATTATTCCTCTATTGAGTCAAACTTCCAAAGATCTACCTCACAGCGAAAGCTTGCATTCGGTTCATTGGAAAGATGCTATTCACCCAGACCGGTACTAGGCCATTATTTCGAGAATCTTCACTTAACTGTTGCGTGACCTTGACTTATCTGCATGCAATCTGGGTCTCTACAAGATGAAAAACTTCCTGAGGAAGAGGCTGAGGCAGCCCAAACGAAGCATGTGCTTGGCGGTGCAAGAGGTCTGACCAAGGAGGACAGCATGTAACTCAATAGAAAAACCTTTTATTTGACATGCCGCGTTTTAGCACCTAGCGTAGCTATCGTTGCAATCGTTTCGGGGAAGGTTGCCAGAGAGTCGTCGATAGGGCTAGCTCTGCGATGGAATCGCATTCCCAGGAAGAGGCACTCAGGAACTTCACAAGCCTCCCCAGAATCGGACATACAGAGACCTTCAATCCAAAGACGAAGAAACTTGCTCTAAGGAGAACATTATGTATCGACCATGGAAATCTGCTTTATCTGCTTTGAGCGTAGTCCTACTATGCTTTGGCATGGCCAGAGCACAGGAGTCGGCAAAGCCCGATGAGGTTACGGTCGACTGGGCAAAGGTGATCAGAGTGTCGCAATCGACCCCGACATTGCAGGTGGTGGTGAATCCGCAACTTCTTCGGGGCGCAAAACTGCATGACTCGTCGTTTGCGGCTCTGCATGCCCTGGGTGCCGATTACGTACGTTATGTTCCCTGGCTGCCCTATCCGCGTCAGGCAGTCGCCGAGCTTAAGGCGCCTGCCAACGGGAAGACATCGTGGGACTTCTCGCACATCGATCCTACATTTGAAGACTTCATGAAGGCGACAGATGGTCACACGGTCGTTGTGAATTTCAGCACGATTCCAGCGTGGATGTATAAGACCGACAAACTCGTTACGTTCCCCGATGACCCGAACCAGGTCTTCTGGAATTACACGCAGGGTACCGAGTTGCGCGATCCGTCGATGAAAGAGGTTTCAGACTACTATGCGCGCTTGCTGAGTTGGTATACCAGAGACGGCTTCACGGACGAATATGGCAAGCGGTGGGAGTCGGGGCATCACTATAAGATCGCCTACTGGGAGGTCTTGAACGAGATCGATTTCGAGCATCATTGGACTCCGCAGGAATATACGAAGTTCTATGATTCCGTGACGTCTGCGATGCGGAAGGTCGATCCGGATATCAAATTCGTAGCACTGGCGCTGGCTCAACCAAGTAAGACCCCCGAGATGTTCGATTACTTTTTAAATCCAGCCAACCATAAAAAAGGAGTTCCGCGGGACTTTATCAGCTATCACTTCTATGCGACGCCAACGCCGAACCAGAACCTAGACGACTGGCAGTACACGTTCTTCGATCAAGCTGAGGGATTTCTCAATACGGTTCGTTATGTAGAGCAGATCCGTAAACATTACTCACCCACGACGAAGACCGATCTGGATGAACTGGGTGTGATCCTGACAGAAGACGATAAGGAGATACGACACCCGGGATACGTTGCCAAGGAACCGTCGAAGAGTTATTGGAACCTTGCGGGCGCTATGTATGCCTACATCTATACGGAGACCGCAAAGATGGGGATTGATGTACTTGGTGAATCTCAACTAGTTGGCTATCCTTCACAGTTTCCAAGCGTGAGCATGATGGATTACAACACCCCCGAACCCAACGCGCGATTTTGGATACTGAAATTATTGAAAGACAACTTCGGGCCTGGGGACAAACTGGTTGAGACCACAAACCCAAGTAGTTCGCTCGCGGCGCAGGCATTCGAAACCAAGCATGGCAAGATCTTGTTGGTCATCAATAAACGAAATCGTGAGCAACAGATAACGCTTCCAGAAGAAACCGATGGCGCGACCGTGTCTCTGGTGGCTCCATCAACCGGTGATCATGCACCCGCAGAACAAACGCTTCACGGTCATACTCTATCGCTCCAACCATTTGAGGTTGCTGTCGTCCAGTACAAATGATTGCGGAGAAGAATCATGGAACGAATCGCTTTCCAGTTGCGGATCAAGGCAGACAAGATAGAAAAATATGACGAGGCTCACCTACATGTCTGGCCGGAGTTGCTGAGTGAGCTGGAGTCGTTTGGCGTTTCGGAGTACTCGATCTTCCGGCGCGATCAACAGTTGTTCTTATACCTAAAGGTAGCTAACTACGACGAATTGACGAGCCGCTTCGCAGCCAGCGAGGTCAATCTCCGCTGGCAGGAAAAAATGGCTCCGCTGTTCGAACCTGTACCGGGCCTACGACCGGGGGAGCATCAGGCTATGATGGCTGAGGTTTTCTACATGAAAGGAAGCTCTGGCACGAGAGCAGGAAAAGATGAGTCATGAACAGCAATTACAAAAAACTGAGCGTGGGATTGATCGGACTGGGATTGGAAGCCTATTGGAAACAGTTCGACGGATTAGAGGCGCGCCTTCTCGGCTATCTGGAACAAGTGCAGCAGCGAATTGCCGGACCATCTCGCACCATCTTCAACTTCGGGCTTGTCGATACTGCTCCGAAGGCTATCGTTGCTGGGCATTCCTGTCGGAGAAATGATGTCGATATCCTTCTGGTTTATGTAACGACGTATGCTCTGTCGGCAACGGTATTGCCGGTGATACTGCGCGCGAAGGTTCCTGTCATTCTGCTGAACCTGCAGCCTGCTCCTGCAATTGAGTATGAGAAATTCAACAGAATGACGAGCCGTACGGCGATGACTGGCGAGTGGCTTGCCCACTGCAGTTCGTGCTCAGTGCCGGAGATCGCGAATGTACTTCGACGTCTCGGCAAGCCATTCCACCAGGTCACGGGAATGCTGCACGATGACCCGGAATGCTGGGAACAGATCGAGCAATGGCTTCGCGCGGCCGAAGTGGCGCATTCACTTGCGCACAGCAGGCTTGGATTGATGGGACACTACTACAGCGGAATGTTGGATATTACAACTGATCTGGCACAAATCTGCGGACACTTCGGCGTCCATATCGAAATGCTGGAAGTAGACGAACTGAGCGGGTTGCGTGCGAAGGTCACGGACAGCTCGATTCAGCGCAAACTACGCGAGTTTGATGACTTCTTTGACATCGACTCGGATTGCCCGGCGGCTGAACTTACACGAGCCGCTCAGACGGCAGTGGCACTGGATGTGTTCGTCAAAAAGAACGGCCTCGATTTGATGGCATATTTCTATAAGGGAAGCGGCATCCCCGAAAATGAAGCCACAATGAGTTCGATCATTCTAGGGGCTTCGATGCTTATGGGGAGAGGTATTTCAGTAGCGGGCGAATACGAAGTCAAGAATGCCATCGCCATGAAGATTATGGATCTATTGGGAGTCGGAGGTTCCTTTACGGAGTATTACGCAATGGACTTTATCTCCGACCTCGTTTTGATGGGACATGATGGTCCCGGCCACATTGGCATCGCGCAAGACAAAATCAAAGTACGGCCGTTACGGGTCTATCACGGGAAAGTAGGGAACGGCGTCTCCGTAGAAATGTCTGTCAAGCACGGGCCCGTGACATTGCTCTCCGTCGTAGAGGATAAAGAAAAAGGCTTTCAGCTTCTGGTTGCGGAAGCAGAGAGTGTGCCTGGAGCAATTCTTGCGATCGGCAATACGAATAGCCGCTATCGATTTCCTTTGGG
>Ga0208589_1001393_pt1 | contig 10154 bp, 12 predicted proteins | sample NGESurshal092012_2_FD_184486 | JGI IMG/M metagenome (GOLD analysis project Ga0208589, IMG submission 184486) | Arctic peat soil microbial communities from Barrow, Alaska - NGEE Surface sample F53-2 shallow-092012 (SPAdes) | ecosystem: Environmental > Terrestrial > Soil > Wetlands > Peat ... | reverse complement strand
CGGAGCTTCCATGCGAGATCGTGACTGACATCCGTCACTTCTCCCCCGACAGGTTGGACCCCACCTGCCCGCAATACTTCTAGCTCTTCACCCCAAAGGAGGCTGTATGAAACTCGTGATGACCAAACGCAACAAATATCTTCTAACCGGCGGCCTGCTGCTGTTGACCGCGACACCGAGCTTTGCCCTCTTCGGCATCGGAGACATCGTCTTCGACCCGACCAACTACGCCAGTCTTGTGTCGCAGCTCACAACGCTGGAGACGCAGTACAAGATGCTTAAGAACAACGTCACGCACTTCTCACTCAAGCAGCAGTGGCAGACCACTGCGGACGCCATGGAGAACGCCAACGTCTCGAATCTGTTTGGTGAGACGAGCGGCATGAGCATCGCGCTCAATACGAACTCGCCCAGCGCATCGACCACCGCATGGAAGGCCGCGACGGTTTCCATGAATAGCAGCGCGACTTCGTACTTGCAGAGCCAGTCTCTCGGCTCCGCCAAGATGTCACAGCTCGCCATGATCGAGACCGCCGATTCGGTCTCTCCCGATTGTCTGACCGCTGTGGGCCAGTACCGTGCAACGAGAAGCGAAAATGCCACGGCGAACAGTTCGCTTCTCTCGCAGCAATTCGACGGCTCCGACTCCACCAACAGTGAAGTCCAGCAGCTCAATCTCCTCAATGCTGCTGAGGCGCAGAAGATGGCCGAGATGCAATCGCAGGGTGCGTTGCAGGCGTGCCTTGCCTCGCAGATGACGGTTGCCAACATGCAACGTCGTAACGCCGCTGCCGAAGACCTCAATACCGCCGCCTTTGTGCAGCAGCAGCGGGCCGTCAACGATGTAAGCGCCGCCAAAGAAAGCAGCACATGGGACACCTACCTTCCATGACGGAGACACCGATGCTGAAAGCGATCCAGACCAAAATCCTACTCGCCATCCTCGCGGCTCTGGTCGCTATCGGAGGCGCGTTGACGTACCAGCGGCACGAGGCGGCGAACGCCGCCGCTGCCGCCGCAAAAGCTGCCGCTATCCTTCAGCAACAGCAGAAGGAAACCGAAAAATGGAAGGCGGAGGATGAGGCGTTTCGGCAACGGGTGGAGCAGGACAGGAAGCGGCATAGCTCCGCAGCAGCCCATGAAGGCAAAACCTGGCAGAAGTACATCCCCTAATTGAGAGAGAGTTGCGATATGGTCTCCGTGGCATTGTTGGCGCAGGCATTACCGAGCACAAGCTCCGGCGTGGACTGGCTCTATCAGTTCACCAACAACCTGACCAATCTGACGACGCAGAACGGCGGCGCGCTCACGCAGCTTGGCCTCACGGAACTCAGTTGCATCTCTCTCTTCACACTCATCAGCATGGTCATTAACTGGAACACATCCGGGATGACGCTACGTTTCCATACTCACCCTGTCCGTGCAGGCGATCTCACCAACTTCCTGCTCCGGCTCATTCTGTGCTGTCTGCTCGAAAACTATTGGGTCAATCCTTTCCCCGGCGCGAGCTTCGGCATCAATCACTTCTTTTCCTACATCGCCCAGGCGATGGTTTCGGCCTTCGATCAGCACTCACTGGACCAGTTTCTCCAGTTGCTCAAGACGGCCGGCGACAGCACGCCGACGCCGTCATTTACCGCGCCGATTCAGATTCTCTGCTACATCGTCGTGCAACTCATGCTTGGACTAGCGTCTGCAATCTTGTTCGTCATCAATTGCAGCGCATTCATACTGTACGGTGTCACCGCTCTGTTCGGTCCCATCTTTGTTCCCCTGCTTATGACGCAGACCTTCCGTGCCAAGTTCTTTCAGTTTCTCGACGTACTTATCAGCTTCGCCATGATTCGCGCCGTTGCTGCTGCCTTCATCTTCGTATGGGCCGGGTTCATGAACGGATTCCTGCAGCAAACCTTCAACGGGAACTATTCGATGGAGATGTGGATTGCCAATCTTATCCCTTGCTTGATGGTTTTCGTCGCGTTCATCATTAACATGCTGTTCATTCCGAGCATGACGCAGGCCATTTTCGGAGGTGCTGCGGGGATGGCTGGAAGTATGGGAAGTCTGGCCGCTAAGGCCGCAGCAACGCTTGCAATCAGTGGAGGGGCTTAGACATGATCGAATTTCTGATCGACATTCTCTTTTTACGGCATCTGGGGCTAGGTAGGTTTTTCCGATACACGCTTCTGGTGTTGTTTCTCGGCTGTCTCTTCGCCGGATTGATATACACCTTTGTCTTTCTCCGCGCCGCCAGCGAAAGGAGCCATACGTCCCATGTCCACGCACACCATACCCATTGAAGCGCAGCTTACCCCGGAACAATCGCTGCTCACCGATCACATCGGTAATGAAGTGTATGCCTCACACTATGCCGAGCGGAAAGCCTACCGCCTCATCATCGGTTGCGGCACGATATTGCTCTGCGGTTCGATGTGGCTCAACTTCTCTCTGGCCCATCGCCCGATTGTCAATCGCTACGTGCGTATCGACGAGATGGGCCGCGCTCAGGCCATCCAATACAGCGATCTCGATTACAGTCCGCGTGAGGGTGAAGTGCGAACCTATCTCACCGATTGGGCGAACTATCGCTACACCATCAGCCGTGACACGATTGGCACCAAGTATCCGCTCAACTACTACTTTTTGTCGCAGTCCCTTGCCTCGCAGTTGATGGCTGAGGACAACCAGAATCACATGGTCTCTCAGGTTATGGCCGGACAGATCGAGCAGAGCGATGTAGAGGTGCGAGACGTGACGATTACGTCGATGTCCGTGCAGACAATTCAGAACGCAAAGATTGCGCGTGGGACCGCGCTGGTAGCGATTGACAGGCTCTATCCTCCCGAACATTCCCGCGAACCGAGGACGGAACATTGGATGGTCAGTGTCACCTATTATCTGAACCCCAAGCAGGTCAGTGACCAGGCCAAAGTCTTCCCGCAATTCGAGACCATCAATCCGCTTGGATTGACCATCACGGAGTTTCATGAGAACCGTGTTTCGGTCGATTCCATTGCACCCGGCGCGACCGCCGCCGTGCCGGGGGCACCAGCGCGGCCAGTCGCAGGAGCAACGCGATGAGCTACCAACTGATTTTGCCGTTCTTTCCCGAGGAGTTACGGGAACTGCTGCTGGACCCGTCTATCTCGGACTTGATGATTAATGGGACTACCGGCGTCTACGCAGATCGCAACGGCGTGGTGCAGCATATCCCGCTCAAAACCCCTTACACGAACGACCGCCTCCTGGCCGCGATAGAGCGGGTCGCCCGCATTCTTGGACAAGACCTCACGACGCAGAATCCCATCCTGAATACACGCTTGCCGGACGGCTCGCGCGTGGCTGTTGTCGGGCCTCCATCTTCGATCAACGGCCCAACCCTTACCATCCGTAAATTCAACCGCTGGTATAGCTCCGATGAGCTGATTGCGTCGGGCACGATGCCGAAGCATGTTCGGGATACTGTCGTGCGCCAGATCGCGGAGCGGAAGAACGGCATTATCAGCGGCGGGACAGGATCGGGGAAGACAACCCTGATGAAATCGTTTCTTGACCACATTCCCGCCGACGAACGGCTGGTCATCATCGAGCAGCCTGCCGAACTGAAAATATCACATCCCAACGCGGTTCGATGGGAAGCTGTTGAGGAGATTCCCGGCCAGGTCGCCATCACGCCCAGCGAGCTTCTGGCCGCCGCGCTCCGCCATCGTCCCGACCGGATCATCATGGGAGAAATCCGCAATGAATGCGGCTACGACTTGCTCCAGGCAATGAATACAGGGCATGGCGGCACGCTCTCCACCATCCATGCGAAGTCGGCGTTGGACGCTCTGAATCGACTCTCAAATCTGGCCCTGAGTGCCCGCCCCAATCTCAACCACGCATTTATGCGTTCGGAGACGGCGGAGGCGATTGACTTTGTTTTGTATTGCGAGCGCGATCATACGGGCCGACGCCGCGTGCGCGAGTTGATTACTGTGACCGGATACAGTCACGCAGAGCAGTGCTTCCAGACCGAGGAAATCTATCGAGCTTCCTCTGCGCCTCTGGCGGCGTGAGTTGAGAAATGGAACCCGCATCGGAGAACCGGCTATGAATCGTCTTCTTGGCAACGCTGTAGCGAAAAAAGCCCAGTCTCCGACGTGTGCATTTGAGCGTGACTGCGCCGAACTGAAGACGGACGAATACGGATGCGAGATGCGGTTCTTTGCTTCGAGGTCAGGCGGGAGAAGTGAATCTGGTTTGCCGGTCGATGGTATCGCCAGGAAGCGTTGGAGTCGGATCGTTCTGAAGCGTGTCTCCCATATCTATCCCGCTTCATGCTCGGTCACTGCTTCGGGGTCTATCCGACGCCCGGCGGCAGGCTCGCTCTTCTGCTTCGGCTATGCCGCCCTCCGGGTTACGGTTTCCACCTTCGGCGGACCCTCCGCAAATGCAGAGCTTCGGCCTTGGGAGTCGGACCCACTCGCTTGGCTTCGCCCGGTGTGACCCGAGCAAGATCGGGAATTCAAAAACGGAGACACAATCATGTATCAGAACAAAGCAATCCTCATGGGCTTCCTCGGCGGCGACGCAGAAGTTCGCACCGGCAAGAACGACCAGAAGTTCACCACGTTCTCTCTCGCCACCAAGACCTCATACAAGAGCAAAGAAGCCGGCGAGTACGTCTCGCATACTGAATGGCATCGTTGCATCGTCTTCGGCAAGTTTGGCGAGTTCGCAGCCACGCTCAAGAAGAGCGCACACGTCCAGATCGAGGGTGAGATTCGCCACACCGAGTACACGCCCAAGAAGGCGAAGAAGCCGGTACGCACCGACAGCGTGCGGGTGACTTCCATCCTCAAACTCGACCGCGCCGAGAAAGCGGGCGCGGAGGAAGAGTTCGATGAAATCCCCGTCGAGGAAGAGACCGAATAGGCCCCTTCCTCCTTACAGCCGAAGTCCGGCACCAAGCCGGACTTCTTCGGCTGCTAAAAGCCCGCATGACCGCGTTCGCGATGCAGCACCGATCGGAGGTAGCGAGATGCACGAAACAGCCAAAGACTTTCTCACCCATTGCTTCGTGCCGGGTGAGACCATTGCTCTCCTGCTGCGCGGAGAGAATGCAGGCGCTCCTACGCAGCGCGTTGTCACGCTGGAGAAGGTACTCGCGCCTCGTTACCTCGACTGGCTCGCACACGAAAACAGGGCCGGAGCGAATATCTATGTTGCTGCCAACCCACTTTGTCCCGGCAGCCGGAAGCGGACGAAAGACTGCATCGCATTTGTCCGCCATCTCTATATAGACATCGACACCGACGGCGACGCCCGGTTCTCTGCGCTTCGCGCATCGGATGCCGTGCCGATGCCGAGTGTCATCCTCTTCACCTCGCCTGGCAAATACCAAGTGCTCTGGGTGGTCGATGGATTCGACTTTGCGCGTCAGGAACAGACGCTCAAACTGCTCGCCATTGCCTTCGGTGGCGATCCCGCCTGCACCGACTGCAACCGGGTTCTCCGCGTCCCCGGCTTCCTGAATCGCAAGTACGATCCCGCTCACCGTGTCACGGTCGAATATCCCTGCGATTCGGTCTGGACTCCAGAGGATTTCCGGCTCGACTTTGGGACGGTGGACGCGATGCTCTTTGAGCACGCCGTCCCGTCGCGGAAGCGGCCCGAAAAGCGCAGCAACTCAGAAAGTGATTGGGCATGGGTATCGCATGAGCTTGTCCATGGCAAAGATGCCGTGAAGCTGACGCGGGAGCTGGCTTCGCGCCGCTCCGATAAGCCCAACCCTCTCTATTACGCGCAGCGCACCGTGGATGTCGCTTCGGCTCGCCTTTGGCTCATCGAAGGCATCGGCATGGACGACGTGATTACGATGCTCGAATCCCGCCGCCGCTTCGAGATTTCTGCCGCACTTTGCTCCTCTCGCGCGCGGGAAATTGCGGCGACGGTACAGCGCATGATTACCCGCAGAAAGATTGCCTGATTTCACCACCAAAGGAGAATGCAATGCCACTGCTTGAAGTCGTCCAAACCAAACACCTCAGCGCCTCCATTCGGCTCACGGATACCACCGTTATGCAGGTCGATCAATATGCCGCTTTCATCCACGCGTCGGCAAATGATGTAGTCGAGCAAGCGCTTGCGTATGTCTTCAGCAAAGATCGGGAGTTTCAGGAGTTCCTTCGCACTCCTGAAGCCCAGCGGATCACGCCGACGCTTCGCGTTCGTCGCGCCGCCTCAAACGACGCAACGGAACCGCCTGCACGCAAGTCGGTTTCCGCAGCATCATTGCCAGCACAAGCAACCGCAATCGTGGCGGGATCGAAGGCATGATCCCGCCGCTAGAGCGGTGGCAAAGCCACGAAGGTGCTCCGCACCTGAAGAAGATTGACACTTGATCCCTTCCAGGGTGGCGTTTGGAGCAACGACGAAAACAACTGTTTACGTCATTGCTTGCCAGCAACTTAGTACCCGCAAGTAAACAACTGTTTTCATTCCGAAAACTATTGTTTACCTGCTTGAGGAGGAGACATGAACACTTCGCAAAGCGGTGCGCTCCGTATGAATGTCCGGCTTGCACGGTCCACCGGGCGCGCAGGAAGAGACCGAATGGCGAACGCTCGCGTTACTGCTGAGGAGCAACGCGAGCTACACGAAGCGGCACGCGCCGAAGGCAAGTCCCTCAGCGAATGGGCACGCGACATTCTCTTGCGTGAAGCCCGAAGGTCCACCGATGACGCAATGTTCACAGAGCTGGTCGCCACGCGGATGCTACTGGTCAATCTCATCAAGCCCCTCATCCTTGGGGAGAAGGTCTCGCCAACATGGATCACGGAGGCAATGACGATGGTGAGGAAAGAGAAGCACAAGGCAGCGCAGGACGTGATGCAGCAATATACGCAGGACACCAGAAAGGAGAAATAACGATGGCTAATCAATGGGGTCGAAAAGAGACGATCATCTGGCCGCCGCACGCTCCGGTCATGAGCTATACCGCCCTGGCAGCGGCATTTCTTTGCACCTGTCTGTTCGTGTGGCAGCGGCTCCACTTCTCGCTGCCTCCATTGCAGCAGTCTTACGTCTCCGAGTACATCCGCTCCGAAATCGGCGCTGCTGTTCACGCTCACGGCACCTACCGGCTGGTGTATCTCGGCGGACGGATGGCCAAGTCCCGGCTGGCATTCCCCGTGGACTTCGTGCCGGGCAAGATGACCCTGCCTGACGGCAAGATAGTGCCCTTCGAGTTGTCGGAGCTGGCGCAGACGCAGGGGTACAGCTTCCCATTTCGTGGCCCTGCTCAGAAGCTCGCCGACGCCTCGGTATACCGCTGGCTTCGTGCTGTGATCTTCGCTGACAAAGGTATCGTATCTGTGTTCGCCATCAGCTTCATTGAGAGCGGCATCTGCCTTGCGTTGATGCTCTGGCTTGCAATCCCGAAGGACATTCAGCGGTTTAAGAATATGAAGTATGGCCGCATCCTGCGTGGCCCGCTCATGCTCTCGCCGAAGGAGTTCAACCGGGCACAAAAAGGGGATGGCATCGGCTTCAAGACAACGGAATCGGGCAAGATGATGCGGATTCCGTTGCGGAAAGAGGCGCAGCATCTTCAGCTCATGGGCGATACCGGGGTTGGGAAAACGCAGCTCATCATGCAGTGCCTTCGCCAGATCAGGGGACGCGGTGATTCGGCCATCGTTTACGACCCGGCCTGCGAGTACATCCAGCGGTTCTATGACGCCAGCCGTGGGGACATCGTGCTGAATCCGCTGGACGCCCGCTGCCCCTATTGGGGACCGGCGCAGGAGATGGAATCGAATGCAGAGGCCGATGCAATCGCCGCCTCGCTCTACCAGCCGAAGACCGACAAGGTGGATGAATTCTTCCATGAGACGCCCGCGCAAATCTTCGCTCATCTGCTCAAGCTGGGGCCAACGCCGCATCAACTCGCCGCATGGATGGCGGACGATGTGGAGCTGCTGAAGAAGCTCGAAGGAACCGAGATGGCCTTCTATATCGACAGGAAGGCAGGCCCGCAACGAGCGGGTGTTCTTTCCTCGCTGGGCCTCGTTGCCAAGAGCTTCCGACTGTTGCCCCAAAGGGATGACAAGCGGCCTGTCTGGAATGCGCGTACCTGGTCGAAGAAGCGTCAAGGCTGGATCTTCATTACGTCTCGCCCACCCGAACGCGACACCTTGCGCCCGTTGTTTTCGCTCTGGATCGACCTGTTAGTGATGCGCCTTCTCTCTGAGCCACAGCCGGGACAGAAACCTGTATGGTTTGTCATTGACGAACTGGCGAGTTTGCAGAAGTTGCCGCAGCTTCACACGGCCATCACGGAGAACCGGAAATCGAAGAACCCGTTGATTCTCGGCTTCCAGGGCAAGGCCCAGCTTGAAGTCATCTACGGGCATCTTGCCGAGGTCATGCTGTCGCAGCCCGCTACCAAAATCTTTATGAAGACAGCGGAGCCGAAGGCCGCGGAGTGGATTTCGGAGGCCATCGGCAAAGTCGAGATCGAGCGGCTGAAAGAGACGAAATTCGACGGCTCCCGCTCGGGCAAGAATTTCAGCGTGGAACGTCAGATCGAGCCGCTGGTGATGGGTTCGGAGATCACCGGGTTGGACGACCGGCACGCCTACATGAAGCTGGGGAACAATGTGGCGCGGTTCGCCTTCGATTACATGGACCTGCCGAAATCGACGCCCAAGTTCATCCCGCGCGTCTCTGGGAATGATGAACTGAGCTTCGACCCCGATACGTTGGAGCCACGCCGCCCGGTTGCCTCTCCAATCGTTCAGAACGAGGAAGCGGATAACCCGGTTGCCGGGGCATCGAACGATGCGCCGCTTGCGCTCAAACGGAATCCTATTCTGTGGCCCAGCAAAGATACATCAGCCCAGTCGTGCGCCGGCGAAGTGAACCGGCCCGTGCCTGTTGAAACCGTGGAGGAAGAAGAATCCCTGCACGGCCCCGAATATGTCAGGGAGCCCTAGCCATGATGTCGATTCCCAAACCGCTCGGCTCTGGGCAGGTACAGACCTATCACCAGCTCGATTACACCTCGGCCTCACAGAGCTATTACAAGCAAGGCGACACCGTAAAGGGTGAGTGGCAGGGACATCTCGCCTCTACCTTTGGTCTGTCCGGCGAAGTCTCGGCTCTGGAGTTTTCCCGGCTGACCGAGGGGCAACATCCGCAGACGGAAGCCCAGATGGTCCGCCACCGGACAGCCGTCGAGTACAAAAACGCGGATGGCAAAATCGTTAAAGCAGTTGAGCATCGCGCAGCCTGGGACGCAACCTTCTCTGCGCCGAAATCCGTTTCTCTGACGGCGCTGGTCGGCGGGGACGACCGTATCCGCGAGGCCCATAGCGCCGCTGTCACGCTTGCGCTGACCGAATTGGAGAAGTACACGCAGGCCCGCATTGGCGGCAATCATCCCGCCGAAACGACGGGCAAGTTCATCGCCGCGAAGTTCGAGCATGACACCGCCCGTCCAGTTGATGGGTACGCCGCGCCGCAGCTCCACACCCACGCTGTCATCTTCAATGTCACCGAACGCGAGGATGGATCGACGCGGGCTTTACAGGATTTGCCATTCTTTCAGAGCAAGCAATTTGCGACTGCTGTGTATCAGTCCGAGTTGTTCTACCGGCTGCGTGGTCTGGGCTATGAGATTGAGACAGGCAGGAGTGGAGCGCCGGAGATCAAGGGGTATACGCAGGAGTATCTTGATGCTTCCAGTCTTCGTTCGCAACAGATCAAAGACGAGATGGCGAAGAAGGGCGTCAGCGGCCCACGGGCAGCGCAGATCGCGGCCCATGCCACGCGGGAAAAGAAGCAGAATCTTACCCGCGAAGAGGTGTTGGACGCACATCGTAAAGTGGCCGCCGACTATGGCTATCAGCCGCAGCAGATTGTGGCGGAGGCCCGCGAGCGGCCCAGGAAAGAGCAGCACAATCCCGACAGGGCGCTCCGTGCGAGAGAGGCTGTCACATATGCACGGGATAGTCTCTTCGAGCGGGAGGCCGTCGCCGAGGAGCGGCTGATCTTCCGCGATGCACTGCGGCGCGGAATGGGAGAGACGACGTATGCCGAGGTGCGAACCGACTTCGAGGCGCGGCGCGAGCACGGCGAGTTCCGTTCTGTGGAGGCGGCAAAATATG
>Ga0208589_1001392_pt1 | contig 10156 bp, 10 predicted proteins | sample NGESurshal092012_2_FD_184486 | JGI IMG/M metagenome (GOLD analysis project Ga0208589, IMG submission 184486) | Arctic peat soil microbial communities from Barrow, Alaska - NGEE Surface sample F53-2 shallow-092012 (SPAdes) | ecosystem: Environmental > Terrestrial > Soil > Wetlands > Peat ... | reverse complement strand
CGCCACGCGCGAAAAACACCAGCCACCTAGACCACGCACGAGCGTGCCGACGGTCCCGGCCACAGTTCGCCGCTTGCGGTCTTCGATCGCCCGCGCTCCTTGCGGCGGTCCGGGCTGGCTTGCGATCGGCTCAGGGCGGGGCAGCCAGGCCTGGACAACTCCGCTGGATCAGTCCCGCCGGGCTGGCGTCCACGGTCTGCGGGGAACCGCTGGTGACCTGAAATACACCAGTCCGCCGTACACCAAGCTGAGACCTGCAATTTATTTACGTTCCGGCTGGCTTTAGCCCAGAATAATTTTAGAGAAAAAAGGGTTTCTGGGCCCGGGCGGGAGCGCCCGCCGCCATGTGATGCGAAGGCAGTGTCGAGCGACGGTGGCACTGAGCGCGGCAGCGTTCAGCGGAGGGGGCGGGTCACATGTGGAGGATCCTCCTCACGATTGGGGGCATGCTCATCGTCATTGCCGGAGTCGTCTGGACGCTGCAAGGTCTGGGCTTCATCAAGGGCAGCGTGATGACGGGTGTGACGCTGTGGGCGTTGATCGGGCCGGTGATCGCGCTGGGTGGGCTGGCCGTCACCGTGACCGGACTGCGGCACAGCTGACCGGGCCGGCTCGCGCCGGTGCTGCCCTCGTCCCCGGCCCGGGCCCGGGCTTACTCATCGGTGGAACGGCGGAGTTTCTTGATCTGAGAGCGGCGCTGCTTGGCCGCCAGCCGGCGTTCCCGCGAGCCACGTGTTGGCTTGGTCGGCCGCCGGGCTGCGGGAGGCGGTGCAGTGGCGGCGGTCAGTACGCTGGCCAGCCGCTGGGTAGCCGCCTCCCGGTTGCGCAGCTGGGACCGATGCTCCGACGCGCTGATCGTGAGGACCCCGTTGACCAGCCGGTCGGCCAGTGCGGCCAGCGCCCGTTCCCTGAGCACCGGCCCCAGTGCCGACGAGGCCGCCACGTCATAGGACAACTCCACCCGGCTGTCGCTCGTATTGACCGACTGCCCGCCGGGCCCCGACGATCTAGAGAAGCGCCAGGACAGTTCGTCCGCCGGGATCACCCTGCCCCGGACCTGGATCGGATCCACCACATTCACCATGATCTACCTGAGGGGACGCGATCGGCGGCCGGGGCAGGATCCGATGTGACACGCATGATGAGCGGAAGGACCACGGATGACCGATCATGACCCGGGCTGGATCAAGGGCCTGGTCGAGCCGTTGCGGGTGAAGCCGGGCTCGTCCGTCGATCTGTCCAGGGACTTCGATCCCGGCGCACGCTTCGGCGTGCGCAAGAAAGGTGACGGGCAGGACCTGCTCCGCCAGGGCAAGGAGTTGCTGGCCGAGTACCAGGACCGGTTGTCCGCACAGGACACCTTCGCCGTGCTCGTCGTGCTGCAGGCTCTCGACGCGGCGGGCAAAGACGGCACCATCCGGCATGTGATGAGCGGGGTGAACCCCCAGGGCGTCCGGGTGTCCAGCTTCAAGCAGCCGTCCGCCGAGGAACTCGGGCACGACTACCTGTGGCGGCACGTCCAGAAACTGCCCGCTCGCGGCGAGATCGGCATCTTCAACCGCTCGCACTACGAGGAAGTCCTCGTCGCGCGGGTGCACCAGGAACTCCTCGACGCCGAGAAACTCCCGCCGGAAAGCCGTTCCGGCGACATCTGGAAACGCCGTTACCGGGAGATCAACGACTGGGAACGCTACCTGTCCGGCAACGGCATCCGGGTGGTCAAGATATTCCTCAACGTGTCCAGGGAGGAACAGCGGAGGCGCTTCCTCCGCCGGATCGACCAGCCCGAGAAGAACTGGAAGTTCTCCGCCAGCGACGTGCGTGAACGCCGGTACTGGGGCGATTATCAGCGGGCTTACTCCAAGATGCTGAGCCACACCAGCACGGAATCGGCACCGTGGTACGTGCTGCCTGCCGACCACAAGTGGTTCACCCGCCTCTGCGCGGCCGCGGTCATCGCCCAGGCGCTGATCGACATCGACCCTCACTATCCGCCTCCGGATCCGGCCGCGCGGCAGGAGCTGGAGGAGGCCCGGAGCGGACTCGAGGCCGAAGCGCCGCCCGGGGCGCCCCGGGACCCGGAGGCCGGGTAGGCCCGCGAAGCCCGCTGATTCCGGGTCTCCCCGCTTCCCGGATTCTCTGTTTTCAGGTCTTCGTTTCCGGGTCTTCGTTTCCGGGCACGAGCGCATGGTTTGCGGTAGTTTCGTAACGTTCCTGCCTGGATGCGGTCCTGGAGGTAGCCAGCGTGCCTGATGAGCTTTCAGGTGCGCGGGCCTTCCAGGGCCGGCCGCTCACCGGCTCCCCCGCCGGGAGGCTCCAGGACGCGGCGGCCGAGATCCTGGCCGCGGGCACTCCCCCCGGTGTCCGCACCCGGACCAGCCTCCGCTGTGGTACCTCCCGGCGGGGTCTCTCACCTGCGGTGACTGCACCGGTGCGCTAACTGCTTAGTTCCTTGACCGCTCGGTTCCGAAGCAGGCCGCGGTGTCGTCAGGGGCTGCGGCCGGGGATGCACGGAGCGGGGCGATGGGCGGCCATGCGCGACGGCCAGCGAGAGCAGTCCCAGAGCCACGGCCACCACGGCGCTCGCCGCGTACAGGTCGGGCAGCGTGAGCCCGGCGTGCCGCAGCGGCCCCACCCCGAACGCGGCGATCCCGTATCCCAGCTGGTAGAACGCGATGACCAGGCCTGCCATCCCCGCCGAGATGCTGACCAGCCTTTCCTGCCCGAAGCTGATCGTCAGCGGCAGCAGGGCCGAGCAGCCGAACCCGGCCAGCGCGAAGGCCAGCACGCTCACCACGGGGGCCCGCGACGGCAGGACCGAGATCAGCACGAAGGCCCCGGCCAGCACGAACGGCAGCAGGTGGTAGGCGAGCCGGCTGGGAAACCAGCGCTGGATCACCGCGAACAGCAGCCGGCCCGCCGTCACCATGGCCCAGAACGCGGTAAGGGCCAGTGAGGCCACGGTCGCGGAGACCTTCAGCGAGGTCAGGTCGAGCTGCGACCAGTTGCCGTTCATGGTCTCGCAGAACCCGTACATCACCCCGAAGACCGCGAACAGCCAGAACGCGGCCGGGAGCGGGCCCCGGCGCCCCGGCGAAGCCTCCGCCCGGCCTGCGGCCTGGGGCGGGGCGGCTCGCGCCGTCGTAAAGGGCAGCCGCAGGCTGACCAGCAGCAGGGCGGTGACCGCGACCGCGGCCAGCACCGGCAGGCCGACCCAGAAACCCAGGCCCACGAAGATCGCCACGAACACCGGAGCCAGCGTGGTGCCCAGCCCGAGCAGCGCGTTGAGCGAGAGCACCGATCGGTCCACTGCGTCCGGGTGGAACGCCGCGGTGAACGTGTTGATCGACGGCACCGTGAGTCCGAACCCCACCCCCAGGCAGGCGGTGGCCAGCAGAAGCAGCGGATAGGCGACCGAGTGGCTGCCCATCACGAAGCGGCTGGCGATCAGCAGGATCATGGCGGCCAGGTTGGCGCACAGGCCGGCCAGGTACACCCGCTTTCCGCCGAGCCGGTGGCTCAGGTTGCCCTGCAGCAACGAAGACACGACCGCGGTGACCGCCTGCGGCAGGAACATGGCCCCGTACTGGGCGCTGGATAGCCCGTAGGAGTTCGCGGACATGAAGATCGCGCTCGCGGCGGGGAAGGTGACCAGGGCGATGCCCTGCACCAGCCCGGCGGCGTAGACCACCCGGCTCTGGGCACGCATGCTCTCCCCGCGACCGCTCATCCGGAGTCTGCCTCTCCCGTCACTTGCCGCACGCCGGAGCGGGCGCTGTGGTCACCGGCATCCGCCACGCCGCGGCGGCCGCGGCGACGATCTCGGCGGTGGCCTTATAACCGCCCGGCTCCGTGACCCGGCCGTGGGCCAGGAACCCGCGCACCATCGTGGTGACTCCCGGCGTGCCAAGCAAGTCGCCGTGCAGTGCGGGAACCACCTGCACGTCTGGCGGCAGCGGGCAGACAGGCAGCGTGACCGCGTCGGCCAGCGGCACCAGCAGCAGCCAGCGCAGCGGGTGATGCCGGGCGGCCGAGGCGGCGAACCTGGCCCCTACCTCATCCACCGAGTCGATCAGCCGTTGCGCCCCGTACGACCCGAACGGGGACAGCCCGCCCACGAACCAGACCATCGCGCGTAGCTCGTCCGCGGGCACCAGACCCTGGCCGGTACGGCCCGGGTAGGTCACCTGCCCAGGCGCGACGATCGGGCTCATCATGACCACGGAGCCGAGCGGCAGGCCCGGATCCGTGGCCAGCATGGCGTCCACGCCGAGGGTGCCCTCGCTCTCGGCGATGATGTCCACCGGCCGGCCGGTCTCCTGGTGCAGCCGCAGGACCTGGGCGGCGATACGGCGCCCCAGTTCGGGCAGGGGAAGGTCGCTGGCCGCGCTGCCCTGAGGGAGCGGCCGGCCCGCCGCGGTCATCCCCCGGTAGGAGAACTGCTGGACCAGGGCTCCGGGGGCGACCGCGCGCAGCGACCGCGGAGAGGCGCAGCAGGCCGACCCGAAGCCCCGGATTTCCAGCACCGGATCCCGGGTGCGGCTGACCCCGACGCTGCTGGCGCTGCTGTCGGCCTGGCTGCCGGCGTGGCTGCTCGCGGCGCCGGAGGCGGACGCGCCCTCCCCGGCCTCTCCCGCCGCCACAGCCGCCAGGCTGGTGTGGTGCGGCGGGTTGCCGATCACGAACGCGAGCCGGGTCAGGCCCACCACCATCACCATCGCGAGCATCAGGGCCACCGGCGCCAGCGGGACCGACAGCGGCAGCAGCGGCGCCGGATGGTGGGTCACCACGCGGACCAGCCGGCGGCGGCCGGCCTCCCGGCGGACGACCGCCCTGGTCACGCCGAACCAGGCCCGGGCGTTGGCCACGCCCGCCGGGCCGCACACACCGATGGCGGCGGCCGCGGGCAGGCGCCCGATCGCCGCGGCCACCAGCGACAGCGTGACGAAGTCGGCCACCAGCCAGTACATGGCCTGGGGCGGCGGAAGTGTCCGCCACCAGGACCCGAGGACCCCGCCGTGGCTGAGCGGCAGCGAGATGAGCAGCAGGACCGGCACCGTGGCCAGGAAGGGCCAGGAGAACGGGAGGATGGCCACGCCGAGTGTCAGCGCCGCCACCGGGGACAGCAGCAGGCACGCCACGATGGTGAGCCCGGTCGCCGACCGGAACATGTCCCCCAGGCCGGGCCGGGGCACGCCCCGCGGCCAGGCCAGCCGGGCCAGCGCGGTGTTCAGGGCGGAGCGGATTCCCAGGACCGCGGCGAGCAGCACCGCAAACCCGAGCCACGACCGGTCATATCCGTATATCCAGCGCAGATCGTGAAAAACGGCCAGCGGGGCCACCGCGCTGACCTGGCTGGCCAGCGAGCGGGCTGGCGGCGCGAGCCAGCAGAGCAGCGCGGCTTCGGCCATCGCCGCCCCGGCAGACAGCGTGATCAGGCCACGGTGGGCCAGGAATTCCTGGCCGGGCCACGATCGCGCGTGTAGCTTCATGAAATCGTGCGTCCCCCTGGGTGCGTGTTCGGGGACTACCGTGATCACAATCCTAAGAAGGTCTTCAGATGAGCGCCGGCGGGAGGGCCTGGATGCGCTTCGCGGGCCGTACGGTCGTGATTACCGGAGCTGCTGGCGGGCTTGGCTCGGGCATGGCGGCCGCTTTCGCGGCCGAGGGGGCCTCGGTCGTGCTCGTGGACCGGCCGGACAGCCCGGGGGAGGAGGTGGCGGGCCGCATCAGCGCCAGCGTGGCTGAGGGCGGCGGCCCGGGCGGAGCCTTCTTCGCCCCGTGCGACCTGGCCGATCTGGCCGCCACCCGGCAGCTGATCACCGGCCTGGCCGAGCGTCAGGGCCGGCTCGACGTGCTGATCAACAACGCTGCGATCTTCCCGCGGAAGGAGTTCGCGGACTACACCATCGAGGACTGGCAGGCGGTCCAGCGGGTCAACGTGGAGGCGGCCTTTGTCTGCGCCCAGGCGGCCCTGCCGGCGATGCGGGCCGCGGGATCCGGCCGGATCATCAACGTGTCCAGCATCACATTTTTCGGGACTACCCCGTTCCTGGTGCCCTACGTGGCGTCCAAGGGCGCCCTGGTCGGGCTGACCCGGGCACTGGCCCTGGAAGTCGGCCCGGACGAGATCACGGTTAACGCGATCGCCCCGGGCGCCTTCCCCACGGCCGCCGAGGCGATCCATCCGGACCTGGAGTCCTACAACGCCTTCATCCTGGAGCAGCAGGCCATCAAGCGTCGCGGGACGCCCGCCGACATCGCGAACGCGGCCCTGTTCCTGGCCGCCCCGGAGACGTCATTCATCACCGGGCAGTTGCTGGTGGTCGACGGCGGCTGGGTGATGCACTAGGCGGGGTGAGGCATTAAAGACGTCCGGCGTCGGTGATCCGGCGCAGGAATCTCTGGGTGCGCTCGTCCTGGGGGCGGGTGAACAACTCGGCCGACGGCCCCTGCTCCACGATCCGGCCGCCCGCCAGGAAGCACACCCGGTTCGCGATGTCCCGGGCGAAGCTCATCTCGTGCGTGGCGATCAGCATGGTCATCCCGCTGCCGGCCAGTTCCCGGATGACGTCGAGGACCTCGGCCACCAGTTCCGGGTCCAGGGCGCTGGTCACCTCGTCGAGCAGCATCAGCTGGGGCCGCATGGCCAGGGCCCGGACGATGGCCACCCGCTGCTGCTGCCCTCCGGACAGCCGGTCCGGGTAGTCGGCTTGCTTGTCCAGCAGCCCGAACCGCTCCAGCAGCGCCCGGGCTTCCTGCTCGGCCTCCCGGCGGGGTGCGCCGAGCGCCTTGACCGGGGCGAGCGTGACGTTGCGCAGCACGGTCATGTGCGGGAACAGGTTGAAGGCCTGGAACACGATGCCCACGCTCCGGCGGACCCGGTTCTGGTCGATACCTGGCTGGGTGACGTCCTGCCCCCAGAGCAGTATCCGGCCGGCGTCGATGGGTTCCAGCAGGTTGATGCAGCGCAGCAGCGTCGACTTGCCGGAGCCGGACGCCCCGATGAGGCAGATCACCTCGTGCGAAGCCACGCTGAGATCGATCCCGTCCAGCACCAGGTTGGTTCCGAACGACTTGCGCAGGCCCTCGATCCGTACCGCGTCCGGGTCGGCCGGGGCCTGGCTCACGTGATCCCCCCGGCCAGGCGGCGGCGCCGGTCCCGGGCGATCAGGTGGTCGGTGAACCGGGCCAGCGGGATGGTGAGGATGAGGAACAGGATGGCCGCCACCACGTAGCTGGAGTAGTTGAACACCGTGTCGCTGAAGATCTCCGCGGCCTTGTTGGCCTCGATCGCGCCGAGGATGCCGACCAGCGCGGTGTCTTTCTGCAGGCTGATGAAGTCGTTCAGCAGCGGCGGGATGATGTTGCGGACCGCCTGCGGCAAGATCACGTGACGCAGGGCCGAGGTGTGCGACAGGCCGAGCGACCGGGCCGCGGCGACCTGGCTCTGGTGCACCGAGTTCAGGCCCGCCCGGTACACCTCCGACACGTACGCGGAGTAAGACAGGACCAGGGCGGCGATTCCGTACACGGCGGCGGACTGGCTGGACACGAACGGCAGGTTGAGCGCGGGGACCCCGAACCCGATCGCGAAGATGACCAGGATCAGCGGGACGCCGCGGAACACGTCCACGTAGATGGTGCTGACGAGGCGCAGCGGGAACATCACCGGGCTGTCCGACTGCCGGATGACGGCCAGCAGCAAGGCGAAGATGAGAATGAGGACCTCGGCGGCCAGGAACATCCGGATGTTCAGCCACAGCGCCTCGCCCACCGAGTAGTAGCCCTGCCGGGGATCGCCGATCAGGGACTTCCACATGTCGGTCGGGTTGAAGAACGTGTGCCGGACCACGGCGCTGCCCGGGGCCAGCAGGAACAGGGCGGCCAGCGCGCCCAGGACCACGATGGTACTGGCGGTGGACACGGCGACTGCCCCGCGGCCGCTGCCCAGCAGCCGCGACCCGCGCCTAGCCTGGCCGAAGGACGTCTGGGGCGGCCCGACCATCAGGACTCGACCATCAGGGCTTGATCGTCGGCACGCTCACGTAGACCTGCAGGTACTTCTTCTCCAGGGCGGCCAGCGTGCCGTTGCGGTTCAGCGTGTCCAGCGCCTTGTCCACGCAGCCCACCAGCGGATTCCCCTTGTGGAAGAGCAGCCCGTAGTGCTCGCCGGTGGACGGGAACTGGCCCACCATGACCGAGTTCTTGATCTCCGAGGAAGAGATGTACTGGGCCGTCGGCGTGTCCGCCACCAGCGCCGCGATCTGGTGGGTCTGCAGTCCCTGCTTCGCGTCGTTCAGCGTCTCGTAGACCTTGGGCGTCTGCGTCGGCTGGATCTGGCTGTTGATGAAGGCCAGGCTGGTCGTGCCGATCTGGTCGCCGAACACGTACTTCTTCAGGTCGGCCGGCGCGTGCTTGGTGATGATCGTGGTGCCCTTCAGGGCCACCAGCGCCTGCTGGACGTTGTAGTAGCTGGACGAGAACGTCACCGCCTGGGCCCGCGGCGGGGTCACCGAGATCTCATTGATGTCGAAGTCGAACTTCTTGGGGCCCGGCGCGTAGGAGTCGTTGAACGGCTCGTACGCCCATTTGACCTGCGACTTCTTGAAGCCGAGCTGGGTCGCCACCGCGTAGGCGACGGCGCTTTCGTAGCCCTTGCCGTTCGCGGGGTTGTTGCCCTGGAACCACGGCGGGTAGGCCGGCTTGTCGGTGGCCACGGTGAGCGCGCCCTTGGTGTACAGGTCCTTCTGGATGCCCGCGTTGGTGCAGCTGGCTGCGGCCGCGGAGGCGCTGCTGCCGCTGCTGGCCGTGCTTCCCGAGCTCCCGCACGCGGCGAGGCCGGTCACCAGACCAGCTGCTACCGCGGTGATCATGATCCGCCGCATGTGATCACTTTACTGTGGAGGTGGTCTGCAAAGGCCGTCATGACACACGAGGAGGACGCCGATGCCCGCGTGGATCTGCCGAACCTGCGCCGTCCAGCAGCCCGACACCCCGCAGCCGCCCGGCATGTGCCCGATCTGCGCGGACGAACGCCAGTACGTCGGCTGGGAGGGCCAGCAGTGGACCACGATGGCCGAGATCGCCGCGGACCACGCGGTGGTCGTCCGCGAGGAGGAGCCGGGCCTGACCGGTATCGGCGTGGAGCCGGCCTTCGGCATCGGGCAGCGGGCCCTGCTGGTCCGCACCCCGGCCGGCAACGTCCTGTGGGACTGCGTACCGCTGCTGGATGAGGCGGCCCAGGCCCAGATCACCAGCCTGGGCGGCATTGACGCGATCTGCATGTCCCACCCCCACTTCTACGCCGCGCATGTTGACTTCGCGGACGCCTTCGGTGCCCGCGTCTACATTCCGCGGGCCGACCAGGAGTGGATCCAGCGGCCCTCACCGCGCATCGAGCTGTTCGACGACGACGCCGAGCCGGTTCCCGGCGTCACCCTGGCGCGGATCGGCGGTCACTTCGACGGAGCTGCCGTGCTGCACTGGCCGGCCGGGTCCGGCGGCCGCGGCGTCCTGCTGACCGGGGACACCATCACGGTGGTCCCGGACCGCGACTGGGTCAGCTTCATGTGGAGCTACCCCAACCTCATCCCGCTGGACGGGGCGACCGTGCTGGAGATCGCCCGCCGCGCGGAGCGGTTCACCTTCGACCGGGTCTACGGCGGCTGGTGGGGACGGGTCGTCGTGGCCGACGGCGCTGCAGCCGTCCGCCGCTCTGCGGACCGCTACGTGGCCCGGTTGCGCGGGGAGCGGCCCTAAGTCTGGGGGTACCCTGCGCGGACTTCCCGGCTGGGGTATACCCATCAGATGAGCACTCTGGGTGATCGCGGGTCCAGGGACATCGCCGTCGAGGACTGGTACGGCCTGGACATGGCGACTCCCGGCCCGGTGGACGCAGCGCCCGAGGATTCGCTGTTCCCGCCGATCGGTGAGTACGGCTTCCTGTCCGACTGCGAGACCACCGCCCTGATCGCGCCGAGCGGGAACGTGGAATGGCTGTGCCTGCCCCGGATGGACTCGCCGAGCGTGTTCGGGTCGATCCTGGACCGCTCGGCCGGCGGTTTCCGGCTCGGCCCCGAGGGAGTCAACGTCCCGGCGGCCCGCCGGTACCTGCCCGGGACGATGGTGCTGGAGACCAGCTGGGCCACCCCGA
>Ga0208589_1001391_pt1 | contig 10166 bp, 8 predicted proteins | sample NGESurshal092012_2_FD_184486 | JGI IMG/M metagenome (GOLD analysis project Ga0208589, IMG submission 184486) | Arctic peat soil microbial communities from Barrow, Alaska - NGEE Surface sample F53-2 shallow-092012 (SPAdes) | ecosystem: Environmental > Terrestrial > Soil > Wetlands > Peat ... | reverse complement strand
GCGCTCGGCGGGTGATGGAAAGCGGGAAAGCCGAGTTTTGCTATTTCAGCGGAGTCGCGAAAACCGCCGTCAGTCACCACGCCGGCGACGCCGCGTTGCATCAGCCGCGTCACCAGGATGGCGCCGGCGGACGCGGCGCGGGCATCCTTGCGGCTGTCCATCACCAGCACAGCGCCGGGCGGACACTCTTCCACCGCCTTGCGCTGTGGATGGGAGCGGTCGCGAAACACGTCGAGCTTGTTGAGGTCCTCGCGCGCCGGCATATAACGCAGCGTGAACGCCTCGCCCACCAAGGTCGGCTGGTCCGGACCGAGCGGATGCACGTCCTGAATGCACTGGGTGCGAAAGCCGCGTTTGTAGAGCGCGGTGGCAACCGTCGCGGTGGAAATCGTCTTCAGCTTGCCGCGGGTGGCGTCGTTGAGTTTTGTCATGCGCGTCCTCCCGGTTTGAACTAGTAGATCGACGGTTCGCCGACCGGCGCGCCGAAATCCGTCTCGAGGAAATCGAAGTCGCAGCCCTCATTGGCCTGCCGGATATGGCGGGTGAACATCCAGCCATAGCCGCGCTCGAAGCGGGTCTCCGGCTGCTTCCACGCCGCGCGGCGTTTTGTCATTTCGGCCTCGGAGATGTCGAGGTTGATGGTGCGCGCGGCGACGTCGAGCGTGATCTTGTCGCCGTTTCGCACCAGGGCCAGCGGCCCGCCGATATAGGATTCCGGCGACACATGCAGGATGCAGGCGCCGTAGCTGGTGCCGCTCATGCGCGCATCCGACAGCCGCACCATGTCGCGCACGCCCTGCTTCACCAATTTGGTCGGGATCGGCAGCATGCCCCATTCCGGCATGCCCGGCCCGCCTTGCGGCCCCGCATTGCGCAGGATCAGCACGTGATCGGCGGTGACATCGAGATCGGGATCGTCGATCGCCTTCTTCATCGAGGGATAGTCGTCGAACACCAGCGCGGTGCCGGTATGCTTCAAGAAGCGCGGCTCGCAGGCGGAAGGTTTTATGACGCAGCCGTCGGGCGCGAGATTGCCCTTCAACACCGCGAGCGCGCCTTCGGCATAGATCGGGTTGTCGACGGTGCGGATCACGTCGTCATTATAGACCTCGGCGTCCGCGATGTTCTCGCCGAGCGTCTTGCCGGTCACCGTCATCGCATCGAGGTGCAGATGCTGCTTGATACGGCCCATCAGGCCGGGCAGGCCGCCGGCATAGAAAAAGTCCTCCATCAGATATTTGTCGCCGGAGGGGCGCACATTGGCGATCACCGGCACCTTGCGGCTGGCTGTCTCGAAATCCTCCAACCCGATGTCCTGACCGGCGCGGCGCGCCTGCGCGATCAAGTGAATGATCGCATTGGTCGAACAGCCCATCGCCATCGCCACCGTGATCGCATTCTCGAAGGCTTTTCGGGTCTGGATCTTCTGCGGGGTCAGATCCTCCCAGACCATATCGACGATGCGGCGGCCGGATTCCGAACTCATGCGGATGTGGCCGGCATCGGCCGCCGGGATCGAGGAAGCGCCCGGCAGGGTCATGCCGATCGATTCGGCGATCGCGGTCATGGTGGACGCCGTGCCCATGGTCATGCAGGTGCCGTAGCTGCGGGCGATGCCGGCCTCGACATCGACCCAATCCTTGTCGGAGATTTTGCCCGCACGCCGCTCGTCCCAGTATTTCCAGGCGTCGGAGCCCGAGCCCAGCGTCTTGCCCTTCCAGTTGCCGCGCAGCATCGGGCCGGCGGGCAGATAGATCGCCGGCAGGCCCATGCTGGTGGCGCCCAGCAGCAGCGCCGGCGTGGTCTTGTCGCAACCGCCCATCAGCACCACGCCGTCGACGGGATGGCCGCGCAATAATTCCTCGGCGTCCATCGCCAGCAAATTGCGGTAGAGCATGGTGGTGGGCTTGAGAAAAGATTCCGACAGCGACAGCGCCGGCAATTCCATCGGAAAACCGCCGGCCATCAGGATGCCGCGCTTGACGTCGTCGACCCGCGACTTGAAGTGCATGTGGCAGGGCTGCGCGTCCGACCAGGTGTTCAGGATCGCGATGACGGGGCGCCCCTTCCACTCCTCCGGCGCATAGCCCATCTGCATCGCGCGCGAACGGTGGCCGAAGGCTCTGAGATCGTCGGGCGCGAACCAGCGCGCGCTGCGCAGCGTTTCCGGACTTTTCTTGTTGTTTGTCATTGCATCACCTGTTTGAACCCAACCTGTCAGAACGCCTGACGGGTCATCTCACAGGCAATCCATCCGGTGCAAGTTCCGCTTTTCGCCGAAGCGCAAAATCCGCCTGCTGCACCGCAAAATCAGACGCAGCACGGGTTCCGCAATTGTCTCCTGCTGCCGCAGCTTCCACCTTGCGAAGAAACGCTTGCGCGACAGCGACCGGCGTTTCACAACCACACATTGACGCCATCGGTGACTCGATCGGGTGACTTGATCAGTGTCTTGAGCGACGTTTTTGGGAATGCCGGCATGGCCAAAATTCTGATCGTGGACGACGACGGGGCCGTCCGGACCACCATCCGGCTTCTGCTCGAACGGGCCGGCCACAGCGTGGTCGCGGCCAGCGACGGCCGCAAAGGGCTGGCGCTGTTCGAGGCCGGGGAGTTCGACCTGCTATTCCTCGATATTTTCATGCCGGGGATGGACGGCATCGAAACCATGCGGCTGGTGCACGCGCAGCGGCCGCTGGTTCCCATCATCGTGATTTCCGGCAACCCTATCCTGTCGGAGTCGGGCCCGGCCCCGGATTTCCTCAACATGGCAACCAAACTCGGGGCGGTTTTCAGCCTGCAAAAGCCGTTCAGGCCTGCCGCCCTGTTGGAGGCCGTCGTCCACGCCCTTGAAGCCGCGCGGGACTGGGCGCCGCAGGCTACGGCGACCGGCGCGTGTTCCCGCCCCTGATACGCCAACCGCGTTGCCCGCGCCCGCCATCCGGTTATCATGGTGCTTCGGGGATGGCGCAAAGCACGGATGACGCTCACCACCAAATTGGCCGTTGCAATGATCGCGCTGGTAGCGATCACGGTGTCGGCAATCGGCTTCCTGAACTATCGAAGCCTTGAACAGTCGTTGCTGCCGCGCGTGCTCGATCGCATCGAGAGCCAGTCGCGGCTGGTGGCGGCCGATCTCGAAGCCTATGTCGCCGGCGCCCGCGGCGATATTGCAGGCCTGCGGTCCGGCGTGGCCTTGAGCGGGCTAATTCGGGCTCACCTGGCCGGCGGAACCGACCCTTCCGACGGTGTTTCCGAAAATACCTGGCGCGAGCGCATCGCCGATCGTCTTCTGGCCGAACTGCAGGTAAGGCCCGCTTATTCCGAGATACGCGTGATCGGTTTGGGCGACAACGGGCGCGAAATCGTCCGGGTCGATCGCCGGGGTCCGGAAGGAACGGCCGAGATCGTTCCGGACGGAAGCCTGGGACAAAGAGCCGACCGGGCCTATTTCAAGCAAACCATCAAGCTCAGGCCGGGCGAGATCTACATCTCTCCCGTCGGACTCGATCGCATCGACTGGCAGATCGTGACACCGCCCCTGCCGACCCTGCGGGTAGCGACGCCGATTTTCACTCCCGCAGGCAGACTGTTCGCCATCTTCATCATCAACGTCGATATGCGACCGGCTTTCGACCGGGTCCGGCACTCGGCACGGCCGGGCGAGAACGTCTACGTCATCAACGAACAGGGCGACTATCTGGTTCACCCCGACCAAGCCCGCGAATTCGCCAGCGAACTGGGCAAACCCGACACCTGGCAAGCCGACTTCCCGATTCTCGCATCGGCGATCGGCGCCACGCAGAGCGTCACATATATCGTGACCGATGCAGCCGGGCGGCCCGGCGGCATCGCATTGGCGCCGGCCATCCTGGCTGGCAATGAATGGGTCGCGGTGGTCAAAACCGCACCGAACCCGGTGATCATGGCCACGGCGGCGTCGATTCAGGGCACATCCGTGTCTGTCGGTCTCGCCGCGATCTTGTGCGCGGCGGTACTGGCGGTATTGCTGGCCCGGTCGCTGACGCGACCGATCCTACAATTGACCGCCGCGGTCGAAGGTGCCGGCCGCAACGGCCTCGCCGCCATTCCGGTCGATGCGTCAGGCGAAACCGGCGTGCTGGCGCGGGCCTTCGCTCGCGTGATCGGAGAGGCCAACACCAAAACCATCGAACTCGAACACGAAGTCGGCGAACATCGCCGCACCGAAGCCGCCCGGGAGCGGATCGCCGAGCGCGAGCACCTGTTCAGCGCAGCGGTCGAGTCTTCCCACGACGCCATCATCACAAATTCGCTGCAGGGCAAGATCACGGGCTGGAATCCGGCCGCCGAACGGCTGTTCGGTTTCAGCGCGGCGGAAGCCGTCGGCAAGGAGATCGATATCATCGTTCCGCCCGAATTGCGGTCCGGGGTTCGCGACGCCCTCTCCCGGATCGGCCGCGGCGAACCGGTCGAGGATCATGAAACCGAGCGATTGCGCAACGACGGAAGCACGATACCGGTTTCGCTCAGCATTTCCCCGATCAGGGCGCCGTCGGGCGCGGTCGTCGGCGCTTCGAAGATTGCCCGCGACATCAGCGAAGCGAAGAAAACCCGCGATGCGCTCAGCCAGGAGATCGAGGAAAGGCGGCGAATCTTCGAGACCTCGCAGGACCTGATCCTGGTTACCGACAGCCAGGGCGTACTGGTCCAGGTCAGCCCGAGTTCGCAAGCGACCTTGGGATACGCGCCCGAGGAAATGATCGGCTTCAACTCGATCAAGTTCATCTACAGCGACGATCTCAACAATACCCGCGACGAACTGCGCGCCGCGCGCCGCCGGCAACACACGCGGAATTTCGACACCCGCTTCATCCACAAGGACGGGCGCATCGTGACGCTGTCATGGATGGGCGCATGGTCCGAGCCGGTGCACCGGCATTTCTTCATCGGCCGTGACACCACCGAGAGCCGGCAGGCGCAGGAAACCTTGAGCGAAAGCGAGCAACTGGCGCGCGGCATCATCGACACCGCGCTCGACGCCTTCATCCAGATGACCGAAGACGGTACCGTCTCGGACTGGAATCCGCAGGCCGAAACCATCTTCGGCTGGTCGCGCAGCGAGGCGATCGGACGGCGCCTCGACGAGATGATCATTCCGGAATTGCTGCGCGACGCCCACAAAGCAGGCGTTCAGCGCTTCCTGCGTACCGGACACCGCAAGATCCTCGGACGCCGGCTCGAATTGGAGGCGGTGCGGCGCGACGGCAAGGAGATCAAGGTCGAGCTCTCGATCACGGGGCTGCGGCGCCGCGACGGCGTCGTGTTCAACGGATTCGTGCGCGACCTGACCGACCGCATCGCGGCGCAGGACCGCATCCGCCAGGCCGAGAAAATGGAAGCGCTCGGCCAGCTCACCGGCGGCATCGCGCACGATTTCAACAATATCCTGACCGTGATCACGGGCACGATCGAGATCGTCGCCGACGCGGTCAAGAGCGAGCCGCAACTCGCCGCCATCACCAAAATGATCGATGAAGCCGCCTCGCGCGGCGCCGACCTGACCCAACATCTGCTGGCATTCGCGCGCAAACAGCCGCTGCAGCCGCGCGAGGTCGACATCAATACGCTGGTGATCGATACCGCCAAGCTGCTGCGGCCGACGCTCGGCGAGCAGATCGAGATCGAATCCGTATTCCACGACGAGGCCTGCTTCGCCACCGTCGATCCCAACCAGCTCACGACCGCCATTCTCAACCTGGCGCTGAACGCGCGCGACGCGATGCCCAACGGCGGCAAGCTGGTGCTGGAGACCGGTTCGGCCTATCTCGACGAAAATTATGCGGGCTCCAACAGCGAAGTTCAGCCCGGCCGCTATGCCCTGATCGCCGTCAGCGATACTGGCGGCGGCATTCCCGCGGCGATGCTCGACAAGGTGTTCGACCCGTTCTTCACCTCGAAGGGACCGGGAAAGGGTACCGGCCTCGGCCTCAGCATGGTCTACGGCTTCGTCAAGCAATCCGCCGGCCATATCAATATCTACAGCGAGGAAGGCCACGGCACCACGATCCGGATGTACCTGCCGCCGGGCGCCGCGGCATCGCCCGCCCGCGGCGCCGATGCGGCGCCCGCCGTGGCGGGCGGCAACGAAACCATCCTGGTCGTCGAAGACGACAGGCTGGTGCGCGGCTATGTGCTGACGCAACTGCGCTCGCTCGGCTACGTGACGCTGGAGGCCGCGAATGCGGCGGAAGCGCTCAATATCGTCACGGCGGGCAGCGCGTTCGACCTGCTGTTCACCGACGTGATCATGCCGGGCGCGATGAACGGCCGGCAGCTTGCCGACGAAGTGCAAAAGATCAAACCGGGATCGAAGGTACTGTACACCTCGGGTTACACCGAGGATGCGATCATTCACCACGGCCGGCTCGATTCCGGCGTGCTGCTGCTCGCCAAGCCCTATCGCAAATCGGAAATGGCCGTGATGATCCGCACCGCGCTGGAGCAGGATCGGTTCTGATTGAATCAGAACCGAGGCTCCGGATTGTTCTTTTGACGCGTTTTCTTTTCGCGAACCGGCATCCAACCACGGATCAAGTCCGCGGGCATTACCTCGCTCGAAACCGCTATGGCCAGCTGAAATCAATAGCCGGTCGCGCCGGCCTAAGCGGAATCAGGATGCGCGCTGCGCGGTCAGCACGATCCGGATCAGGTCGGCCGCGTTGCGCGCACCGAGCTTCTTCATGATGTTGGCGCGGTGATCTTCGATGGTCCGCGGGCTGATTCCGAGCTGACGTCCGGCTTCCTTGTTGGAGGCACCGGATGCGAATTGCTCCAGGACTTCGCGTTCACGCCGGGTCAGCGGCTCGCGGCCCGGGAAATGCAGCGAGGCGACCTTCGAGGCATGGCCTTCCGCTTGCCGGCGCGCATAGGCATCGATCGCCTCGTCGAGCCGCGCCACGATCTCGCTGCCCCGGAACGGCTTCTCGATGAAATCCAGCGCGCCATTCTTGATCGCGCTCACCGCCATGCTGATGTCGCCTTGTCCGGAGATCATGAAGATCGGCGCCGGATAATCCTCGCCGCGCAGTTCTTTCAGAATATCGAGTCCCGATTTGCCGGGAATATGCACATCGAGAAGAATGCATGAAGGAGTCCGGCTTCGCGCCACCGCGAGCAACGCGGCACCGTCCGCAAAGCAGATCACCTGATAGCCGCCGGCCGACAAAACCAGCGAAAGGGTTTCGCGAACCGCGGGATCGTCATCGACGACAAATATCTCACCACGTGAGGGAGGATTTTCGGCCATGTGGCTTTGTCCTTCGACAGTGCCTTTGCGACAGTGCCCTTGCGACAATGTCCTTCGACCGTGAAGTTCTGCTCTCCGAGTCGCTTTGCCCGGTCAAGATCAGCGACCGCCCGTATTAGTACGGGACGCAGACTTAACGCACAAGTAGCGCGAGACGCTCTAAGAACGCAACGAAGGAGACTGCTCATGCATAGTGCAACCGGCGGCGTCCAGCCCGATCGCCCAAATGACAATTACAGTGCGGTCGTCTCGGACCTGGTGTCCCTGATCGAGCATATGCAAGCCAGCATGAAGATGCTCGAGAGAGCGATCGCCGGGGAATTGCCGCTCGGCGGCCAAGAGGGTCAGGAAGCCGGCGACAACGTCATTATCCTCGATGATATCACGCCGTGTTATGTGAAGGCCAACGCCGCCTTGCACGCCTGCAAGGCCGGACTTGGGGTCGCCCTGCATTTTCTCTCGGGCGCCGAGCCGCCAGATACGACAATAGTCGAATTGGCCGGAAGCGATCGCCCATCGCGGGGTTATAGCGTTTCGGACGAAGCGGGATTGGTCGGCATAAGGAAAACCGCGTCCAGAACCGGAGCCAGGCCGTGACGCCATCAGCACGGACAGGCTCCGGCTGACGGTGCCTGAGCGCGCCGCACAACGCGCGGATGCGGTTGGCCGGTTTGTCCACAAAATCTTTGGTGAGGAGCGACCCTAGCCGCTCATCGCAGCCTCATGGGCTGCGCCGCCGGGACCCTTTTTCTTGTGTTTTCCCTGCAGGAACTGGACATCGATTTCGGCGCCATTGACGCGGACCAGTTCGCAGCGGCGATAGGCAAGGCCGGTCGACGACAGCAGCAAAAAGAATTCCTTGAGATTGAGGCCCTGAATCGAACCCTCGACCGTCAGGATAGCGTCGTTATCCGATATCGCATTGAGCATGCAGTCGCGCCGCCATGTGCCGTCGATGCCCATGATGCAGACGCCGTATCCGCGGCTGAACGTTACCCGCTCCGGTCCCTTGCTTTCCTCAGACATGATTACATACCCGCCATTGCGGCGGCCTTCGGCGCATTGACGCCTGAGGCCGTCTTTGTCGATGCTGGATTGAAATTGCCGGGACGATAAAGCCCGCGGCGTTCCGGATAGGGTTTGAAGACGTCGGTCAGTCCGACCACCGTCTCGGCAGCGCCGAGCGCCAGAAAGCCGTCGCTCTCGGTCGACTTGGCGAGGCGGCGGAAGATATTGATCTTGGTATCCTGGTCGAAATAGATCAGCACGTTGCGGCAGAAGATGACGTCGAAGACGCCGAGCTGGGAGAAATCGTGCAACAAATTGAGCTGCCGATGCTGGACCATCGCCCGGATTTCGGCGCTGATCTGCCAGAACTCGCCGGTCTGCTTGAAATATTTGACCAGCATCTGGATCGGCAGGCCGCGCTGAACCTCGAACTGGCTGTATAGCCCCGCCTTGGACTTTTCGATCACTTCCAGCGACAAATCGGTCGCGAGGATTTCGACCCGCCAGCCGGCGAGCGCCGCGCTCATTTCCTTCAGGCACATTGCCAGCGAATACGGCTCCTGACCGGTGGAGCCCGCGGCGCACCAGATCCGGATGCTGCGGCGGCCGGCGCGCGCCTGCAATATCTCGGGCATGATCGCATCGCGGAAGTGATCGAACGGGACCTTGTCGCGGAAGAAGAACGTCTCGTTGGTGGTCATCGCCTCGATCACCTGGTTGGCAATCGGGGTCGAGCCCGCCTTCATTTTCAGCACGAGTTCGGTGATACCCGGCAGGCCGGCCTTGCGTGCGATCGGCAGCAGGCGGCTTTCGATCAGATATTGCTTGTCCGCGGACAGATCGAGGCCGGAATTGTCCTTGAGGAATTTACGCAAATACTCGTAGTCGGGCGGAGTCACGGGGCGGCCTCTCGAAATGACGCAACTGGATACAACAGACGTAAGCGATGCCGCCGAGCTATGCGGACTCGGCGGGTTGGAACAAACCGATCTCCTGGAATTTCGCGGTCACGATATCCTTGTCGAACGGTTTCATGATGTACTCGTTGGCGCCGGCGCGAAGCGCGCGCGATATATGGTCGATGCCATTCTCGGTGGTGCAGAACACCACCTTGGGCCGGTCGCCATCGGGCAGCCGGCGCAGATGGCCGAGGAATTCCAGACCGTCCATCACCGGCATGTTCCAGTCGAGCAGGATCGCCTCGGGCAGCTCGCGCTTGCAGACTTCCAGCGCCTTCTCGCCGTCCTCGGCTTCCACGATCTGGAAATCCATCTCTTCCAGTATCCGCCGCGCGATTTTGCGGGTGACGCTGGAGTCATCGACGACGAGGCAAGTCTTCATTGGCAAGTCTTCATTGGCATGTCTTCATGGCGGTCTTCTCGATCTCAATTCAATTTATGCAGCAAGCGCGGCCTTGGGCACGATTTCGAGGACGCGATCGACATCGAGGACGACCATGAGCTGACCGTCGAGGCGATGAACGCCACCGGCGAGCTTGGCCATGCGGGGATCGAGGTTGACGGGGTTTTCCTCGCGGCTGTCGTCGGGCAGCGTCAAGACCTCGCCGATCTGGTCGATCAAGAGGCCATAGGATTCGCCGCGCAGGTCGACACCGACCGCCATCGGCGGCTTGCCGTCCTCGTTTTTGGGCAGCCCCAGCCGCGCGCGCATGTCCACGACAGTGACGATGCGGCCGCGCAGATTGAGCACGCCCGCGATCTCGCTGGAGGACAGCGGCACCCGGGTCAGCCGTTCCGGCATGAACACGTCCTGCACGCGCGAGATCGGCAAGCCAAACAGCTGGCCCCCGATCATCGCGGTGACGTATTCGGCAACGGTGCCCTCGACGGTGGGGGTCTTGGTGGTCATG
>Ga0208589_1001390_pt1 | contig 10170 bp, 10 predicted proteins | sample NGESurshal092012_2_FD_184486 | JGI IMG/M metagenome (GOLD analysis project Ga0208589, IMG submission 184486) | Arctic peat soil microbial communities from Barrow, Alaska - NGEE Surface sample F53-2 shallow-092012 (SPAdes) | ecosystem: Environmental > Terrestrial > Soil > Wetlands > Peat ... | reverse complement strand
CTTGAGCCATTTGGCAAGGTTGCCCTTTTCCATCGTGGGCGACAGCGCAGGCATCAGGATGTTGATTGGCATTGTCAGTGACCTTGTTGCGACCGCGGCACGGTGGTGCCCATGTCGGTCGGCCGCGCGATTTCGGCTTCGAACATCTCGACAATCCGCGCCAGCGCTTCTTCCTCGGTGTAGTCGCTCTCGCGCGAATAGGCTCGGGCGGCGTGGCGTGCGATGTCGACCAGCAACATGCCCCACATGTCCGGTTCCTCGAAGGCGCGCTGGAACGCGATCGAAAGCCCGCCATCGAGCACAAAGGCGCGCAGCACCTCCGTGGCATCATCGCGGCCCATCACATCAGGTGGCAATGGCTGCTCCTTGGGACCGGCCATGGTTCACCGATAACAAACGGCCTTGGCGGCCTCGACCACCTCGGCCACCGAAGGCAATGCCAGCTTTTCAAGGTTCGCCGCATAGGGCATCGGCACGTCCTTGCCCGACACCCGCGCCACCGGCGCATCCAGATAGTCGAACGCATGTTCCATGATACGAGCAGCGATCTCGGCGCCGACGCCGTTTTGCTGCCAGCCCTCTTCCACCGTCACCGCGCGCCCGGTTTTTTTCACGGAAGCGACGATGGTGTCGGTGTCCATCGGGCGCAGCGTGCGCAGGTCGATCACCTCGGCCTCGATGCCTTCCTTGGCGAGTTCTTCGGCCGCCTTCAGCGCATAGGACATTCCATTCGACCACGACACGATCGTAACGTGGCTGCCTGCGCGCACCACGCGCGCCTTGCCGATCGGGACCACGTAGTCGTCGAGTTTCGGGACTTCGCCGGTATGGCCGTAGAGCATCTCGTTTTCGAGGAAGATCACCGGATTGGGATCGCGGATCGCGGCCTTCAACAGCCCCTTGTAGTCGGCGGCCGAAAATGGCGCGACCACCTTGAGACCTGGCACTTGCGAATACCAGGATGAATAATCCTGGCTGTGCTGGGCGGCAACGCGCGCGGCGGCACCGTTGGGCCCGCGAAACACGATCGCGCAGCCCATCTGGCCACCCGACATATAGAGTGTCTTGGCCGCGGAGTTGATGATCTGGTCCATCGCCTGCATGGCGAAATTGAAGGTCATGAATTCGACGATCGGCTTCAGGCCGGCCATCGCCGCACCGACGCCGATGCCGGCAAAGCCGTGCTCGGTAATCGGCGTGTCGATCACGCGCTTGGCGCCGAATTCCTGCAGCAGGCCCTGGCTAACCTTGTAGGCGCCCTGATATTCCGCGACCTCTTCGCCCATGATGAAAACGTCGGGATCCCTGCGCATTTCCTCGGCCATCGCGTCGCGCAAGGCCTCACGGATGGTCATGGTCACCATTTCGGTGCCTGCAGGCACTTCCGGATCAGGCTCCATGACGGCCTTCGGCGCCGAGGGTGCTTTCTTCTCCTCACCGCCGCCCGATTTGGCTTCGGCCTTGGTTTCGGCAGGAGCCTTGGATTCCGCCTTCGGCGCTGGCGCCTTATCGGCGTCAGCGGCGCTCTCGCCATCGGCCAGAATGGTTGCAATCGGGGTGTTGACCGCGACGTCGGCGGTGCCTTCGGGGATCAGAATCTTGCCGAGCGTGCCCTCATCGGTGGCCTCGACCTCCATCGTCGCCTTGTCGGTCTCGATCTCGGCGATCACGTCGCCGGACTTGATCGTCTCGCCTTCCTTTTTCAGCCACTTGGCAAGGTTGCCCTTTTCCATGGTGGGCGAAAGCGCGGGCATCAGAACTTGAATGGGCATATCGGCTCCGAGAAATCAGCTGCGCGCTTAGCGGTAGATATCGGTGTAGAGTTCGGACGCGTCCGGCTCGGGATCGTGCTGGGCAAAATCGGCGGCATTGTTGACGATCTCGCGCACCTCGGCGTCGATGGCCTTCAATTCCTGCTCGCTCATGCCGCCCGCCAGCAGGCGCTCGCGAACCTGCTCGATCGGGTCCTGGTCGTGACGGACCTTTTCGACTTCCTCGCGGGTCCGGTATTTGGCCGGATCCGACATCGAGTGGCCGCGGTAGCGATAGGTCTGCATCTCCAGGATATACGGCCCCTTGCCTTCCCGGCACCACGCCACCGCCTCGTCGGCGGCGGCCTTCACCGCACGGACGTCCATGCCGTCGACCTGCTTGCCCGGAATGTTGAAGGAAATGCCGCGCCGGGAAAAATCCGTCTGCGCCGACGAGCGGGTCACCGAGGTGCCCATCGCGTAACGGTTGTTCTCGATCACGAAGATCACCGGCAGCTTCCACAGCTCCGCCATGTTGAAGCTTTCGTAGACCTGGCCCTGGTTGGAGGCGCCGTCGCCGAAATAAGCCAGGCTGACAAAATCATTGCCGCGATAGCGGTTGGCGAACGCGAGCCCGGTGCCGAGCGAGACCTGGGCGCCGACGATGCCGTGGCCGCCGAAAAAATTCTTCTCCTTGCTGAACATGTGCATGGAGCCGCCCTTGCCCTTGGAATAGCCACCATGGCGGCCGGTCAATTCGGCCATCACACCCTTGGCTTCCATGCCACAGGCCAGCATGTGGCCGTGGTCGCGGTATCCGGTTATGACCTGATCGCCCTTCTTCAAGGCCATCTGCATGCCGATGACGACGGCTTCCTGGCCGATATAGAGATGACAAAAACCGCCGATCGCACCCATGCCGTAGAGCTGGCCGGCCTTTTCCTCGAACCGCCGGATCAGCAGCATGTCGCGCAGCGCGACCAGTTCCTGCTCCTTGGTGAATTCCGGCGGGGAGCTGCTCTCCTTCTCCTGCCCAGCTTCTTTCGTGGCGGTTTTTTTCGGTGCGGCCATGGCGTTTCCGGATCAGAGAACAGTGGAATGCCCTCTCTAACCCAACTCAAACCGCCATGAAAGGACTGCGTGAGGCCACGAAAATTTCATCATGCCGCACTGCAATGCGACACGAAACTTTCGAAATCGATTTCGCCAAATTTTGAAACTTGAAGCCTAGTTCGGTTTGGTCCGGACCAGGTCGTGGGGATTGACGTAGTCGAGCTGATAGCGCGCGCGCTCGTCGAGCATGTCGGGATCGACCCGGTCCGAGCGCAACAGCGAGACGCGCTGTTCGCCTTCGGTGCGCTCGCGCTTGAGCCGCGCCAGTTCCGAGGTCAGCGCGATGATCTCCTGGTCGAGTTCCTGCTGCGCGTTCAACCCATAGCGGCCGGTATAGGCGTTGACGCCGAAATAGCCGATCATGGCCGCTGCGATCGTGTAGAGCGCGAGGCCGGTCAGCACGGATTTGAGGCGGCTGCGGGAAACCATACCCCGCAGAATGCGATGGTCCGGTTAACGCAATGCTAAAACCCTGCCGGCTCATCAAGCTGCCTTGGGCCGTCTTGCCCATGCTTGCCCGTTCTCGCCTGATCTTGCCTATCGGTGATGCCTCGCCACAAAGGCGGCATAGGCGTCGATATATTGCTTCAGCACCGCCTGCAGCGATTCCTTGATCAGTTCGCCCTTGTCGTCGAAGGCATCGCCGACGCCGTTCAGGTAAATCTCCGGCTGGCCCATGATCGGGCCGGAAATCCCCGGCAGGATGTTCTGCAAATGCTTGGCGGCGCTGACCCCGCCGAGCGGTCCCGGCGAGTTGCTGACGATGCCGACCGGCTTGCCGAGAAACGAGCTCTTGCCGTAGGGGCGCGAGGCGACGTCGATCAAATTTTTCAGCACGCCGGGAATCGAGCGGTTGTATTCCGGGGTCACGAAGATCACGCCGGCGGACTTGTGGATCCGTTCGCGAAGCGCCAGCCAGTCGGCCGGGGGTGCGGCTTCGAGATCCTGATTGAAAAACGAAAGCCCGTGCGGGGTAATCACGTCCAGCTTCAGCGTATCGGGCGCCAGCTTTGTCAGCGCATTGGCGATCTTGAGCGCGAAGCTTTCCTTGCGGAGGCTGCCGGCGATGACGGCGATGTGATGGGTGGTCATGGGGTTTCCTTGTTCACGCGAACGCCGGGACGGCAGGCGGCTCAACCTAGCCGGATCGGATAAAGATGCAAGTGCATGAAGTGCGGAAACTGGAAAAACCGACCGCCCGAAATCAAACAGGCCGCCCTCGCGGGGGCGGCCTGTTCTGCACGATTTTTCGGCAAGTCCTTGGCAAATATCCAATCCGGTTCAGATCACCGGATTCCACGCCGACGGGATCAGGCGATATTTGGCTCCGTCCTTTTCGACGTGGCCAATGCAGGGGAAGGTAAAGTGGAAGCCGACCACGGTGGCCTTCTCGGCCGCCGCCATGTCGTAGAACTTGTGGCGGGTCGCCTGCGCCAGGTCGCCGTCGGTATCGTAGGCGACATGCCAATCCGGGTTGCGCAGAAACAATTCGGGAATGTTGGTCACGTCCGACTGGATCAGGATTTTTGAATTGCCGGATGTAATCCAGAACGACGTGTGCCCGGGCGTATGGCCGGGAGTCGAAATCGAGGTGATGCCGGGAATGACTTCCTTGCCCCAGTCATATTTGGTCACCTTGGTTTCGAGGCCCGTGAAGACCTTTTTCACGTTGGCGAAATAGTTCTTCATCATCTCGTTGGACTGCGCCTTGGCAGAATTTTCATCGCTCATCCAGAACGCCCAGTCGACCGACGGCACCATGATCTCGGCATTCGGAAACGCCAGCGAACCGTCGAGCGCGCGAATGCCATTGATGTGGTCGGGATGCAGATGCGACAGCAGCACGACGTCGACCTTCTTGGGATCGACGCCGGCCGCGGCAAGATTTTGCAAGGTGCGGCCGACCGCGCCCTTGCTCGGCTCGAGATTGGCGACGCCGTTGCCGGTATCGATCAGGATCAGCTTGCTGCCGGTATTGATCACCTGCGGATTGAACGGAATCGTCACCATCCCCGCCGGCATGTAGGCGGCTTCCGCCGCCGCGACCGCCTCGGCCTTCGGCGCGTTGCGGATGAAGGTTTCTGGTATCGGGAAGGTGCGTGCGCCATCGTTGATCGAGGTGCATTCATAGGCGCCGACCTTGTAGCGATAGAAACCCGGCGCCTGGGCGCCGGCCGGCGGCTCGGACGCCAGCGCCGGAGTTCCGAGCGACGTCAGCGCGGTTGCGGCGCCGGCGACAGTGGCAGCGGCCAAAAGTTCACGGCGACTAAGATTCGTCATCTTGCGATCAGTCATGGCATTCCCCCTACTTTGAGTTTCAAGTTACTCGAACGCATTTTTCGGCGCGAATGTCTGCCCGTTATCAGGGGAACGCAAGACGGCTCGACGTATCAGCGCCTTATACTTGGGTGGAATAAAGGGCCGGGGAATAAAACTCATCCCCGGCTTCGCTGGCGCTCCCCCATTGCCAATTATCTCACGCGCCCTTGTTCGGGTTGATCAGGAATTTTTCCCCGGTCGCGCGCTTGGCATAAGCGGCAACGTTGGAAAGCTCCAGGGCCTCCTGCAAAGACACCACCTTCGTGTAATGGCTCGCAAAAGTGGTCTTGAGCTCGGAGGCGACGCGCTGGCGCAGTCTTTCGCCGTCGGCCCTGCCGATCTTCATCAGGAACGGAAACAACAGCCAGCCGCCGACGCCCCACATCATGCCGAAGGCGCGGTTCAGTTCGACCGGTCCCGGATTGAGGCTGCCGTAAATATAGACCTGCTTGTGTACGCTCGATCCGTAGCGGCTGTAGACCTTGGCGGTCTTGTTGGCCGCGATCTCCATGCCGGTCAGGATATCGCCGGCGAGCCTGCCGCCGCCGATGGCGTCGAACGCCAGCGTCGCGCCGGTTTCCACCAGCGCGTCGGTCAGGTCGTCCATGAAGCCGGCGGCGGTGGAGTCGACGATGTGTTTGGCGCCGATCTTGCGCAGGATCGCGGCCTGCTCCGCGCTGCGGACGATGTTGACCAGCGCAATGCCATCCTTGAGGCAGATGCGGTTGAGCATCTGGCCGAGATTGGACGCCGCCGCCGTATGCACCAGCGCCTTGTGGTTTTCACGGCGCATGGTTTCGGTCATGCCGAGCGCGGTCAGCGGATTGACGAAGCAAGATGCGCCGTCGGCGGCCGTGGTCCCCTCCGGCAGCACCAGCACGTCGCGCGCCTTGATGCAGCGATATTGCGCGTACATCGCGCCGCCGATCATCGCAACCGTCTTGCCCATCAACGCCTTTGCCGCGTCCGACGATCCGGCCTTGATCACCGAGCCTGCGCCCTCATTGCCGACTGGCATGGATTCATCGAGCCTCCCGGCCATGCCTTTCATGCCGGCTTCCGAAACCTTCGCAGTCACGACAGGCGCATCCTTGCTGCCCGATGATTTCGCGGTGGCCATGTCGGCCGCGCCGACCAAAAGCCCGAGGTCCGACGGATTGATCGGCGTCGCCTCGACGCGGACCAGCACTTCATCTTCCGCCGGCTCCGGCGTCGGCACGCTCAACAGCGATATTTCAAGTTCGCCGCTCTTCTTGATCAGCGAACGTAATTGCAGGCCCGTCTTGTGATCGGCACTCATGTAAATCTCCTCTGGCCGCGATCGGCCGTTGTCGTTGTCAAATGTTTGTCGCACTCAAAGCTTGGTTGCCGCGCGATCGGAAATGCCCGCGGCCCAGGTCGAAGGACGGCCCTCAAAGGCGGATTTCGCGCGCTTGCCGAGCCAATAGGAATAAGGCGGCGGCACGATCTTGAAATCGGGATCGGCACCAAGCTTCTGTGCCGCGTCCATCGGCCAGTTCGGATTGTACATGATTTCGCGCGCCAGCGCGGTGAGATCGGCGCGGCCCTCTTGCAGGATGGCTTCGGCCTGGTCGGCATGAACGATATGTCCGACCGCCATGGTCATCAGGCCGGCCTCTTTGCGGATCCGCTCGGCATAAGGCACCTGATAGCCGTATTTGCGCGATCGCTCGCCATCCATCGGCGAATGCGCCAGCGTGCCGCCGGACGAGCAGTCGATCACGTCGACGCCTTCGCCCTTGAGCAATTTCGCCAGCCGCACGCTTTCGTCCAGTCCCCAGCCGGCGTCGTCCTCGCAGGACAGCCGCATGAACAGCGGTTTGTCCGCCGGCCACGCCGCGCGCACGCATTCGGCGACCTCGATCGCAAAGCGCATCCGGTTCAATTCCGAGCCGCCATATTCGTCGGTGCGGACATTGGCGACCGGGGACAGGAATTGATGGATCAGATAGCCGTGCGCGCCATGGATCTCCATCACATCGAAACCGGCCCGCGCCGCGCGCCCGGCGGCCTCGCCCCATTTGGCCGCGAGATCGCGCACTTCATTATGCGACAAGGCCCGCGGCGTCGGTGATTTCTCGCTATGCGGCACGGCGCTCGGCGCCACCAGCTCCCAGCCGTCCCAATCGAATATTTCCGGCTCGTCGCCGCGCAGCGGCTTGCCGCCTTCCCAGGGGCGGCTCAGCCGCGCCTTGCGGCCGGAATGGCCGAGCTGCAGGCCCGCCACCGCGCCATGCGCCTTGATGAAAGCGGCGCAGCGCGCCAGCGCCGGAATGAAATCGTCGTTCCACAACCCGGTATCGCCGACAGTGCCGCAGCCGCTCCGCGCCACCTTGGTCGATTCCATGATGACGAGCCCTGCCCCTCCTTGGGCATATTTGCCGGCGTTGACGAGGTGCCAGTCGGTGGCAAAGCCCTCGACCGCCGAATATTGGTGCATGGGGGCGACGACGACGCGGTTCTTCAGGCGCACGCTCCTGATCTCGAGCGGAGAAAACAGCATCGGTTGCGTCATCGCGTCGTGCTCCCCGTTTTGAAATCGGCGTCAGCGTTATCAGCCGCGCCGGCTTTTCGTTGGCCTCCTTAAGCCAGCGCTTTCAGCGCCGCCCTTCCGGCATATTTCGCCTGGCTTCCCAATTCCTGTTCGATCCGCAGCAACTGGTTGTACTTGGCGGTGCGATCGGAGCGCGCCAGCGAACCGGTCTTGATCTGTCCGCAATTGGTGGCGACCGCGAGATCGGCGATGGTGGAATCCTCGGTCTCGCCGGAGCGGTGCGACATCACGGCGGTGTAGCCGGCCTTGTAGGCCATCTCGATCGCGCTCAGCGTTTCCGTCAAGGTGCCGATCTGGTTGACCTTGATCAGAATGGAGTTGGCGCAGCCGCGCTTGATGCCGTCGGCGAGCCGCTTCACATTGGTGACGAACAGATCGTCGCCGACGAGCTGGCACTTGTTGCCGATCAAATCGGTGGCGAGCTTCCAGCCCTTGAAATCGTCTTCGGCGAGACCATCCTCGATCGAGACGATGGGATAGCGCGAAACCAGTTCCCCGAGGTATTTTGCCTGTTCCTCGATGGAGCGGGTTTTGCCCTCGCCTTCATAGACATAGGCGCCGTTCTTGAAGAATTCGGTCGAAGCCGGATCGAGCGCCAATGCGACGTCCTCGCCAGGCTTGTAGCCGGCTTTCTCGATCGACTTCATCACAAAGGCCAGCGCCTCGTCGGCCGATTTCAGATTGGGCGCAAAGCCGCCCTCGTCGCCGACATTGGTGTTGTGGCCGGCGTCGTGCAGCGCCTTCTTCAGCGTATGAAACACCTCGACGCCCATGCGCAGGCCTTCGGAAAAGGTCGGCGCGCCGATCGGCATGATCATGAATTCCTGGAAGTCGATCGGGTTGTCGGCGTGCACGCCGCCATTGATGATGTTCATCATCGGCACCGGCAGGGTCCGCGCCGAGGTGCCGCCGACATAGCGATAGAGCGGCATGTCGAAGGATTCGGCCGCGGCCCTGGCGACCGCGAGCGAGACGCCCAGAATGGCGTTGGCGCCGAGCCGGCCCTTGTTCGGCGTGCCGTCGAGTTCGATCATGGTCTGGTCGATCTGCACCTGCTCCTCGGCCGCCATGTCGGCGAGCGCTTCGAAAATCTCGCCATTGACGGCATCGACCGCCTTGCGGACGCCCTTGCCGAGATAGCGCGTCTTGTCGCCATCGCGCAGTTCGACCGCCTCGTGCGCGCCGGTGGAGGCGCCCGACGGCACCGCAGCGCGGCCGAGCGAGCCGTCCTCCAGCACCACGTCGACCTCGATGGTGGGGTTGCCGCGGCTGTCGAGGATTTCGCGGCCGATGATGTCGACGATGGCGGTCATGGGAGCCTCATGGAAAAAAACGGAAAATTTGGACTGACGGCGCTGCTTCTACAGCAACCCCGGGAGACGGAAAAGGCCGCCTCCGAGGGACCCTCAGGACGCCGCCATGCGTGACGCTGGCGGCTGAATTGTCTAATAGACCGGAGCGCATGATCCGCCAAAGTGTGAGCGCTTTGGCGATAAGATCATGCGCCTTATATAGAAAAGAGCGCGATCGGACGCAAAACCGGGTGCCACTTTTGCTGATCGCGCTCTGGGAGACCTCATGATGTCGAAAAGCCCCAAAAAGTCCCAAAAGAAACTTGCCGGCCTGCAACTCGGCCGCGCGGTGGAATGGCCGGATACGCCCGAAAAGGCAAAACTCGACCGGGTTCCCAATCCGCAAGGCGGCACGAATTATCTGGTGCGGTTCACGGCGCCGGAATTCACCTCGCTCTGCCCGGTCACGGGCCAGCCGGACTTCGCGCATCTGGTGATCGACTATGTGCCGGCGCAATGGCTGCTGGAATCCAAATCGCTGAAACTCTATGTCGCGAGTTTCCGCAATCATGGCGCATTCCACGAGGACTGCACAGTGATGATCGGCAAACGCATCGCCTCCGAAATCAAACCGAAATTCCTGCGCATCGGCGGCTACTGGTATCCGCGCGGCGGCATTCCGATCGACGTGTTCTGGCAGACCGGCAAGCCGCCAAAGGATATGTGGCTTCCCGACCAAGGCGTCGCACCCTATCGCGGAAGGGGATGAAGCAACAGAAAACGAAACGTGTAGCCGCACCGTCATTGCGAGCGAAGCGAAGCAATCCAGGACAACACGTGGAGCACTGGATTGCTTCGTCGCTTCGCTCCTCGCAATGACGACGAGGCATGACTTCTCATTCTCGCGACATCAATTTTGTCCGAGGTTTGCCATTTCGTTTGCGCCTCTTCGAAAAGAGGGCGCAGGGAAGACCGGGTGCGCGCTGCACCCGCGGTCTCGTGTGCATTGATGCACAGGAAATGCGCACACGAGCATACAGGTGAAGCGGAAACACTCCGGCCTTCCCTGCGCAATGGCTTTACGACTTATACGTGCTCTCCCTGGTGACCGGGCTTTCTT
>Ga0208589_1001388_pt1 | contig 10176 bp, 9 predicted proteins | sample NGESurshal092012_2_FD_184486 | JGI IMG/M metagenome (GOLD analysis project Ga0208589, IMG submission 184486) | Arctic peat soil microbial communities from Barrow, Alaska - NGEE Surface sample F53-2 shallow-092012 (SPAdes) | ecosystem: Environmental > Terrestrial > Soil > Wetlands > Peat ... | reverse complement strand
CGAGAACGCAAGCCATTCATAACGGGAGTAAGCGACGACGCCGAGGTGATCATCACCGGCCAGGGGGCCGTGCAGTGCGTGGCGGTTCTTTTCTCGCACGACAGCTTCCCCGGCGTCCGGTTCGGTCACCGGTTCACCCCGCCCTCAGGTAAGCACGCCGAGATTTGGCTGATGGAGGAGATCGAGACCGGTGCGTTGCACAGGATGATGAAAGTCCGACCCTGGGCCGACGATGAAGGCATCATCTGGACGGCCTGGGGTGCGGCGCCTTCAGATCCGTAGGTACCCGGACGGCTTCTGGACCGGTTCAGCTCGGTTCGCATGCTCGGGTGCGCGCCGCCTGGAATTCAGATCCGCCCGAAGTGGCGGCATGCAGGGCGCTGGGATGGCTCCCGCCGTGGCTCCCATACCCACCGCGATTGCTTGGCTGGCCCCCTGCTTGCAAATCGACGTATCTTCCTGGCGTAAAATCGCTGACCTGCGGCTTTGGCCGTCCTTGAGTAACCGTTGCGTACCGCTGTTGACTGTGGCACGTTAATGGCACACTGATCTTTGGTACGGAGCGGTCCTAGCTTCGCGAGCGGACCCGTCGGTCCCGGGAAAGCCCGCTCCAAGGGATCCCCAAGCTGGGATGAGCGACGGTTACCGTGGGTTAGGCTCCGCGTATGGCCATCGTCCAGAGTTCCGGGTACGCTCACGTCCGCATCACCGTGACCGACATCGTCCGCTCGAAGGCTTTCTACGACCAGGTGTTTGGCTGGCCGATCGCCGTCGACGCCTCAGATCGGGTCCGAGAGCCGGGCATCACCCAGTCGCAGGCCGACTTCTACGGCGGGACCGTCTATCAGACGCCAAGCGGCGCGCTGTTCGGCCTGCGGCCGGTCGCCCCCGAGGGACAGCGGTTCGACTCCGAGCACACGGGTCTAGACCACATCAGCTTCTTGGTCAGCTCCCGTGACGACCTGGCCGCGGCGGCGCAGCGCCTTGAGGCCAGCGGAATCGAGCACGGCGAGGTCACCGACCTCACCGAGGCAGGGATCGCCATCCTGTCCTTCAGCGACCCCGACGGAGTGCACTGCGAGCTGACAGCCGCGCTCTAAGTCACTTACCGATCTGGAGGCGGTCAGCCCAGGGGATGTGCCTCCGACGGCTACGGCAACCAGGCACTCTCCCGGATCGCGAATTAAAAGGCGGGTGCAGGCTGTGTTGAGGTGATCTGAATCGGTCCAATCCTTGGCTTGAGCTTGCCTAGCGCGGCCGGGGCGGTGTCAGTCCGTCCGGGTCCATCCATGGCCGTTGCTGCTCGCGCTGCTGCTGAGCAGTTTGACTGTTCGTAAGATGTTGCCATGACTGACGCGCCTGCTGCGGGCTTCCCGATTACCACTGCCTTCGAGCTGCCCGGGATGACCCTGGAGCAGGACCTGGGCCTCGTCTTCGGGCTGGTCGTCCGGAGCATGGGCCTGGCCAAGTCGATGGGCGCCGGGTTCAAGGCGCTCCGCCAGGGCGAGGTGACGCAGTACACCTCACTGCTTGAGGACAGCCGCCGCCACGCGATCGACCGGCTCATCGAGAACGCCCGCCTGCTCGGCGCCAATGCCGTGGTAGCCATGCGCTTCGACTCCTCCGAGCTCGGCCAGCAGCTCACGGAGATCGTGGCCTACGGCACGGCCGTTGTCGTCCGCCCGGCCAGCTAGCGATGCCCGCCGCGCCGCGCGTCCCGGCCAGCGAGACCGACCGGGAGCGGTGGCTCGGCCTGCTGCGCGAGCACTACGCGCAAGGACGGCTGGACGCAGGCGAACTTGACCGCCGCGTCGGACTCGTCCTGTCCGCGGAATTCTCTGACGAGGCCGCCGTCGCCGTCGCCGATTTGCCATCGCTGCTCCCGGCCGGCCCGGCGAAGCGGGCCCGCCGCCGTGGCCACGGCCAGGCCGGGCAGCCCGGCGCGGGCTGGGTGCCGACCGGGGAACGATTCCGCGACCCGACTTCCCGGGTGATCATGCGGGTCTGGCTCGACCCGGCCGACCAGAGCCGCCACTACGTGCCGGAACCAGACAGCTAACGACGCGGCTAGCGCTTAGCCGCCGTCGTAGTGCGCCGCGTGCTGGCCGCGCAGCCCGTTCTTCTGAATCTTGCCGGTCGGGATCTCTCGGCAGGGACTGGCAGCCACGAGGCAGCTGGCGCGCTCCAGGCAGCTCCTGGCCTCGTAAGGCACCCTACTTACCCAGCCAGCAGCCACAGAAGCGCCTGCATGCCTCTCTGAGCTGCTGCGGGCCCGTCCCAACAGGCAGTGCCGATTCATTCATCCTCGGTCGGCCGGGCCTGGCACCTGATAACGGAAGCCGAGGGCCGTCAGCGTGCCGTCATCTAGATGCCACGGGTCATAGAGATGGCGCACTCCGCCTGTAGCGGTAACTGCCCCGTCTTCGGCCCGCTCGATGCTCACATTGCTGAGGACAAACAACGCTGTTAACGGGTGCTCCCGAGCGTGCCGGACTTCGTTGGGAGTGAGGATCACCTCGGCCCCGTCTGTCGTTGTTCCCTTGACCTCGACATGCTTGACTTCGTCACCGCGGCGGCAGGCCAGGTCGAAGCTCTCTCGGCCATGGACATCCTCGACGGTCCATGTCTCGCCATAGAACTCGGTGGCCATGTTCATCGCGCGAGCCTCCACTGCCACCTTCGCGTCCTGGTCCAGCTGGAATCCCTGCCCTCTCCCCGGGCGCGCTACCTTTCCGGCTGCGTCTTCCACTGCTCCCTCGGCCTGCTCGACCGGCGATACTGGCGTGAAGCTCGATGATCGGGCCTCCGCCTGGTCGACTGCGGCACGGAGCTGGGGAAACAGACTGACGGCGTCCTGGGGCATCTTGACTAGGTAGCTCTGGAAGGTGCGGAGCGTGTCTTGGTACGGAATCCACGGGAAGTAAACCGGCTGCCCGCTGGCGCGTGCCTGGATGTCCTCGCGCAGCGCCAGGAGGGCGTCCCCGCGTGCGCGGATTTCAGTGAGTGTTACCGGCGGATCTAGCTCCCGGTACTGGCCGAGAGCGACTCGGAGGCCTGGCAGCCAGCGTGCCTGTTCACCCGCGCGCCGGGCGTAAGTTCCGCGGGCAACCCAGTGGATTGGTGCTGGCTCAGGGCCGCTGGCCGCCACGCTGACCCCGACAATGGCTTCCTGGCGGCTGTCGTAGTGGATCACTACGTCCCCTGGCCGGACGAGAGGCACCAGCGTGTAGCTGGCCGTCGCTGCGCCGCCACGCGCTGCCGAGGGAGCTTTGAGATCCGACCCGATGTCATCACGACGGGTGATCTCCATGAAGACGTTCTCGCCAGGCTCGCGCTCCCACCAGTGCGTAAGCACCTCCTCAGACCTTCCAGCTGGGGGCGCCGCGAGCACCTCGGCCAGGCGGGCCGCGTCACCTGGACGGTAGCCAGGAACATCAACACGAAGCCGGATGCGCTTGGTCGAGTTGCCTCCCTTAGCCGCATCGGGGGCCTGGGCGATGCCTGCCTGCGCCGTGCCCATCCGGCGCCTCAAAGCCGCCACGTCAGGTTCCAGCGCTAGCCGGACCGGCGTGTCGATCAGCCTCCGGTCCGCTTCTGGCAACCTCAGCTGCTGAGTGTGACGCGAGTCAACAACCGCCTCGACCAGAACCGCACCGAGCAGCCCCAGTCTGGTCAGGAGGACAGTCAGCGCCCGGTTGTAGTCAGGGTTGCGCGGCGCCCGCAAGCCGGACATGCCGCTACGGCTCTCCATGACAAGAGCGAGATGGGCGCCATCGGCTTCGACGAAATAATCGGCAGCCAGAACCCGGCCACGGTCATCAACCAAATCCACGGTCCACACATTCGCACAGATCGCAGCTGCTGTGGGCGCGCTCCAGCCTGCACCATTGGCCCGCAACGATCGATGCGCTGAGAGCCCGGCAGCGGGCTGCATCCAGCGGCATGGGCACAGGCCGCCATGATCAGGACAATACCGTCGTGATCAAGCAGCCACGCTGAGCCGCCCCGGCAGAGGTCGCAGCCGCCGCGCTCAAGTCATTGACGGCCCCCGGCGAGCGAGTGCTGGGGTCATCAGGTGACCAGCATCCGCGTCAACCGGCAGCACTGGAACCTCATCAGCCGCGCCTACCAGGAGGACCACGATCCGCAGATCGGCGCCGCCGCCCGGCTGTGGGGCATGTTCGCCATCCCCGACGCCCGCCTTAATGCCCTGGGCGAGGTCACCGGCAAACGCGTCCTCGAACTGGGCTGCGGCGCAGGCCAGTGGTCCAGATCGCTGGCCGCCGAGGGCGCAGCCGTGGTCGGACTCGACCTATCCGAGGCGCAGCTCGCCGCCGCGGCCACGGCGATGGGAGCTGCCCGCTACCCGCTGGTGCAGGCAGCTGCCCAGCAGCTCCCGTTCGCGGCCGCCAGCTTCGACGTGGTGTTCTGCGATCATGGCGGGCTGAGCTGGGCGCCCGCGCACCTGGCGGTCCCCCAGGCCGCCCGCGTCCTGCGCCGCGGCGGCCGCCAGTTTCCTCGGTTCATCCCGCCCAGTCGGACGAGGCCATCCGCTACCTTCGCCGCAGGCAGTGCAATTCCCGTCTCCCATCACGTGGGAACGCGTCACCGACCACCGATTCGATACCTCCTTCAAAGCTCTGCGCACCGTGCTAAGGGAGGAGGCTCTGGTCACCAATCGTAGCAGTTGCGGGTTCAGTTTCGATATTCCCACCGCGATTGTCGTAACTCGTGGGCTGCACGACGTATCTCGCCTGCCTTCATTAGCCCAGTTAGGGCCGTCTCCGCCTCTTGTGGAACCTTACGCCAACCATGCGACCGCCACGTTAGCGCGATGCGCGCGCGCTTGACCCCCCACGGCGCCCAATCTGTTCGAAACGCTTCATTCAGTCTGGTTCCAGGTTGGGCCGCGACGGCCAGCGACCGAATCCACCACGGGTCCGCATCAAGAGCGTGTTGCCATTCGGACATGATCGGGTTAGGGCCGAAAAGGTCATCCTCCTTGCCCAGCGTGCAGCATACTGTGAGCACTGCGGCAGCTGCGGAGGGCCCAGGGGGAGGAGCGCCCGAGCGGCGCAATCGCTCGACCGCCTCATCTATCAGACTATTTGCCCAGGCTTCGGGTCTGAGCCAAGCCAGTGCCCACAGCGTGACATGCGGTTCCATTGATGCAATGATCTTGGGATCCAAAGTGTGATCCAAGCCCACCGGACTGCCTTGCCTTGCGGCCACCCATGCACTCCAGCCAACACCGAGCCAGTATCGATGCCGGTTCCGCATCGGGACTCTATCCGGAGCCAGGGTGAGCCGTAGCGCAAGTATCGCGTTCGCCTGACCAGCTGTGACTACCCCTGCTTCGACCAGCGTTTCTGTGAGCCCGGCGAGGCCGTTAATAGGAGCCCGCCACAACAAATGCTGCACGTCTTGCTCGTCCATGAGCATGCGCAGGGCATCAGGTGTCAGTTCGCCTAGTAGACGAATCAACTTAGCATAACCTGGAGCGTCGGCGGCCTGCTGCCGCGCCAGGCGCCTTCTAAGAGAGCTTATGTTCACGGCACGGCCAACCTTCAACGCTGCTTCGCGGCCGCCGTTGCCTGCGATTCGGATGAATGCGGCCACCAATTCAGGATTATTGATCACCGACACTTCTCTAGCCCAGAACTCGCGGAACCGTTCCGCGAACGGGCCGGGCACTATGTGCCGGAACAATCGATCCTCTGCGGTGGCCAAACTAGTTAGCGCAGCAGCTTGGTCAAAGAGATTCCCGTCAAAAGCGAGGTCATCTAGGACATCTGTAGTCAGCTCTTCCCTTTCACATTTACTAACCAATTCATCTCCTGCTTCGGAGGAGATGCGCGCGACTGCGGACAGCAGGTCAGCGAAAACTCTCGGAGGAGAACGTCTCATAACTCTCAGGACGCGAGAAGAATTCTTTTCACACAACCGGCGCGCCGCGCTCGGGTCTAGCTTGCGCAGCAAGCGAAGTCCCTCTGCGAGATCGAAATCATCGGCCTCCAGAACCCGATCTGTCCACTCTCTGCCAGGAGAACTAGTAGCAGACGCTCTTTGAAACGCGCCCAAAACGACTGTACCCGGCATGGACTTGCCGGTCAGCACCAACGTCGTCATCACGGCCGCGGCAGCGCGGAGGGTATCTATCACACTACCTTGATTGGCCAAATCATCGAAAAGAGTAACCTCCGTCCAGGGGTTGCCAGATTCCTCAATTTCTTCCAGGAACTTGTATTCGATCAAAGGAAAAATGATCACACTTAGTTGGTGATAGGCGGCGAGTGCGCTAGGATTACGGACGTCTCGCATTCGCGCTAGCATCGTGGCCGGAAGAATGCTTTCACGGGCACGCAGCTCTGCGATGAAGCTCTCGCCTAGCACGTCGCCCTCAGACAGAATTAGGGTAAGCCGAGGGCCATGTCCGGAGCCCGAACTATTGATTTGGGACTCGACGATTTCGAGTAGCGATTTACGCACCGACTCCAGGAGAGGGCTGCGCGCGGCCGCATAGGCTTCGATCAAATGCGTGACAATGGAGAGTCTGCTGTCATTGCGCACGGCGTCGGAGAGAAGATCGGCGCCAAGTTCTGCGCAGAGCAATTGTGTGAAGCCGCCATCGAGGATTCCTCGCTGTTCTTCGAGTCTGGCGCTTATCTTCAATAGCATGCCTGCGCTGACCGCATCGCCGTCCGATCGTATCCTCAGCGCCAGTTCCTTAGCCAACTGACTATCGAGCGCACCGTCCGGGAGCCGAAACGTTTGTACCGCCAAATCAGGTCTGATTCGACCGAGTGCATTCACCAGACACGCCGTTGTATATGGCAGTGCTCGCCGATAGAGTTTCCTCGACCAATCCTGGACGTTCAGCGTCCCTGCCAATTCTGCTGCGTACCTTCTGTCGAAGCGCACACAAGTTGAAAGCACTCGTTCCAGGTCGGCCGCACCGGCCGTCTGGATACGCGCCGCCAAAATCCCGCTAAGGTGGTCGGCATATTCCTCGTCGTAGACGTAGTGTGCGAGAATTCTGCGCACAGCAAGTTGTTCCATGCCAACGGTATTAGCATCAGCCTCCGGACTCCGCACAAGATCCTCGGTCACGACATCCCACGTGGCCAGTTGTGCTCGTAGCATCTCATTATGCTGTCCAGGAGAGACAAGCTTGACAAAATCCAGTACCAGGGTCATGTCAGCGACGCCGGGTGGGCTCGAAGGACGCAACACGTTCTGCCCAATACGTTGGATTGCTCGCTTGTCCAGCCAATTGATGCGACGCAGGACGCGTAGCAATCTGCGTCGCAAGCGGGGTGGCCATCGCCGCAGCGCAAGTTGCCGCTCCGCCAATGAGGCCAGCCGCTCGTAGGCCTCGTTTAGCGATGTGGCTGCGCGCCTCCCGCGATGCAGATCGCGAAGGAGTTCCAAGCTGGAGACCAAGGTCGGCAGGGTGACGTTATAGTCCGTATTCTCCACGGCGTACGCGCACAGCCTGTCGCCAAGGGCTGCAGCATCTGCCGGTGTCAGCGACGTGCGCACGAATGATATGATCTGCACGGCGAGAGCAAGATCTGCCCAGCTGTCGGCCCACCGCTCCCAGACGCTCGATCCGCGGGTCGATATCTGATTGAGCTTCCTCATCGTAATGTCGAGTACACGACGGTCGTACCGGAGCTTGCCTAGCGTGGTGATTGCCTCCTGCTGACGATTTTCGTCCAAGAGCACATCTCGCAGATACTGAGCGATGATTGGCAAGGCGGCACGATTCGCTGCGCTGCGGTCCATCGAATACTGGACCTTCCCCTCGGAAGTATGTCGAGCGAGAATAGCGCGATTAAGAAATCCGCTGTTAAGTCGGACAGAGTCGTACTTGCGGCTGTACTCGGCGCCTAGCCGGATCAGAATATCGCCAGCTTCCAGCGCGAGTGGCAAAGGGCACCAGAGATTGAATCGACTTAGTGCAGCAACGGTTTGTAGAGTTTTAACTTGACGCGGTGCTACCATGCCAATACGATCTCGCCATACTTTACGGATGACAAGCTCTTCGGCGGTCGGATCATACCACACGAGGCCGAGATGCGCGATCGCCCACAGGTCTGTGCCTACCACGCCGGGCAGGTCGGCACGCGCGCGTGTAAGGCGCGCGTGGTCCAATGTCGCGTAGCCTGAATTATGCTCTGGCGACATTACGGCGGCGACAAAGTCAGCAATACCACCCCGCGTTACTGCAGGCAACTTGAGCGATCTTGTTTCCCATGTTTCGTACGCATCGTCGCTTTGGCGCTGTCCGCGCTGCGTTTCTAGCGATGAAAGGATGCTGACGCCAAAGCCATCAAGTTCTGCCAGTTCCTGCAAGCCGCTAACGAATTCGGCCCAAACGTCGCTCCACTCAATTCCATCTATGATGATCAGACTCCGACCATCGATATCCCGCAACCGTGCCGCATACTTCCTAAGTGCTGACCAGAGCTTTTGCGCATCAAGCGGTTCTCGCGAGGGTTGTAGTGCCACGACGTGCCAACCCTGCCCGAGTAGCCGATCCCTGATATCACAGAGAATCCACGTCTTACCACTACCAATCGGGCCACCGACGCATGCCGTTGTCGGATGGTTATTCGTCAGATGGCTGACGATGCGATCAACTTGCTCGACATCGACGTGGAGATTACGGCCATTGTGGTTTGCTGCGCCCGTTTGTTCCATCCGCGTTTCGTGAAGGCCTGCGGCGTCCAACAACTGATCCACATAGCGTGGACGTTGGGCAAGATATGGCCCCTCCGTCTCATCGGTTCCCCATACTCGCGGAACTAGAGTAGTCTCACTGCCTGCGGACCGAATGGACGCCACAACAGCGTGCAACGGAACCAAGCCATTTTCGTCCGCGGCCGCCGTGCTCCTGAGCGCCTCGCACAGTTGTGCAGTGAACGGGCTCGTATCGATGCTTCTCTTCGCGTCCAAGGCGTTCTCGAAGCCTGATCCTACAGAGAGAATCTTGATCGCCTTAGGCGGTGGACGGTTCACCTCGGTGGAGTCACTGAAAAACTTGGCGAAGTCGGGGCCGCCTCCCTTAAACGCACTACCTGCTCGGCAGCAGTCCAATATAACCGTAACCGACCGTGCTGGCGAATCGCGGATCCACTCATAGCACTCAGGAAATGAAAGGCTAGATCCGTCCAAGGCTGACCTATCACCCTCAGCTGACATCAGGCAAAGCTGTCCGTTCTTCGTGCTCGACTCGCCGTGCCCGCTAAAATAGAGCAATAGATTATCATTCTTATCGGCCAGATCGAGAAATTTTTGTGCTCCAGTTCGTAGCGATCCTGTAGTTGGATTGAGCAGTTCTTTAACGGCAAATATGCCAACTTTGGGATCTCGGAGAATTTCACCGAGTTCGCGCACGTCATTCGGCGGTCCCAGAAGCGGGTTAAAGCCGCTATCGGCAGTGTAGTCCCAAACACCGATGAGAAGCGCGCGGTTTGTGGGCTCGTCTGTCATTTAAGCTGCTTGCTAACATCTTTAGCGAACGCAACCAGAGCTTCGTCTGATACATTCTCACCATGAATCTCAAACACGAGATCGTCTTCATCTGTGCGGGGGACTGTAAGCCGGATAAGGCGATCGCCCCGTTGCTTCAGCCACATTTTGGCGACTCCGCATAGCGCAAGCAGACCAGGACCACCGGCGACCACGGCTTGGATGACGGGCGTGATCTCCAAGCCGCCTTTATGGCCTGAAAGTTCATCCTCCAAGACCTGCACCCCTGCAGTCGATATATCACGCCGCAATTGCATGACTTGCGTCAGGAATGTCGGATCCGTTCGATCGTACAAGCGGCTAGCGGTCTGGATTTTGACTAGAAATAGGTCGTCAGCTTCGCTCATTAGCCCTCCTCTAGTTGACCTTAAGCTAACCGGCCGACCTCGAGCCATCCACCGGCTCTTTCGCGCTTCGTGATCTTGTAGCGCGAGCATATGTCGGTGACCCCGAAGTCGAGGGTACGACTCGTCCTCCCTAAAGGACGAGGGTCGGCTACCGGATCCGACTGGTGTTGGCGACCAGACTAGCCGCTGGGCTGTTGGCAAGAGGTGACCCCTTCTTGAGCTTGATCATATCCGATGCGTGTCCAATGGCCACGGTTCTTGACGTTCGCGCACGTCAGGACGGTTGCGCCAG
>Ga0208589_1001387_pt1 | contig 10178 bp, 2 predicted proteins | sample NGESurshal092012_2_FD_184486 | JGI IMG/M metagenome (GOLD analysis project Ga0208589, IMG submission 184486) | Arctic peat soil microbial communities from Barrow, Alaska - NGEE Surface sample F53-2 shallow-092012 (SPAdes) | ecosystem: Environmental > Terrestrial > Soil > Wetlands > Peat ... | reverse complement strand
AGCCAGCGCATTGTTCGGTTCTCGTTCCGAATAACGCCGAAACCTTTGGATCACCTCATCCGCTTCTCCTGGAGAACTATTGTAGGCCTTCGATAAAAACAGGTAGCAGCGGGCGTCAGACGGATCAAGGTCAACTGCCGTCAACAAGGCCTTGACAGCTTTGTCGTAGATACCCCGCGAATACAACGCGATACCCAATCCAACCTGAAGTCTTGCTGATGCCGGATAACGCAGAGTGGCTTGGCGAAAGACCTCAATAGCGGGTTCGTATGTTCTATGGAGAAGAAGCTCGCATCCCCAATCGAACAGGTTGTCTTCGCTTGGATCCAAGTGCGCAGCCGTACCGAACTCGTTGGCGGCGTTTACATACTTTCCATCTTTCTCGTCAATCTGCGCCAGCAGATTGTGCAGTTCACCCGTGTCCTTTCTCTGCAACAGGCTTTCCACTGTCTGTCTCGCTTCGTCAAGATGGCCAGTCATGAAATCCGCCATCGCCAAATCGTATCCATTACCGTAGGAAGACGGACGAATCCGTTGCGCGCTCTTTAGAAAGGGGCGCGCCTCCGATACCTGTCCGCTCTGTGCGTAGAATTCTCCGAGATTGTGATTCGCGGTATAGTCGTTCGGCTCGAGGTCAAGCGCCTTCCGGAACTGCTCGCCAGCCAATTCTGTGTCTCCAGAATGGGAGAGACTGGCCGCAAGGTTTGTCCTCGCCGATCCCGAATTGGGCTTCAATCGAACCGCGGCTTGAAGATGTTCAATAGCTTTAGCATCTTGCGACAGAGAAGAATAGGTCAGTCCCAAAAGTTCTTCAACCTGAAAGTTGTTTGGCACCAACGGCAAAAGAACTTCCAACTGAGTTGCCGCCTGTGCATACTGCCCTGCATTGTATTGTGCAACTGCCGACTGAAATTGACGGTCTAGCTTTTGCTGATGGGTATCTTCAGCCGATGCAAACGTTGCCAAGGCCAGAGCAGCGCAGAAAAACATGCGTTGGTACCTGACCCTCCTGCTCACAGACCACCTCCACAAACCGCCGTATGAGCAAAGCGCTCTACAAAATGATAAACCCCGGAAAGGCAGTTCGCCTTCCCGGGGCGTCTCCGTCCCATCTTAGAAGTACAATTTCAAAGCAACTTGAATCTGCCGTGGATCCTGTGGATTATCACGAGTCGATCCAATTTCGCCGAAATTGCTGTTGGTAAAGTTGCCAGAGTTGCTGATTGCGACAACACCGTTGCCGCCGAAATTGGGCGCGTTGAAGTTTGGATGATTGAGAATGTTGAAGAACTCCGCTCGGAACTGCATAGAGTAACGCTCGGAGATCTGGAACGCTTTGAACGCCGAGAAGTCCAGCCGATGGAAACCTGGGCCAGTAGTCGTTGGTCCTGCGAAGCCCAGAACAGCGCTACCCGTGTAAGGAATGCAACCAGTCGTTGGAGCGGCACCCAATGGGCACGGCTGTTGGAACGCAGCGGGGTTACCAAACCAATTCAGCCTGCCGTTTGAGTCGGTGTGCAGTCCAAGTTTCTGGCTCTGTCCCGCAACCCGCACATCGTTGCAATTCGTTCCGGCGGCTGTTCCGGATGGGCAACTCAAGGTGATCGGCTGGCCTCCCTGAAGAGTGGCGATCCAGTTCACGGACCAACCTCCAACCAGAGCATTCTCCGCCTTCCCTGCGCTACCAAGGAATTGCTTATTCGTCCCAAACGGAAGTGCATATCCGCCGCTGAAGTGGACAACCTGACGAATATCGAAATCAGCCAGCCCCCAGTCAAACATGGGGCCGAGCCCCGGCACCGCAGGTGCACGGTACCCGCCGACACTACCGCCATTCAGCAAGTCACCCGCATCCGAGAGCGTCTTCGAATACGTATAGGCAAGCAGGAAATTCAGACCATTGTGGAATTGCTGCTCCAGTTTGGTTTGCAATCCGTTGTAATCGCTGCCTCCGATCGTTGCCTGATAGCTTGCGTTACGCGAGAAATCGGGGAATGGAATGGTTCCTCCCGCACCTGGGCTGTTTTCATTTGTTGTACTTGCTCCCTGTGGCAAGATCGCAGTCACGTTGTTGTTACCAATGCCTGCCTGAAGATTCCGGCCCTGGGTAAACACGTACGCGGCTTGTATAGACATGCTATTCGTTATGGAGTATTGGAGCGTGAAGTTCGCGCTGAGCGTGCGTGGGGTGATGTATTTGAATTGAAGCCCCTGCAAGCCCAAGCCCTGAGCGTTCACGTCGACTGGTGTGAAGGCAACACAGGAGAGGCCAGAAGCTATGGTCGCAGTACTACCCGGACCGGCCGTTGCGCAGCCTGCCCAAGGCGTGTTGTAGCTGATGGGCGATACCCCTTGCAAGCCTGGAGTACTCCCCGCAGTCTGTCCCGTATAGGTGAAGTTGTACACAAACGGATAGTTCTCACCAATATTCGGGCCGTACCCCTGGTTTTCAAATGCGTTGTAGAAGATACCAAACCCGCCGCGCATGACCAGTTTTGGGTTGACCTGGTATGCGAAACCTACCCGTGGCGCAAAGTTGGTCTTCTGCTGCTGTGTCAACCCTTGTCCGTATTTGTTGGTTTGCTCCAGTGCAATCCCGTCTTTGGCCAGAAGGGTTATAAAGCTGGTAGAGAGAGTCCTGTCGTATTTCCCGCTTGCGGGGATCAGGAATGTCGGAGTGCCATTTGGAGGACCGCTGGGGACAAAGTTAGCCTGACCGCCATTGGTTTCATTGATCGGACCAAAGTAATCCCATCGCACGCCGAGGTTAAGTGTCAGCTTCGGAGTCACCCTCCAATCGTCCTGAAAGTATCCTGCCAGATATTTTCTGAAATCATCGGTCACGCTGATATTGGAAGCATTGATCGAGTCCGATCCGCCCGAGAAATCCACGCCGTTCGGGACGGTTGCCGCTTCCGGGGTTAGCAGGAACTGCGCCCGCCCCGTGCCACCGTTGTTCTGCGTGGGAATATCCGTGTAAGTGCCGTTGTAGTCGAAATTACCGCGAGAGTAACCCGGCTGTAGTACGGAGAACTTCACGTATTGATCTTCAATACCTGCTTTGAAGCTGTGTTGCCTCCATACCTTGGTGAAGTCATCCGTAATCTGTAGAGTCTGGCTGACTTCATCCGATGGCAGGAAGGAATTGCTTCCCAGCGTCGACAATCCACCGATAGCGAGCTCCGGCAGACCACCGTTTTCTGCTTGCTGCGGAATTCCCTGGATTCCGTACTGAGCGGGGATGCCACTCACGGCGCCTTCGGGGCCAAAACGAGTGGTCGTAAGATGATTGAATCCCACGTGCAGCACGTTAATTGTTGTAGGGGTAAATATATGCGTGTAGCCCACAACCGACTGGCTTGATTTCGCAGTCTGGATGCCCTGCTCGAATGAACCACCATCCGCAATGCCACCGAAGATGCCCGGAATAAGCTGCGGATCATCCACATAGCTGAAACGACCAAACACCTGGTCCTTTTGAGTTGGATTGATATCAAGGCGAACATCAAATGCATTTCTGTGCTCGAAGATGCTGGGGCTCGCTGTGTAATTTGAAGCCAATCCTGGTCCATTTGGTGACGGATAGAGGGTCATCAACTTGAGGCCCACTGGATCTAGCCGCCCTTGCGGGATTTGGTTTAGGCCGCAAGCGCCTGTATTGAACGTTGTGGTAGAGGCCGGGCACGTTCCAAACGGATCGCGAACATACCCTGTGCTGGCGGCTGAAATGCCGGATACTGGATCAACAGTACCCTTCGTAACCAACCTTGTTGTAGCCGGATCCAGAACTGTGCCTATCGGAATAGCTCTACCCAGATCGTCGGATTGGGTTTTTGCATCTGAAGCGATCATGTCGGAAAGATTGGTAAACCCGCTGCTCACTTCTGCTGCGGTCGGCACCGAACCAGTCTGAACCGATCCTTGAACACGACGCAATCCTTCATAATCTCCGAAAAAGAAGATCTTGTTCTTGATGATTGGACCGCCGATCGCGGCACCAAACTGATTCAAACGATACTCACCCTTTTTGACTCCGGCGTTATCTTCAAACCAATCCGCCGCATCAAGCTTATCGTTACGGAAAAACTCCCAAACCGCGCCATGAATGCTGTTCGTACCGGATTTGATCGTTGCGTTGAGAACCGCTCCTGCAGAACGGCCCAGTTCCGCGCTGAAATCCGCCGTCTGAACCTTGAACTCTGAGATTGCGTCTACTGGAGGGAGAACAATAAAGTTCGTTCCGTTCAGGAAGTCTACGGCATTGGAGTTGTTATCAATGCCATCCAGCAGATAGTTGTTTTGTGCCGGACGCAGACCATTCGCCGAAAACGCTCCGGACGCCGCATTACCTCTCGTGTCAGCCTGAGGTGTTTGAGTCCCCGCGCCAAGTTGGGCAAGGAAGGTGAAGTTACGTCCATTGAGAGGTAGATCGTTGATTGTCTTCTCGGTCATCACCTGCCCAACCGACGCTCCGTCAGTCTGGAGCAAGGGAGGAGCTGTATTCACTTCTACGGTCTCAGTCGCCGTTCCAAGCTTAAGTTGAACGTTGACCTGCAGGTTTTGCGCAACGTTCACCGTCAGGTTCTTTTGGGTAGTCTTGGAGAAGCCAGAAGCCGTGACCGTGATCGTGTAGTGTCCGATCCTGACCGGAGAGAACGCGTATTGGCCGCCGTTGCTCGTCTTGACCTGCAAAGTCAGCCCCTGGTCGGTATTCAAGAGCGTCACTTGCGCACCGGGTACAACAGCACCGGTGGCGTCCGTTACCGTTCCGTTAATTGCACCCTCATCTACCTGCCCCAAAACGTGCTTTGCAGAGAACAGAAGCAGGCACAAAGTGATAGCTATGGGGCTCAGTTTCCTTAGCCAACCGAAGTTTTTGCGATCAGAAGCCATCCGAATATCCTCCAAGGTCTTACTTTTCTGCAGTTTTCGTGTCCGTAGCATAGGCCAGCAGCAGAATCCGGCCATGCGGTGATACTTGTAATCGGTTACAGGTGCGGCGTACATAACCTTATTGCAACTGTTGGCCGATGTCAATCAAAAGTTTTAGGCGGCCTTAGTTCTCTTGATCGAGCCTGCCGACGCTTAGTTTCGCGGTTCTATCCGCATTAGACACAACGATACCTCTGCCCCGGTGCTATCCTGCAGACACTTCCTTCGCTTCAGGAACCATTTGGTAACCATGCAACGTCGCAAAAATGAAAAAGAGACTTTTTCCCGAAGATCCCTACTCAAAAGTATGGGTTTAGCTTCGGTTCTTTTATATCCAGCGCCATTTTACGGTTCGTCGTTTTTGTTGGACTTTGACAGAGTTGCAGCGCGTCTGGATCCTGACTTTGCTTTCGCTGATGCACGATTGAAACCCCACTATCCGGCCAAGTCTCCCCTAGCGGACGTCCTTCGCCTGGTTCCGCCCGGCTCCGACGGGTATCGCACTGAGCAGTATGCATCTGAAATCAACGCCATCTTCAACCAATGGAGTCATGCACTCAGGTCGTTCGCCGGTGATCTTTCGATGTTAGCGAAGTCGCTGACTCCCTCAATCGAAGCCACGTCGATGGTTCCTTCCAAAGAAACGAACATACGCTCAGGCGACTTGATTACTGTCATACGGAGGCAGTTTGCTCCCACAGTCATCGCTGGGCAAGAGCCGTTTCTCCGCGACGTGCAGGCCTGGCTGAGTAACCTCTTGCACATCGAAACTGCAGAGTTCGAGATCTACGGCATAGAAGAGATCGCCAACGCTCCATTAGATTTGCGTCTCGAAATTCGATATGACATCGTCGCCATCCGCAACGATCAGCAACGTGAAGAGCGCGTTGGATCGTGGCGGACCGAGTGGCTGCGCGATGAGTCGAACACATGGAAAGCTCACAGATGGGAGACCGGTGAAGAGACGCTTTGTATCGCGCAATCGCCCGTTTTTATTGATGTCACTCCACGGGCCATGGAAGGCGTGTCGTCCTACAAGGGTCAGATGCTGCGCGGTGTCGATTATTGGCGCACAGTCATCGACGGAGCCAGCGGCATCGACATTTACGGAAATAACGGCGTGGCAGCCGGCGACTTCGACAATGATGGATTCGATGATTTCTACGTTTGTCAGCCTGCGGGACTGCCAAACCGGCTTTACCATAACCGCGGAGATGGGACCTTCGAAGACGTAACCGAGAAATCGGGAGTTGGCGTCCTCGACAGCACGGGCTGTGCTCTGTTCGCCGATTTCGATAACAAGGGGCTCCAGGATCTTTTGGTCGTCTGCGGAAGCGGTCCTCTTCTCTTCCAGAACCAGGGAAATGGCACCTTCTTACTCAAGCGCGATGCGTTCAAATTTGCCCGCCCCCCCCAGGGCAGTTTCACTCACGCGGCCGTTGCCGACTACGACCGCGATGGACGCCTCGACATCTATTTCTGCTTGTATATGTACTACCTCGGATTGGATCAATATCATTACCCGATCCCGTACTACGATGCACGCAACGGCCCACCGAATTGCTTGCTGCACAACGAAGGGAACGGAACGTTCGTCGAGAAAACCGAAGCCGCCGGGTTGAACGTTGAGAACAATCGATATAGTTTTGCTTGCGCATGGGGCGACTCAACCTCGAACGGCTTACCCGATCTATGCGTCGCGAACGATTTCGGGACCACCCAACTCTACCGCAACAATGGCGATGGAACCTTCACCTCTGTATCCACCGCCGTGCGCGTCGAAGATGTAGGCGCCGGAATGAGCGCATGCTGGGCAGACTTCGACAACGATGGACGGCAGGATATCTACATAACCAGCATGTGGGAACCCGCCGGACAACGGGTTTCGGAACAGCAGCAGTTCCACGCTGAGGCTCCCGAAAACATCCGCGCACTGTATCAGCGGCACGCACGTGGCAATGCTCTTTATCGAAACGAGGGTGACGGCAAATTTAGCAACATCGGCCAACAGGCTCACGTTAAGATGGGGCGTTGGTCCTGGTCCGCCGATTTTTGGGACTTCGACCACGACGGCTACTCTGACCTTTACGTCACCAACGGCTACATCTCGGCCGTCGATCGCAACGATCTCGCCAGCTTCTTCTGGCGCCAGGTGGTGGCAAAATCCCCCGACGACGCGGTTCCCTCGCTGGCATACGAGCACGGATGGAATGCCATCAATGAACTGATTCGATCGGACAATTCCTGGAATGCCTATGAGAGAAACGTCCTGTTTACGAATAACCGAGACGGGACCTTTTCCGAAGCCTCAGGCGTCACCGGACTGGATTTCTCAGAGGACAGCCGCTCTTTCGCTCTTGCGGATATCGATCACGACGGACGATTAGAAGTTATTCTCAAAAACCGGAACGCCCCCCAACTGCGAATTCTGCACAATGTGATGAAGGACATTGGCGATTCCGTTGCATTTCGTCTCCGAGGACATCAAAGTAACCGCGATGCGATTGGCGCGTCAGTCACACTCGAAACAGGTACGCTTCGCCAGACAAAATACCTTCAGGCAGGAACCGGATTTCTGGCCCAGCACTCAAAAGAGTTGTTTTTCGGAATAGGCAAGTCGGAGCCAGGTCTGCGAGCTACGGTCCGCTGGCCCAATGGGCTATCTCAGCATTTCGAAAATCTGCCGATCAATCACCGCATTGAAATCGAAGAAGGCTCCAGCGCGTTCGCAGCGAAACCTTTTGCAGCGGCTCCTTCATCCTACGAGCACGCAGGATCGTCGCCTCAATTGGAACCGCTACCATCGCAGGTAGGCACGTGGCTCCTCGAACCTCTCAAAGCGCCTGGCTTTTCTCTGCCTGATCTCACCGGGAGCATGCGGGAACTTCAACAATCCAAGGGCAACTTCGTGCTCCTGAACTTCTGGACGGCAGCAACGCCCCTCTGCCACGATCAGTTGAAACGTCTTCAGAGGCACCGTTCAGAATATGCTGCTGCTCATTTGGATGTTCTAGCCGTGAACGTGGACCGCGCTGGCGATGTTGCCGCGGCACGCTCTCTGACTGCGCAAGAGAAGCTCTCTTTTCCTGTTCTCTTTGCAACGGACGAAGTAGCGGGCATCTACAACATCATCTATCGATATATGTTCGACCGTCGCCGCGATCTTGCGCTTCCCACCTCTTTCCTCCTCGATCGCGACGGCATGATCGTAAAGCTCTATCAAGGGCAGATCGACCCTCGGAACGTACTGGAAGATTTGAGGTCCATCCCTGCGACAACGTCTGACCGAATGAAAAAAGCGCTTCCGTGGTCAGGACAGCTTTACCAGAGCACCTTCAAGCGGAACGATTTCACCTATGGCGTAGCACTGTTTCAGCACGGATATCTTGATCAGGCAGCAGAATCGTTCCAACAGGTCATCGCCGCCAAACCGGACGATCCGGAGGCCTATTACAATCTCGGCACTCTCAATCTCCGACGAAACGATCTCGAACAAGCGCGTCACTATCTCGAACAGACCGTAAAGCTGAAGCCCGACTATCCAGAGGCGTGGAACAATCTCGGGATGATCGCTGCTCAGCACCAGCAGACGGATCAGGCCATCAAGGACTTTCAGCAATCGATAGCTCTTAGGCCAGACTACGCAATCGCACTCTTGAATCTGGGAAACGTCTATCGGCGAGAAGGGGTCTTTGCAAAAGCCGGAGAAGTGCTGATGCAGGCGCTTAAAATCGAACCAGACAATCCCGAGATCAGCTACAGTCTCGGAATGCTCTATGCCCAGCAGAACCAGATGCAGCCCGCTGCTGACTACTTACAGAAAGCAATTGAGCTGCGCCCCAACTATCCTGAGGCCCGGAACAATCTCGGCATTCTCTTTGTTCAGCTACAGGATTATTCAAAGGCAGAGCAGCAATTCAAGGACTGCATCAACGTTGCGCCAACCTTCGATCAGGCTTATCTGAATCTTGCTCGTCTCTATGCGATACAAAATGAACGTGCAAATGCTCGAGATGTATTGCAGGAATTGCTGCGCATTAAACCCGCGAGTCCTGAGGCCAATCAACTTCTCCAAATGCTACACTGACGGCGCTACGGAACACTCACAACGACCAGGAGATCGACATTCGCGCTTCATCCGAGCAATGGGTCATAGCAGCTATGTCATGGTTACGCACAAATAGTATTCTCTCCATGCTTCTGGCCCTGCTTGTCTGCCAGACGGCGACCTCTCAGCAAAAACCTTCTGATCATGTTTCCGCGGATTTCCAGGCAGTGGAGTCTCTGGTTCAGCAAGGCCGTCTTGAAGAAGCCAAAGCCAGGATGCTTGACGACCTCCAGCAGAATCCTCCCAGCGTGGACGGATACAACCTGTTGGGAATTATCGAAAGCAAGGAACAGGACTATCCGGGCGCACTGACGGCGTTTCAAAACGCATTGAAGCTTAATCCGAACTCCCCCAGAACTCATAACAATCTGGGGAACGTCTACCTCGTCCAGAAGAAATTCGACCTGGCGGAGAGAGAATTTCGAGCGGCACTCCGCTTGAGCCCAAATGATCCAGACGGAAATTACAACCTCGGCATGCTCCAACTGGCTAAGGGGTCATCTGAAGAAGCGATCACATACTTTCAGCGTGTGCATCCGCAAAATAACGCGACACGTCTCAATCTGATTCGTGCTTACCTGCAGAGCAAACGCTATGCGACGGCGCTCCGAATGGCATCCGCACTCTCAGCGGAAAACAACGACGATGTCCGCATCCATTTCTCTCTCGGAATCTTGCTCGCATCTCAAGGACAATATGCGCCGTCCTCGTTCGAACTGGCGAAGGCTGATGCATTGCAACCCGGAACCTTTGAAATCCTTTATAACCTCGGACAAGTCTATCTTCGAAACAGGAAGGACCCCAGCGCTGAACTTGCCTTGGCCCAGGCGCTCAAATTAAAGCCCGACTCGCCGGACACCCTGTATCTACTCGCGCAAGTCTACAAAGAGGAGTCGCGCCCGTTAGATGCGCTTGATCTGCTTGTTCGCGCTCACAAATTAGCGCCAGAAAATCCGGACATCAGCTTCTTGATGGCGCAGATCAGCATCTCGCAAAAATATTTTGCAGACGCGATTCCCCTCCTCGAACAAACTCTCCAGACTGTTCCCGCGAGGTCAGATATCCGTGAAGCGCTCGGCGAAAGCTATTTCATGGCAGGCAACGTAGACAAAGCGATCGTACAGTTGAACAAGGTGGT
>Ga0208589_1001386_pt1 | contig 10184 bp, 6 predicted proteins | sample NGESurshal092012_2_FD_184486 | JGI IMG/M metagenome (GOLD analysis project Ga0208589, IMG submission 184486) | Arctic peat soil microbial communities from Barrow, Alaska - NGEE Surface sample F53-2 shallow-092012 (SPAdes) | ecosystem: Environmental > Terrestrial > Soil > Wetlands > Peat ... | reverse complement strand
CCCGAGACACAGCGCCAGCACGATCATCAGCGGCGAATGCGGCGCCAGCGGCTTTTCCAGCCAGCTGGAATTCCAGCGCATCATGCGCGCGCCGCCCCAGCCGACCACCGCGATGAAACCGATCGCGCCGGCCAGCACCATCAGCAGGCGCGCGAGGTTGAAGCCGCCGCCGCCCTGCAGCGAGACCACCACGCCGAGCAGCAGCATGGCGAGGATGTCGTCGATCACCGCGGCGCCGAGGATCACCTTGCTCTCGATGCGCTGCAACGCATTCAATTCCTGCAGCACGCGTGCGGTGATGCCGGCCGAGGTGGCGACGAACGCGGCCGCCACGAACAGCGATTTGTCCCAGCTGAAGCCGCTGCCATGCGCCCACAGGCTGCCCATGCCGAACGGCACCAGCACGCCGAGCACGCCGACCAGGAACGCCACCTTGCCGACTTTCTTCAGGTCCTCCAGCCGCGTTTCCAGGCCTACCGAGAACAGCAGCAGCACCACGCCGATCTCGGCCAGCACGTCCAGCGGCGTGCCGGTGGCAATTTGATCCAGGCTGATCCAGCCGAGCAGGGAAGGGCCGATCACGCAACCCGCGGCGATCTCACCGACCACGCCGGGCAGCTTCAGCCGCTGCGCGATCTCGCCACCGATCTGCGCGGCGACGAACACGATGAACAGGGTGAACAGGATCTCGCTGGCGTGATGCATGCGGCGCGCGCCCCGACGGTCGGCAGAGCCTGCATCCTACCCACATGGACGCCTGTGCGTCATGACATCGCATGTGACGCGATGCGTTACTCGGTCACGGGAGCGCCGGGCAGCGGACGATCCTGTCGCAGCCGGCTGAACACGCGGCTCGCCAGCGCCGTGATCGCCGCCAGCAAAAGCACCGTCCAGCGGAACGCGACGACGTAGTCTTCGTGAGCGTGGCCTTGCAGCATCGCTGCCATCAGCAAGGTAGACAGTGCGATGCCGAAACTCATCGCGAGGTATTGCGCGGTGGAGGCCATCGACGAAGCCATCGAGGCATGCCTGATGTCCAGGTCGTTGTAGATCAGCGTGTTCATCGCGGTGTATTGCAGCCCCGCGAAACTGCCGTAGAGGAATGTCAGCAGGGCGATCACCCACACCGGCGAGGTCGGGCCGAGCAGGGCGAACGCGGCCAGCAGCACGGCCACCATCAGCGTATTGCCGAGCAGCAGGCGGCGGTAGCCGAAGTGGACCAGCGCCCGGTTGATCACCCACTTGGCGCTGATCGAACCCAGCGCTTGCGGCACCATCATCAGGCCGGCCATCAGCGGCGACCAGCCGCAGCCGATCTGCAGGAACAGCATCAGCAGCAGGAACATGCCGGAGATGCCGAGTCGGGTGAACAGGCCGCCGGCCAGCGCCACCCACACGCTGCGTATGCGCAGCAGGCTCAGGTCCGCCACCGGATGCGCCGTGCGCCGGCTGTGCCACACATAGATCGCGCCCAGCAGCAGCGCACTCGTGCTGCACAGGCCGATCCGGCCCCACGGCACCGGCTTGCTGCCGGCCAGTTCCGAGGCGGTGAGCAGCAACGCCGAGGCGGCGGCAAACAGCAGGAAGCCCAGCAGATCGAAACGGTTCGCACGCTCCAGCCGGTAGTCGGGCATGTCGCGCCGATTCATCCATACGCCGGCAATCGCCACCGGCACGTTGATCAGGAAGATCAGCCGCCACGACGTGAACTGCACCAACGCGCCGCCGAGCAAGGGGCCGAGTACCGAACCGAGCAGTCCGAATGTGGCCACCGTGCTCATCGCGCGCACGAATTCGCGCTTGGCGATGCTGCGCACCAGCACATAGCGGCCCACCGGCATCAACGAGGCGCCGCCGATACCCTGCAGCACCCGCGCCGCGACCAGTTGCGGCAGTGTCTGCGCAAGGCCGCACAACAGCGAACCCACGCCGAATACCATGATCGCGATGCCGAAGATCCGGCGCGTGCCCAGGCGGTCGCACAGCCACGGGCTGGCCGGGATCAGGATCGCCAAGGTCAGCACGTAACTGGTCAGCGCGGTGCGCATGCCCAGCGGCGTCACCTTGAGCGCCTCGGCCATCGCCGGCACCGCGGTGTTGACCACAGTGGAGTCCAGCGCCTGCATGAAGAACGCGGCGGCGACCAGCCACAACAGGCCGCGGAAGCGCTCGCGAGTGGAGATGTCGGACAGCGCCACTGCATCCGTCGCCGGTATCGAGGCAGCGGGGGCGGCAGCGTGGGTATCCGCGGCGGCTTGGGGTGACATTGCCGCCATGATACCTGCTATGACAGTTTGCCTTGCGTCGACTGCGTCCGCAGAGTCAGGCAGGTTTCATCCCAGACTCGTTGCGCGGAATCGGGCGCATCCTCAAGGTTTGAAGTGATGCACGAAACCGATCTGAAAGCCGCCCGGCAACCAGCCGAGTATCAGCGGCGAATCCCGGTGCGCGGCCCACAGGCCGACGCCGGTGCCGAGCGCGCCGCCAACCAGCACGTCGCTTTGCCAGTGGCCACGCACCTTCATCCGTGCCTCCGCGTCATAGAGCGGCAACAGGGCCAGTGCATAGACCGCGGGATGATCGTCGCCATAAGCCGCCATGAACGGCGTCACGGCGGCCGAGATCGCAGTCACTTCACCGCTGGGAAAACTCTGCGCATGGGTGCCCTTGAAAAACTCGTTCGGATCGCTGGTCTGCGACGGACGTTCGCGCTGGAATGTGTATTTCATCGCCTGGGCGCCGATGCTGCTGATCACCATCGCATCCACCGAGCGCCAGAGCGTATCGCCGAACTTGTCCTGATCGCCGAATGCCAGTGCGCCGCCACCCACGGAAAGAATCGTGCCGTACATCAGCAGGTTCTGGTTGCTGCGCTTCCAGATGCCGCTGTTGTCGTAATGCAGCCGGTGATCGATGCCGAATGGACCGCCGCTGGCCATGGCGGTGCCGGACGTGATGACGGCAGTCAATACTGCCAGATATCGCAAGGCGCGCATGATCTTGCCCTCCCGAAACGCGCAGAATGCCGCGTGTACTGGCGAACCTACGCCTGCACGCTTTTGATTCGCTTACCCGGCGACTGGAATCCGTCGAGTGTCGCTAAACTGGGTGGCAGGAAGGAGACCTGCATGACCGACCGCCCAGCCCCCGCCAAGATCGTCGCTCGCGTCGCCACGCTGCGCGCGCAGATCGAGCAGGCCAATTACCGCTATCACGTGCTCGACGATCCCGAGATCACCGACGCCGCATACGATCGCCTGATGCGCGAACTGGAAGCGCTGGAAGCCGAACATCCAACGCTGGCATCGGGCGATTCACCGACGCGCAAGGTGGGCGCGCGGGCGCACGGCGGTTTTGCCGAAGTGCGTCATGCCATCCCCATGCTGTCGCTGGGCAATGCGTTCGAACAACCGGTTGACGGAGAGCAGGTTGACGACGACTGCGCGCGTTTCCGCGAGGTGGCCGAGTTCGAGCGGCGGATCGAACAGACGACGAAACGGACTGATCCAGTCTTCTCGGTGGAGCCGAAGCTGGACGGTCTGGCGATCAGTCTGCGCTACGAGGATGGCGTGTTCGTGCAGGGCGCGACGCGTGGTGATGGCGAAACCGGTGAGGATGTCACCGCGAATCTGCGCACGGTGCGTGCCATTCCGCTGCGCTTGCGCGGCGGAAAAAATGGGGATGATTCGTTGAAGCTGCGCGGCAAAGGCTGGCCAGCCGTGCTGGAAGTGCGCGGCGAGGTGGTCATGCTGCGCAAGGATTTCGAGGCATTCAACGATTACGCCCGCGCGCACGACGAAAAACCGCTGGCGAACCCGCGCAACGGTGCGGCCGGTTCGCTGCGCCAGCTCGATCCGGCGATCACCGCGAAACGTCGGCTGAGCTTCTTCGCCTATGCCGTGGGTGTGGTCGAAGGCGCAGAACTGCCGCCGACGCATTCGAGGACGCTGCAGCAATTGCGCGAGTGGGGTTTTCCGGTCTCGCCGGAAGTGTCTACGGCACGCGGTTTCGACGGCCTGATCGCGTACTTCCGCCGCATCGGCGCGAAGCGCGACTCGCTGCCGTACGACATCGACGGTGTGGTCTACAAGCTGGACGACTATGTCGGCCAGCGCGCGATGGGTTTCGTTTCGCGGGCACCGCGCTGGGCGATCGCGCACAAGTTTCCGGCGCAGGAAGAGACGACGCGCCTGCTCGATATCGAAGTGCAGATCGGCCGCACCGGTGCGGTGACGCCACGTGCAAGGATGGAACCGGTACAGGTTGCCGGGGTGACGGTGACTTATGCCACGCTGCACAACGCCGACCAGATCGCGCGGCTGGATGTGCGCGTCGGCGATACCGTGATCGTGCGTCGCGCCGGCGACGTGATTCCGGAAGTGGTGCGGGTGGTCGAAGATCGTCGTCCAGCCGGCACCCATCCATGGCAGATGCCCACGCATTGTCCTGTCTGCGGCTCCGCGCTGATACGCGAGGAGGGGGCTTCGGCATGGCGCTGCTCCGGCGGCCTGGTCTGTGCGGCGCAGCGCAAGGAGGCACTGATCCATTTCGCTTCGCGCCGCGCGATGGATATCGAGGGTCTGGGCGAGCGCTTTGCCGAAGCGCTGGTGGAACTCGACATCGTGCATACGCCGGCCGAACTTTATGCGTTGACGGTCGAACGCTTCGTGGCGATGAAGCAGGCCATCGACGAACGTGACGGCACCACTCCGGAGACGGTGAAAGCCGGCAAGGTGGCGACGAAGTGGGCCGAGAACCTGGTCGCAGGTATCGAAGCCAGCAAGCGCACCACGCTGGCGCGCTTCCTGTTTGCGCTCGGCATCATGCATATCGGCGAAAGCACGGCGAAGACGCTGGCAGCGTGGCTGGGGCGGCTCGATTTCGTGCGCAGCATGCCGGCGCCGGTGCTGCGCGTGCTGCCCGACATCGGCAGCGAAGTGGCGGATTCCATCGCCGCGTTCTTTGCGCAACCGGGCAACCAGCAAGTGGTCGATGCGCTGCTTGCGACCGGCATTGTTTTCAGCGATGAAGCCGCACCTTCGCCGAAGCTGCGTGAACGACTGGATCTGGCCGTGCTGCTGGACATGGTGAAGATCGGCAAGCTTGGTCCCAGAAGTACGCGCCTGCTCGCCGAGCGCTATCCCACGCTGGCGCAGCTGCTCGCCGCCGGTTCTGCACACTGGGTCGTCACCGGGCTGCCATCGGCCGCTGCCGCGAACCTGCAGGCGTTCCTTGCCGATGAAGCGAGTCTTGCGCCGCTGCGCGATGCCGAGGCGGCGATGCAGCGCCTGCTGTCGGCGATTCCGCATGCTGCACGGGTCGCCACCGCGCCGCTGGAAGGACAGACCGCGGTGCTCACCGGCACGCTGCCCACGCTCAGCCGTGAGGAGGCGAAGGAGCGGCTGGAAGCGTTGGGTGCCAAGGTATCCGGTTCGGTATCGAAGAAGACCAGCTTCGTGGTCGCCGGCGAAGCCGCCGGTTCCAAACTTGACAAGGCGCAGGAGCTGGGCGTGGCGATATGGGACGAGGCGCAGTTGCTGGCGCTGTTGGCCGAACATGAAAGTTAAGGAGCACCCCCTCACCCCAACCCTCTCCCCCGGCTGCGCCAGGGGAGAGGGAGTCAAGCGCGCGCTGCCAATAGCTCTCTCTCCCGGCCATGCCAGTGGAGAGGGAGTCAAGCGCGCGCTGCCCATAGCTCCCTCTCCCGGCCATGCCAGTGGAGATGAGGGGGCCCAGCACGCACTGCCCATAGCTCCCTCTCCCCTGGCGCAGCCGGGGGAGAGGGTTGGGGTGAGGGGGCAGCTCTCACTAGGAGATCAGTGACTCATGGAAAGAGCAAAGCAACTTCGTCGCGACCAGACCGATGCCGAACGCAAACTATGGTCGCGGCTGCGTGCGGCACAACTTGGGGTGAAGTTCCGCCGTCAGCATCCGATGGCCGGGTATTACGCGGACTTCTGTTGTGTCGAACATCGCCTCATCGTCGAGCTTGATGGCGGTCAGCATGCCGATCAGCAAAATTACGACGAACAACGCACGCTGGATCTGCGCGCCGCAGGTTTCCGTGTGTTGCGATTCTGGAATGACGATGCACTGCTGCGCACAGACTATGTGCTTGAGGCGATCGTGCATGTACTGGACGAAGATCTTCCCCCTCACCCTTCCACAGGGACTTCTTTCGGTCGCAACCCTCTCCCCCGGCATCGCCGGGGGAGAGGGAGCCAAGAGCCGGCAAGCACTAACCCCCTCTCCTCTGGCGCAGCCGGGGGAGAGGGCTGGGGTGAGGGGGCACTGCAACAGTCATTGCATCTGCGCGCGCATCTCTACCAGCTGATCCGCCACTTCTTCGCCGAGCGCCATGTGCTCGAAGTGGAAACCCCGATCCTGTCCGGCGCCGGCAATACCGATCCGAACATCGAGAGCTTCACTGCGACCTTCAGCGGTCACGTCGACGCCGGCGCGCGCGAGCGCTGGCTGCGCACCTCACCGGAACATCCGCTCAAGCGCCTGCTGGCGGCTGGTGTCGGCGACTGCTACGAGCTGGGCCGGGTGTTTCGCAACAGCGAGGCCGGTGGCCGGCACAATCCCGAATTCAGCATGCTGGAGTGGTATCGCGTGGGCTGGGATCATCGCCGGCTGATGGGGGAGACCATCGAGCTGGTCGAGGCGGCGCTGGCCATGCTGGGGCGACGGGCCGAGGTGCTGATCGAGAGTTACCGGCAGCTATTTCTGGACGAGCTTGGCATCGATCCTCTGCATGCGCCGATCGACGCACTGCGCGCGGTGCTGGCGGAGTACGACATCGACCCGGACGATCTGTGCCGTGACGACTGGCTCGACCTGCTGATCACGCACAAGCTGCAGCCTTCGTTCCCGCGCGACCGCATCACGGTGATCCATGATTATCCGGCCACCCAATGCGCACTGGCGAAGGTCCGTCCCGGCGAACCGCCGCTGGCCGAACGCTTCGAGCTGTATCTGGGGCCGCACGAACTGGCCAATGGCTATCACGAGTTGAACGATGCGGCGGAGCAACGCGGGCGCTTCGAACGCGACAATGCGCTGCGCCGTGCGCGCGGTTTGCGCGAAGTCCCCATCGACGAAGCCTTGCTCAAGGTACTGGACGCGCTGCCTGACTGTGCCGGCGTGGCAATGGGCGTGGAACGATTGCTGATGTGCCTGGCAGGCACCGACGCGATCGCTGACGTCCTGGCGTTTCCGTTCTGTCAGGCCTGAAACAGTGCTACCAGAAAATCCCACGATGACGCTTGCCGCCACCGAATCCATCTTGCCTGCACGTGCCCGACTCGGAGTTCCCGATATCCGCACGCTGGGGCTCGCGGCGCTCGGTGGAGCGCTGGAGTTCTACGACTTCGTGGTATTCGTGTTCTTCGCGATCCCGCTGGGCCATCTGTTCTTTCCGAAAGACACCTCGCCGTGGCTGGCACAGGTGCAGGTATACGGCATCTTCGCTGCCGGTTACCTGGCGCGGCCGATAGGCGGCGTCGTGATGGCGCATTACGGCGACAAGCTGGGGCGCAAGAGGATGTTCACGCTCAGCGTATTCCTGATGGCGCTGCCGACACTGGGCATCGGCCTGTTGCCGGTGTACGCGCAGATCGGCATGTTCGCGCCATGGCTGCTGTTGCTGCTGCGGGTGGTGCAGGGCATTGCGGTGGGCGGCGAGGTGCCAGGCGCGTGGGTGTTCGTGGCCGAGCATGTGCCGCCGCAGCGGATCGGTTTTGCCTGCGCCAGTCTCACCTCGGGACTCACGGTTGGCATCCTGATCGGTTCGCTGGTGGCCGCCGCAATCAATCGCGGACTCGCGCCAGCCGAGGTACTCGACTGGGGCTGGCGGCTGCCGTTCCTGGTCGGTGGCATGTTCGGTTTTCTCGCGGTGTGGCTGCGCCGCTGGCTCAGCGAGACGCCGGTGTTCGAGGCGATGCATGCGCGCCGTGAACTGGCTTCGGGATTGCCGTTGCGCCTGGTATTCGAGCGGCATACGCCGAGCGTGCTGTTGTCGATGCTGGTGACCTGGATGCTTACCGCCGCGATCGTGGTGATCATCCTGATGACGCCGTCATTGGTGCAGTCGATCTTCCACATCGAGCCAGCGCGCGCGTTTCTCGGCAACAACGTGGCCTCGTTCGCGCTGGCCATCGGCTGCCTGTTTTACGGCTGGCTGGCCGACCGCATCGGCCATGCGCGCGCGCTGCTGCCGGGCGCGATCGGGTTGCTGACATGCAGCTATGCGCTGTACTTCGATCTGCGGGCAGGTGGCGCGCATTTCGTCGCGCTGTATGCGCTGGCCGGTTTCAGCGTCGGCGTGGTCGGCGTGGTGCCGGCGCTGATGGTGGCGGCGTTTCCGCCGGCCGTGCGTTTCTCCGGACTGTCGTTTTCTTACAACATCGCCTACGCACTGTTCGGTGGACTCACTCCGCCAATGATCGGGCTGTTGGTGCAGCGGTTCGGCGTGCTGGCACCGGCGCATTATGTGGCGTTTACCGCGGTGATCGGGATCGGCGTTGCGTTCTGGTCGATGGCCACCGGCAGCGGGCATCGCGATTCGCACCGGTAGGAGCGCACCCTGTGCGCGATGGTTTTTACGCCGAGGCAACAAATGCCATCGCGCACAGGGTGAGCTCCTACGGAGATCCTAAAATTCCAGCTCCTGCGCCGCGCACAGGTAATCGATCATGGGTGTGACACGCTTGAACGTCGCCACGGTCCACGGCAGCAGCTCGCTGGAGCAGGCCAGTGCTTCGTCGAAGTTCTCGCCGACGGCAAAATCCTTGCGCTTGAGATCCTCGATCAGCTCGTGCGCAGGATCGAAACCGCGCGGCGGCCGGCTCAGCGATTCGCCCCAGAACGTGAGGTGTTCGCGGAATGGTTTGCTCTGCGTGGCGCGCTTCCATGCGGCGGGATTGTCGGCAATGAAATCCCGGATGCGCTTCAACGCGTCCGGCTCCGGATGCCACATGCCGCCGCCGGCGAAGCAGTCACCAGGCTGGATGTGCATGTAGAACGAGGGCGCCGGAATCTCGTGCCGCCGCTCGTGGAAGAAGCGCGAGCCCTGCCACGGCTTGTACGGCAGCTTGTTGTTGGAGAAACGCGTGTCGCGATAGATGCGGAACAATGAACCGCCGTTCTTGCGCGGATCGGCGCGGTAATGCGGACTGATCTTCGCCAGCGGCGCCTGCAGGTCGGTGATCAACTGCAGGAACGGTTCGCGCACATGGCGCTCATAATCGTCCTTGTGCGCAGCAAACCAGTCACGACTGTTGTTCTTGTCGAGGGAACGCAGGAAACGGAAGGTAGCGGGAGTGAAATAAGTTTTGGACATGGTGTGTCTGCGGTCGGGATGGTTGATTCAAGGAATGGCGACACCAGCGGCGAGTTGCTCGCCCCAGACTTGCAACTGATCAAGCATGGCCAGCTTGTCCTGTGCCTGCGGATCGGCGCGCAGCTCTGTCAGGCGTGCGAAGTAATCATCCAGCGTGAGACCGGTCAACGCCGTGTGCCGGGTCAACCGTGCCTGACGGAAATTTTCCCAGCGTGTGTGTTCGTCGGCGTCCAGGGTCTCCGGCCAGTTGCGCGCGCGATAACGGAACAACAGTTCCGGATAGCGTGGGTCGCGGAACGGGAAAACACGCTTGCCCAGTTCCACCGGTGGCGTGGCGCGCACCTGGGACAGCAGTTTCCTGTCGGCATCGGGCAAGAAGCCGCCGCCGTACAGCGCCAGCTCGGGGTCTTCCGACGGTGGCAGTTCGGCCGCGCGCTGGAACACCCGCCGCAGTTTTTCCGTGAGGCCGTCCACGGCGCGCAGGGTGTCGCGATGGACCAGACAGCGATCCAGATCCAGTTGCAGGCGCGACAAATCCACGCCTTGCAGTACCGACAGCGGCGCCAGTGCCGGCGCGTGATTCGCGCGTACGGTGCGCAGCGGGATGCGTTCGATGCCTTCCGGCAGGTCGGCGCGCGCGGTGAAGATGCGGTCGGCGATATCGTCCTCATCCAGTGCCAACCACTCGGTCGGGTCGGTGGCAAGGTCGTACACGATCACTTCACCGGCGCGGCTCGGGTGCGGTGCCAGCGGCGCGATCACGGCGAGGCAATGCCGGCTGGCCGGATAACGCGAGGACACATGCACCACCGGCGTCATGTTCGCCACGTCGAGCAGCTCG
>Ga0208589_1001385_pt1 | contig 10188 bp, 15 predicted proteins | sample NGESurshal092012_2_FD_184486 | JGI IMG/M metagenome (GOLD analysis project Ga0208589, IMG submission 184486) | Arctic peat soil microbial communities from Barrow, Alaska - NGEE Surface sample F53-2 shallow-092012 (SPAdes) | ecosystem: Environmental > Terrestrial > Soil > Wetlands > Peat ... | reverse complement strand
CAGACACGAGCCTCTTTACTGATCTCGCTGAAACTTAGAAAAACACTGTGAGCTAGTTGCACCGCGTACGCATTTGCACGCATAACTCTCCTACTATACTCCAAAATGACCGTTGTTTCTATCTCGTAATACCGCAGTAAGCATTGCAATCAATTTACTTATGTCGAAAACTCCAGGGTTTCTGCTTGTCAAGAACCCAGCGACGGCTCCAGAACGATTTTCCTGCTGCATCCCAAACAAAAACGATATCTTAAGAGCATTACGATTTCTCCGGCAACTTGGCGGATTCACCCCATCCGATGCCCTACAATAAAGACAGCGCAGATACCCGAAAGCTGGACAGGAGAGAAGACAGGGAAACTGTCGCTAACTCTTTTATTAAGAGGATTTTAGCTCTAACCCCTTTGTTTGGACGATTTTGGCGAGATCGAAACCCGTATATCTCTGCAAATACACAACTTAGACGAACACGCCCCTCGGGGGTAGCCTAAAAAAGCACCAAAGATTCGGCCGGCTACTAGCGAGTCAGGACCAGAGGGCCATCTTTTGTTACGGCGACGGTCTGCTCAAAATGAGCACTATACCCTCCGTCGTTCGTTACAGCAGTCCACCCGTCTCTCAGGACATGCACCTCGGGGCCGCCAGCGTTGATCATTGGCTCAATGGCAAGGACCATTCCGGCCTTGAGACGGGGACCTTTCCCTCGCTGGCCGAAGTTCGGCACTTGAGGCTCCTCGTGCATATTGCGACCAATCCCATGGCCCACAAACTCGCGAACCACCCCAAATCCCTCTGCCTCGCAGACCTCTTGGACCGTCGCCGAGATATCGCCAAGGCGGCCCCCCACTTTGCACTCGAGAATGGCCTTCTCAAGCGAGGCGAGGGTGACATCCAGCAACTTCTGGGTCGCGGCGCTGACCTTACCTACGGGGTAGGTAACCGCAGCATCGGAGTAGTAGCCGTCAATGATAACGCCGCAATCGATCGAGATGATGTCGCCTTCGGCGAGGATGCGCTTGGCGTTCGGCATCCCATGAACCACCTCTTCGTTGACCGAGGTGCAAAGTGCGGCGGGAAAACCGTGGTACCCCTTGAACGCCGCGACGGCGCCCAGTTCAGCAATTTTCTTGAGAGCAATATTCTCGAGATCCATCGTCGAGGCACCCGGCACCACATGCGGAGCAATCGCATCGTGGACCTTGCGGAGCGCCTTACCGGAGATCCGCATCTTTTCGATCTCGTTCGCGGTTTTGATGAGAATGGTCATATTTTCGCGTCTGGAACTAGGCTACCTGAACCGATTGGCGTAGCGACTTGAGTGCTCTCATGATTGCCGCAGTGACCTGCTCTACGGGTTGGTCGCCATCCACAGCTTCGAAGCGACCTTCCTTATGGTAGTAGTCGATCACTTTAGATGTCTTCTCGTTGAACGCATTCATTCGCTCAGCAAAAACGGCCTCAGTATCGTCAGGTCGCTGAACCAGTTGTGAACCATCGAGATCGCATCGATCAGCGATCTTCGGCGGATTTGAATAAATATTGTAAATTCTCTTACACGCTTGACAGGTTCGGCGTCCGGTAATCCGTCGCAAAAGCACGTCGTAGCTGACTACTATATGAATGACAACAACAGGAAGGGTGATACCGCGGCCTTCGAAACTCGTTCCCAAAGCTGATGATCTCAGCTGACCCAGATGATGATCCAGCCAGTCTGCCTGCCCCAGAGTCCTGGGAAAGCCATCGAGGAGGAAGCCGTCCATCACGTCTTCGTGTCCGGTCAGACGATCGCCAACCATTCTTTGAACGATGTCGTCATCGACAAGATGACCGGCATCGATAAGGGATTTGGCAGCGTTACCAAGCGCCGTTCCCTGAGCAATATTGAAGCGAAGAATGTCTCCAGTCGATATTTGGGGTATCGCAAACTTCGCCATCAACAACTGGGCTTGCGTTCCCTTCCCCACACCGGGAGCACCAAGGAGAAGAATCGGGCCCGGAAGGAAACTGCTATCGGTTGGACGCGATGACGGCAAAGAAGTCCCTCAAGTCAGTGCGGTTGTTCCCTACCAGCTCTTGCGACCACGGATACGTCCACTCTTCGGCGAGAACCCGTCATAGTGCCGCATGACGAGTTGAGCTTCCACCTGCTGGACCGTATCCATCGCGACTCCGACAACGATAAGCAGCGAGGTGCCACCAAAGTAGAAATTGACACCTAAACCGTTCGTGACCCATGTGGGCAGGTTATCGAAAGCACGACCGATGAGCCAAATGTGGTTGAAGTGAATACCGCTAATGAGCAACATCGGGATCAGCGAAATGATAATCAGGTAGACGCCGCCAACGAGCGTCAACCGCGTGAGCACGTCGTTGATAAAGTCCGCGGTGCGCTTACCCGGTCGTATTCCTGGGATGAAGCCCCCGTACTTACGCATATTGTCTGCGATATCGTCGGGACGGAAGACGATTGAAATATAGAAATAGGCAAAAAAGACGATGGAAACGGAGTATAGGAAGACGTACCAGGGTTCGCCCGGGCCTAAGGCGCGGAAAAGGGGTCCGAAGAGCGGTGAATCGTGCAGCGAATACCCGAAGATCGTTGCGCCGGAAAAGAGCAACGGCGCGGAAAGAATCGACGCGGCAAAGATGACAGGCATCACACCGCCTGAATTGACCTTGAGCGGAAGATGCGTCGATTGACCACCCATCATCTTTCGACCGACGATGCGCTTGGCGTACTGCACAGGAATACGGCGTTCAGATTTTTCAACATAGACGATGAAAGCAACAACAGCAATCATGCCTACTATAAGAATAACGAGTGCAATTGGGGTAAATGCTCCCCATGCTTGATCGGCAGCCTTTTGATAAAGGTCGGCAATACCTGTGGGCAGCCCAACTACGATGCCGGCGAAGATCAGCAGCGACATGCCGTTGCCGATACCGCGCTCGGTGATCTGCTCACCCAACCACATAATGAAAGCAGTACCGGCGGTCAGGGTAAGGACGCAGAGAGCGATGAAGGGATACTTCGGAATGGTCACCATCGGAGAACCGGTCGAAGTGCCGGTGAGAGTCAGCGCGATGGCGAGAGACTGAACAATTCCTAGAAGGATGGTGACGTAACGGGTCCACTGAGTGATCTTGCGGCGCCCGAGTTCACCCTCCTTCTGCAGCTTCGCAAGCGGTTCGTAGATGACAGTAAGCAACTGGAAGATGATCGACGCCGTGATGTACGGCATGATACCCAGGGCGAATACCGTGAGCTTGCGCAGGTTGCCGCCGGAGAACAGATCAACCAATCCAAGTGCAGAGCCGGAATTCTGATTAAAGAACTGCGACAGCATGTCGGCGTTGATGCCGGGCGTTGGAATATGCGATCCGAGACGATATACAGCCAACATGGCAAGCGTAAAGAGCACACGCTTTCGTAGATCGGGAATGCGGAAGATGTTTGCGATTTTCTCGAACATCGATCTGGTGTTCCTTGGGCGGGTCGGCATCCTCTCGGATGCCCCGCCTCGGAGGCAGTTGCCCCCGTCCTGTTGCAAGAAGTTACGGCACGGCTTTCTGGCCGCGCCTAACAAATTTTAGCCGATGAGGATGGCCTTACCGCCCGCCTTCTCGATTGCTTCCTGAGCTGCCTTGGAAAACTTATGAGCGTGGATTGTAATCGCAGCCTTAAGTTCGCCATTATTCAGGACTTTGACGAGTCCGTTCTTCTTGCGCAGGAGCCCCAGGGCAATGATCGTATCGAGGCTAAGCTCTGTGAGCTTTTGAGCTGCGGCGACCTCGGCAATTCGATCAAGACCTAGAACCTGATACTCGACGCGAAAGATGTTCGTAAAACCGCGCTTAGGAAGACGACGGTGGAGGGGCATCTGACCGCCCTCAAAGCCTCGCATCAGCGAAGACCCCGAACGGGAACCTTGTCCTTTGTGGCCACGGGTCGAAGTCTTTCCCATGCCCGACCCCATGCCGCGGCCGACGCGTTTCTTATTTTCGTTCGCCTTCTTCGGGGCGCGGAGATTGGAGAGATTACGGATTGCCATTGTTTCCTCGCTTAGCGCCGGGAGACTCTTCAGCCTCGCGACTCGCATGTAATTTGGCCATTGGCCATGATGTATCGTTGCGCTGAACTAGTCGACCACGCGAACGAGATGGGGAACCTTTGCGACCATGCCGCGGATGGATGGAGTATCCTCGCGCTCAATGATCTGGTTGAGCCGAGTAAAGCCAAGCCCCTTGATGACAAGCTTGTGTTTAACGGGGGTACAGATTTTGGAACGGATGTATTGCAGCCTAATTTTGGCAATTGCGTTCTTGTCGGCCATGGGACTAGAGCTCCTCTACTGCTTTGCCGCGAAGGGCGGCGACTTCGGCCTTGTTACGAAGCTGGATGAGAGCATCAAAGGTGGCCTTTATAACGTTGTGCGGATTGGCTGAACCAAGAGATTTGGTCAGTACGTTTTGGACCCCGGCCGCGGTCATTACAGCACGCACTGTCTTGCCCGCAATGACTCCGGTTCCTTCGGCAGCCGGCTTGAGCATTACCTGGCCTGCGCCAAAGCGTCCGAGCACCTGGTGAGGAATCGTGGTGTCAGTAAGGTTAACTTTGTATAAATTCTTCTTAGCGGCCTCAATGCCTTTGCGAATAGCTTGAGGTACCTCTTTGGCCTTGCCTGAGCCGTATCCGACGACCCCTTCGCCTGGGTCACCGATCACAACGAGGGCAGCGAAGGACATATTCTTACCGCCCTTCACCACCTTCGTAACACGATTGATGGAAACAACCTCGTCCTTCAGATTGAGCCGGTTCGCATCGATATTTTTCTTCATTGCCATAATGTTCTAATCAGCTTTCTGGCAGCCATCCTAGGCGCCTTGGAAAAACACAGAGACCTTACCGGCCGCTAAAAATCCAATCCGCCTTCGCGAGCTGCATCGGCAAGAGCTTTGACACGGCCATGATAGAGATAGCCGCCGCGATCGAAGACTATCTTCTTTATTCCTTTTTCTATGGCTCGCTCCGCGATAAGCTTTCCAACCTCAGCTGCAGCGGCAATGTTTCCACCGTAATTTTTATCTTCACCCTTCTTACCTACCGAGGACGCTGAGGTGATGGTCACACCGTTCAGATCGTCGATGAGCTGAGTGTAAATGTGATTGAGCGAACGGTAAACATTCAGACGCGGGCGCTCCGCAGTCCCGGACATCTTCTCTCGAATACGACTGTGAACACGTTGACGAATAACGTTGCGTTGGCGGGGATTGATCATAATTCGCTTCCTTCCTAGTGACGTCGCCAGAGTACTGACGACGTTCGGTTTTATTGCACCATCCATTGCGTAAAGGGAATGCCAAGCCATTCCCAGATTTACGGGTCCGTTACTTGGCCCCGGTCTTCCCGACCTTCTTCTTGAGCTTTTCTCCAGTGTAGCGGACACCCTTATTCTTATAAGGATCCGGCTTGCGAAGAGAACGCATATCGGCTGCAATCTGGCCTACCTTCTGGCGGTCGATACCTGAGATGGTAAGGTGTGTCTGCTTAGCGTCGATGGTGACTTCAATTCCGGTCGGCAGGGGGAACTCTATGGGGTGCGAATAGCCAAGAGTAAATACCACCGTACCTTTCCCCTTCATCTCGGCACGATAGCCGATACCGACGATGTCAAGGTCCTTCGTCCAGCCTGTGGTAACACCCGTGACAGCATTGAATACAAGCGCTCGAGCGAGACCATGAAAGGCTGCTTGTTTGTCGGTCTGCCTCTCAGCGACGAGAGCACCATCTTTTTGAACCAGCGTGATGCCGCCGGGAAGCATCGCCGTGACTTTGCCTTTGGGTCCTTCGACCAAAACCGTGTTGCCGTTGACCGTATACTTAACACCTGCAGGCATCGGGATCGGCTTTTTACCTATACGTGACATTTCTAATTCCTTTTACGGGCTTGCGAGTCGCAGGAGTTAGTAACTGTTCCACTGCAGCCAACTGCTCTTTACCGCTGTTCCTTTACACAACCAGAATACAAGCCGCCGACTTCACCTGTCGGTGATTTCAGAAGAATTACCAGACCTCGCAGAGTATCTCGCCACCAACACCTTCGCGGCGCGCCTGGCGGCCAGTCATGACCCCCTTAGGCGTAGTCATGATGGAGATACCGATGCCGCCCTGGACTCGGCGTATTTCGTCACGTCCGAGATACACTCGGCAACCAGGCCGCGATACTCGCTGGATGTCCCGGATAACAGCCTCGTTGTTGGGTCCATACTTGAGGTAGACGCGCAAAACTTTCTGACCATTCTCTTCTGTTGGTTTGTAGTTGGCGATATAGCCCTCCTCCTTCAGGATTCGAGCAATTTCGCTCTTCAGCTTGGAGGCAGGAACGTCAAGCTTCTGATGGCGCGCACGCATGGAGTTCCGGATACGGGTGAGGAAATCTGCCACTGGATCGGTGAGGTTCATTGATTCTCCTTCATTCCCCGTTCGCTCGTGAGGGTCTCTCGCAAGAACCAGCAGGAATGTTTGTTTCGGATGATACATCCAGACTTCTGCATCAAAAGCTGAAGCTCTGATGAGGTCTCTGAAGTGAGTGAGAGCTACTTATAGACAAATCTATTCTACCAGCTAGATTTCACGACACCTGGGATCTCGCCTTTGAGGGCAAGTGAGCGGAAGCAAAGACGGCATACGCCGAACTTGCGAAGAAATGCGCGAGGTCTACCGCAGAGCTGGCAGCGGTTGTGCTGGCGGGACTTGAACTTCGGTTTTTTTGCATCTTTGACGCGTTTTGCGGTTGTTGCCATATGTTTACTCTCAATCTTTAACTACAATCTTTAGTCGACTTGTCGAGACATTAGCCCTGTTACGACTAGGCTCCGACGCGGAAAGGCATACCGAAGCCCTTGAGCAGCGCACGCGCGCCGTTATCATCGGCAGCAGTAGTGACGATTGTGACATTCATACCCTTGAGCTTGTCAACCTTCGCATAATCGATCTCTGCGAAGATTAGCTGGTCGCGCAGACCAAGCGTATAGTTGCCTCGGCCGTCAAAGCTTTTGGATGAAACACCGCGGAAATCGCGAACACGAGGAAGTGCGATCGAAATGAGTCGATCAAGGAACTCGTACATGGTGTCACCACGCAAGGTCACCATAGCTCCGATCGGCATGCCCTCTCTGACTTTGAAGGCTGCGATAGACTTCTTTGCCTTCGTGGTTACAGGTTTTTGACCGGCAATTGCAGCAAGATCGGCCACAAGAGGATCCATTATTTTGACGTTCTGAGTAGCTTCTCCAAGGCCCATGTTGATGACGATCTTTTCGAGCTTTGGAATCGCCATAGCATTCGTAATATTCAGTTCTTTGCCGAGGGATTGTCGGATTTCCTTCTCGTATCTCTCTTTAAGTCTCGCTGCCATGATTGCTCTTCGCTTTCTCCACGATTTCCGGGTTGGAACTGATCCGTCTACCGATGCGTGGGCTGTATCTTTGATACTGATTGATTCCGGGCTACTTCTTCCGATCCGGAATGGTGTTGCCACTTGCTTTCGAGAACCTGACTTTTTTATCGCCTTCGATGCGGGTTCCCACTCGAGTCTTGTTGCCTTCGCCGTCAATTAGCATGACATTTGAGATGTGAATCGGAGATTCCTGCTCAGCGATTCCACCTTGAATATTCTTCTGCGGGTTAGGCCTCAGGTGTTTTTTTACCATCATGACATGCTCAACAAGCACCCTGTCCTTTTCGGCAATGACACGGAGAACACGACCCTGCTTCCCTTTGTCTTTGCCGGCGATCACTTCCACTCGGTCGTTGCGTTTGATCTTAATCTTACTGTTTGCCATGTTGACCTCTTCTGCCTCGGCGATCTTGTTTCAGACGGAGCCGGACTCCGGATACATGCCGCCTAAAAGAGCGGCAAAATAGTTATGACTAAATGACCTCTGGAGCCAATGAGACGATTTTGAGGAACTTCTTCTCGCGAAGCTCACGGGCTACCGGACCAAACACTCGCGTTCCGACCGGTTCATTGGTGTCGTTGACGACAACAGCCGCATTCTGGTCAAAACGAATGTATGTCCCATCCCTGCGGCGATATTCTTTCCGAGTACGGACGATGACGGCCTTGACGACTTTACCCTTTTTTACAGTTCCATCAGGCGAAGCCTCTTTGACGGCGGCCGTAACAAGATCGCCTAGGCCGGCTTTCTTGCCTAACCCGCCACCGAGCGGTAGGATCACTTGCAACTTGCGCGCTCCAGAGTTATCGGCCACGTCAAGGATTGTTCTCATTTGTACTGACATCGTTTTGCTCCTGAACTTCTAAACGAACCGGGTGAAAGCCCCGACAGCATCTACATCGGCGAGGCGTCAAAGCCGCTCAACTACTTGACCTCAGGCACCACGTTCTTCTCGCCACCGAGCGCCAGAGAGGAACGGCGGACGATCTCCTCGAGAGACCACCGTTTGAGCTTCGACAAGGGCCGTGCTTCGCGGATCCGGACAACGTCACCAACACGTGCCGAGTTCTGTTCGTCATGGGCGTAGAATTTTTTATTCGACTTCATGACGCGCTTGTACTTGGGGTGAGCTTTCCGCATTTCAATCTCAACCACAATGGTCTTTTGCATCTTGGTCGAGACGACCAGGCCCACCTTCTCGTTACGTCGTGAGCTCTGCGCTTCGGTTGTGGTATTGCTGGTTGTATCTGCCATGATTAGTCCTTCTTCGATTTCTTGCGAGCGGTACGAGTGCTCTTGAGCGGCGCGGTAGTCGCTGCAATTGGATTAGCAGCTTTTTCGGCTGCCAAGGTACGTTGCCGCTTCACGGTCTTGATGCGGGCGATGTCCAGCTTGAGCGGGCGCAGCTTCTTGAGACCTTCTGTGTTACCGAGACTCTTCTGAAAAGATATGCGGAAGAGCTGCTCTGCTGCTTTATCTTGTTCAGTTTGAAGCTCACCATCACTCAGATTGTTGATTTTCTCGAATTCCATTGTCTTATTTCCTCAAGCCGTAAAATTACTTGGCAGCAACAGCGGCCTTGACATCATGTCGCTGGACAAAGCTCGTCTTGAGCGGGAGTTTGTGAGCCGCGAGACGCATGGCCTCTTTGGCAAGTTCAGGGCTGACGCCTTCCATCTCAAACAAAATGCGGCCGGGGCGAACAACGCAGACCCAGTGGTCAGGTGCACCTTTGCCCTTGCCCATACGGGTTTCTGCTGGCTTCTTCGTGATGGGCTTATCAGGAAACAGACGCAGCCAAACTTTGCCGCCACGTTTAATGAACCGTGTCATTGCGATCCGGCTCGCTTCAATCTGGCGGTCAGTAATATAACCGCACTCCATGACCTTGAGACCGAAATCTCCGAACGAAAGATCTGAACCACGCCACGCTTTGCCGCACATGCGACCGCGTTGTTGTTTGCGAAACTTTACTTTCTTTGGCATCAACATAAAAAAAACCTCTTCAATCTTTCAGGAATGCTTCCATCCCTGGACGCTCGGCGAATGCCGAAAAAACTTTACGATGCGAATGCACCTGTAGCGACGCCCTGATCACGACGCTTTTTCTGCTCGTAGATGTCGCCACGGTAGACCCATGTCTTGACGCCGATGATGCCGTAGGTTGTATGGGCTTCAGCGAACCCGTAGTCAATATCTGCGCGGAGAGTGTGTAGCGGAAGCCGGCCCTGAAGGTACCACTCTGAACGTGCAATTTCGTTCCCGTTAAGGCGGCCTGAGACGCGAACCTTGATGCCCTTGCATCCAAACCGGAGCGCAGAGTCTACCGACTTACGCATTGCGCGACGGAAGCTGACGCGTTTCTCAAGTTGAAGAGCAATATTCTCGGCAACGAGTTGAGCATCAAGCTCGGGCTTGTTGACTTCGAGGATATCGATGAAGACTTCGCGGCTGGTGCGCTTCTGGATGTCAGACTTAAGCTTATCAATCTCAGCACCCTTGCGCCCGATGATAATGCCAGGACGGGCCGTGCGAATGATGAGCCTGAGCTTATTGCCGGGGCGCTCAACCTCGACGGAGCTGACGCCGGCGGCCTTTAGTTTCTCACGGAGCTCGGCCTTCAGCTTCACGTCTTCCACAAGCAATTTGTCGTAGCCACGCTCAACAAACCAGCGTGACTTCCACGGCTTGTTGATGCCGAGGCGAAATCCATACGGATGGACTTTC
>Ga0208589_1001384_pt1 | contig 10191 bp, 5 predicted proteins | sample NGESurshal092012_2_FD_184486 | JGI IMG/M metagenome (GOLD analysis project Ga0208589, IMG submission 184486) | Arctic peat soil microbial communities from Barrow, Alaska - NGEE Surface sample F53-2 shallow-092012 (SPAdes) | ecosystem: Environmental > Terrestrial > Soil > Wetlands > Peat ... | reverse complement strand
TCCTCGGCCTTGCGGACCCGGTACTGGACGGTGTTCTTGTGCACGGTCAGCCGTTCGGCGGTGGCCTTGAAGCTGCCGCCTTCCTGCAGGAAGACCCACAGGGTGTCGCGGAGAGTGGCGCTGTGGCCGTCGTCGTCCGCGAGGGACCGGAGAGTCTCCAGCACCCAGGCCCGGACGAGCTCGATTGAACCCGACATCAGGGCGAGCGGCGCAACATCGCTGAAGCTGGTGATCGACGGCCCGGACGGGGCGGCAGCCAGCGCGACGGCCTGGGCGCCCAGAGCCTGCTGGTGGGTGCGCAGGAAGCCAGCGACGCCGGAGCCCACCGCGCCCAGGGCGAACCGGATGTCAGCCGCGGCGCCGGCCGGGGGGAGGCCAGGCATCTCGATGGCGAAGGTATCCCGGCCGCCCAGCGGGAGCCAGGCCCACGCGCTGGACTCGTCCTGGGGCAGGAACATCGCCCGGTCCCGGCAGCCCGCCCGGCGCGCCAGGTCGGCGGTGGCCTCCTCCAGCCGGGCTAGAGTGTCGCCGACCGCCTGGATCGTCACCCAGCACACCACCCCGACGTGGTGCTGGCGGAGCCGGTAGCCCAGGATCGCCTCGGAGGAGTCCAGGTCAACCCGCTCACAGCGGAGCAGCGCCTGTACCCGGGCGACCCGGGCCGCGCTGAGGTTCCGCAGCCAGTTCTCTCGTTCTGTTTCGTAGGCCGACACGATCTGCTCTGAAACCCGGTCGATGTACGCCGCAGTGATGTCGGCGATGCGCAGCCCTGCCGCGCTCACGACCGAGGCGTCATCCGTGCGCCGCCCGAGTTCCTCCAGGCACCAGTCCTGGAACCGGGTTGAGCCGATCCGGTAGGCCCGCAGCAGGGCAACGACGGGTGTGCCGCGCTGCGCGAGCCGGCGGGCGTATTCCGCGGCCGCCACTGGCACATGCACGTTCTCCAGGTCGATGCCGTGCTCCAGGACATGCAGCAGGGTGGCGACGTTTTCCCTGACGCTGGCTTCCAGCAGGGTCAGGACTTGCTTATCACTGCGCAATAGCGGGATTTCCCGCATGATCAGGTCGTAAATTTCGGTGGCCAGCTCGGCGGTACGGGGAGTTAGCGCGCCGGATACGTCGGCGGCGCGCTGGGCCACAGAAGGGTTCAACCTGTCCATCGACGCATCGTACGCCGCTGGCTCTGGGCCTGCCCAGGTGCCAAATCCGGCGCTATTCATGCCCCGTGGCTGTCCCGGTCTCGCGCTATTGACCCGGTCAGGTCACGGCGCGGACCCGGGTCATGACCGCCTCAGGGTCGGCGTCGGCTGGGACGGCGGCCAGCACGAACCCGGCCGCTGCCGGCGGGTCAGTGCCCGCCCAGAACCTGGTGCCCGCCACGACTCCCCAGCGGCCGGAGGGTTCGCTGGGGGCGGCTGACCCGAGCCAGGCCGCAACACCATCGATGCTCCCGCAGGGCCACGCCGGGGCGGCCTCAGTCCGGATCAGTACCGGCCATTCGTAATGGTCAGCGACGTTAATTACGGGACGATACATTTCCGGGTGGATGAGTTCAGGCCCGGATGCTGACCCTTCGTCCAGCAGTAGCCCGTCCACTCCCAGGCTGGCGAAAATCCGCAGCATGTCGGCGACGTACATGGCCGCGGTCGCCGTCTGGTCGGCATCGGGTGGTCCGGCATCCGGCTGAACCTGAGCGGCGGCGGCCGCGAGCCAGCGGCCAGGCGCCGGCACGGCCAGCACGAGCGGAACGCCGCCGGAGGTGGCGGCCAGCGCCCGGACCGCTTCGGCCGCGGCGGCACGGGCCTGCTCGTCGCCGAGCAGGGTCCGCAGGGCGTATCCCGGGCGGGCCCGGGCGCCCATCGCGGCCCGCAATTGCTCGTCACCGGCCGCCCGCTGCGCGAACAGGGCCCCGGCATCCATCAGGACCGCGTCCGAGCGGAACATGGCCTGGGTCTTGCCGAAGAACGCGGTGAGTTCGGCTGGGGAATCCCAGGGCACCTCCTGGCCGGCCAGCAGCCGGGCCCGTCCATAGTTTGCGGCGTCGAACCATATCGGCCGGGCCCTTCCGGACGGTGGCGCCTTCAGGCTGGCCAGCAGGCGGCTCATGGGCGATCAAGTTTCTGCAGCCGCGCCTCGAGTTCGGCGATACGCGCCTGCTGGGCGGCGAGCGCCAGCAGGTTCGGGTCGGGCAGCATGATCTGCGGCAGCTGGCTCATCGGCCCGGCCACCCGCACCGGCCCCTGCGTGGACCAGGCCGTGGCGTGGATGGTGCTGTTGTCGTCGCCCCACGAGCCGTAGTACGGCAGGTGCTGGGGCGGCTCCGGCGTCACCCACTCAGTGACGAAATCCCGGTAGGGACGGCCGCGTCCGAGGCGGGCCTGGCGCTCCCCGGCCCGGGCGGCTTCCGTCGCCGCCAGGTCCACGGCGAGGGTGGCGGGGTCGTGGACGACGAAATAGATCTCCCGGGCAGTCTCCGGGGACAGGTAGCCCGCCTCGACGTCGGCCATCACCGCCTCCGGGTCGCGCTCCAGCACGTCGCCGTACCCGCCGCCACTGCCCTGGCAGATCATGTACACCTCGCCCTCGTCGGCGAGCTCGAACCCCATGCCCATGTGGTGGGTGCTGTACCTGGCGCCCGTGAAGGGCTGGGCATTCATCAGCGTCTCGAAGTCGAAGGACCAGCTGCGCGGAGCTCCCTGCATCTGCTGGAAGACGTTGACCCCCTTGATCTTCGCCAGCGGATAGGTCGGGCACCCGTACCCGCCGAACAGGCCAGGGACAGCCGGGAACTTCGAGCCGCTGGACACGGTCGCGAATCCCCACAGCGGGGTGCCGCGGGCGGCCACGGCGATCTCGTAGCCCATGCCACCCCGGCGCTTGCCGAAGCCCTGGGCATCGCGCTTGATCTTCTTGGAGATCAGCTGGAGGAACGGGACATCGTCTTCGATGATCTCCTGCTCGCCGAGGTCGGCCATGGCGGCGAAGAACGGGGCCATGGAGTTCTCGCCGTCGCGGTGCGCCCGGGCCCCGCCACCCATGCCGTTCAGGTCGGCGCACACGTTGCCGACGAATTCCCCGTGCTGGGTGAGACCGCCGAACAGGAACGTATTGATCTGGTTGAACCATGGGGCGATGAGGGAGCCGTATTTTTCCGGGCACGAGTACTGCATTTTGGCGAATAGCGCCTGCACCACCCCGAAAGTCTTGAACGCGCCCTGCAGGCTCTGGCCGAGCGGTGCTTCCAGGCCGGGATTGATGCAGCTCCCCTCGTCGGTCAGGACCTCCATGGGGTTCATCACGCTGATCCCGCGAGGGAGACCCGGCCAGAAGAAGCCAAGAAGTGCCTGGCCCAGCCCGCATTTGGCGGTGCCAAGGGTGGCGTTGAAGGCCCGGTTGAGAAACTGCGGAGCGGCACCCCGCCAGTCGATCGTCAGTTCATCCCCCTTCACCGTGATCGCACACGGGTACTTCAGGAGGACGTTTTCCCGCAGAGTTGAGTCGGAGAAGAAGTTGACCCGGAAGGTGCCATCCGGGAGCTCGGTGATCCGCCGCCGCGCCTCAGCCTCAATGTCCTCCAGCGACTTGCGCAGGGAGGTGACGAAAGCATCCCGGCCGACCTCGTCCAGGAGCGCGACCAGCCGTTCCTTGATCCGCTGGGCCGAGTAGAGCTTGACCTTCAGGTCCTGGTACTGGAGCTTCGGCTCGCGCACCGAATTCTGCAGGAACGTCAGCAGGTCACGCCGGATCTGGCCGCGTTCCACGATTTTGAACGGGCTCATCCGGATTCCGTCGTCGTAGGCCGACTCCGAACTCGACGGCATCCCACCGGGCTCCTTGGCCCCGTTCTCGCCTTCATGGATGATCGTCGCCACCCAGGCGATCAGCTCGCCGTCGTAGAACACCGGCAGGATCATGCTCTGGTCGGTGTTGTGGATGTTGCCGTAGCGGGCGTCGTTGTGGATGAACGCGTCGCCGTCGTGGATCCCGACGCTCGGGTCGCCGGCCCAGTACTTGCTGATGAAGCGGACCGGGTAGTGCAGCACCGACGCGAAGGCCAGCACGCCGCCGGTGCTGATATGGATCAGGTCTCCCGACGCCGAGTAGACCGCGCTGGTCAGGTCACCCCACTTCGCGCCGGGGGCGGCACCGGTCTGCTCCATCATCTCGAACGCCTCGTCCAGCCCGGCGACGATCCGCTTGCGGACCCGGTCGAGGGCATTCGCGTCGATCGGGCCCGATAGCAGCCGATCTTCGTCTGCCGTCCTCGGGGCCATCCGGTGATCGTTCATGATCTCCGGGTCAGGCCCGAGGAACAGGGTCGTCCCAGCCAGGAAGGCCGCTACCCCTTCCTGATCCTGGGGCGTGGACTGCGCAGCGCCTGGATCACTCATCGCCGGTCCTCCTGTTCGCGCGGGTTGGCCAGGAACCAGATGGCGCCGTGCGCGCCGGTCTCGATCCGCCAGCCGGGTTCGACAAGGTAGGTAGTGGTCGGGGTGGTGACGATGGCTGGCCCGGGCACGCTCCGGCCGGGCTCGAGTGCGCTCTCGTCGAAGACCGCGGTGTCCACGGCCATGGCCACTCCTGCGAAGTGGCAGCGCCGGGAGCCGACCGCGGCAGCGGCGGTGGCACTCCCGTCCGGTGGGGCCGTGTCGAACTCCACGGTGTCGCCCTGCACGAACGACGCGACCCGGAGAGTGGTGGCCCGGATGCCGGCCTCGGGGGACTGACTGCCCTGGCCGAACCGCCGTCCGTAGTCATTCGCGAACAGCTGCATGAGGCCGACCACGTCACCGATCCCTTCCAGCCGTGGTTTGCGCGCGACGACGGCCATCGTGACCAGCTGGTTGCCGTAGCGCATGTCCAGCTCGAGCCGGTGCCGGACCGCCGTTTCCGGCAGTCCCTGGCGGCGCAGATCAGCCCGGCCCTGGTCCTCGAGCTCGGCGACGATCCCGTTGAAGCGCGTGAAGTCGGTGAAAATCGTCTTGGTGCTGGCGTCGAAGAGCACCAGCGGGACCGAGCGTTCGTGGATGTGCAGCTGCGGCATGTTGCCTGCGCCGAGCGCGGAGAACACGGAGCTGTACGGGGGAGCGAGCACCCGGTCGATGCCGAGGTGCCGGGCGATCCCGCAGCAGTGCAGCGGGCCGTTGCCGCCGTAGGCGAGCATCGTGAACTCGGCGGGCAGGTAGCCGCGGATCCGCAGTTCCTTGGCCATCCCGTTGGCCATCTGCTCGTCCACCTCGGCCTTGATCAGCCGGGCCACCTCGACCGGCTCCAGGTCCAGGTGGTCGCCGAACTCCTCGTCGATCGCGAACTCCGAGCGCTGCGGGTTCAGCTTGATCTGGCCGCCTGCGTAACGTTCCGGGGTGAGGTAACCCAGGAGCAGGTCCGCATCGGTAACCGTGGGCAGCAGCCCGCCGCGGTCGTAACAGGCGGGCCCGGGATCGGACCCGGCGCTGCGCGGGCCGACGGACACGGACTGGTGCAACCGGTTGTAGCTGGCGATCGACCCGCCGCCCGCCCCCAGCGTGACCAGGTGGATCATGGGCACGCTGACCAGCCACCGGTCGATGACCGGCATGAAGTCGTAGTGCTTCACCCCGTCGGCCGGCACCAGCCCGATATCGAAGCTGGTGCCGCCCATGTCGGTGGCGACCACGTTGCCCAGGCCGGCCTGGGTGGCCAGGTGCTCGCTGGCCGAGATGCCGGCCACCGGCCCGGAGTGGATGGTCTGGAGCGCATCGGTGGAGTTCAGCTGGGCCATGCCGCCCGAGTTGTGGATGACCAGCATGGGACGCGCGTAGCCGTGGTCGCGCAGGTTCTGCTCCAGCTCCGACAGCGCGTGGTACATGGTGGCGTGCAGGAAGGCGTCCACGATGGCCGACATGGCGCGCACGTATTCGCCTTTGCGCCCGGACAGCTGATGGCTGAGTAGCATCGGGATCGCTCCCAGCTGGTGCGCCGGGTACTCGGCCAGGAAGATCTCCTGAACGGCCAGTTCGTGGGCGGGATTCTGCACCGCGTTGGTCAGGCACACCACCAGGGCCTCGGCCCCGGCGTCAACCAGCTCGCGCAGTGCCCGCCGGACACCGTCCCGGCCGAGTTCCAGCAGGACTTCGCCGGAGTAGTTGACCCGCTCGTCGACCGGCCGGATCAGGGTCTGCGGTACCAGCGGGTCGGGACGGGTCCCGCTGGACATGTCGTTCTTGGCCAGCTCGTCCAGGCCCTCCCCGTAGCCGCGGCCGCGCGACAGCGGGATCGTCGCCTCGAACCCGGCGGTGACGATCACCCCCACCTGCGGCCCCCGTCGCTCGATCAGCGCGTTCGTGCCCAGGGTGGTCGCGTAGCGGACCGAGTCCACCTCGTGCAGGACGCTGTCGCGGCGCAGATCCAGGGTCGTGCAGGCATGGTCGAGTGCTTCGTTGAAGCCCTGGGCCAGGTTGTGGTGGGTGGTGAGCGCCTTCGACTGGATGTAACGGCCGTCCCACGCCACGAAGCAGTCGGTGAACGTGCCGCCGATGTCGACCGAGATCCGCTTCACGTCGGATTCCTTTCTCCTGCACCATCGGTGCGCAGTGGTTCGGCGGCAACGTCCCGGCCCAGCGGGATGACGGTGCCCGCCGGGCGGGCCGCCCACTGGGCTTTGAGCGCGTCCACATCGACCTCGATGTCCCGGGTCGGCGGATGGCCCGGGGGCAGGTACTCGGTTTCGATCTGGGTGCCGCACCCCGGGCAGTAGAACTCGAGGATCCGGCACCAGGCCGGATCGGGGGCGAAGGTGAACTCGTATCGGGCTGGATCGATCAGCGGCCGGTGGATCTCGCGTGGGTCACGGTCGTAGACGAGCGTGCCTTCCTTGTAATTGCCACGGGCCGGCCCGAGGTCGTGGCCGCAGCGCCGGCAGAGCCAGCGCTCGGCGGGCAGGTCGATCTCGAGATACTCGGTCATCCGGATGCGCATCTCGGTGCTCATTTACTGGCCCCTGTCGGTCAGGCGCAGGTCGCCCGCGGCGGTGGTGGCGAACTGCCATCCGGCGGGGACCAGCATGGTGAAGAACGGGCCCTCGATCACGGCCGGCCCGGAAGCCTGCGCGCCAGGCGGCTGGCTGAGCAGGACGTACACCGGGGCCTCGGTCTGCTGGCCTGGGCCGTCCCGCAACTCCCGGGTCCCGCTGGGCCGGGCTTCTGCCGAAGGTATTCCGCCGGCCTGGCCCAGGGAGACGTGCGGGAGCGGCGCCAGCAGCACCAGTTCCAGGGAGGCCGGCTCGCCGGGGCTCAGGTGCGCCGCGGCCTCCTGCGGGTCATCGAGGTCGATCACGATCTCCCCGCCCCTGCGGTCAACCGTGACGCGGTACCGGGCGATGCACCGGCCCGGGTCGACTCCCTCGGCATACAGGTCCCTGGTCCCCATCTGCATCAGCCGCTCGGCGACCGCGCTGATGGTCGCGGGATCAGCGGCCGGCAGGGGCTGCTCGTAGTGCTGGGAGAGGTCGGAGAATCCGATCCCGAACGCGCTGAACACCGCGGCCGTGCGGGGGATGAGCACGTGCCGCGCTCCGGCCTTCCGGGCCGCGGCGCACACCGTCATCGGCCCGGCCCCGCCGAACGCCGCGATCACCGTCTCTTCGGTCACGGTCGTGGTGGCGGCCAGGGCGTGCGCGATCGTGTCGCCGAAGGTGTCCTGCATCTGCTGCAGCGCCGCATCCAGGCTGAGCCCCAGCGGCCCGGCGATCTTGCTCTCGATCGCCTTGACACTGCGGTCCGGGTGCAGGGGCAGGGCGCCCTCCAGGTAGGTGGCGGGCTCGAGCAGGCCGGACAGCAGCAGCACGTCGGTGATCGTGGCCTCGTCGCCGCCGAGGCCGAAGCAGGCGGGCCCGGGCGCGGCGCCGACACTCTCCGGGCCAACCCGGATCTGGTTCCCGGCCACCGAGAAAACCGAGCTGCCGCCGACGCCGTAGCTGGTGATGGCGGCCAGCTCCAGGGAGCTGGGCACGTGGTCGATGAGCCCGCGCCGGTCGACCCGGATCGTGCCGTCGGTGACCACTCCGATGTCGGTGGTGGTGCCGCCGACATCGACCATCACCACGTGGCGCAGCCCGTAGTGGCCGGCCAGCGCCCGGGTGCCCTCGAGGCCGCCGCGGGGGCCCGAGCTGTAGGTCTTGACCGCGGCCGACTTCGAGACGCGGGATGATCCGCCGTCGTTGCGGAAGATGCGCAGCGGCTGGCGGGCCCGCGCGTCGCGGAGCCGACGGTCGGCGTTGAACAGGAACCGCTCCATGGCCGGGTGCAGGAACGCGTTGAGCAGGCTGGACCAGGTCCGGCGGACATCGTCAGCGTCGGCGATCAGTTCCCAGGAGAACAGCAGCGGGACTGCTCCCAGCAGATGCCTGGGATACAGCTTCAGCAGCAGCCGCTTGATGCGGGCCTCCTGCCCGGCCCCGTCCGGGCCGCTGATCGCGACCACGAGCCGCCCGGCGCCCCGGGCCGACAGGTCATTGACCCGCGCGACAAGCTCGTGGCCCAGCGTCTCATCGTCGTCGCCGAGGCTGATGACCGCCCACCGGTCGCCAATCAGCGCGCCGAGCAGATCCTCCTGGGCCGGGGTGGTGGCCAGGCCGTCCATCAACGCTGGATCGGTCAGCAGCAGCCCGAGCCGGGGGCCGGCCCGCTGCACGAGTGCGTTGGTGCCCTGCGTCGTCGAGTACCGGATGTAGTCCGTGGATTGCAGCAGCGCAGCGAGCTGGGGATCCCCGTACACGAGCTCCGAGACCTTGCCGAGGCCGTCGAACAGGCACCGGCTCAGGTCATAGGGCGTGGTCAGGGTCTTGGTGTAGCGCACCTCGCCGCCATCTACGAGGCAGAAATCGGTCAGCGTCCCGCCATTGTCGATGTTGATCAGTCGTGTCATCGCGCCCGCGTCCTGTCCGGGGGACCGGCGCCGGCGGACGTCATCGGCCCGCCAGCCGGCCACCTCTTCGCTCGCTGTGACGGCAGCGTAAGAAGGCCGGCCGCACGCTGGCATCGTGACGCGGACACGACAAACCCGCCGGGTGATGGCTCCGGGGAACAGCCGGCCCCGCCGCACGCCGCATCGGATGTACCCGGGGCACCACGGTGCCCGGCGGCTTGGTGGCGCGCGCCCAATGGCAGTGCCGGGCGGCGGACGTAGCGTCGGGGCGGGACGGACGGGACGGAAAGGTACCGCCATGACTGCAGCCGCCATACCCGAGGAGAGGGCCCTGCGGGATCCCGGGGGAGCCTGCATCGCCGACGAGGGGCAGGAACTCGACAACCAGAGCTTCGCCCTGGCCGTGTCGGCGGTCGCGGGCCGGCTGGCGGCGGCCGGACTCGGCCCCGGCGGCGTGCTGGCCATCATGCTGCCGAACCGGGTGGAGCTCGTCACCAGCATGTTCGCCGCCTGGCGGCTCGGGGCCGCGGTGACCCCGGTCAATGCCGCGCTGACCACGCAGGAAGCCCGGTACCAGATCGACGACGCGGGCGCGGCGGTCGTGGTCGCGGACGGCCCGTCGGCTGAGAAGCTGGGGGGAGGCGGGTACCGGATAATCCCGGTGGCCGATGTGACGTCACCGGCCGGGCCGCGGGTGCCACCTCCGGCGAACCCGGTGCCCGAGTCGCTGGCCCTGCTGATCTACACCAGCGGGACGACTGGCCGGCCCAAGGGGGTCATGCTCGATCACGCCAATGTCAGCGCGACTGCCGAGCGCATCGTGGGCTGGTTCGAGATGGCTGATGAAACCCGCTCACTGCTGGTGCTCCCGCTGTTTCACGTCAACGGGATCATGGTCAGCGTGGTGTCGCCGCTGCTGGCCGGCGGCTCGGCGTTCATCGCCGGGCGCTTCGACGCCGCCACGTTCTGGGGAACGGTCGAGCGGGCCCGGCCCACCTTCTTCTCAGCCGTCCCGACCATCTACTCCCTGCTCGTGTCGCGGCCCGGCGGGCAGGCCGACACCAAGGGGCTCCGCTTCGTCATCTGCGGTGCTGCCCCGATGCCGCGGGAGCTGATCAGCGAGTTCGAGCAACGCTACGGCGTGCCCATCGTGGAAGGCTATGGCCTGTCGGAGTGCACGGTCTGCTGCACGCTCAACCCGCTGCATGGCGCCCGCAAGGCCGGGACCGTGGGGCTGCCACTGCCCGGCGTCGACGTCGGGGTCGTCGACGGCCAGGACCAGTTGCT
>Ga0208589_1001383_pt1 | contig 10196 bp, 9 predicted proteins | sample NGESurshal092012_2_FD_184486 | JGI IMG/M metagenome (GOLD analysis project Ga0208589, IMG submission 184486) | Arctic peat soil microbial communities from Barrow, Alaska - NGEE Surface sample F53-2 shallow-092012 (SPAdes) | ecosystem: Environmental > Terrestrial > Soil > Wetlands > Peat ... | reverse complement strand
TATAAAACTTATATACCCATTTATCTTAACGTCTCTCTCGCTATTACAATTTTTTGCACTTCGCTGGTACCTTCACCAATAGTACAAAGCTTACTATCACGATAAAATTTTTCAACCGGAAAATCTTTGGTATATCCATATCCGCCAAAAATCTGAACGGCGTCAGTAGCCACTTTTACTGCTATCTCGCTGGCATAATATTTTGCCATGGCAGATTCTTTGGTTACGTTCTCTCCTCGTATTTTAAGATCACATGCCTGGTCGATCAATAATTCTGCCGCCATTATTTCTGTAGCCATATCCGCCAGTTTAAAAGATATTGCCTGGAAATCCGCAATGGGTTTATCAAACTGATGCCTTTCCTTAGCATATTTTACAGATGCATCAAAAGCACCTTTCGCCATTCCCAGCCCAAGCGCAGCAATTGAAATACGACCTCCATCAAGCACTCTCATCGCTTGCTTAAATCCATCACCAACACCGCCCATGCGCGCTGAGTCGGGAATTCTGCAATTATCAAATATCATTTCTGCCGTTTCGCTGGCGCGCATACCCAGTTTGTTTTCTTTTTTGCCTCCGGCAAATCCTTTAGTACCCCGCGGAATTATAAACGAAGTAGAATTATCTTTAGTGCGGGGCTCTCCAGTACGGCAGATTACCACAGCTACATTCCCGCTTCTACCATGCGTGATCCAGTTCTTGGTGCCATTTATCACCCATTCGTCTCCATCTTTTACTGCCACACATTGCATATTTCCTGCATCACTTCCGGTATTTGGCTCAGTTAAACCCCAGGCGCCAATAAACTCTGCAGTAGCGAGTTTAGGCAAATATTCCATTTTCTGCTCTTCATTTCCAAATGAAAGGATGTGGCCGGTACACAAAGAATTATGTGCCGCAACAGACAAGCCGATTGAACCACAAACTTTTGATATTTCCTGGATTACGGCGCTGTATTCAAAATATCCTAATCCGCTTCCACCATATTTTTCGGGTACCAACACGCCCATCAAACCAAGTTTTCCTAATTCTTTAAAAATATGCAAAGGGAATTCCTGTTTTTCATCCCAGATCATCATATCGGGCTTAATATATTGATTCGCAAATTCCCTGGTAGTTTGCGCTACCTGTTGGGTTATTTCGCTGATTTCAAAATCCATACTATCTTATTATAGGTTGCAATATAATGGAATAAAACTAACATTGATTTTTCTGAAACTTACATTTCCTGTTATTCTATAGAAAGATAAGGTGAAGTTTTATTATAAAAATCATCAGTTACAGTCATAATTTTTTTTATATCCTCAACAGTATTAAAGCTTCCATGTTGCTGCCGGTATTGATAAATAGCATTGGCCATTTGATACCTTATATATGGATGATCTTTCATTTCATCTACCGTGGCCGAATTGATATTGATCTTTTTTATTGCTTTACTGTTTAAAACCAGGTAAGGTTTTATTTTTTGAAAAGTAGAATCCGGAAGAAAATAGGTTTCTCCAACCTGGCTTATTGAATAAAAACCACCTAATTTTTCTCTGAAAGCAATGATCCTTTTAGATAATTTACTTCCAATGCCGGGAAGGGATATATATTGCGCCGTATCTGCAAGGTTAATATCAATTTTCTCAATCACATTCTTATTTGCAACATTATTTTTATCAGGATATTCTTTTTTCTCATAATGAGAATATTCTTTTTTCTCAGTTTTTATAGAAACATAAGGCATCAATCTTTCCGCATCTGCATTACTTAATCCCCAGATCTTTTTGATATCCTCTGGTTTATAAAATTTACCGCCCTTGGAAATATATTTCTGAATGGTGCCTGCCGTCTTTTCTTTCACTCCAAGCCTAACCCATTCATTTATGGTTGCCGTATTGGGATCAAATAAAAAAGTTTCAGTATTTTTTGGGGGGTAATTTTTTTTATAGGAAGGTGTGTAATCATTGTAATATTCTTCATCGCCCTTTGCAAAAGTTTTTTCCCCAGATGAATCAATTTTTAATTGTGCAATTTCGTTTTTAAATTGAGTGGTATCCATTCCTTTTTCTTTAATAAAATAGGGAAATAAAAAAGGAAGAATAATTAAAATAAAAATGATAGCTACGATAAAAATAATTCCTTTTCTTTCTTTTTTAGTAAAATTGAAATAATCTTTTAAAAACTGTTTCCACATAACAATTAGTTTTCAAGGAAGTTACTATTTAAGATTTAAAAAAAGAGGGATTTTATAAAAAAAGTTGAAACCAGGATGATTATTTCCCTGGCAAATTGATTACCAATCCATCCCAGGCTAACTGAATATTCGGAGGCAATTCTTTATTGATCTCATCATGTAAGCCAAGCTGGTGGCTTATGTGCGTAAAATAAGCTTGTGGAATTTTCAATTCTTCCACCAGATTGATTGCCTCTTTCAAATTAAAATGCGAGATGTGTTCTTTTTTGCGTAGTGCATTTAGAACAAGAATTTTGCTTCCTTTTATTTTCTCTTTTTCTTTTTCATCTATTCTTTTAGCATCGGTAATGTAAGTAAAATCGCCAAACCGAAAACCTAATACCGGCATATTCAAATGATATACAAGAATTGGAACGACCGGAATATCTCCAACTATAAACGGCTCATTGTTTATGGTTCGCAAATTCACATCCGGAATGCCAGGGTATTTTTCTTTAGTAAAAATGTAATAATATTCCCTGAGTAAGCCCTGTTGAGTAAGCTCATTAGCATACACCTCCATCGGTTTGTGTTGAAAAAAATTATACGCTTTTATATCATCAAGCCCGGCGATATGATCTTTGTGCGGATGGGTAAAAAGAACGGCATCTAATTTTTTTACATTTTCTCGCAGCATCTGCGAGCGAAAATCGGGAGTGGTGTCTACCACTAAAGTGGTAGTATTGCTTTGTACTAAAATGCTACTGCGAAATCTTTTGTCTTTTTCATTTACTGAAGTGCAAACATTGCATTCACAGGCAATCATAGGAACGCCGCCGCTGGTGCCGGTGCCAAGAAAAGTAATTCGAAGATCAGGATAACTCACTTTTCAAAGCTATAAAATAATTTAGAGAGCAGAAGAATGAAAATGAAAAACAAAAAATAAGGAATAAAAAATAATAAAGTAAAAGATGTAAGTATCTAAACGAAGAAAAAAATAAAACCCCTTATTATTTAATTAAGATTCTTAATTATTTGTTCGTTTGCCGCATGGGGAAATAAAAAATTAGAAGGAAGTCTTCGCAAGTTACCTCCTTTGGAGGGAATTTAGGGGAGGCCTTACTTCTCCAATCCTTCTACCTGTGAAACTAATTCATCATACAATTTTTGAGAATCGTGTGTAAGTAAATCGTAATTAATATTTATTACAGGAATAATATCTGCGAGTGTATTTATCCTTCCTTCAGAAGTTAAGAATTTATTAAGCACCACTACTTTTTTATCTTCCAAAATGCAATAACCGCTTTGGAAAGAACCACGTTCGTAGCGAACGATATAACCGGCTTCACCCAGTATTTTTTCTAATTTATTTAATGTGGTCTGATTATATTTCAAAAGAGTTTTTAAGTTTATTTATTGGAACAAATTTACGCAAAACGTTTCAATTTCAGCGTTGTGAAGGTTGCCAACTTTCTAAAAGTTGGCAACCTTCCTACACAAAATAAACGTTAATTTTACCGATTCAAAAATAAGATGAATTGTGGCTGATATTATTAACCTGTTACCCGAAAATATTGCAAACCAGATTGCTGCCGGCGAAGTGATACAACGACCGGCAAGCGCCGTAAAAGAACTACTGGAAAATGCTGTGGACGCAGGTGCTACAGAAATAAAACTTTATGTAAATGATGCCGGAAAAGCATTGGTACAGGTAATCGATAATGGAAAAGGAATGAGCGAGACCGATGCCAGGATGAGCTTTGAACGTCATGCTACTTCTAAAATAAAAAACATTGATGATCTTTTTCATATAAAAACAATGGGGTTTCGCGGTGAAGCGCTTGCGAGTATTGCCGGTGTGGCGCAGGTAGAATTAAAAACTAAAAAAACCGGAGAATCTGTAGGCACTTTTATAGAAATAGAAAACAGTGTAGTAACATCGCAACAACCTGTTGCTACCAGCGAGGGTACCAACATTTCCATGAAAAATTTATTTTTCAATGTACCGGCGCGGAGAAATTTTTTGAAAAGCAATGCATCCGAACTGAGGCAAATTGTTGATGAGTTTATCCGTATAGCTATGTCTTTTCCTTCTTTATTTTTTTCACTTACCTCCAACGGTCAGGAAGCTTTTCACCTGGAAAAAGGTACTTTAAAACAAAGAGTGGTTCAAATTCTGGGGAATAATTATCAGTCAAAAATTGTAAGCGTAAAAGAGGAGACAGATTATATGAATATTTATGGTTTTGTTGGCAAACCTGAAACTGCCAAAAAAACCCGTGGCGATCAGTACTTTTTTGTAAACAACCGCTTTATTAAAAGCGCTTATCTCAATCATGCAGTGATGAATGCTTTTAGCGAAATGATTGCCAAAGATAGTTTTCCGATGTACAATTTATTTATAGATATTGATCCTTCACGACTTGATATTAATGTACATCCCACCAAACAGGAAATAAAATTTGAAGACGAAAAAATCATTTACGCTTTTGTACAAGCTGCTGTAAAACATGCGCTGGCACAATATAGTATCACGCCTACCCTCGATTTTGAACTGGATGCATCTATCCAGCAAACTGATGCCGTGAGTAACCCATTTACTTCCGAAAAACAATTTTCTGCAACCGAAACTTCGCTTTACAAAACATTTACTCAAAAAAACCAGGCGCATTTTATTGAGAGTAAAAGTGACCTCGGCAATTGGAATGATAATTTATTAAAACAAGATTCTTTTAATATCCCCTCAGTAAATTCGTCAGAAAACAAAGACCAGGGAAAAGAGACTTTTTTCCCGTCTTCTTTTAAAAATTCTACGCCACCTGCCTCCAATAAAAAACCTACTTCTGAAGAATATATTCAAATACATAAGAGTTTTATTCTTGCTCAAAATGAAAGTGGTTTTATGGTAATTCACCAGCAAAATGCGCATGAGCGTGTTTTATACGATCGATTCACCGAAGCTATGAAAGGCAAGCCCATAGCTATTCAGAGAAATTTATTTCCGGGAACAATTGAGCTTACTCCGCAGGATGCAGTTTTATTTACCGAGCTTTTGCCCGACCTTAATATTCTCGGCTACCAGGTAGAACCTTTTGGTAAAAATACTTTTGTAATCCAGGGTTCGCCCGCCGATGTTCCTGATGGAAATGAAAAAGATTCTTTAGAAAAAATATTAGAGCAGTACAAGCATTTTAATATGGATATCAGTTTCAGTAAAAGAGAGAAACTGCTGCGTTCCATGGCGTGGCAGCAATCTATAAAGGCAGGAACTTATTTATCCGAAAAAGAGATGAGAGCGCTGATTGAAGATTTGTTCAATTGCACCATCAATAATACTACGGCAAATGGCAAACCTGTTTTTCTTGAATTTAAAAAAGAAGAGATGGATAAGATGTTTGGGAGATAAGGAATAGATTGATATTTGGTGGTTCAAAGTTGAAGACAGTAAAAAGACAAATAACCATGATTTTAAAATTGATAGAAATCTATTTAGCAAAATAAGGTTAAAGAAATGATTATAAACAGGTAGCAAAATCTAATGCGTGGCTAGCAAAATAAGGACACCACAACCAAAATGAAAAGAATAGGAAAATTCATCAAATGGACTTTGATCCTGCTAATCATTCTTTCCAGCTCTTGCTATATTTATTATAATTATTATTTCACAACTAAATCGCCAGGCATAACAACAAAAAGTTATGTAAAAGAAATTGTATGGTCACCCATTAAGTGGACAACTGATGATTATTCTGACAGAGCAAGCCTTTTGATACCGGTAAAAATTGATACCATTTCAAACAGATTTTATTTGCAGTTTGATTTAGGAATACAGCAAACAAGAATTACATCTTTAAACAAAGGATTCCCATATCTAATAAAATATACAGTTGACGGCAAGTATAAAGACTTACCAATTTACCTTGGTAACCATGAAAAGTACATCTACAACCAGAAGGTTAATATTGATTACGAAATGAATAAGAAAGAGGACTTTATAGCCAAAGACACAACAACATTTATTAAAATTGGAGATATTGGTTATGACTACATAAAAGGAAGAATATTAATTACTGATTTTATCAATTCCCGTTATTCAATAACAGATGAATTACCTAAAGAATTTGAGAATAAAATTTCCTGGATAAATTCTTCAAAGGTTAGAGCAAAAAAATGGTCAATTCATATACCTATCAGGATTAACGATAAAGAAAGAGTATTTATGTACGACAATGGTTCAAGTATGTTCACTTTATATGTATCTAAAAAAAATTGGGATGATATTACTGACAATGGGAAAAACGGAAAGATTGATAGTTTAAAACTTAGTTCCTGGGGGAAAGATTACTATTATATGAAAGCAAATCCGGCTCAAAAAATTACGGGCATGTTGGGCGAAAATTTAAGTGATAAAAAAATATTCTACGGCGGACAGATTAATGAAACAATGTTTAATCTTATGAATTTATTCGAAGGAGTTGATGGAATAATTGGTAACGAGTATTTCCGTGACAAGGTTTTAGTAATTGATGCCAAGTCTAACAGGATTGGATTTTACAAACAATAATTGAAGACTGAAGAGAAAAACTTCTGCTTTGGTAACTACTTGCGTTTAGACAATAAAAAAGAGAGAATCTCTTCTCCCTTAAACTATAAGATCAAATCATTTATTTTTCAAACTGATGAGAAATTTCTCTTGCCAGTTCCACCATCTTTTTAATTCCTTCTTCAGGCAGATTTCCTTTTTTAAACTCAGCCAATATTTCAGGATATTTATTTTCCATTTCCAATAAAAATTGTTCTTCAAAATCCTGCACATTTTTTACAGGAACATTACTGATCAATCCATTGGTTCCAAGATAAATAATTGCTACCTGTTTTTCTACCGGGTAGGGAGTGAACTGAGGCTGTTTCAATATTTCCACATTTCTTGCTCCTTTGTCCAAAACAGATTTGGTAGCGGCATCAAGGTCGCCGCCAAATTTGGAAAACGCTTCCATTTCACGATATAATGCCTGGTCCAGTTTTAAAGTACCGGCTACTTTTTTCATTGATTTTATCTGTGCATTTCCGCCCACGCGGCTTACAGAAATACCCACGTTAATTGCAGGACGGATACCTGCATTAAACAGGTTTCCTTCCAGGAATATTTGTCCGTCGGTAATGGAAATCACATTCGTAGGAATATAGGCAGATACATCACCAGCCTGAGTTTCAATTATAGGTAAAGCGGTAAGAGAGCCACCGCCTTTTACCAGGTGTTTGATATTTTCAGGAAGGTCATTCATCTTCCTTGCAATTTCATCTTTTGATACAATTTTCGCAGCTCTTTCCAATAAGCGGCTATGCAAATAGAACACATCACCCGGATACGCCTCACGTCCAGGAGGCCTTCTCAACAAAAGGGAAACTTCGCGGTAAGCCACAGCCTGTTTACTCAAATCATCAAAAATAATCAAAGCACTCCTTCCGGTATCGCGGAAAAACTCTCCGAGGGCGGCGCCTGCGAATGGTGCATAGAATTGTAGTGGTGCAGGCTCAGAAGCAGAAGCAGCCACAATAGTAGTATATTCCATCGCGCCATGGTCTTCCAATACTTTCATCACGTTTGCGATGGTGGAGGCTTTCTGACCTATCGCTACATATATACAATAAACGGGCTTTCCGGCTTTATAAAATTCCTTTTGATTAATAATAGTATCTATACAAATAGCACTTTTCCCGGTCTGGCGGTCGCCGATTACCAATTCTCGCTGACCGCGGCCAATAGGAATCATCGCATCAATCGCCTTGATACCAGTTTGCAAAGGTTGTTTCACCGGTTCACGAAAAATTACGCCCGGCGCTTTACGCTCCAGCGGCATTTCATACAATTCACCGGTAATAGGGCCTCTTCCATCAATTGGTTCGCCCAAAGTATTAATTACACGCCCTGCAAGTCCATCGCCTACTTTTATAGAAGCGATTTTGCCAGTACGTTTAACAGTATTTCCTTCTTTAATATTCCCACTTTCTCCCATGAGAACCACGCCCACATTGTCTTCTTCAAGATTAAGCGCTATGGCTTTTACCCCATTTTCAAATTCAACCAATTCGCCGGAACTCACATTATTCAATCCGTAAATACGGGCAATACCATCGCCCACCTGCAGTACCGTTCCTATCTCTTCGAGGTTGGATTCTACATCCAAATTACTTAGTTGGCTTTTAAGAATTGCCGAGATTTCATCGGGTTTAATGTCAACCATATTATAATCGTTTTTTTTAAGGCTGCAAAGGTAGGCAAAGCAATTACAAATTCAAAAGGAAAAAAGCAGCGTTTTGCAAAGAAAAGCAGTAGAATGAGCCTATTTACCTATAAAAATAATAAGGAACACTGAAATGAGTTTGAGAACAATTATTAAATTTTTCATACAGGAAATAATCTAAAAAAATTATCCTTTTACCAAATGGAATCGCTCAGTAGTCAATAAGAAATAATCTAAAAAAAGAATCTGCATTATTTCCTGCCCGAAAGACCACGGTCAGGCGGGGTTTGTTTGCTGTAAAGGCAATTCCTTATTTATCTTTTTACATTATTAATAAAAAAATTATCCTTATTCATTTTATCAGCCAGGCTTCCAATCGTTTTCTTTTCAAAAAGTTTATTTAACTGGTCCCTTATTTGTTTAAATTCGGAATGCATCGGGCATGGGTTTTTTTGGGAACATTTGCGTAATCCCAGGACGCAAGTTGTAAGGAGATCATCATCATTTACTGCTTCGAGAACAGCGCGAACAGGCAATTTTTTCGATTGCTCAGTAATATAAAAACCTCCATTCGGACCTTTTGCAGAACTTATCACTTTACTATCTTTGGAAAGTAACTGAAGTATTTTACCAGTAAATGATTGTGGTGAATCTATCGCTTTCGCTATCTCATCAATACCTAATTTTTTATCTTTTGATCCTTTCTGCGCTATAAAAATAGTGGCTCTTAAGGCATATTCAGTCGTTTTTGAAAACATGTATTCTGTTTAAAAATTGATACAAATAAATGCAATCAATCTGAAATAAAAGGAATTATTTTTCTCAGGAAAGCAATTCCTTTAGCACCAGCGCTTCATTATGAACCTGGTCTCTAGCTCCATATATTAAAGTCACAGTGCCTTTTTTTAAATGATCTTTCAAAATTAAAACCGGTTCTTCATTTTCTTTTAGTTCGTGAAGATATTTTTTTCTGAATTCTGGCCATTTTTCAGGTTCGTGGCCAAACCATTTTCTAAGTTCGGTACTCGGCGCTATGTCTTTCAGCCAAAGATCAACGGCTGCTTTTTCTTTAGTTAACCCGCGCGGCCACAAGCGATCAACCAACACGCGGAAACCATCTGCTTTCTCCGGCACTTCATATACCCTTTTGATTTTGAGATTCATGATAAAAAATTTAAAGTCATTTGCTATGGAATTTGCGAAAATTTTTCACTTCCCGACATAAAATTATTTGTAATGGAATCACCCGTTTCCCGATGATAGATGTAAGTAGGAACCTGGGTTTTCATGATATTAACTCCTGACTTATGTATTCTTTCAAAAAAATCCCCATCGCTCCCTAATGACATTTCTTTAAATCCATTAAAAGAGACAGCTACCTCTCTTTTGATAAAAAAAGTTCCCCCGATCTCGCAATCCGATAAAAGAACCATCTTATTAATATCAAACCTGTCAGGTACGTATTGGCTTCCTATTACTTTTACTCCGCCATGCAAAAATTGAATTTCAGGTTGATTTACCAGGATTGCTTTTCGCGTTTCCAGGTGCGTGGGGTCGTACTCATCATCAGAGTCCAAAAAAGTGACAAATTTTCCTTTTGATAAAAAAATTCCCGTGTTTTTTGAACTGGAATACCCTGCATTTTTTTGCTTAAAATAAGTAATCTTACTTCCTTTTGCTAAATAAGGAAGTACCGCAAAAGCAGTATCATCAACACTTCCATCATCCACAATGATTGCTTCCCAATCTGTTTCCGTCTGAGCGATTAAAGAATCCAGTGCTCTTTTTAAAAG
>Ga0208589_1001382_pt1 | contig 10197 bp, 7 predicted proteins | sample NGESurshal092012_2_FD_184486 | JGI IMG/M metagenome (GOLD analysis project Ga0208589, IMG submission 184486) | Arctic peat soil microbial communities from Barrow, Alaska - NGEE Surface sample F53-2 shallow-092012 (SPAdes) | ecosystem: Environmental > Terrestrial > Soil > Wetlands > Peat ... | reverse complement strand
GGTGAAGGTGCCGCGGCCCTGCGGCACGTGGGCGATGCCGAGCCGGACGATGTTTTCGGTCGAGCGGCCGAGCAGCGGCGCGCCCTCGAATTCGATCGAGCCGGTCGAGCGCACCATGCTGCAGATCGCGCGGAGCGTGGTGGTCTTGCCCGCGCCGTTGGCGCCGAGCAGGGTGGTCAGGCTGCCTTCGTTGAGGCCGAATTCCAGCCCGTGCAGCGCCTGGACCTGGCCGTAATAGGCCCGCAGGTCCTTTACGTTGAGCATCGCCGTCATTGGTCCTTGCTCCCCAGATAGGCCTTGATGACGTCGGGGTCGGATTGCACCTGCGCCGGCGTGCCCTCGGCGAGCTTGCGGCCGAAATTAAGCGCGACCACATGGTCGGCGATCGACATCACGAGGCCCATGTGGTGTTCGACCAGCAGCACGGTCATCTTCCGTTCGTCGCGGATGCGGCGGATCAGGTCGCCCAGCACGTGGACTTCCTCGTGGTTGAGACCGCCGGCCGGCTCGTCCAGCAGCAGTATTTTCGGATCGGCGGCGAGCGCCCGCGCCAATTCGACGCGCTTCTGGGTGCCGAACGGCAGGCCGGAAACCACGGTATGGGCGACGTCTTCGAGGTCGAGATAGCCGAGGATCTCGTGAACCCGCCGGTTGATGTCGGCTTCGCCGCGGCGAACCCAGGGCAGCTTCAGCGAGTCGCTGACGATGTCGGAATGGCTGCGGGCATGGGCGCCGACCCGGACGTTGTCGAGCACCGAAAGATTGGCGAACAGAGCGACGTTCTGGAAGGTGCGGCCGATGCCGATTTCGGCGATGCGATGCGGCGGCCGCGACAGGATGCTCTCGCCTTCCAGCAGGATGTCGCCGGCGCTCGGCTGGTACAGCCGGGAAAGGCAGTTGAACAGCGTGGTTTTGCCGGCGCCGTTCGGCCCGATCAGGCCGAGGATCTGGCCTTGCTTCATGTCGAACGACACGCCGTTCAACGCGATGATGCCGCCGAACACGACGCTGACGTCGCGAACCGCGAGCAGGGGCGCGGCCGAATTCGCCTGACCCTGCGCGAGCTGTGCCTGCATCATTTCGCGCCGCCCGGCTGTCGCGCTGGACGGAGCTTGCCTCGCCGGTTAACGCGCCGGCCGTAACGATGCCGGCTATCTGATCCCCTCGACCACACGTGCAACTTTCCCTCCTGCTTTGATCTTTTTGTTTTCTTGTTTTTTTGATTGTGGCGCCACGCCCCCCAGCGCCGCCTCGATGTTCCTTACCATCGCCAAGAGACGAGGTCCAATATCGGCGCGCAGCCGATCTTCCGTGAAACGGAATGCCGGCGCGCCGCAATTAAAGGCATAGGGACCCGTTCCGTCATTAAGCTTTAGTGCTACGCCGACCGCGGCGACGTCGTCCTGCCATTCGCCCGCCGAGATGGTGAAGCCATGGCGGGCCACGGTTTCGCCGGAGCGTTCGATGCCCTCGCGCATCCGCGGCCAGCGGCTGCCATAATGCTCGCGCAGTTCGCGCAATAAAGTGGCGCGCTCCTCGTCGGGCAGTGCCCAGATATACGCACGGCCCATCGCGGTGGTTGCAATCGGAATGCGCGAGCCGACATCCAGTTGAACCCCCAGCGTTAATTCGCTGCGGCTCTGGCCGAAATAGATCATGCTGAGGCGGTCGCGGCCACCGACGGCGACCGCGCCGCCGGTCGCGCGCATCACTTCGTCGCGAAAGGATTCGGACAAATGCCGAACGCCGAGATTGGCCAGCGCGGCGTACCCGAGTGCCATCGCCGACGGCGATAGCTGATATTTCTCGAACCGCGGAACCGGTGTAAGGTAGCCCAGCTTGGTCAAGGTATAGGTCAGCCGGGAAACGGTCGGCTTTGGCAAATTGGTACGGGCCGCGATCTCTTGATTGCCCAGAAGCCCGTCATTGGGTTGGAATGCGCGCAACACATCAAGGCCGCGGGATAGCGCGACGACGAAGCTGCGATCGGTCGCGACTTTCTTCGCTGGACGCTTCATTGCCTGCGCTGCGGGCTTCCGTTCGGACTTCGTTGACAAGGGACGTGCTTCAAAATAACCCTCGCTGTCAAGATGTGGAATTAAATTCCGCAGTGCGAAATAGATATAACCTAGCCAAAAGAACAAGAGAGCCGAGGAGAGTGCCGTGAGCGATGTGGTCAAGCTTGAGCGTCATGACGTGGTTGCCATCGTCACGGTCAACAGCCCTCCGGTGAATGCGCTGAGCGCCGCGGTGCGCGGCGGCATCCTGGAATGCGTAAAGGAAGCCATCGCGGATTCGCAAGTCAAGGCGATCGTGCTGACCTGCGCCGGCCGCACCTTCATTGCCGGCGCCGACATCACCGAATTCGGCAAGCCGCCGAAGCCGCCCGGCCTGCACGAAGTGCTGACCGAGATGGAAAACAGCCCGAAGCCGATCGTGGCCGCCATTCACGGCACCGCGCTGGGCGGCGGCCTCGAGGTGGCGCTGGCCTGTCATTTCCGGGTGGCGACCAAGGAAGCCAAACTCGGCCTGCCCGAAGTCAAGCTCGGCCTGCTGCCGGGCGCCGGCGGTACGCAGCGTTTGCCGCGCGCGGTCGGACCCGAGTTGGCGGTCAAGATGATCGTCGGCGGCGATCCGATCAGCGCCGCGGAAGCGCTGAAGAACGGCCTGATCGAGGAAATCGTCGAAGGGCCGGCCGCGGGTGGTGAAGCCTTTGCCCGCAAGGTGCTGGCGGAGAAGCGTCCGCTGCGCAAGCTGCGCGACGACAATTCCAAGCTCGCCGCGGCGAAGGCCGACCGTTCGATCTTCACCAACGCGGTTGCCGCGATGACCAAGCGCGCGCGCGGGCTGGAAGCGCCGTTTGCCGCGGCCGATGCCGTCGGGGCCGCGATCGATCTTCCGTTCGACGAAGGTCTGAAGAAGGAGCGCGAAGGTTTCCTCAAGCTGGTCGCCAGCGACCAGTCCAAGGCGCAGCGCTATGCCTTCTTCAGCGAGCGCGAAGCCGCCAAGATCGCCGGCGTTCCCGATGGGACCAAGCCGCGCAATGTCGAGCGGGTCGCCATCATCGGCGCCGGCACCATGGGCGGCGGCATCGCGATGTCGTTCGCCAATGCCGGCATCCCCGTCACGCTGATCGAGACCGGCGAGGAGCAGCTCAAGCGCGGCATGGGCGTGATGCAGAAGAACTACGAGGCCACCGCCGCGCGCGGCGGCATTCCGGCGGATGCGCCGGCCAAGCGCATGGGCCTGATCACCGGCGTGGTTGGTCTCGAGAACGTGAAAGACGCGGACCTGGTGATCGAGGCCGTGTTCGAGACCATGGCGATCAAGAAGGAAGTGTTCACGGCGCTGGACAAGTTCGCCAAGAAGGGCGCGGTGCTGGCCTCCAACACCTCTTACCTCAACATCGACGAAATCGCCAAGGTGACGAGCCGTCCGCAGGACGTGCTCGGCATGCACTTCTTCTCGCCGGCCAACGTGATGAAGCTGTGCGAAATCGTCCGCGCGGAAAAGACCGCGCCGGACGCGCTGGCCACCGCGGTCGCGGTCGCCCGCAAGATCGCAAAGGTGCCGGCCGTGGTCGGCGTCTGCGACGGCTTTGTCGGCAACCGCATGCTGTCGCAGCGTGGCAAGCAGGCCGAAAAACTGTTGTTCGAAGGCGCGCTGCCGCAGCAGGTCGACGCCGTCGTCACCAAGTTCGGCATGCCGATGGGCCCGTTCGCGATGGGCGATCTCGCCGGCCTCGATATCGGCTGGCGCTCGCGCAAGGACCGCGGCATCAAGTCGGAAATCGCGGATGCGCTGTGCGAAGCCGGCCGCTTCGGCCAGAAGACCGGCAAGGGCTATTACAAATACGAGGGCGGCTCGCGCGCGCCGCTGCCCGATCCGGAAGTCGAGAAGCTGATCGACGAGACGCTGCAGCGGCTCGGCCGCAAGCGCCGCGTGGTCAGCGACGACGAAATCCTCGAACGGATGATGTACCCGATGATCAACGAGGGCGCGCGGATTCTCGAAGAGAAGGTCGCGGCGCGCCCGAGCGACATCGACGTGATCTGGCTCTACGGCTATGGCTGGCCGATCTACCGCGGCGGCCCGATGTTCTATGCCGACAGCGTCGGCCTCAAGCACATCGCCGACCGGCTGTCGTTCTACGCCAAGGAAACCAACGACCCCTCGCTCGAGCCCGCGCCGCTGCTCAAGCGCCTCGCCGCCGAAGGCAAAACCTTTGCGTCGCTGGCGCAGGCTTCGAAAGCGGCTTGATGGTCGTGTGTAATCCGGGTCCGGTCTTGCTTCCTCCTCCCCCCTTGCGGGGGAAGGTCGGGGAGGGGGGTAAGCTACGAGTGCTGTGCTCGCGGAACCCCCACCCCCGACCTCAAGAGCGAGCTTCGCTCGCCTCGGACCCCGCAAGGGGGAGGGGAGACGCCGCGCCCGCTTCAATTTGTGCAGATCATCGATGACCCACCCCGGCGAGCAGTTTTATCCGCAAGGCGTCCGCTGGGACGACGAGATCGCGCGCGGCACGATTCCGGACCTGCTGGCGCACGCCGCACGGGACTATCCGGCGCGGCCGGCGATCGAATTCCGTGACCGAGCGATCAGCTATGCCGAGCTGGAGGCGATGGCGGAGACCGCAGCCGCGGCGTTCCTGCGCGCCGGCTACGGCAAGGGCGCGACCATTGCGCTGTTCCTCGGCAATACGCCGGATCACCCGGTCAATTTCTTCGGCGCGCTCAAAGCTGGCGCGCGGCTGGTGCATCTGTCGCCGCTTGATGGCGAGATTGCGCTGTCGCACAAGCTCAGCGATTCCGGCGCGCGCGTGCTGGTGACTTCGAATCTCTCCGCGTTGCTGCCGACGGCGCTAAAGTTTCTCGACAAGGGCCTGCTCGATCGCCTGATCGTCTGCGAGGACGATCGCTGGGGCAAGGTCGGCACACCGCAGACGCCGCTGCCGGACCATCCAAAGATCGTCACGTACAGCCGGTTCATCGACGGTGCGACGAAACCTGCGCAATGGCCGTCGGGCAGCGCCGATGACGTCGCGCTGCTGCAATACACCGGCGGCACCACGGGCCTGCCGAAGGGCGCAATGCTCAGCCATGGCAATTTGACCGCGGCGGTCTCGATCTATGACGTCTGGGGCAAGCCGGCGCGCGCCGAACGCGATGCGATCGAGCGCGTGATCTGCGTGTTGCCGCTGTTTCATATCTACGCGCTGACGGTGGTGTTGCTGTCGTCGCTGCGGCGCGGCCATCTGATCTCGCTGCACCAGCGCTTCGACATCGAGGCCGTGATGCGCGACATCGAGGTCAAGCGCGCCACGGCTTTCCCGGGCGTGCCGACGATGTGGATTGCGATCGCGAGCCTTCCTGATTTGGACAAGCGCGACCTGTCGTCGCTGGTGAGTTGCGGTTCCGGAGGCGCGCCGCTGCCGGTCGAGGTCGCAAAGATCTTCGAGCGCCGGGTCGGCATGAAGCTGAAGAGCGGGTGGGGCATGACCGAGACCTGCTCGCCCGGCACCGCGCATCCGAAGGAAGGTCCGGACAAGCCGGGCTCGATCGGCCTGATGCTGCCGGGCATCGAGATGGACGTGGTGTCGCTCGACGACCCCAAACAATTGATGCCGGTCGGCGAAGTCGGCGAAATCCGTATCCGCGGACCGAACGTGACAAAGGGTTACTGGAACCGGGCCAAGGAAACCGCGGAGGCCTTTGTCGGCGACCGCTTTCTGACCGGCGATATCGGCTACGTGGATGCCGACGGCTATTTCTTTCTGGTCGACCGCAAGAAGGACATGATCATTTCCGGCGGCTTCAATGTCTATCCGCAGATGATCGAGCAGGCGATTTATACCCATCCGTCGGTGCAGGAAGTCATCGTGATCGGCATTCCCGACGATTACCGCGGCGAGGCGGCGAAAGCGTTCATCAAGTTGCGCGCGAATGCAAAGCCGTTCGCGCTGGAAGAACTGAAAACCTTCCTCACCGGCAAGCTCGGCAAGCACGAGATTCCGGCGGCGCTCGATTTCGTCGATGAACTGCCGCGCACCTCGGTCGGCAAGCTGTCGCGCCACGAACTGCGCCAGCAGCAACCGCCACAAAAATCCGTCCAACCCAAACAACAACTCGCAACAGGAGGTCGTCCATGACCGAAGCCGTTATCGTCTCCACCGCCCGCACTCCGATCGGCAAGGCCTATCGCGGCGCGCTCAACGCTACCGAAGGTGCCACGCTTCTGGGTCACGCGATCGGCGAGGCGGTCTCCCGCGCCAAGGTCGACCCGAAGGAAGTCGAGGACGTGGTGATGGGCGCGGCGCTTCAGCAGGGCTCGACCGGCGGCAACATTGCGCGCAAGGCGCTGCTGCGTGCCGGGCTGCCCGTCACGGTCGGCGGCACCACCATCGACCGGCAATGCGCTTCCGGCCTGCAGGCGATCGCGCTGGCAGCGCGTTCGGTGATTTTTGATGGCGTCGAGATCGCGGTCGGCGGCGGCGGCGAGTCGATCAGCCTGGTGCAGAACGACCACGCCAACAAGTTCCACACCCAGGATCCCGCGCTCTTGAAGATCAAGGGCGAAGTCTACATGCCGATGATCGACACCGCCGAAGTCGTGGCAAAACGCTACGGCATCTCGCGCGAGCGCCAGGACGAGTATTCGCTGGAAAGCCAGCGCCGCACCGCGGCAGCCCAGCAGGGCGGCAAGTTCAACGACGAACTGGCACCGATCGCCACCAAGATGGGTGTCGCCGACAAGGCCACCGGCGAGATTTCCTTCAAGGACGTCACGCTGTCCAAGGATGAAGGCCCGCGGCCGGACACTTCGGCCGAAGGCCTCGCTAGCCTCAAGCCGGTCCGCGGCGAAGGCTTTACCATCACCGCCGGCAACGCCAGCCAGCTCTCGGACGGCGCCAGCGCTTCGGTGATCATGAGCGACAAGGAAGCGTCCAAGCGCGGTTTAAAACCGCTCGGCATCTTCCGCGGCTTTGTCGCCGCCGGCTGCGAGCCCGATGAGATGGGCATCGGCCCGGTGTTCGCGGTGCCGCGTTTGCTCAAGCGCCATGGCCTCAAGATCGGCGACATCGATCTCTGGGAATTGAACGAAGCCTTCGCGGTGCAGGTTTTGTATTGCCGTGACAAACTCGGCATCGATCCCGACAAGATCAACGTCAATGGCGGCGCGATCTCGGTCGGCCATCCCTACGGCATGTCCGGCGCGCGGCTGACCGGTCACGCGCTGATCGAAGGCCGCCGCCGCAAGGCGAAGTACGCGGTCGTCACCATGTGCGTCGGCGGCGGCATGGGCGCCGCGGGGTTGTTCGAGGTGTTGCAGTAGCTGGAGCGTGAGGGTGAATCGGGAGCGCGCCGCGATTGCGGTCTAACCTCTCCCAAAGGGAGAGGTCGGATCGCGTAGCGATCCGGGTGAGGGGTTACGGCTTATCGATAGGGCGTACCCCCTCACCCCAACCCTCTCCCCATGGGAGAGGGGGCGCGCTTCGTCCTTTGATACGTTTATCGACACAAGTTCTCACAGGAGGATCCGATGGATCTCGCATTCAGCAAGGAAGAAGTGGCGTTTCGGGAAGAAGTGCGCGCGTTCTTCCGCGACCATGTGCCGCCGGCGACGCGGCAGAAATTGCAGGAAGGCCGCCATCTCTCCAAGGACGAGATGATCACCTGGTGGCGCATCCTCAACAAGAAGGGCTGGGGCGTTTCGCACTGGCCCAAGCAGTATGGCGGCACCGGCTGGACCTCGGTGCAGCATTACATCTTCAACGAGGAGCTGCAGATGGCGCCGGCGCCGGCGCCGCTCGCCTTCGGCGTCAGCATGGTCGGCCCTGTCATCTACACCTTCGGCAATGACGAGCAGAAGAAGCAATATCTGCCGCGCATCGCCAATGTCGACGACTGGTGGTGCCAGGGCTTTTCCGAGCCCGGCTCCGGTTCCGACCTCGCCTCGCTGAAGACCAAGGCCGAGCGCAAGGGCGACAAGTACATCATCAACGGCCAGAAGACCTGGACCACGCTGGCGCAGCACGCCGACATGATCTTCTGCCTGTGCCGCACCGACACCAATGCCAAGAAGCAGATGGGCATATCCTTCATCGTGTTCCCGATGAAGTCGAAGGGCGTCACGGTGCGCCCGATCGAGACCATCGACGGCGGTCACGAGGTCAACGAAGTGTTCCTCGACGACGTCGAGGTGCCGGTGGAGAATCTGATCGGCGAGGAGAACAAGGGCTGGGATTACGCCAAATTCCTGCTCGGCAACGAGCGCACCGGCATCGCCCGGGTCGGCGTCTCCAAGGAACGCCTTCGCCGCATCAAGGAACTGGCGTCGAAGGTCGAATCCGGCGGCAAGCCGGTGCTGGAAGACCAGGGTTTTCGCGAAAAACTCGCGGCGGTCGAGATCGAGCTCAAGGCGCTCGAGCTGACGCAGTTGCGCGTGGTTGCCGACGAAGGCAAGCACGGCAAGGGCAAGCCGAACCCGGCTTCTTCCGTACTCAAGATCAAGGGCTCGGAAATCCAGCAGGCTACCACCGAACTCCTGATGGAAGTGATCGGTCCGTTCGCCGCGCCCTATGACGAGCATGGCGACGAGGGCAGCAACGAAGCGATGGACTGGACCGCGCAGATCGCGCCGAGCTACTTCAATAACCGCAAGGTTTCGATCTACGGCGGCTCCAACGAGATCCAGCGCAACATCATCACGAAGGCGGTGCTGGGGCTTTAGGGCGCAAGCGGCGGCCACATACATCATCGTCATGCCCGGCCTTGTGCCGGGCATCCACGTCTTGCTTCTTTGCACAGAAGACGTGGATGGCCGGGACAAGCCCGGCCATGACGGGACAATAGGAATTGGCGGGAGAGAGTAAAGAACATGGATTTTGATCTGACCGAGGAGCAGCGGCTTCTCAAGGAAAGCGTCGACGGGCTGTTGAGCGACGGTTACGATTTCGACCAGCGCAAGAAATACATGGCGGAGAAGGGCGGCTGGAGCAAAGCCTTCTGGGGCAAGCTTGCCGAACAGGGCCTGCTCGGCCTTCCCTTCGCGGAGGCCGATGGCGGTTTCGGCGCCGGCGGCATCGAGACCATGATCGTGATGGAGGCGCTCGGCAAGGCGCTGGTGCTGGAGCCGTATCTGGCGACGGTGGTTCTCGGCGGCGGCTTCCTGCGCCATGGCGCATCGGCCGATCAGAAGGCCGCGCACATCCCCGGCATCATCGACGGCAGCAAGACGTTTGCCTTTGCGCAGCTCGAGAAGAACTCGCGCTACGATCTGCATGATGTTGCCACCACCGCGAAGAAAAAGGGCTCCGGCTGGGTGATCGACGGCGAGAAATTCGTCGTGCTCAACGGCGAGACCGCGGACATGCTGGTGGTTACCGCGCGCACATCGGGCAATCAGCGCGACAAGGCCGGCATCGGCGTGTTCCTGGTGCCCGGCAATGCCAAGGGCGTGGTGAGAAAAGGCTATCCGACCCAGGACGGCCTGCATGCCGCCGACATCACATTGACCGGCGTCGAGGTCGGCGCTGATGCCGCGATCGGCGATCCCGCCAATGGCCTGGCGCTGATCGAGCGCGTGGTCGACGAGGCCCGCACCGCGATGTGCGCCGAGGCGGTCGGCTTGATGGATGAATCGCTGAAGACCACGGTCGAGTACCTCAAGACCCGAAAGCAATTCGGCGTGCCGATCGGCAGCTTCCAGACCCTGCAGCATCGCGCCGCCGACATGTTCGTCGCGGTCGAGCAGGCCCGCAGCATGTCGATGTTCGCGACCATGGCGAGCGATTTCGAGAACGCCAGGGAGCGCGCCACCGCGGTCGCCGCCGCCAAGGTGCAGATCGGCAAATCCGCAAAGTTCGTCGGCCAGCAGTCGATCCAGCTCCATGGCGGCATCGGCATGACCATGGAGGCCAAAATCGGCCACTACTTCAAGCGGCTGACCATGATCGAAAACACCTTCGGCGACACCGACTACCACCTGCGCCGCGTCACCGACTCGGGCGGGTTGGTGTAGGTAGCCTCTCCTTCCCGTCCTTCCGGGGCGCGCTCTTTCGCGAGCCCGGAACCCATAACCCCTGCGTCGGAGTTCGGTATCAAACGCTGTCACGGGGATTATGGATTCCGGGCTCATCGCTATGCGATGCCCCGGAATGACGAACTAAATGTTCAACGGACACGCTGAGAAAATAAAATG
>Ga0208589_1001380_pt1 | contig 10208 bp, 11 predicted proteins | sample NGESurshal092012_2_FD_184486 | JGI IMG/M metagenome (GOLD analysis project Ga0208589, IMG submission 184486) | Arctic peat soil microbial communities from Barrow, Alaska - NGEE Surface sample F53-2 shallow-092012 (SPAdes) | ecosystem: Environmental > Terrestrial > Soil > Wetlands > Peat ... | reverse complement strand
GGATGCTGGCCTCCATTCCCCAGCCAGCACCTTGAATCAGATCGCCAACCGCGCCGGAATCCCAAAAGCGATTCGGGCTGAAGAAATCACGCTCTAATCTGCCGAGTCAACGAATCTAAACCCCTGCCGGAGCCCGGCCTGTCCTGCTTTGCCGCCGTGGGATGTCCGACGATAGTCAGCTGGCCGCATAGCTGAGACTATCCTGGAACAGGCGGTAATAGGTTCGATCCAATTGGCTCGCCCCACACGCCTCATACATCTTGCGGGCCGCGACGTTCGCTGAGTCCGTTGTCCACTCGAGCGCTGAAAAACCTTCACTGAGGGCAAGTTGCGCCGCACTCCTCACGAGTGCCCGTCCCACGCCAGATCGTCGCATCGTATTCGCTACATAGAGGTCACGAATATATAGCGATCGGGTCAGCTCGAACGCCGGAAATGACACGTTCATCACTAGGGAGCCGGCAGTTACTTTGCCTACAAAAGCGATCAGGACGCGGGGATCGAAGGCGCCCACAGGCGACTGACATGCGAGCATAGCTGCTTCCGTGGCCGCAGCGTCTGGTACGGGACGACCGTAGTGCGACTGCATCTCCGAGAACAGTAATGCGAGTCCGGGGATGTCCGCGCAGGACGGACGGCGGATGATTACGTCCTCTACGCATGCCGCATCCGGGTTAGCGGCCCTACGAGCAGTTGGCGATTCCATGTTGGCGGACGGCGAGCCTTTCTTAACCCCTGTTGTCATAAGTGCGGCTGATGACGAAGCCAATGACGGTCAGCATGGCCGTATCGGCATAACTCAAAAAAGCTCCGGGCGCGCCCCAGTAGCCTATCCGATCTTGCAGTGACGCAGTCCCACACTTCGGAGGCAGGCGACCGCGGGACCCACATCGCGGCCATGTGGGTGCCTAATCTACGTGTGACGCTCTCCTACACCTCTGTGTCTAGGTGAGTCTCGCAAAATGGCATCACTGACTCTTGTACAATCGAATTAGGGCCAACGCTCTGCCTTGTAGGATATCACAATGTTTAGAGCAGATCAAGAAGAAGATTTAATGATTCCAATTGCTATGGCCAAGACGGTTTTATAAAGACATGATAAGGTCTGACGCACTGGACCGAAATTATGTCCCAACTAGCCGCGGTCAGCACGTGCGCTCCGCAAGTGACCTGACGGATGCTGAGTGGGGCACCGCTGACGCCGCCAGCTGCCGTCCTCGCCGGTCGGACGGCCCGGCAACCGATCCACGCAGTCGATGCACGGGTCGCAAGGGCCAGTCCCCGACCACCGGCGTGCATCGGCAGCCCGCTATGCCTGAGACGGTGGTCCGCGCGGTTATGACGCAGGCGACAAGACAAGGATCGCAACAAACGGCGCGCGGAGCTGGCTCGCCTAGGCCGCCAGGCGGTCGAGATCATCATATCAAGCGCTCCGATGCCGCACGGCGCTTCGAGATACGGCACGGCACTGGGGCACCGAACGCAGCTTCGCCTGGCTTTGTCGTGGTTGCAGGCTAGCAAGGGCTGGCTGTGGAAATTCAATCCAAATTCCAATTGCGGGCGGCTGAACTGGCTGCGACTCGGATGCTGATTATCCCGTGGGGTTAACCGACCACCTCGAAAATCGGCCGCCGAGTCGCGCACAGGCCGCGAGTTATCCCGTGGGGAGAACCGGCCAATGGTGTGGGGAGAACCGGCACGACTCGCGGTTACCCCGTGGGGAGAACCGACGAGACTACTAATAAGACTCAAATACCTCCTAATAGCGTGGTCGGTTAACCCCACAGTTGACACCACGGGTTTTTGCCGAGCACGATCATCGCAACGATTGCTTATGAGGATGAGGTGGATCGCAGCGACGCAGCCCACGGGCTGCACCAATTGGTGCTAATCCACGGCCGGGAGCGCGCACGGGAGATGGTACCGGAGAAGCACCGCCCCTTGGTGGATATCGCCGCCGAAGTGCTAGCTGACGAACGACAAAGCATCGGTATCAGCTACACCGGCTTCTGCCTGACGAGCCTTCCGCATAAGCGGCTTCCCGATGACCAAACCTGGGAAAAGAAGGGCCACCGGGTCACGCTATGGGTCGAACCCGGTCGCATGAAGTCGCGGGGCAAGGTTACAGCCTATGGCGTCCCATACGGTGCCCGCGCCCGGATGATCCTCCTCTACCTCCAGACCATGGCAGTGCGAACCAATAGCCGCGAGGTCGAACTGGGACGCAGCATGCGCGACTGGATGGAGCGCATGGGCCTCTCTGTTGGAGGCGAGACCGCCCGGAGCCTGCGTGAACAGGCGGCCAGAATTTCAGCTTGTACCCTCAAGTTCTTCTGGGAAGACGGGCAACAAGAAGGCTGGGCGAGGGGAGCAATTGTCTCGTCCGGGTTGCGGTTCAAGGTGCCTGAAGCAAGCCAAGGAAGCCTCTGGGAGGACCGGGTCGTGCTGGACGAAATGTTCTGGAAGGCTCTTCGAGACCATCCTGTGCCTCTGCTCGAAGCGGCGATCCGTCAACTCCGGGACCGCTCGATGAGTCTGGATATCTACGTCTGGCTGGCTTGGCGCTGCCATCATCTCAACAAGCCCACGCCCATCTCCTGGACGGCAATCCATTCGCAGTTCGGCGCCGGCTTCAAAGCCTTGAAACACTTCAAACCGAGCTTCCTAGAAGCTCTTGGCGCCGCCACGGCGGCTTACCCAGAAGCCCGGGTGTACGTTGAGGACGCCGGAGTGATCTTACATCCAGCAAGGCCGCCAGTAGCTAAGCTCACCACGGTCGGTTAACCCCACACAGGATCTGATAGGGTGGACGGCCCCGCTGAACGGCATCGAGCACCTGACGTGCGCCGTTGGTTCCGTGGACACCTTCCCCAGTTGAGGAGAGAGATGCTGTGACGCCGAAGGATCCAGCCATACGCGCTGGAATTCCCGGCGGCGGGTGGTCGAATTGGTCCGGTCTGCTTGAATGTCAGGGAAGTTGTCACATTCAACGTCCAGACCATCGACGATTGGCCCACCTCCCCACCTGAACCTGAAGGAGTAGCTAGAAACCGAGTCTCGCAATGGGATTGCGAAATCCGGCGCATTTGATCATAGGTGGCGAGGCGAGCCGATTCTGAGATTCCTTTCGGAAACTGAAAGCGGGCGCTAGCGGCGGACCCTGCCATGTCGATGCGCTTCAACGAGATCGGCCAGCAACTCCGAGCCTTTAGGCTGGAAGCCGGTCTGTGAGCGGAGGAGATCGCGGCCCGCCTCGGGGTGTCGCGCGCGGCGCTCTACCGCTACGAAAAAGGCGAGGTCATCACGCTCGATACCGTCAAGCGCCTCGCCGAGTTGCTCAACCTTTCCCCGCTCACGCTGCTCGGCATCGGCGTCGAGTATTACAACCGCCCGATCGCCTATTTCGAACGCTTGCGCCAGTCCGAAGAGACCGCCGACCAGCTGCTCGAGATGCTCGGGCCGTTCTGCTACCTCACCACGTCCGACGCCTACGACACCTTGCTCGCCGAGGCGTTCGAGGAGGCGGCCGGGGTGGCGCTACCCGTGGGCAGAACTGGTCTTTCCATCGCGATCTCTGCTGGGTCAAGCCATGGCGTTCTCCTGAGCCTTCTTTCTGCGGAGAGATTCACCGCGCAGCTGGATCCGGTGCGCCGTGTGGATGATGCGGTCGAGGATGGCATCGGCGAAGGCCGGCTCGACGAGCGGCTCGGGCACTTTAGCAAGCCCAAGCTGCTGATTGTCGACGAGCTCGGCTACCTGCCATTCGAGCCGGACGCGGCGCACCTGTTCTTTCAGCTGGTGAGCCGGCGCTACGAGCGCGGCAGCATGCTGATCACCTCGAACCGGGCGGTCGTGGAATGGGGGACGGTGTTCGGCGACGCCGTGATGGCGCCGGCGATCCTGGACCGCCTGCTGCACCACAGCCACGTGCTGACGATCCGCGGCGACAGCTACCGGCTGCGCGAGAAGCGCCGCTCTGGGCTGCTCAAGGCAGGCCCCGAGGCTGAGCCGCAGGCGAAACGGGCATGAGGGAAAGAGGGGGGCGAATTGGTGTCGCCAAGGGGGGCGTTTCCGATGTCGTTTGACAACCTGGCTGCCGATGGACCACTGGCATGTGCCGGATTCGGCACGGGATCTGATCGCCTCTTCCGGGAGGTATCGCGCCGCGGAGAGCCTTCCCGCAGTTGGCCGCTTCATCACCTAACCCAACCTCCCAGCAGCTGTTCACACGTGTCCCGGGACAGCTCCCGCCGCTGAAGACGTGTGAGACGGTCGAGGCAAGCTTGACAGCTCACATCCTCGTCAGCTAGTTCTGCCCATCGCGATCCGGCACCGGGCTCCGTAGCGCACAAAGCCATGCGGCAGGAGGGCGTCACCGCGTGGTACACCGGCAACCCTGCGCGCCGCCCTGCCTTGCGGAGCGCCAAAAAACGGCGGCCCGCAACGGTAAAAACGCCTTCTGACATGCTGGGAAACTTGGAGCTCCCGAGCGAGCCTCCGCAACCCTCAAGATTCGGCGTTCCCCAGTGTGCCTGGCGCGGCCATCTCATTACGACAAACCCCATCGCTCCGCAGGCCGGATGCCCGGTATAGGCCGGGTGCGAGGCGTCCGAGAAATAGAGCGGCTTCTCGGCGCCTGCCTCGGCCATCAGCGGCGCCAGTGTCTGCTCCACGAATTGCCGCTGCACCGCCGCGTCGGCTTTCGCCGGGACGCGCTTCGGCTTCTTGTAGACGAACCCCAGCCGCTTCAGCAGCTTGCTCATCGCGTTCGGCGTGTACTCGACCCCGAACCCGCTGGCGACAAAGGCGCACACCTCTTTCGAGGTCATATAGAGCCGGCGTTCCAGCTCCGCGGTCAGCTTCGCACACTGCTCGCTGGTCAGATCGGGCGCCGCCCCGACATAGGCCAACCGCTCGAGCCCGCTGACCCCCGCGGTCTCATACAGTCGCCGGTGCTCGCGCACCGTCTCGGCGTCGATATACAGCGCCTCGGCGATCCGCTCGGCCGCCCAGCCGTCGTCCAGCAGCAGCAGCACGTTCATCCGCCGATGCACCGTGCTGTTGAGTTGCCGGCGCATCAGCCTCAGCAGCTGCGCCCGATCCGATGCCCTGAGGACCGATCCCGCCATGACTGCAGCGAATCGTACCGCGCCGTGTCGGCGCAAGAGCGATTTCGGAAACCCTCGGAGTCGGGGTATACCAGCCCTCGATGAAGCTGAAGCAGGCCATCTTCGCTTCAGCCTGGGACGCGAACCGGCGGCGGTCCAGCAGCTCGCATTCAAGGGTGGCGAAGAAGCTTTCGCACATGGCGTTGTCATAGGCGTCGCCCACCGAACCCATCGACGGACGCACGCCGGCCTCCCAGCACCGTTTGCCGAAGCCGAGCGACGTATATTGGGTAGATTCAATTGGTCGTCGCAACACCCCGACAGAGGGGGTTGCGATGGGCATTCGGAAACGGCGCTTGGACCGAGCAGGGCGAGGGGCGTTGCGGTCGCCCGGGCGTCCGGGGGTGGCGCGGCGCGAGGAACGGCGGCGGTTCTGGGCGGCGATCGCGGCGGGTCGGTCAAGCGAGGACGCGGCGGTTGGCGCTGGGGTGTCGCCGGCGGCAGGGGTACGATGGTTTCGGGAGGCGGGCGGCATGCCACCAGCAACGCTTGCGCCATCGTCGAAACCGCCGACCGGACGATACCTGTCGTTTGCGGAGCGGGAGGAGCTTTCGATCCTGCGCGCGCAAGGTCATGGGGTGCGTTCAACTTTTGCTTCACGGCGGCTTGAGTGCGACCAAGCACGGAGGCGATTGTGGCGCAGTCAGTGCCCCTCGACGCAGCGCATCCGGTGCAGTGGGGCGAGGTCGTCGTCGGTCCAGATGCGGCCGTTCATTCGCCTATTCTACCAAGGGTAGATCGAGTCTGGAATGACCCGACACGCCGGGACTTGACAGCGAAGTGTGGGCGCTGAGATACCGCCTCGTCGACCGCTCCACCCCTGACGCCGCGCCGATGAACATCTAAATGCCGCGTCGCTCGAACCACTCGTCGAGTGCCTCGATGACCATATCCTGAATGGTTCGCCGCTTGAGGCGGCCCGGTCCGGGCTTTCCTGCATCCGCCAAACGCAGATATCGGTTCTCATCCAGCTTCACTGTGGTGGCGACCGTCTGTCCCGATGACAGCGGCGTTGAGAGTGGTGGCTCTTCCGTTTGGCTCGCTCGTGGCACCGCGGGCTTTTCAGCTTCAGCGGTAATTCCTGCAGGCCCAGCCAGCGGCAGGGCCGGGGTTGGTGGAGCGGGGACTTGGGGGGTGCTTAACCCCCTTCCCTGCTCCTCTGCCATGGCCATCTCCCTTGCCTCGTCCATGGCAATGGGTTTCGCGCCACCCTTCCGGGGTATCGGGAACGCGCTCAAATCAGGTCCCTTGCCCATCAAGCGGCTGCTTTTGCGGATTTCCGCAGTCGTGTGGCCACGTAACTCCATAGTTCCGCAACCTCCCTTGCCGAATTGCTGGCCGGGTCGAGTTCGCTGACGGTTCGACCATCGATCCCCGAGGTTGGGAAGGCGACGGAATGGTGAACCGTCGCCGTTGCGACGGTGCCGCTTTGCGAGAGGGCGATCGCCGCTTGCCCGGTGATGCGCGCGTTTTTTGTCGCGCCGTTGATCACAAACACCATGGATTTCTTTGCGTCATCAACGATATCAATCGTCCGCCCAACCGCGTCCAGGTCGTCTGGCGAAGGGCGGGTTGGGATCAGCACGAGGTCGGCGAGCTCGACGACGGCCCTGATCAGCCCGGTCGCTTGGGGGGGAGTATCGATGATTACCAGCCTAAAGCCGCCAGCCCGCGCTTGTTCAATGTGCTTGGGAAGGTCCTCCAACCGGCTGGCGAAGAACACGGGGGACTCCGCCTGACGACGATTCCACCAGCCTGCCAAGCCACCCTGAGGGTCGGCATCGATAAGGACGACAGGTCCCTCTCCCGCGCGCTCTGCTTCCACGGCAAGGTGGCGCGACAAGGTCGTTTTGCCCGCCCCGCCTTTTTGTGAAGCCAAAACAAGCACATGCATGGGAAACCCCGCTTGGGAATCGACGTACTGAGAATATACCGTGGATGCGTGCGGAGGAAAAGAGCCACGTGCGGACGCCTGTGCGAAACTACTGGCGTGCGTAGCCACGGCAGCCCCGACGTCCATAGCTACGTAGAACCATCTTCCGGATACCACGTAGGCCCGTAGATGCGTCCGTGCGTGGGTGCGGTGCTGCGGCCGCAACTGTCATAACGGTCTCTACGTAAACTGCGTGGGCGCGGCGCGGGGTGACCCGCATCTGCGTCGTAACGGAGTACCGCTTCTGCGCATCTGCGTGTTACTGCAATTGCGGACTTGTGCTCTCGATCGCGTCCAATCCCTTTTCAATTAGCCACTGCTTCGGCCGGATATCGTCCGGCCGAAGTCGCCTTCGTGTAACTCGGTCAGGGCTTATGGCGAACATCGCGGCCGAGCGATTTCCAAGAAACCAACTTGCGCAATCGTGGCTAGGCAGCGCGATCAGTGCGGCATCGAGCAGCCGAGGGTGCTCAGCCCCAGTGCTGGAACCATAGGATGCCGCCGCTTCAGGCCCAGCGGCTGGAACGCTAGAGCACGCCGCTGAGCGGATGGCTGTCGAAGGGATCGCCCAGTTCGAGATAGTCGTCGAGCACGGCATAGCTGTGGTGGCGGCCGAGCTGCTTGAGGCGGGTCGGATGGATGCCGCGGTCCATGCCGGTGGTCAGGGCACCGCGCTTGAGGCTATGGCCGCCGAGGGCGGTGGGGTCGAAGCCGGCGGCGGCGGCGCGGGCCTGGACGATGCGCGCGACGGTGCGCGGATCGATCGCGAAGGCGCCGACGACCGGGGAGGGCAGGGCGGCCGCCCGCGCCGGCGGCAGCCAGATCCGGCGGAACAGCGGGCCCGCGGTGAGGCCGGCGGCGTCCTGCCAGCGCCGCAGCGCCCGCACCGGGCAGAGATCGGTGCTGCCGTAGGGGATCGCGACGGTGACCGCGTTGCCGGTCCGCTCGCCCTTGGAGTACGGCAAGGTGAGACGCAGCCCGCGCGCGCACGCCTCCAGGTGCTCGACCCGGATGGCGGCGAGCTCGGCCCGGCGCAGCGCCCCGGCGAAGCCCACCAGCAGCAAGGCGCGATCGCGCCGGCCGGGGAGGTCATCGGCGATCGGGGCGAGGATCTGGCGCAGGACCTCCACCGTGGCGGCGAGTTTTTTGCCGGCGCGGACGCCGGCCTCGGCGGCTTCGCGCCGCATGCCGGCCAGGGTCTCGGCGACCGCCGCCTCGGCGGTGGGGACCGGGCAGCCGGCGATGAAGTGCAGGTAGCGGATCGCGGCGCGGCGCGTCGAGGGTGTTGAGCGCCATCCCACGGCCGCGCTCGGCGGCGAGGAAGGCGACGACATCGGCGGTGCGCGCCGGCAGGCAGGGGCAGGGCGTGGCGCTCACACCAGGCGCACCAGGCGCGCACCCCGGCGCGGTAGGCGCGCCTGGTGTTGGCTGGCCTTGGCCCGGCGCGCGTAAGCGGCGGCGGCGAGGCGGGCGGTGGCGAGGGTGCCGTCGGCGTCGGGGATGGTGGCGCGGGCCGCGTCGTCGAACTAGGCGCACACCTCGGCGGCCCCTGCTCGAGCGGCGCCGGGAGCCGCGCCGGGGCGGGGGCGGCATCGTCTGCGGCCGGCTCTGTGGTCACGGCGTCGTGCGGAAACCATCAAGCTCATTGCACGACACCCGCCCGATTAGCATACGCTCCCGTGCATCGCCTTGAGATTCCTGAGCGGAGCATCCGCCTGGCCGACCCCGCCTTCCCCACCGCCTGGATCAGCGCGCCCGACCCCGTCGTCCCCGGGCTCGCCGGCGCGCTCACCCACGCCGCCGCCGCCATCGCCCGGCTCGACCAGGCGCTCGGCAGCCACCCGCTGCGCCCGGCGTTTCTCTACCGCGCCCGCCTCGAGGCGGGCGCGGCCAGGCTGGCGTCGATGGCCAAGCGATCGAGCCTTGGCAGCTCGCCGCCGTGCTCGAGGGCCTGCGCCTGCGCATGGACCTGTCGCTGCGCATCGTCGACCGCGGCCTGATCCTCGACGCCGCCCGCCACGCACTGGCCTTGCACCAATGGCTGGTGGCGCCGGATTTCGACCAGGAAGGCGAGGTGCAGCGCGCTGAACAGGCGCTGGCCGCGCCCGGCGGGACGCCTCTGCTGGCGGCGGCGCAGGGCATGCACGCCTGGCTGCAGGAGGGCGGCGCCCGCCCGCCGCTGCGCGCCGCGCTGATCCGCTTCTGGATGCGCCAGCGCCTGCTGCGCACGCCGGTGCCGCTGACCGGCGCCGCGTCGCTGCGCCCGGGCATCGCCTGGGAAATCGAGGCCTGGATCCCGGCCTTCCTGACCGCGCTCGCCGGCGAGGCCGACGACGGCTTGCAGCGCCTCGCCGCTCTGGAGCGCGCCTGGTTTTCGGCGCGCTCCGCGGTCGCCGGCCGGCGGCGCCATTCGCGCGCCGCCGCGGCCGTTGACCTCCTCGCCGCCGCGCCGCTGCTTTCCGCCACTTCGCTCGCCGCCGGACTCGGCATGGCCGTCAACAACGCCACCGCCTTGCTCGATGGCTTCTGCGCCACCGGCCTCGCCGTCGAGGTCACGCACCGGTCCAAACGCCGGCTGTTCGGCCTCGCCGGGCTCGCCCCGCTGCGCGATCAGGTCGCCCCACCACGGCGGCCGCAGCCGGGCCGCGGCCGCGGCCGACCGCCGATCCTGAGAGATCAGGAGGCGGCGCCGCCGCCATCGCTGCGGTTCGATACCCCGCTCACCCTGACCGAGCGCCAGGCGTTCGACTACAGCGAGCTCGAGCACTGGATGGCCCACGCCGACCAAACCATCCGGCAGACCCGGCGCGTGCTCGACCAACTCGCCAAGTGTCGGGCGACCCGACAAACTGACCCCCTGACGACATGAGGAACTGATCCTCCGTCGGGCACGACGAGGGATCGGCTTGAAGACAAGGGTCGGGAATTCTCTGCAGACGGACGATCCGCGGAGGGATGCGATGAAGGCGCCGGACGATGCCTCGGCGGTGGTCCGGCTGAAGGCCTTAAGAGTCCATCCGAGATCATACTGTTTTCTGACATAGCTTTCGGACCATCATCCGTATTGACGCCCAGCGCAGGAACGCAAGGCCGTTTCGGTTCAGGCA
>Ga0208589_1001379_pt1 | contig 10212 bp, 10 predicted proteins | sample NGESurshal092012_2_FD_184486 | JGI IMG/M metagenome (GOLD analysis project Ga0208589, IMG submission 184486) | Arctic peat soil microbial communities from Barrow, Alaska - NGEE Surface sample F53-2 shallow-092012 (SPAdes) | ecosystem: Environmental > Terrestrial > Soil > Wetlands > Peat ... | reverse complement strand
GTCGCGCACGCCCGCCTTGCGACCGATCCTATTCCGGGCACCCGTTATTCGCCACATCGATCAGGCGCCGGTCAGGCCTTCTGGTCAGGCCTCTCCAACCGCCTCGCGCCGCCTTTGTTCGGATTCCTCCGCATAGCGCCGCATCGCGTGGGCTTCGTTGAGGACTCCGATCGGCCGGTGTTCTGCGCCGGGCTCGACCACGGCGAGCGATTCGGCTTCCGCGGCGTCGAACACCGCAATCGCCTCCTGGATGTTCATCACGGGGTGCAGCACCACGTCCTGGTAATGCAGGATGTCGGCAAGGCCGTTGACAGCCTCGAGATCGGGCGCGTGCGCCTCGGCCACCAGCGCCAGACCGGCGTAGCGGCCGGCGGCATCGATGGCGACCACCCGGGTTTTCGAGCCGAGCGGAAATTTCTCGCGGAACTCCTCGATCGGCATGCTGGCGTCCACCGTGGTCAGGTCGGACCGCATCAGGCTCCGCACCGTCAGGTCGCGGATCCAGCCGACATCGGCGGCGCTGCGGATGGTTTCGCCGCGCAGATGGAAGCGCCAGGTCGCGAACGAATAGCCGAACAGCTCGCGGGTAATCTGGGTCGAGATCATCACCGCGACCAGCACCGCGGTGGTGAGCCAGAGATTGCCGGTCGATTCCAGCGCGATGAACGACATCGTCAGTGGCCCGCCGATCACGGAGGCCGACAGCGCGCTCATGCCGATGATCGCATAGACATTCGGATCGAGCTTCAGTGCCGGCCATATCGTATCGATCACGCCGGCGAACAAATGGCCGCCCAGCGCCCCCAGGAACAGCGTGGCGAAGAACAATCCGCCGCGAAAGCCGCTGCCGAGCGACAGGATCGAGGCAAGCGCCTTGAGCAGGAACATGCTGGCGACGACCGTCAGCGGGATCGAAACGAAGCCCGCGAAATGCAGGGCGCCGTGCCCCGACGACATCACTTGCGGCGTCGCCAGTGCGAGCAGACCAACGGCGAGACCGCCGATCGCCGGGCGCAACGGCTGCCAGATCCTGGTTTTCGCCATCAGCGCCTCGCACAGCGCCACGCCGCGCATGATGGCGATGCCGACCAGCGCCGCCACGATCCCAAGCAGGGCTGCGACCGCAAGGTCGCGCCCGAGCACATCGCCGACCGGACCGACACCAACGCCAATCGCCAGCGGAGCAAACGCATGCGCCACAAAGTAGCCCGCCACCGCTGCGATGCCGACCGGCGTCAGACTGGCGGGCGTATAGCCGCCGATCACCAGCTCAAAGGCGTAGAAGGCGCCGGCCAGCGGCGCACTGAAGGCGCCGGCGATCGCTGCGGCCGCTCCGCAGCCGACCATGATGCGCTGGTCGGCGCGGCGAAGATGAAAGCCGCGCCCCAGTGACGCCGCAAACCCGCTGGCCAACTGGGTATAGCCCGCTTCCAGTCCGACCGAACCGCCAACGCCACTGGACCAGACTGTCTGCATCGCCACGATCACACTGCCGCGAAACGACATCCGACCGCCATGCAGGGCGTTGGCCTCGATCGGGTCGATTTCACGCGCCGGCCGCCAGCGCAGCAGCAGCAGGAACGCAACGCCCAGCACGAGGCCGCCCAGGCTCGGCACCAGAAGGGCGCGCAATGGCTCGATCCGGAACTGGGCGGACAACCGGTCGCCCCAATCGAGGTCGAATAGCGCGACGTGCAGCGCTTCGACCGCGGTGCTCATGGCCGCCACCACCAGCCCTCCGATCGTGCCGATCAGCAGCGCCAGCACCACCAGGCTCGATTCATGCGCGCGAACGAACGCGCGCAGCCGCTGCGGTGCTTCAAGATAACGCGAGCTCGTGGCCATTTCGCCTGATCCGTGGACGGCCGGAAGCGCCGTCCGCCCCGGTTTAGCTGCCTTCATGCGGGTCATGCAATCCGGATGCTCGCCGGGCGGAGGCGGATAAGGCCGCCAACGCCCTTCACAATGCCGTCACGCTGCCTGTAGTATGTCAGGCGCAAGCTGCTTCGCAGCCAAAACGGGGGCCAGGAGCGTTACTTGAACGCACACGTCTCGCAAGGTGGTTGGCCGGTACTGGTATTGAATGCGGACTTCCGGCCGCTGAGCTACTACCCGCTGTCTCTTTGGTCGTGGCAGGACGCGATCAAGGCGGTGTTCCTCGACCGTGTCAACATCGTCGAGCATTACGACCGCGCGGTGCGCAGCCCGAGCTTCGAAATCCAGCTGCCGAGCGTGGTGTCGCTGAAATCCTTCGTCAAGCCGACCACGCATCCCGCCTTTACCCGGTTTAACGTCTTTCTGCGCGATCGCTTCGTCTGCCAGTACTGCTCGGCGGCCGACGACCTTACCTTCGACCACATCATCCCGCGCAGCAAAGGCGGCCAGACCACGTGGGAAAACGTCGTCGCTGCCTGCTCGCCGTGTAACCTGCGCAAAGGCAATCTGACGCCGCAGCAGGCGCGGATGTTTCCGAGGCAGCTCCCGTTCGCACCGACGGTGCATCAGCTCCACCGCAACGGCCGGCTGTTCCCGCCGAACTATCTGCACGATAGCTGGCTCGATTATCTTTACTGGGACACCGAACTCGATCCGTAACGCTGGTCTGCGGTGTTGGTTGGTGTGGTTCGCGCGGCTGCCGAACGACACAGCGGCCCGACAGGGGCGTTGAAATCCCGCTGGCGCATGCCAAAATAGCGTGAGAGGCCGACGCGGAGTCGCGCCCGGCCTTGTCGTCACGCATTCGCCGTCGGCGGCGGACATCGGCAGCCATTGGCGCTGATCGAACAGGAGAGCCCTTGGATGTCCTCTACGACTGAATGGAAAGTGCCGGCGGCGAATCAGCCGCGCACGGGCGACTACGCGTTCGATCTCGACCACGTGCTGGCTTCGGTGGTAGGCCTGCATTCGATCGTCCCGAACGACGCTTTCAGCGCCGACAATCTCGGCACCGAACGCGCCGGCAACGGCGTCGTGATCGACGACGGACTGATCCTGACCATCGGCTATCTGATCACCGAGGCCGAAGCGGTCTGGCTGCATCTCGGCGATGGCCGCGTGGTGCAGGGCCATGCGCTCGGCTTCGATTCCGAGTCCGGGTTCGGCCTGGTGCAGGCACTTGGCCGCCTCGATCTCGATCCGGTGCCGCTAGGCTCTTCGGCCACTGCCGAGGTCGGCGACCGCGTTGTGCTGGGCGGCGCCGGCGGCCGCACCCGATCGGTTGCGAGCCACATCGCCGCCAAACAGGAATTTGCCGGTTACTGGGAATATCTGCTGAAGGAGGCGCTGTTCACCTACCCCGCCCATCCCAATTGGGGCGGCGCCGGGCTGATCTCGAATCGCGGCGAACTGATCGGGATCGGCTCGCTGCAGCTCGAGCGTGAGCGCGAGGGCAAGAGCGAGCATGTCAACATGGTCGTGCCGATCGACCTGCTCAAGCCGGTGCTCGAGGACTTGCGGAATTTCGGCCGCGTCAACAAGCCGGCGCGGCCCTGGCTCGGAATGTATACCGCCGAGATCGAGAACAAGATCGTGGTGGTCGGCATCTCCGCCAAGGGACCGGCATCGCGCGCCGAACTCAAGGCCGGCGACGTCATCCTGGCGGTGAAGGGCGAGAAGATCATCAGCCAGACGCAATTCTACAGAAAACTCTGGTCGCTCGGACCCGCGGGTGTCGACGTGCCGCTGACCGTCTACCATGAGGGCGTCACCTTCGACGTGGTGCTGGCCTCGATCGATCGCACCAAGCTGTTCAAGGGCCCACGATTACATTAAAGGCTACACTCGGAGCACAGGAAGATGAGCGAGGCCGTGGTCGACGACATCGTGACGATGCTGCCGCCGTTGCTGCAATCGCTCGAGGCGCTTTCGTTTGTCGCGCGCCATCTCAATCCGCCGGATTTCGGCCGCGTCATGCAGGCCGCAGGAACACCGGACCAGGACCTGCAAGCCGTTCACGCGCGGCTCGCCGATTGGCCGGACGAATTCGCCGATATCAAAAATGCGCTGCAGGCGGCGAGCGACGCAGCACTTGCGGCATTCAAGGGGTTGCGCGCCGTCGAGCAGGGCCAAGGCGACCTGGTCGCGGTATTTCGTGCGCTACGCCATTTGCCGCGCGCGCAGGAGGCGCTGTATCCGCTCTCCGCCAAATTTCCGCCGGTCAGCAGCTTTTTCGTCGACCCCGCGCGGCGCGACGATTCCGAGTTGGAGGCACGGCTCGCAGCGCCGGCGCAGCCTGACACCGGCATCATTCACGATCACAACGAGGCCGGCAGCCGCGGCGGCTTTTCGCTCTACGTGCCGGAATATTATACGCCCGACCGCGCCTGGCCGCTGGTGATGGCGCTGCATGGCGGCAGCGGCAATGGCCGCGGCTTCCTGTGGAGCTGGCTGCGCGATGCCCGCAGCCACAGCGCCATCCTGGTCGCGCCCACGGCAACCGGTAACGAGGCAAAGGACAAAACGACCTGGGCGCTGATGGGTGACGATACCGACACGCCCAACCTTTCACGCATTCTGGATTTCGTGCGCGGACGCTGGAACGTCGATTCCGATCGGTTGCTGCTGACCGGCATGAGCGACGGCGGCACGTTCTGCTACGTCACTGGCCTCGATAACGCGTCTCCCTTCACCCATCTTGCGCCGGTGGCATCGACCTTCCATCCGTTGATGGCGGAAATGGCCGATGCGGAGCGGCTGCGCGGCCTGCCGGTCTATCTGGTGCACGGCCGGCTCGACTGGATGTTCCCGGTGCAGGTGGTGCGGCAAACCCGGCAGGCGCTGGCGGCGGCAGGCTGCGACGTCACCTATCGCGAGATCGACGATCTCAGCCATTGCTATCCGCGCGAAATCAATCCCGACATTCTCGACTGGCTGCGTTTGACAGCGGACAAATCCGGGAACCATCCGCCTTGAATGGCGTTGTTGGCGGTCATTGGAGGAATTGCCATGCAGACTTTCCTGGGAATCATTTTGGGCGCGGTGCTGCTGATCGCAGGCGTTTATGTCGCCGATTCGATGTCGACCTCGACGGTCGCCAACGGCCCGGTCGCTCAGAGCGGGCGCACCATCGTCAACTGGGACGTCGCGTCGAACGACTGGAACGCGATGAAGACGCGCGCCCATCAGGACTGGATCAGGCTGTCGTCGCGATAGGCTCTTATCGCCTCACCAGACCTGAACGCCCTCGTCTGCGACGGGGGCGTTTTGCTGCGGCCGGTTCAATTCCTACAACGTCTTCGTCTTCCTCTCCGCGGCGGCCTTGCGCGCGTCGGCAATGACCTGGCCGAATTCTTCCATGGTGAGCGCGCCCGGCACGCGGAATTTTCCGACGATAAAAGACGGCGTGCCCTTGAAGCCGAAGGCGGTGGCCTGGTCGTTGTTGCGCGCGACGATGGCGCCGATCGCCTTGGCATTGGAGTCGAGGTCGCGGTTCAGCCGGTCGATATCGACGCCCACGCCCGACAGCAATTCCTTGATCCGCGGCTCGGTCAGTCGTGAACTGGTCCCCATCAGCGCCTCATGCGCCTTGATGTATTTGCCCTGGTATTTGCTGGCGAGCGCCATCTTGGTGGCGATGATCGAGACCGGGCCCAGAATCGGCCAGTCCTTCCAGATCAGGCGGACCTTGCCGTCGTCGAAAACCACCTGCTGCAATTCGGGTTCGAGCTTGCGGCAATACGGGCAATTGTAATCGAAATATTCCACGATGGTGACGTCGCCATCGGCATTGCCGGCCACCGGGATCTCGGGATCGCGCAGCACCAGTGCTTCGGTCAGAACGTTTTCCGGATCGGCCTCCGCCCGCGCCGGTCGCGGCGCCCATCCGAGGCCGAGCGCGACAGAGCCGGCCCCAAGCAACGCCAGCGCCTCGCGCCGGCTGGTTGCCGGGCTCAGGGCGACAGGATCGATCAATCTGGACATCAGGCGGGGTCTCCGGGCCGGCGTTCAAGTACAGCCTATCTACGCCCAAGATAGGGATAAGTTACGCGCCAGCATATAGAGCGCCACCAGGATAATGATGGCCGCGAACACGATATTGAGCGCGCCGCGCCGGGCCGACAGCAGCCGCGCCGAGCTGGTTCCGATCAGGCCGCCGACCACGCCGCCGGCGATGAACAAGGCCGCCAAGGGCCACGAAACCAGCCCCGACCAGGCATAGCTCATCGCAGTGGTGAGACCGAAGGCGGTGACCGCCACCAGCGAGGAAGACACCGCGTTCATGATCGACATGCCGGTCGCCAGCATCAGGGCCGGCACGATCAGGAATCCGCCGCCGATGCCGAAAAAGCCGGACAGCGTTCCGGTCGTCACCCCAAGGCCGATGATCGCGGGCATGTTGGCCATGGTCATGCTGACGTCCGGCAACCCGACCCGGGACCGCGATTTGAACATCAAGCCGGCGATCACCAGCATCAAGAGCGCAAACAGTGCCAGAAGCTTCTGGCCGTCGACCATCTTGCCGAAGATCGAGCCGACGAAGGCGCCGAGGATCCCGGCGGCGGCAAAGGTCAGCGCGCAGGACCATCGCACGGTGCCGCCGCGGGCATGGTTCGACAGATTGACGGCGGCGTTGGCCGCGACCGCGATGGCACTGGTGCCGATCGCGACATGGGGTTCCGGCACGCCGACCACATAGACCATCAGCGGCACCGCCAAGATCGAGCCACCGCCGCCGACCAGGCCGAGCGAGAAGCCGACCAGCGATCCCGATGCCAGCCCCAGGGCACCTTGCGTCATGGAAATGATCACGCGGAAGGCCCGTGAGCGCCGGCGCGATGCCGAAGCATGGCCGCAAAACAAGCGGCCCCGCCTTCACAGCGGGGCGAGCGGCGCATTTCCGGACAGATCGTGATCAAGGGTTAGGTCCCACACCAGCAGCGAAGCACAGACGCGGGCATGACAGCAATGTTACGCCCGCGTCTGTCAAGCCTGATCAGGCCGCGCCCTTCAGCTTCTTGTTGCATTCGCTGTAGTAGCCGCCGCCCTTCATGATCCATTTCATGCCGCCATTGCCGTTGCCGGCCTTGTTGGCATTGTATTGGTCGACGCAGGTATGCATGCGGGCCTTGCCGGCGGATTCCTTGGCATATTTCGGATCCACGGCAGAGGGGAATACCGCATTGCCCATCGCCATCGGCGCGGCGGGCGGGGGTGCCGCGGCCGTCTTCGGCGCGGGCGGCGGAGCCGCAGCCGGCGCGGCGGCAGGCATCGCGGCGGGGGTCGCCGCGGCATCGGTGCTGCATTGCGCCTTGCGGAAATCGCTCCATTTCTGGCCATTGAGGCTGCCGTCGGCCTTGGCGGCCTTATATTTTGCGCTGCATTCCGACATGCTGAGCGCCTGGGCCGGCGAAACGGCGGCGAATGCCGCGTAACCCGACATGGCAACGGCACACAGTAAGACTTTTGCTCGAACGTTCATCCTTGGCCTCCTTCAGGCGTGACAGATTTGGGGCATCCAGATTTGGGGCACGCGAACTAACGGCCCATCCTAACCCAGCGACGGCGGCTGACAACGGAACAGCCGCCCCCGCGCCGATAAAATATCGTCACCGCCCGACGGCTGCCGGCCGGCTTCATTCATCCACGGTTCAGCATTGCGAGGCGACCTTGCGCGCCTCTTCAACCCGAGGTGCCTGCCATGATGACCCTTTCTTCCCGCGCGGTCGCAACCGCGTTTGCTTCCGTGCTGCTGATGAGTTCCGTTGCGTTCGCGCAAACCGCCGCGCCCGCGCCGGCCGCGCCCGCCGCCCCTGCCGCAAAAATGGACAAGAAGCCGGTGGTGCACTCGGCCGCTTCGCTCGAATGCTCGAAGGAAGCCGACGCCAAGGGCCTGCATGGCAAGGAGCGCAAGAAATTCCGCTCCGATTGCAAGCACGAAGCCGCCGACAAGAAGTAATCCTGCTTTCCCTCTCGTGGGGTTAGACCGGCAAGGCCCGCTCCCGCGAGGGGCGGGCCTTGTTGTTTTGCTGTCGGGGCCTTGGGCGGCCGGCAAGCCCGAAAGCTCGAAGCCTGAAAGCTTGCATTGCTGCATGCGCGCTGGCGCAATTGTCCTGACGCGGCGGATTTGAGATAAAACGGCGTGAGCCGAACCCCCGCATCGCCGGCGCTCGTCCTTCCGAGCCGCGCTAAAACCCTCCACGTCCTCGAAACGCTGGCGATCGGCGCGGCCGGCGGCGGGGTTTTCTTGTGGTTCAACCTGCCGGGCGGCCTGATTTCCGGCGCCATGATCGCGGTGGGGATCGCGGCGATCGCGGGCCGGCCGCTGTCGATCCCGTCGCTGATCACCCAATCGGTGCTGGTGCTGCTCGGGATTTCGCTGGGCTCGCTGGTGTCGCAGCAATTGCTGCAGCATGTCAGCGCCTATCCGCTGACCATTGCGCTCTTGGCGCTCGCGACCTTCTGCTCGACCTTCGGCAGCAGCGTGTATCTGCAGTGGTTTCATGGCTGGGACCGCACCTCGGCATTCCTGGCCGGCAGCCCCGGCGCGCTGTCGCAAATCACCATCCTCGCCGCCGAAAAGGGCGCCGACGTGCCGGCGATCGCGGTGGTGCAGACCATGCGGGTGATCATCCTGACCGCCGGCTTGCCGATGCTGCTGACGATCACCGGGATCGCGCCCGCCTCGCCGGCGGCCACCGCTGTCGTGGTCGCCTCTCCGATCGGGCTTGCCGAGCTGGTCGCCGCCGCGATTGCGGTGGCGCTGCTGCTGCGCTGGATCAATTTTCCGGCGAGCTGGATGTTCGGCGCGATGATCGGATCGAGCCTGCTGCACGGCGCGGGCCTGGTCGAAGGCACGCTGCCGCCCTGGGTGCGCGGGGTCGCGCTGGTCGGTGTCGGCGCGCTGATCGGGGCGCGGTTCGCGCGCATGCGGGTGAAGACGCTGCTCAGCCACGTCAACGCCGCGCTCGGATCGTTCGTCGTCGCCATTGCGATCTCCGCGGCCTTTGTCACGGTCATCGCGTTCACTACGCATGTGCGGTTCTCGGACGTCATCGTGGCGTTCGCGCCGGGCGCGATGGACGCCATGCTGGCGCTGGCGCTGACCTTGCATATCGATCCGATCTTCGTCGGCGCCCATCATCTGTCGCGCTTCGTGTTCGTCACCATCGCGATGCCCGGCATCGTGCATTTGTTCGGCCGCCCGCAGGACGATGTGGATGATTGAAGTGACAGCGGCGCTGGTTACGGCGTAAGGCATCTGTTGCAACAGACACCGTCATGCTCCGCGAAAGCGGAGTATCCAGTACTCCGCAGCCTTTCGATCCTATCATCGGCGCTCTGGAATACTGGGTCGCCCGCTTTCGCGGGCGATGACGACCGGGTATGCGTCCTCATTCTCGCGACAGGCTGTGCCCGAGGTTTTACAAATTCATCGGCCCTCTTCAAACAGAGGGCGCAGGGAAAGCCGGGTGCGCGCTGCACCCGCGGTCTCATGTGCAATGTGCATCAAACGAAAACGCACATGAGCATACAGGTTCAGCGGAAACACTCCGGCCTTCCCCGCGCAATGGTTTGACGGCTTATACGTGCTCTCCCTGGTGACCGGGCTCTTTTGCCACCATCGCTCCCAAGAAGCGTTAGCTTCTCAAGAACTTGACGCCAGCGTCGGGGCGTCAGGACCACACGACTTCGTCGTACGCGGCATGCCGTCCGTCCACGCACACAAGGCGCGTGGCGGCACTGCCGCGTCCACCGCATCCCGCACCCAACGTTCGCGACGGCCATGAAACGCCCCTCTTGGGGGCACGGGACGGCAGGGATTATACAGGTGATTTGGGTGGAAATCAAATTATTTTCCGAAAATCGGAATAATTTGTAGCCCGGATTGAGTGCAGCGAAATCCGGGGCGGCGTCACCGCGAGCGAAGAATCCCGGGTTTCGCTTCGCTCAACCCAGGCTACAAGGCAAACCTCACGCCCGCTTCGTCCCGGCAAATCCCGAGCTCGCGACCGCGGCCATCAGCAGCGAGACCAGGGCGCTGTAACCGGCGAGCGACAGGCCGAGGAAGGTCCACTGGATTTCATCGCAGCGGACGACTTTCACCTTATCGAGCTGGTCGAGCAGATTGGCGGCGCTGCCGAAATTGCCGACCGGGCCGGTGCACTCGGTCGGCCCCGCCCAGAATTTCCATTCGACGCCGGCATGAAAGACACCGAAGACGGCATTGCCGAGCGCTGCCAGCGCGAGCAATGCGAGCCCGGTCAGCACCACCCC